>Ga0181520_10013536_pt1 | contig 10256 bp, 10 predicted proteins | sample PEATcosm2014_Bin_29_FD_132451 | JGI IMG/M metagenome (GOLD analysis project Ga0181520, IMG submission 132451) | Peatland microbial communities from MTU Mesocosm Facility, Houghton, MI, USA - PEATcosm2014_Bin02_30_metaG | ecosystem: Environmental > Terrestrial > Soil > Wetlands > Peat | place... | reverse complement strand
TCATCAACCGCCAAGCCTACGGCTACCGCAACTTCGAAAACTACAGACTCCGGGTGAAGGTGTTATGTTCTTAGATGGTTTGGGGTTGGAGGTCTGCCCCCGCTGTTGGCGTAGAACAGGATGGTCTTTGGAATGCCCTTGGAAGCTCGTAACCTGTTGATTTAATTGGTTGCGGGGGAAGGATTTGAACCTTCGACCTTTGGGTTATGAGTTCGCCAGGCGTTGGTAAGCAACAGAAACCAAAAGGCACGAGTGGCACTCAAAAGCACTTTTGGAGCCGTAGGAAACGCTTATCGTGGTCTTAAAGTGGTCTTGGAATCGAACCCCGTTTTCCCCAAAGATTCCCCAAAGGTCACGCGCTTACTAAGACCTTCGTAGGACCACTTAAAGGACCATCGCGAGGCCCGCAGCGCCATCCCGGCTCCTGAGCCCGGTCGATAGCTGGCCTCTTGGCAGCGCTCCGGCCCTAGTGCGTGTTCTCAACCTGGCCCGAGATGGCAAGGTAGATGCCGGACCCGATCCCAGCAGAAACAGCTAATTCTCGCTCGACGCAATAAACTAATTGTGGTACAACTGAATAAGCTAATAAGCAAGCAGCACAATAAGCTAAAGCGGGGGCACTATGTCGGCGCCGTCAGAAAAGCTCGCGCAGTCCTTGGAAATGCTCCACAAGCTCCAGAGTTCCCACGGGGCAGCAGCGATAAGGTCGAGGGATCTGACGCGGACCCACCGGGAGCGTCTAATCGCAAACGGCTTCCTGCAGGAGGTCATGAAAGGCTGGTATATCCCCAGCCGCCCGGATGAGGCGAAGGGCGAGAGCACGGCTTGGTATGCGTCGTTCTGGCGTTTTTCGGCAGTCTATTTGAAAGAGCGCTTCGGCAGGAACTGGTGCCTCTCGCCGGAACAGTCGCTTGCTCTTCATGCGGGTAACTGGACGGTACCCCGCCAACTGGTAGTGAGATCGCCGAAAGCTCGCAACAAAGTCACCACGCTGCCGCACGGTACGTCGTTGCTGGACCTGCGCGCGGCACTGCCCGCGGCAGGCGACGTGGAGGAAAAAGAAGATCTGCGTGTTTTCTCCGTCGAGTCGGCGCTGATTGAGAGTTCGCCGAATTTCTTTTCGCGCAACGCGACGGACATTCGCGCAGTGCTGGCGACCATACGCGATGCCTCGGGCATACTTGCCCGCCTACTGGATGGCGGGCACAGCACGATTGCCGGCCGCCTTGCCGGGGCCTTCCGCAACAGCGGACGTGACCGCATCGCGGACGATATTGCGAGGACCATGTCGGCGGCGGGGTACGATGTTCGTGAAAACGACCCCTTCATCGACAAACCGGCCCTGCCTTTGCCCGTCCGCGAAACATCACCCTACGTGAATCGCATACGGCTGTTGTGGCAGAAAATGCGGGGACCGATCATCGACCGATTTCCGAAGGATCCGGGCCTGCCGCGCAACATCGGCGCGTACATGAAACGTGTTGGCGATGCCTACGTGACCGACGCCTACCATTCGCTGTCGATCGAGGGATACCGCGTCAGCACCGAACTGATCGAACGGGTCCGCGGCGGCAAATGGAATCCGGAGAAGAACGAAGAAGACAGGCAACAGCGGAATGCGATGGCTGCGCGCGGCTACTGGCAAGCCTACCAGGCTGTCCAGAAGAGCGTCGGCAGAGTTCTGCATGGCGACAATCCGGGCCTGGTGGCAGATGAAGATCACGGATCGTGGTACCGGGAACTGTTTGCCCCGAGCGTGACGGCCGGCCTGCTGAAACCCACCGACCTTGCCGGCTATCGCAGTGGGCAAGTCTACATTCGCCGCTCGATGCATGTGCCGCCGAACCGCGGGGCTGTGAGAGACGCCATGCCCGTTTTCTTCGAGTTGCTGCGCCTGGAAACGCACCCGGCGGTCCGGGTTGTGCTGGGGCATTTTGTGTTCGTCTACATCCATCCCTATATGGATGGGAACGGCCGCATTGGCCGTTTTCTGATGAATCTGATGCTGGCGTCGGGCGGGTATCCGTGGACGGTCATGCCCGTCGGCGACCGTGCGAACTACATGGAGGCCCTCGAAAGAGCGAGTGTCGGCGAGGATATTGGTCCGTTCACAGAGCTCCTGGCCGGCCTGGTTGAGAAAGGACTGGCCGGCGAACCGTTGCCGGCGGTCCCGAAGGCTTGACGATCTCAACGATTAGAAGGATCAGCAGCAACAACGGCAGGAGCACCACGCGGCGGTGATTTCCTGCGCCTGCGTTCGACATTTAGCCAACCAACGGTCATAATCGGAACCAGCGCCCGGGCGTCCTTCCCGTCTCCTGGCCAGTTTTCCACGCGCAAGCGGGCGAGTTAATTGAGACGACCTTGTATCGGTATCCGTGAAACCAAAGACCACAGCGGAGCGCGCGCGATGCTGGCCGCCACCCCTGAGCTGCGCGTAGCCGGGGAGAACGGGGACGATGGTCTCGACGGGGCCGGTCGAATGGAGGTCGCCGGAGTGGTACGGGAATCGCTGGATGGTGGTGGCGTTGCCAACGTAGACGTGCTTAGTGGAGATGGCCGTTGTGCCGCCAAATGGAAGCGCATGAACCGGCATTTATCGGCCAATGTCATGTTGGCTTCCCTGTATGCCAGCAAACCCGGTTAGGTGGAGACTCGTCCAGACCGTTACGTCACGGTCAGCCCCTCTTTGCGGCCGCCAACGTCTCGGCCTTCTTCACGAACTCGGTAAGCATTTCGATCATAGGAGTTTTCACCTCCGGGGGAGCCGTCTTCATCGAGCCGGAGTTAAACGGCGGATGGGGATCGTATTCGCTCATGAGCTGACAGCATTCGGCATAGATACGGTCGCGCAGTTCTGCGACCATCGTGAGGCCGAAGTCGAGCCCAGCGGTCACACCGGCGCCTGTGATGCGGTTGCGGTCGCGCACGACGCGAGCGTCGGTTGGAATCGCACCGAACCCAGCCAACACATGGCGCACAGACCAGTGCGAGGTCGCCTTGTAGCCCTTCAACAACCCCGCCGCCCCAAGGATCAGCGACCCCGAGCATACGCTGGTGACGTACTTCGCCCGTGCCCCCCGATCAGCCATGAAGGCACGCGTCTCAGGATCCACAGCCGCCGCCAGTGTGCCGTCCGTGCCGCCAGGGGTAAACAGCACAGTGAGGTCGCTGGGGCAGGTCTTGAAGGTTGCGGTGGGCGTTATCGTTACCCCGGTGTCGCTTGTCACCGGATCGAGCGACTTCGCAACAAGGAACACCTTTGCACCCATAAGGGCGCCCAAAAAGCAGTGTGGCCCCATGAGGTCCATCACCGTCATCCCCGGGTACATCAGCATCGCGATCTGCTCGTCCCCCATCCAGTGCACCGAACCCGTATTGGGCATCTTATGCTGGGGCTCCTTCGTCTGTTCGCCGGCGGCACCGATGGCGTAAGGGGCAAGAGGGGCGCTGAGCGCTAACAGGATTGCTTTGCGGCGGTCTATTTCGGTCATACTCCTGGTCTCCTTTAAAAGAACAAAAGTGGTTTTAGGCTTAGGATTCTCGGCGGGTTACAAGGCGGCGCCGAAAGGGTGGTCCAGCCCGGTGGCGAACTTTTCGATTTGGGCGGCCCAGCCGTCGGGCCCGACGCCACGGAGGACGAACAGGGTGCCCGCACCGGAGTCTGCGAGGAAGAGATCTCCGTTGGGTGCGGTGCGGATGAGGCGCGGCGTTGTGAAGGTGCCACGCTCGGAGCCCTCACTTGCTGATTGTCCTCGCGCTGCGAGGGGGCAGCGTCGCCGCCGGCGTAGAACGTGACTTTGAAGCCGGTCGGCGGTACCGCGGCAGGAAAGAGACCCTCGACCTCAACCGGATATTCTTCAGTAGTGAAATCTCCAACGGAATTCGGCATAGATTTGTCGCGGGTCGTTAAAATGGAATCCTCCAAAGGTCAAGCTGTTATCGAGTAATACGCGGCGATTCGCCACATTCAGAGCAGTCAACGAGACCCTGTATCTCTCGCCCTCGCCAAAGCTCTTTCCCAAAGAAATGTCAAACGTAGTGTGCGGGGGCAGGTAGTTCCCCGGATATTGCACATCCGGCGCCCCGTTGGTGAATCCCGAACCGTAATACACATTCGTCGAGGCGAACACCTGCCACGGAAGACGGGAATTGACACCCACGTTCAAGGTGTTTCTCTGATCGTGGTCCACTGGCGAATAACCAGGCGGGATGGCCAAGGGGCACGAATCCGACACGGGAGCGGGGCAGACCAATCCTCCGGTGATGGGCCCTTCTGCCTGTGCGATCTGGTTAGAGTAAGCCAGGTGGACCTGAGCCCGACGCCAAAGGCGCGGGGAACGAAGTGTGGTTTCCCAACCTTGAATCAGCGCCGCAGTCCAGGTGATTGGCCAGAAGATGTTGGATTCGCCGATATTATTGTGGTCCAGCCAGTTCTGCGCGCGTGTCTGAAAGGTGTCTTCCTCGAACACCCAACCGTGAAAGGGAATCGAGACGGCGAACTGGTATTCTTCATCACGCTCCCCCTTCAGAGGGGCGAAAGTCAGAACCTGGCTGGTGGCCAAATCAAGTAATGGACCAGTCGCAGTCAGCAGGGGAGGCGCCTGATAAAAGTGCCCGTAAAAGCCGTGAAAGACCCAGTTCAGGCGCGGTACCCGGATGGCGACACCAAAGCGCGGGTCCGTCGCGTTTTCGACGACTCCCGGCTCAGTTCCGGCTCCGGGAGTGTCGAAGTGCGATTCGCGAAGGCCGGCAATCAGTGTCAACCACGAGGTCACTTTAAGCCGGTCGCTGATGTATTCTTCGATCAGGCCCCCGGTTACCGCAGCCGAGGACGAGCCGTAGTTCTGACAATTCGGGGCGCAATCGGTAAAAACGTTATTGAAGGAGTTGCTCTGGTGTTGCACGAATCCGTACAAGCCTGCTTGAATGTCGTTGTTCTTCAAAACGGTTATGTTCAGGTTCGCCTGCGCACCGCCATAATTGGAGGTCTGGTCCACCGTCGAGATCACCGGCACATCGTTCGGCCCGCCGTTATAGGCGGCCTGATTGTAGTGATAAAAGGGTGAAAGCGTCAGCAGCAGGTTTGGATTGAAGGTGTGAACCCAGGAGAAGGTAACGTAACCATCGGGTTCCCGTTCACTGTCTTGAAGGCCGTAACTGGGATAAGCCTGATTGCCGGATGAGTTGGGATCCGGGTCGATGGGGATCTGGTAGTAATCCTGGCGCAACGAGGCGACCAGCCGAAACTGGTTGTTGGGATTAGGGTTGAAAATGAAAGATGCGAATCCTCCATACCCGTTCTCCGCGTCGTGAACAACTTGCCCAATCGGGGGCTGCAGACCGTAGTCGCTCCGATTTCCGTTTAGACTCACGTAATACGCGAAAAGCTTCGTGTGCCCTCCGAAATTAATCTGATCGTTCGTTTGGCGCCAATTGCCAAAGGAGGTGACAAGTTCGGCTTCATTGTCACGTTCCCAGCCGGAGCGGGGCACGATATTGAAGATGCCATACGTACGGTCCCCATATTCGGCATCGTAGCTGCCTCGCTGGATTTCGAGATAATCAATGTCCTTGGGGTCAATCTGCGGGCCCAGATTGGTGGCGATATTGGTATTCGGTATGGGTACGCCGTCAATCAGCCAATCGACTTGATGACCTCCGCGCATGTGTAGCATGTCATGAGTCACGTACGCAGCGGGCGTGTAGTCGGTGATCATCGCCATGCTGTTGGTGCGGTCCGCGCCAGGAGTTTGGGCAATGTCCTCACGATCGACCAGAGCGGTGGGGGTTACCGAATCCATACTGGCCAATTCCGCCTGGCCTACGACAACGGCCGTCTGATTCACGGTCGCGATCGCCAGTTGAAAATGCAAAACCGGTGAGGAGCCTGAGGCAACCGTGACAGTCCGCTCCGCGGTCGCGAACTGCGCCTGCGTGACGCTGATTTTGTAATCTCCGACCGGCACCGTGGTGAACGAAAACTCGCCGTTATCGTTCGTCTGCGCGGTTTGCGACCAATCCGAAGTAATCGCCTGCACCTTTACCGATGCTCCGGCCACGGGCCGATGCTGTGGGTCGTGCACGATTCCCTGTATTTTGCCGAAAATTGTCGCGTGGAGCAGGGAACCAAACAGCAGAAGGACCGCCGGACACAGACAGAATGTGAGCTTTTGCACTAACCACCCTCCTCTCGATGTCTTGATGCGAGAACTACTGGATTTCAACCAGCGCCGTCCGCGAAGAGATCCGATCGCAATGCATCATTGCCGTCCGATCAAGGCACCGAAGAATGCCGCATCGAGACCGGGAATTCGAGCGAACGATTCCATTACAACCATGAGACACGATTTTGGCGGTTTTGTCCTGCGGCAAATTGTCGCACCGGCAGAGTTAGCGCGGCGGCGGGTATTTCACCAGCTTGCGTTGGAGAGAGCGCCGGTGGATGCCCAACAAGCGTGCAGCTTGCGAGATGTTGCCATCGCAATCGGAGATGACGCGCTGCATGTGCTCCCATTCCACCCTGGCCAGGGTCGGGACGGTCTCCGGTGCTTCCGGCGTCTCGCTGGGAGCGGATCGCAGCGTCTCGTAGACGGCCAGGATTTCATCCGCATCGGCGGGCTTGCTCAGGTAGTGATCCGCCCCACGCTTCATGGCGGATATCGCGGTAGGAATGCTTCCGTAACCCGTGAGTACGATGATGGTCATCGACGAATCGATCGACCGCAATTCCTGGACTACCTCCAGCCCGCCCATTCCAGGCATGCGCAGATCGACGAGGACCAGGTCAGGGCTGCGGTCGCGGGCGAACTCCAGCGCCTTTCCTCCGTCGGAGGCGCCTTCAGCTTCCCATTTTCGCTCGGCAAATGCGCGACAGAGCCGATTGCGGAAGACTTCATCGTCGTCTACGACGAGCACCAAAGGGAGATCTTCAGGTTGCGGCATGAGCATTCTGACGTGAAGAGTTCAGCGGCAATTCCAGCGTGACTGAGGTGCCTTCGCCGGGGGCGGAATCGAACAGGACGCGTCCGCCGAGGCTCTCCGCGAAAGTGCGCACCAGGAATGTCCCAAGCCCCATTCCCTTGCCGGGCTCTTTCGTCGTGAAGAACGGTTCGGCGATTCGGCGCAACACGTTCGCGGTCATTCCGTGCCCATGGTCCCGGATGGCGATTCGCAACTCGGAGCCGGTTTCCGCAGCCGCGATCAGGATTGGACGCCCCTCGGAATTGGCATCCAGCGCATTCTGAATAATCGCGGCGACCGACTGCGCCGTAGCTTGTGCCGGCAGTGTTGCGGCCAGTCCCTCATCGGCCAGATCGATCCTCAGCAATGATCGTTGCGATTCGGAAAACTGCCCGAGGACTTGCGTCAAAAGGTCGCGCACGCGGATCTGGGTGAGCGTTTCACCCATCGGTTCGGCGCTCTGGACACTCATTCGTTCGAGGATGCGATGGCATCGTTCCACCTGCGACCGGATGAGGCGGACATCTTCCAGGACGGCACCATTGCTTGCGACACTCTCGGCATAGCGCTCCAGTTCCCTCGCCACGACTGCAATGGTCCCAAGCGGCGTCCCGAGCTCGTGAGCCGCGCCTGCGGCCAAGGTCACCAGGGAAGCCAATCTTTCGTGCTTTGCAACCTGCTCCTGGAGAATCAGAACCTCTTGCTCGCGGGTTCGCAGCGCGTGGGCGATCTTGCCCGTAAAGAAGGTGATGAGGGCGGCCGCGACGACGAACGCAATCCACATTCCCACCAAGTGCGGCGAGAGGCCCTGCTCGACGTGGTGAGCGTGGAAGGCCGGCGACGGCGTGTAAAAGAAGAAGAGCAAACCGAAGCAAGCCGTGGAAAGAACACCCAGTGCCCAGGTCCAAACCTTCCGCAGAACGACCGCAGACACGGTAATCTGCACCAGATAGAGCAGGCTGAACGGATTCATCGGTCCACCCGTAAGCCCAAGTATGGCGGTCAGACACAGTGTGTCGAGGCAAAACACTGCGCCCAGCGTCTCCTGAGAAAACCGAGCCGGAAGGGCTCGTAGGCGGCCGAGCAAAATGTTACTGGCAAGAACGACAGCGACCGGGGCGAGCGTCCAAAAGAGAGGAAGATCGAGACGGAAGCCATACGACATCCCCAGAATGATGCCCACCTCTCCCGCGGCCATGCCATAGCGAAGCCGCAAAACCCACGGCAGCGCCAGATTGGGAGCGAGATCGGAAGGGACAGTCGTGGCACTCTTCACCCCATCGGTTCCGCGGCGCACTGGCGTCTGGGCCGAAACGGGCCGCTCGTGCGAGCGAGTTGTAACCGGGCGAGTAGACACCGTTCTCTTTGCCATCGTACGCCAATCAGCTTCCCGTTGGCATGCGACAATTTGCCGCATTGCCTATCGTTCCACCACTGTCGTAGTCTCGATTGTGCCCCGGTGCGCCAACCTTCCCGAATTCCGGATCAGGAGGACCGTGGCCTTCGTCCTATTTCTGTGCTCTATTCTGGTTGCATTCCCTTTCGGAGCCGCGCAAACGCGGGACGAGGTCGAGCAGCGGATTTCAGCACTGCCTTCCGACCAACGAGCTCTTGAGCGTTTCCGCCTCTGGATAGACACTCTGCCGATCGCAGTGCGCGGCTCTTCTGGAATCAGCGACCAGTTGCGCGACCCAAAGCTGCTCGAAAGATATCGCACCTATTTGAACGAAGGCGGATATAGCGAGGCAGAGATCGCCGCCCAACTCGCAGCTCTCAGCCAGAAAGGGAGCCGCCTGGAAGCGGAACACTGGAATCGATATTTGACAGCGGAACACCCCACGTTCAACACGAAGCCAAATGGCTTTCTGGTGGAGATGGTCAAAGGCCGAAAGCCCGGGACGGCGCTAGACGTCGCAATGGGGCAAGGGCGAAACGCCATCTGGCTTGCGCAGCAGGGTTGGGATGTCACCGGATTTGATATTGCGGATGAGGCGGTTCGAACCGCCAATGAGAATGCCATTAAACTTGGCGTCAAGATCAAGGCGCAAGTCAAGCGCATGGAAGATTTCGAATTCGGAGAGAGCCGCTGGGATTTGATCGTCCTGTCGTATGCCGGCTGTGGCCAGTTGGTGGACAAAGTCCAGCACGCATTGAAGCCTGGCGGCATCCTCGTCGAGGAAGCCTTTCACGTGGACGCCACAAAGAATCACCGCATTGGAGGCTCGATTTGTGAAACCGGAGAATTGCCCCACCTGTTCCAGTCCCTCCGGAGTGTTTACTATGAAGAGCCGGTCGCGACTCCCGATTTTGCCCAGGAGCCGATGCGCGTAGTTCGCTTTTGCGCGGAGAAGCCAGCGAAGTAGGTAGCAAGCAATGCGGACCCTCCCCGTGTGGATTGTTAAGCCGAATCGGTTCGCACTCGACTGCGCGTTGGGCGAGGACATCCGAAAGTGAGGCCATGTTATCCCGCGGACTCCTGTGCCGCTGACGCGCCAGCAATGGATCTCTTATGAAAGCTCGGAGTCTTGTGTTGTTTTCCCTTTTCCTCGTGATCGCGCACCTGGTCCAAGCTGGCTACGGAGCCGGCAACCCCCGGCTCGAAAGACTGTACGCCACTTTCATCTCGCCGTGCTGCTGGCGCGAGAATCTCACCGTGCACAACTCCCAGATTGCAGACGAATTGCGGGCCCAGATCGTCGTCATGGTACAAGCGGGGCGCTCCGATGGCGAGATCAAATCCGCACTCATCGCCAAGTATGGTAAGCGCATTCTGGCCCTTCCGGAAGGCAGCCAACAGCTCTGGCTGGTCTTGCCGCCGCTGCTGGCTGGCGCCGCTGGGCTCATCTGCGTTTTGCTCTTCCTTCGACGCTCAAGATGCAGTCCGGTGCAGGGCCAGCCTCTAACGGCATGGATTCCTGCCCGAATCCGTCGGCAGAGTAAGTCCGCCCGTGAGCTCACGCGGTAGCGTGACCCCCGCGACGGGCTTGTCCTCGCGGGCTAAACATTGGTTGCGTAGGGCGACGCTCTTGCTGCGCTTTGTTCTGCTGACTGTTAGACCACATAGTCTATTGGTATCTGCCGCAACATCCACGTCAAAACGAATACCGTAACTGGCCGAACAGGTTTCGCCCCGGCTCGGGGACTTTGACACTGGAGGCGAACGGGTCTCGATAGTATGAGAGGTATTCGTAGTAGAAGCGGTTGAGCAGGTTATCGACGGTGAAGCTTCCGGATAGCTTCCGATGCGTGAAGCCAAGCTTGAGGTTCAGCAGGCCGTAACCGGCGGTCGGCAC
>Ga0181520_10013535_pt1 | contig 10256 bp, 8 predicted proteins | sample PEATcosm2014_Bin_29_FD_132451 | JGI IMG/M metagenome (GOLD analysis project Ga0181520, IMG submission 132451) | Peatland microbial communities from MTU Mesocosm Facility, Houghton, MI, USA - PEATcosm2014_Bin02_30_metaG | ecosystem: Environmental > Terrestrial > Soil > Wetlands > Peat | place... | reverse complement strand
GACGTTTTGGACCACCTCAACCGCAAGCTGATACGCAGGCATCCCCACGTTTTTGGCGAGGAAGCCTCGCGCGCTGCCGGGAACCGCGCCGACGTGGACGCCAATGTCGAAGGCTCTTCCGGCGCGGTTCTGCGCAACTGGGAAGAGATCAAGCTGGCCGAAAAGCGGATGGGAGCAGCCTCCGCGCAACCCGATGCTCAACCGCCTTCGCGCCTGGACAGCGTGCAGCGCGCCATGCCTGCCTTGTCTGAGGCCGCCAAACTGGGCGCAAAGGCTCAGAAGGCCGGCTTCGACTGGACGCATTGGCGCGAATTGCTACCCAAGGTTGAGGAGGAGACCGCGGAACTGGAGGCTGAGGCAGCCTCAGGCGATCCGGCGCGCAAGTCCGCGGTTGAGGCGGAATTGGGCGATCTGCTGTTTACCGTGGTGAACCTGGGCCGCCATCTGGGCGTGGATGCGGAGATGGCTTTGCGTGGCTGCAATCGGCGCTTTCGCCAGCGGTTTCGGGAGATGGAACTGGCTTCTGCAAGGCCGCTGGAGGAGCTCTCACCCCCCGAGTTGGAGGAGCTTTGGGCGCAGGCCAAGCGCAAGCTGGCTGAGTCGGGAGCGACGCCATGATCCTCATCCGCAACTGCGAAGGCTTTGACGAGCTGGAAGCCTGCGTTCGCATGGAGATTGAGACCTGGGGCTACGAGGAAGGCGATGTGATTCGTCGCAAGACTTTTCGCGTGGCGCAGAAGATCGGCGGCCAGGTGATGGGCGCATTCGACACGGAGATCCCCGGAGCGCCTCCTGGCGGCGGCCCCGAGTCGATGGTGGGATTTGTCTTTTCGCTGCCCGGTGTAATAACGGGCGATGGTGAACCCCGCCCCTATCTGCACTCGCACATGCTGGCGGTTCGCGAGGACTACCGTAACCAAGGCCTGGGGAGACGCCTTAAACTGGAGCAGCGAATCGAGGCACTTGGGCGCGGTATCCGGTACATGGAATGGACCTTCGATCCGCTGGAAATCAAGAATGCTTTCCTCAACATCTCCAAGCTGGGAGCCATTGCTTGCGGCTACCAGGTAGATTTCTATGGTGTATCCTCATCTCGACTACAGGGTGGCCTGCCGACCGACAGGCTGGTGGCAGAATGGCGCCTGGATTCCCCGCGCGTTGAAGCAGCACTTGAGGGTCGATTACCGACCGACTGCCCTGTCGAAGAGCGGATAACCGTCCCGGCCGCTATCTACGAATGGAAGACAACTGAAGCGGGACGGGAACGCGCGCTCGCCGTTCAGTCAGAAAACCGCTGCAAGTTTCAAAAAGCTTTTTCCAAGGGTTTGGCCGTACTCGGATTCCTCCGCGATGCGGAGGGTAATGGGATCTTCGAGTTAGGGCCATTTTCCCAGCCGAGGCTGGAGACATTTCCAAAGGAACGCAAAGACTTATGAAAATCGATGCCATGATCCTGCGCGAACTGCAAATGCCTCTGGTGCGGCCGTTTGAGACCAGCTTTGGCGTTACCCGCAACCGCCGCGTGCTGCTGGCCGAGATCCAGTCGGAGGGACTGACCGGCTGGGGCGAGTGTACGGCCGGTGAAAGGCCGTTCTTTTCGCCCGAGTCCACCGATGGCGCCTGGGCGGTCATCGTGAATGAGCTGGGACCGATGCTTGTGTCAGGATCTCCGGAGCACGGCGGCGAGTGCCAGCAGATCTTCCGCCTGGTGCGCGGCAACCGCATGGCGAAAGCAGCTTTGGAAAATGCGATTTGGGACCTGGAAGCGCAGCGCGAGGGCGTCCCGCTCTACCAATTGCTGGGCGGAGTGCGCGAAGTGATTCCCTGCGGCGTCTCCCTGGGAATTCAACCCTCCATTGCCGAATTGCTGGCCATCATCGAGAAGGAACTGGCCGCCGGCTACCAACGCATCAAGCTCAAGTGCAAGCCGGGTTGGGACCTGGAAGTCTTTGACAAGGTGCGCAATCGCTGGCCTGGGATTATGCTCAGCTGCGATGCCAACTCTGCATACAAACTGCGCGACACCGAGCATTTGGCTGCCTTTGATGCATTTAAGATGCTGATGATCGAGCAGCCTCTCTGGCACGACGACTTCTACTATCACTCGATGCTGCAAAAGCGCCTCAAAACGCCCATCTGCCTCGATGAGTCCATCCATAACCGGCGCGACGCTCTGGCGGCCATCGAGATGGAGTCGTGCAAGATCATCAACATCAAGCTTGGCCGCGTGGGAGGCTTCTCTGAGGCCATCGCCGTGCACAATGCAGCCCAGGAGCGCGGCGTCGAAGTATGGTGCGGCGGCATGTTGGAGACCGGCATCGGCCGTTCGCACAATATTGCCCTGTCCACGCTGGAAAATTTCACGCTGCCGGGGGACGTTTCGGCCTCGGCGCGCTATTGGGCCGAGGACATCATCGAGCCGGAGGTCACGGTTTCTTCGGCGGGCGAGATCGCCATTCCCGACACCCCCGGGCGGGGCTATACGGTGCGCACCGATTTGGTTGAGCGTTTCACCGTGCGCAAAGAGACCATTCGCGCGCTGGAACTGGTGGGGTAGTGGAGTCGGTTGCTATATAACTTGTCATCCTGAGCGACCGTAGCGGAGCGAAGGGAGTCGAAGGACCTGCGTCTCGGCATCTTTGCCCAATAACGGTTCGCCGATTCCGTAAATCTCCTAATCACCGCGCAAGCATCTCCTACTTGGCGCGTCCCCAACTGAACCTCCGCCCCACAATAGCCTTCACCAGCCAATGATCGGTGGCTGCTGTTGGCCCAATACCCACCCCGAAGTTGATCTCCCAATCCGGGGATACATTCAGATCGATGGCAGGGAAGAGTTGCTGCTGCTAGTCGTGCAGACTGGCAATGTTGGTAATGCTCCCATAGTCGGCGTAATACTCCAGACCGCCGGTCACCTTCTTGGTAAAGTCGTAACTGATTTTGACCGCCGGCGCAAAGCCCAGCCCTTGATCCACGTCGGGGCCGTGCCAGGTGCGCTCCAGCGCCGGGTTCACGGCAAAGTACCAACGGCCGCTCTGCTTGTCCACGATGGGGCGAATCTCCCAGGTCCATGTATCGGGCGAAAAGAGGGCGCGCTGGTAGCCCACTTCCGTTGAAAGGCTTACGCCCACCGGCCAGCCCCACTTCTCTGGCACGCGCACCCTGGGCCGGATGTGATCGCCCACCCATTGCACCCCGTTTCCGCTACGCTCGCTGGTAAAAACATAGAATCCCACCTCGGACCACTCGTTGACCCCTTGGGTAATCTCCACGGTTTCGTGTTCCGCATGGTTGGTAGGCGCCACTCCGTCAATGAAGCGGCGCTGGCCGTCGGCGGTGAAATTCGAGTGCAACTCGACCATGGTGTTGCGGGGGGCCACCGTCTCCGCGCCGTAAACCTGGATCTCGTAATTACCCTGCGCATAGGCAGTGCTTAGAGCGGCAAAAATCATCAGCAGAGTTGCAATGAAGTACTTCAACTTTGCTCCTCTATGCATAACGAAACAAGGTCATAAAGCCTGCGTCCATGTGATCCTGCTGATGGCAATGGAACAGGGTGTTTCCGGGATTGGTGGCCAGCAGATCGGCCTCGACCACGCTTCCTGCCTCCACAACCACCACGTCTTTATAGACACCGCTCAACGGCGCACCGCGGATCGAGACCAACTCAAAGCTATGCCGGTGCAGATGAACCGGGTGGTCGTCCTGACTGCGGTTGTCGAATACCAACCGGTGGCGCAGGCCCTCTTTCAGCATGATGGCATCGGTCTCAGGAAATGACTTGCCATTGATCATCCATTGGTCCACGGAGCCATGGCCCTTGAATCGCGAGGTAAATACCAGCGGAATGGTCACGTCCGGCTTTCGGCGCACAGGAGTTGGGGCGCCAAAGGCACCATATTCCCATTGCAGCCGGGCTGGCGGCGCTGCTTGCGGTTTTCCGCTTTGACCGGCGTACTCAACCACCGCGCCCATGCCGGCATTGCGAAAGCTGGCACGCGCTTCGCCCAGAACCCACACGCCGGGCGTTTCCATGGTCACCAGTGCGCTGACCCGCTCAGCCGGTCCCAGGCGCAGGGTTTCAACCTTGGCCTGGGTGGCAACAGGACGCCCATCCAGCGTCAGCACCTGAAAGCGGTGGCCGGGAAAGCTCAACCAGTGCACCTCCGTAGCGCTGGCGTTGAGGATATGAAACAGCACCCGCTGCCCCTGGCGCACTTGGATGGGTTGGTCGTGGCCGAGTTGGCGCCCGTTAATGGAACTCGATCCGTACTGCACCATCAGCGACCCGTCGTCGCTGGCCGAGTAATAGGGCTCCCAATCGTGCAGGGCAAGGAACTGCTCCTGATCGTAGCGGGCGGGATTGGAGGCGGGGTCCACTATCATCATGCCGAATTGCCCGGTATAGAGACCGTGCTTGAATCCGCGCTTGCCCATGGCGTGGGTGTGATACCAGTGCAGCCCCGACGGTCGAGGCGTGAATTCGATCCGCGTTCGGCCCCCTGAGGGGATCATTGGCGAACCCTCTTCCATGGAGCCATCCACATCCACGGGAATCCATTGCCCGTGCCAGTGGACGATCTCCGGGTGATCGGTCCGGTTGACGATCTCGATGCTAACCGGTTTGCCCTCGGTGAGGCGAAGGAACGGGCCAGGGATCTGGCCGTTATATGCTGTGGTGCGAATCTTCTTCCTGGGGGCAATTTCCCAGTCGATCTCCGCAATCTCTATCCGGCAATCGGGCGCAGGGGGCTGGCTGACCCGAGAAAGTGTCGCGACTTGCTCGGGCTGCGCCCTTCCGCGCACAGCCTGCGCCACCAAGCCCGCCGCGGCAAGGGATGCATCGCGCATGAACTCCCTGCGGCTGACCATCGATGCAGAAGGCAAGCGACCTGTCAGGCTATTGATTCTTGGCATCTTCATCCACATTCATTCTTACGCGCCTCCGGCGGGCGGCAAGAGAGAAATCACGCACGCCCCGCCGAGCCGCCTGGTGCATTTATTCTGGCGCATCGGCTGATTTTATTCTGCGATGCTCAATTTAACTTCTTGACAATTCGAAGCATCTGGTTGTTTGCTGTCAGTATTGCCCCTGTTTATCTTCTTTGGAAGAGTTCGTTTACGGGCCACCTCTGCGTTGTCACGGGAAGAGTTGTCGAGGCGGAGATTTGAATTGCGCGCATCCGGATAATTGCTTTCTGGGTGCAACACCAATCAACTACATCCTTCCGCCACCAGCCAGCTCCCTACTTGCTCCTCCAATACCCAATGGGTCTCGGGGCGGCAAGGTTCTTCGTCTTTGGAGGGACTCGTGCTCAAACGCAGTCTGGATATTGCACTTGCCGCACTATTGCTTACCGTCGCACTTCCATTCATTGCGCTGGCCGCAATTCTGATCAAACTGGATTCCAAGGGGCCGGTAGTCTTCCGTCAGATTCGCGTTGGCCGCGGCTTCAAGCAGTTTCAGCTCCTCAAGCTCCGTACTATGACGCTTTCATCCGGCGGGCCGCTCTTTACCCTGGGCGCCGACCCGCGCATCACACGCATCGGCCGATGGCTGCGCCAGTGGAAGCTGGACGAATTGCCCCAGTTTTGGAACGTATTGATCGGCGAAATGAGCCTCGTGGGTCCGCGGCCGGTGGTCCCGGAGCTGACCAAGGAGTTCAAGTCCGATTACGAGCGTCTGCTCCAGGTCCGCCCCGGCCTCACCGACCCCGCATCCCTCAAATACTGCTGCGAAGGCGAGATCCTGTCCATGGTTCCCGACCCGCTCAGATACTTCAAGGCCGTCATCACGCCCGACAAGCTGCGCATTTCGCAAGCCTATCTGCGCCGCGCCAGCGTGTGGAGTGATTTGCGAGTCATGGCGCAAACGGCGGTTACGCTGCTTTCTCCGGCGCTGCCGAATGAATTCAGCCCTGCTCCTTCAGCTCACTTGCGCGCTTCCGGGCCTGATTCACAAACGCTTCGTCCTCCGGCGATTCCGGCTTGATGGAGTCCAGGTTGATTTCCACGTTGGCCAGCGCGCTTTCCAGTGCCGCTTTGGCCAGCGCCATTCCGGTTGTCAGGTCCGAAATCATGTTTGGGTTCGTGATCGGCTTCAGCCGGCCGGCAATCTGGCCCACTTCCGCCACTTTCTCGGCTACATCCAATGGGACGCGCGTGGCCAATTTCAGCCCGGCGGCAATGGCCGCGGCGCGCTCGGCCGAATCTTTGGGCAGCTTGTAGGCCTTCATCACCTCGTTGTAGGAGTCTGCGTCGGCGTCGATGGCCGCCTTCAGCTCCTCGCGCAGTTGGCCGAGCCGGGCCGCCGATTGGCTCAGCAGTTGTTCGTGCTGCGCAAACGACTTCTTGGTGCGCATCAGGCCGGCCACCATACCCGCTAACGCCGCAGCCATGGCGCCGCTGGCCGCCGCCGCGCTACCGCCGCCGGGTGTTGCTGTGGGAGCCGCAAGTTGCTCGATGAACGGCTCGATGGCAGCGCGCAATCCGCTCACGGCAGTCTTGTTGCTCATCACAGTCGCCAGGCGGTTTTCGAGGATCAGCGAAGAGTCGAAGTTCTCCACTTGCAGGAACCACTCCGCGGCCTGCTCCAGGGCCAGCTTGGGAATCAGCCCCACAATTTCGCTTGAGACCGGGGTAACGCCATAGCGCGCGGCTTCGCGCTTCACAAACTCGAAGACGCGATGAATCGGCGTCTGCTCAAAATCGGTCAGATTCATTGAGACCTGGGCCAAGCCTCGCACCAGAAACCCCGCGCCTTTCACATAGCGCAGCCCGCCTGACGAATAGCGCACAGCCTTGGCAATCTTCTTGGCGATGGCCACGTCCGGCGTGTTCAGGAAGACGTTATAGGCCACCAGGAACTTGCGCGCCCCCACCGCCGTCGCTCCGGCCGTGGGATGCACGCGCGCCTCGCCAAAATCGGGCTTGCGCGCGGGGTTGGTGGCAATCTCGTCGCGAATCGCCTCGAATTGGCCCCGCCGCACATTCTCAAGATCTTGGCGCTCGGGCACGGCCGCGGCTGCCTCGTAGAGATAAACCGGAATCTCAAAGCGCTTGGCAATCTCGGCACCCACATGCTTAGCCATGGCCACGCAGTCTTCCAGCGTCACGCCGTCGATGGGGATGAAGGGAACCACATCGGCTGCGCCCATGCGCGGGTGCGCGCCCTGGTGCCGGGTCAGGTCAATCAGCTCGGCGGCCTTACCCACGCCGCGAATGGCAGCCTCTTGGATAGCCTCCCGCTCGCCCACCAGCGTGATCACGCAGCGGTTATGATCGGCATCCATCTCCCGGTCGAGCAGATAGACGCCGGGAATCTTCATGGCTTCGACAATGGCGTCGACCTTGGCTGCATCGCGGCCTTCAGAGAAATTGGGAACACATTCAACGAGCGTAGTAGGCATAAGGGAAGGATAAAGAGCGGGTCAGCGGATCAGCAAGTCAACCAGCGTGCGAAAGGGCAAATCAGCAAGCCTGTAGGCCCTCATATACAAAAGCCACGTTGATTCAACTGGAGCTTGACACCAACTGAAGCCCGCAGCCCTCAAGCTATCGCCTTGTGAAAACGTCCCTTAGCTTTTTTTCGGGGTGACGGCGGAGAAGGCCGCGAGTTCATGGGTGACCCGCTTGCTGCCGCAGTGAGGACACGTGGGAGCGGTGTTTTTTACATCCGACATGTGGAGGTTGACGGTGAACTCCTTATGACAATCCTCGCAAAGATAGACGTAGTTGGACATGGCATCCTCCGCGCAACATGATAGCGCCAGTTGGGGCTTAAGGGAACGGGTGCGGACCCTGGAAATGGGGGGTGAGCGGGGCTATTCAGAGGCCTTGGTCGGCCTGACGGCGCCGGTAGTATCCTGAGTACCGACAAGTGGAACCCGCGCGCTCTGCGCCCAGTGGTTCTCCCATCAGGAGAAAGTATGACGACCGATACATTAGCTCCAACCATTCGTGCCCCGCGCGGCAACCAATTGCGCTGCAAGGGATGGCAGCAGGAGGCGGCGCTGCGCTGCCTGATGAACAACCTCGATCCGGAGGTGGCCGAGCGGCCACAGGATTTGGTGGTTTACGGCGGCATCGGCAAGGCCGCGCGCAATTGGGAGTGCTTCCACGCCATTGTCCGTGAACTCGAAAACCTGGGCGCCGAAGACACGCTGCTGGTGCAGAGCGGCAAGCCGGTGGCCGTCTTTCCCACCCACGAACTGGCCCCGCGGGTCATCATCGCCAACTCCAACCTGGTGGGCAAGTGGGCCAACTGGGAGCACTTCAACGAACTCGACCGCAAGGGCCCCATGATGTACGGCCAGATGACCGCCGGGAGCTGGATTTACATCGGCACCCAGGGCATTCTTCAGGGTACCTTCCAGACCTTCGCCGCCCTGGCTGAGCGGCACTATGGCGGCTCGCTGAAGGGCAAGCTCGTCGTCACTGGCGGAGTGGGCGGAATGGGAGGTGCGCAGCCGCTCTCTGTGACCCTCAACGACGGAGTGGTGCTGGCCATCGACGTGGACCGCAGGCGCATTGAGCGCCGCGTTGAAACGCGCTACTGCGACATGGTTACCGAAGATCTGGACGAAGCTCTGCGGCTCTGCGAGGCGGCCCGGCGCGAGGGCCGTGCGCTCAGCGTCGGCCTTGTAGCAAATTGTGCCGATGTGTTGCCGGAGATTGTCCGCCGCGGCGTCCAGGTAGACGTGGTGACCGACCAGACCAGCGCCCACGATCCGCTGAATGGTTACGTTCCCCAGGGGCTCACGTTGAGCGAAGCATCGGAGCTGCGCAAGCGCGATCCAGAAGAGTACGTGCGCCGCTCGACGGCTTCCATGGTCATCCACGTCAACGCCATGCTCGCCCTTCAGCGCGCCGGGGCCGTGGCTTTCGACTACGGCAACAACATCCGCCGCTTCGCCTTTGACGCGGGCTGCGTGGACGCTTTTCTGATTCCCGGCTTTGTGCCGGAGTACATTCGTCCGCTCTTCTGCACGGGCACGGGGCCGTTCCGCTGGGTAGCGCTTTCGGGCGACCCCAAAGACATTGACCGCACCGACGAGCTGGCGCTGGAGCTTTTTCCCGAGAATGAGATTCTCACCCGCTGGCTGCGCCTGGCGCGTGGCCGGTTCGCCTTCCAGGGCTTGCCTTCGCGCATTTGCTGGCTCAACTACGGCGAGCGCGCCCGCATGGGCCTGGCCATCAACGAACTGGTGCGCAAGGGAGAGATCTCCGCGCCCATCGCCATCGGCCGCGACCATCTCGACACCGGCTCGGTTGCCAGCCCCTATCGCGAGACGGAAAAGATGCTGGATGGATCGGACGCGGTTGCCGATTGGCCGATTCTGAATGCGCTGCTGAACACGGCTTCGGGCGCGACGTGGGTCAGCTTCCATCACGGTGGCGGCGTGGGCATGGGCTTCTCGCTTCACGCCGGCCAGGTAACGGTGGCCGACGGAACGGAAATGGCGGCGCAGAAGATCGCGCGCGTACTCAACAACGATCCGGGCCTAGGCGTGGTGCGGCATGCCGATGCGGGATACGAGTTGGCGCAGCGCACTGCAAAGGAGCGGGGGATCCAGATGCCGATGCTTGGAAGATAGCCCGGTTTGAGTTCGCGGTATCCCAGAGCGGGTATTGGTGGAATACAGAGATAGACACATTTAGGTTTGTGGTTTCCCGCCCTTGGCACAAAAACAAGTACGTGCCAAGGATGGGGCACCCAGCTTTAGTGGAAGTGAACAAGGGACAAGGAACGTAGATATGAGCGAGGTTCTTGCCGTCGTCAACATCGGGCAATTGGTTACCCTCGCTGGACCGCCGTGTCCGCGTGTGGGCGCTGAGCTCCGCGAGTTGGAACTGATTCCCGATGCGGCTTTGCTGGTGGAAGATGGACGCATCGCCGCGGCCGGACCATACGCGGAGCTGCGCTCCAAAACTCCGCCCCACGCAGTGGTCATTGATGCTCAGGGCCGCTGCGTGACTCCAGGCTATGTGGACGCGCACACGCATCTTGTCTTTGCCGGTAATCGCGCCGCTGAGTTCGAACAGCGCCTTGCCGGGGCCACTTATCAGCAGATTGCCGCGTTAGGCGGAGGCATTCTGCGCACCGTCACGCTCACGCGCGCGGCCAGCGAGGACGATCTACTGGCCATAGCCCGCCGATATCGTGACTGGATGCTGCGTTCCGGCACGACGACCATCGAAGCCAAGTCGGGCTACGGACTGGACCATGCTTCGGAGCTCAAGATGCTGCGCGTGCT
>Ga0181520_10013534_pt1 | contig 10256 bp, 7 predicted proteins | sample PEATcosm2014_Bin_29_FD_132451 | JGI IMG/M metagenome (GOLD analysis project Ga0181520, IMG submission 132451) | Peatland microbial communities from MTU Mesocosm Facility, Houghton, MI, USA - PEATcosm2014_Bin02_30_metaG | ecosystem: Environmental > Terrestrial > Soil > Wetlands > Peat | place... | reverse complement strand
GACCCCGCCATCTCGCCCTTAAACACCATCGCTTACTACCAGAGCGTTCAACAAAAGATGGGAGCGCAAAAGGCCGACTCCTTCGCCCGCCTTTACATGGCTCCCGGAGTCGAACACTGCAGCGGCGGTCCTGGCCCCAGTGCCTTTGGACAACTCGGCATCCCGACCTCCAAAGGGTCGAAGTTTGGCCTCTTCGATGCCCTTGAAGACTGGGTCGAGAAAGCTACTCCTCCGCCGGACATTTTCGCCACGAAATACGCGAGCGGCGAAAACGGCGCCATGAAACCCGCTATGACGAGGCCCCTCTGCCCGTATCCCCAAATCGCAAAGTACAACGGCTCTGGCGATCCCAACGATGCCGCCAGCTTCGCCTGCGCGAACCCGTGATCAGGCCTTCCCCAGCGCGTTAATATCCCGAACCTCCAAAATTGTCTTCGGATATCCCTGCGCGACGCACCGGATCATCGCCCGCCCCACATCCTCAAGCGTGCTCACCTGATTTGGAACCATCGCCCGCAGCATGGGATACAACCACCCAAGCGCCTTATAAAGCCCTGGAAGATTCTTCTGCCCCGGTATCGCCTTCATGAATCCCGGCCGAAAGTTATACACCGCGCGAAACCCGCACCGCTGCAGTGCATTCTCTGTCCGCCCCTTCACCCGCGCCCACATCGTCCGCCCTTTCTCCGATGAGTCGGTCATCGCCCCCGACACATAAACGAACACCATCCTCGGATTCACTTTCACCAGGCCCTCCGCAAAGTGCAGCGTCGTGTCGTACGTTATCCTGGTGTACTCCGCCTCGCTCTTCCCCACCGAGCTCACTCCCGCGCAAAAAAAGCATGCATCGTACCCCCCCAACTCCGCAGCGAACTCCTCCACCCTCATGAAATCCGGCACAATGCATTCCTTCAGCTTCGAATGCCCCACCCCGGCGGGTAAGGCCCCATAAGGCCGGCGGCTCACCAGCAGCACCCCATCCACGTCGGGATGCCCCAGACACACCAGCATCGCTCCTTCGCCCACCATCCCCGTAGCGCCCGTCACCATCACCTTCATTCGTAACAATCTCCGTTACTCATCCAGCATCGCAACAGCCTACCGGCTGCCTTTCAGCAGCCCCAGTTCGATCAGGCTCTCCGCCGTCGCCACAATCGCATCTTCCCTTGGCCGCGGCTTCCACCCCAGCAGATCCTGCGCATGCTCGCTCGTCGCATTCTTCTTCTTGCCCAGCTCCGGAAGAATCTGCCTGACCGCGGGATCGCGCAACGCCGCCAGCCGCACCAGAAAGTTCGGAAGCTGCATCGTCGGCACCCGTTTCGCCCGCTCACCTAAACGGCTCTTCAGCACTTTGGCAACGTCGCGGAACCACATGAAATCTCCCGACACCGCGAGAAACCGTTCCCCCTTCGCCGCCTGATGCGTCATCGCCCGAAGATGCAGATCGGCGACATCCCGCACATCCACCACCCCGAACATCAGCTTCGGACATCCAGGCAAAGCCCCATCCATCAGCCGCTGCACCAGCAGAATCGACGCCGAGTGATCCGGCCCCAGCACCGGCCCAAACACCACCACCGGGTTCACCACTGCGAGCTCCAGCTGTCCCCGTTCCCGGCCCATAAAATTCCAGGCTTCGTTTTCGGCGATCGTCTTCGATTTCACGTATGCGGTAACGTCCTCGCGTTTCAGATTCGTCCAGTTCCTCTCGTCGAACGGCCTCTTCTGCGGCCATTGCCCATACCCAATCGCCGCAAACGACGAAGTCATCACCACCCGCGACACATTAGTATCCCGTGCCGCCCGCAGCACTCGGAGCGCACCATCGCGCGCCGGTACAATCAGATCGTCCTCGTTCTTCGGCATTACGGGCGGCAGCGGTGACGCCACGTGCAGTACGAATTCGCACCCCGCCAAAGCCTCCCGCCACCCCTCGTCCTTCAGCAGGTCGGCCGCATAAAACGTCAGCCTGTCCCCCGGTTCCGCCCCACCCACCTTCAGCATCGCCCGCACATCGCCCTCGCGCTCGAGCGACCGCACCGTCGTCCGCACTGTGTGCCCCGCCGCCAGCAACTGCAAAATGCAATGGCTCCCGATAAAGCCCGTTCCCCCGGTTACCAGCACTGTGCTCATCGGTCCCTCCAATTCCACAGCATACGCGGTGGCCGCTTTTTCCTGACCTGAACTCGATTCCGCGGGCTCTCGCGGCGAGCTTTTCCCTCTGGCCGCGATTGGCGTTCACCGAAGTGGGTGTCTGCTCCCACTATTTTCGCTTTAGTCCAGGCGGCAGCAGCAATGCCACTAAATTTCGTTGGAACAGGCGGACGAAGTCGGCTTCGTGATCCACAACATCGGCCTCCAAGCCGAGATGAATTACGGCTTCGCCCGCAACTGACGCCCCCTCCTCGGGAGCGTCTTCGCACTTCCGCCCTCTGCTAGAGTGAAAAGCATCGTCTTGTCAGGAGACTCCGCGAATGTCCAGGGGCCCTGTTGTAGCCACTTCCTTGCTTGCGCCGGTCTGTGTGGCCTTGTTGAGCGTCAGCGCTCACACCCAAACCGATCCCACCGATAAATACATTTGGCTCGAAGACGTGAGCGGCCCGCGCGCCATGGACTGGGTCAAGGCGGAAAATGCCCGCACCGCCAAAATCTTTGAAGCAGATCCCCGCTTTGCGGCTTTCCAGGCCGACTCCCTCAAAGTCGCCGAAGACCCCAATCGTCTCCCCATGCCCTCACTGCGCGGCGACCTCGTCTACAACTTCTGGAACGACGAGAAGAACGTTCGGGGCCTCCTGCGCAGAACCACCGTCGACGACTACGCCAACCCTGCTCCCAACTGGCAGACCGTCCTCGACATCGACGCCCTCGGCAAGCGGGAAAATACCAGTTGGGTTTTTCACGGCATATCCTGCCTCTATCCCGGCGACCAATACTGCATCGTCGATCTCTCCGTCGGCGGCGAAGACGCCTCCACCGCCCGTGAGTTCGACCTCAAAGCCGCGAAATTCGTCGACGGCGGATTCTCCGCGCCCCATAGTAAGCAGGAAATCGCCTGGGAAGACAAGAACACCCTACTGATCGCTCGTGACTGGGGTCCCGGAACCATGACCAGATCCGGCTACCCCTTCGTCGTTAAAGAATGGAAGCGCGGCACTCCACTCGATAGTGCCGTCGAAGTCTTCCGTGGCGAACCCTCCGACATCGGCGCTGCTGGGTTTGTTATCGAGGACGCCCAGGGCGATCGCCTCGCATTCATTCAGCGCGGCGTTTCATTCTTTGAGAAACGCGTCTGGGTCAGAACTCCCACCGGACTCGAAGAGCTGGCCATTCCTCGCAAAGCAGAGATAGCCGGCGTGCTCTCCGGCCGCCTCCTCATCGAAATTCACGAAGACTGGACCCCAAATCCTGCCGGTCCGAAGTTCACCCAGGGCTCCCTGCTGTCCCTCCCCGTCGCAGAAGTCCTGCGCGATCCCGCCAACCTCCATCCAACCGTCGTCTTCGCGCCCACCTCCGACGAATTCCTCGACGGCGAAGCGACCACTCGCTCCCATCTCATCGTAGTTACCCTCAAACACGTTCTTGGCCGCGCTTACGTCTACACACCTGCTGGCAAAGACGGCTGGTCCCGCAAATCCCTTGAAGTCCCTGAAAACAGCACCATCAGCGTCGTCACCGCCAGCGATACCAGCGAAGCGTTTTTCCTCAACTCCCAGGGCTTCCTCACGCCGCCTTCTCTTCTTGCAGGCGATGCGGCTACAGCGCGTCTCACCCTCTCCAAATCCCAGCCGCCTCTCTTCGACGCCTCCCAGGATACCGTCGAGCAGCTCTACGCAACCTCCAAAGATGGCACGAAAGTCCCTTACTTCATCGTCCATCGCAAAGATATGCAGCTGAACGGGCTGAATCCCACTCTCCTCAACGCCTATGGTGGATTCGAGCTCTCCGAAACCCCCACCTATTCCGCGACTCGTGGCAAGCTCTGGCTCGAGAAAGGCGGCGTCTTCGTTCTCGCCAACATCCGCGGCGGCGGTGAGTTCGGTCCCGCATGGCACGAAGCCGGCCTCAAGACCCATCGCCAGCGCATCTACGACGACTTCGCCGCCGTCGCCGAGGACCTCATCTCTCGCAAAATCACCTCGCCCCGCCACCTCGGCATCATTGGCGGATCCAATGGCGGCCTCCTCATGGGCGTCGAGTTCACTCAACATCCCGGCCTTTGGAATGCCGTCGTCATTCAAGTCCCGCTCCTCGATATGCTCCGCTTCGAGCAGATTGCCGCGGGCGCCAGCTGGGTCGGCGAATACGGATCCGTCAGCGTTCCCGAAGAGCGCGCTTTCCTCGCCTCCATCTCGCCCTACAACCAGCTCAAGCCCGATGTCAGCTATCCCGAGCCGCTCATCTTTACCACCACGCGCGACGACCGCGTCGGCCCGCAGCATGCCCGCAAGTTCGCCGCCAAAATGGAGGAGTACCACGAGCCCTTCCTCTACGACGAAATCACCGAGGGCGGCCACGGAGCCGGCGCGGACCTCAAACAGACCGCCCGCTCCTGGGCCGAAACCTACCTCTATCTCACAGAGAAACTGACGGACCCAGGCGCATCGCGGTAATAACGAGAAAAAGAATCGACCTTGCCCTTGCCTCCCCTGCCACCATCGCCGCCGTCCCGGCCCGCGAGACGGCCGCTTCGCTGTTTGCTCGCTTTTTGGACTTACTCAAACGTTTTATCTTGACGTTCGCCCGACCCGCCCATTAGCATTCCCTTCGTTCGAGGTGACCATGTCCTTCATTTCCCTTTCCCCGAAAATTTTCCTGCCTTGCGCCGCTGCAGTGTTCCTCTTCGCCGCTCTTTCTGCCTCCGCCCAAAGCGCGCCCCAGCCCAAACCCGACAATCGTCCGTGGATGAATCGTTCCCTCTCCCCTGATGAACGTGCCGATCTCGTCATCAAAGAAATGACCATCGATGAAAAAATGAACTTCGTCCACGGCACCGGATGGAACGGTCTCCGCGCCGACGCCGTTATCCCCAAAGGCTCCCTCGGCGGCGCGGGCTACGTTCAGGGCGTCGAGCGCCTCGGCATCCCTGGCATCAACATGGCCGATTCCGCAGTCGGCGTACGTCTCGCCGCGCAGGGCAGCCACTATGCCACTCTCCTTCCCTCCGTTCTCGGCGCGGCCTGCAGCTGGGATAAAGACGCGCTCCTCCTCTACGGCTCCGTCATCGGCCGCGAGCTCCGCGAGACCGGCTACAACATGTCCATCGGCGGCGGTGTCGATATCGCCCGTGACCCCCGCAACGGTCGCAACTTCGAATACGCCGGCGAAGATCCCGTCCTCGCCGGAACCATGGTCGGCGAACTCGCCACCGGCGTCCAGGCCAACAAAGTCATGGGCGATATCAAGCACTACGCCTTCAATGATCAGGAAACCGGACGCACCATCGTCAACGTCGTCATCGATAAGCGCGCTGCCCGCGAAAGCGATCTCCTCGCCTTCCAGATCGCCCTCGGCCTCGCCCATCCCGCCGGCGTCATGTGCTCCTACAACAAGGTCACCGTCAAAGGCGCAAACCACGCCAACGACGACTGGGCCTGCGAAAACGATTACCTCCTCAACGACGTCCTCAAAAAAGACTTCGACTTTAAGGGCTTCGTCCTCTCCGACTGGGGCGGCACCCATTCCACCGTCAAAGCCGCTCTCGCAGGCCTCGATCAGGAGCAGCCCGGTTCGCAATATTTCGGCGACCCGCTCAAAGCCGCCATCCAAAATAACCAGGTCCCCGTGTCTCGCCTCGATGATGCCGTCCATCGTGTGCTCCGCAGTATGTTCGCCACCGGCGTCATCGACTCGCTACCCGTGACCGAGGTCGTCGATCCTTTCCGCGGCCGCGACGACGCCGAGCACATCGCCGACGAAAGCATCGTCCTCCTTAAAAATGCCGACAGCTCTCTGCCGCTCAACGCCGCATCCCTCCAGTCCATCGCCATCATCGGCTCCCACGCCGACGTCGGCATCCTCTCGGGCGGCGGCTCCGCGCAGGTCGACTCGCCCGGCGGCAACGCCGTCCATCCCCATCCCGGCGGAACCTTCTGGGGCGAAGTCGTCTACTTCCCAGCTTCGCCACTCAGGGAGATCCGCACCCACGCCCCCAACGCGAAAATCCAGTTTGATCCAGGCAGCGACCCCTCCTCCGCCGCAAAGCTCGCTGCCGCCTCTCAACTCGCCATCGTCTTCGTCAACCAGCCCATGCGCGAAGGCATGGACACCAAAACCATTTCCCTGCCTTACAACCAGGACGCCCTCGTCTACGCCGTCGCCGCTGCTAACCCCCACACCATCGTTGTCCTGGAAACCGGAGGCCCCGTCGCCATGCCCTGGGCCGATAAAGTCCAGGGCATCATCGAAGCCTGGTACCCTGGCATCGGCGGCGCGCGTTCCCTCGCCAACATCCTCTTCGGCGACGTCAATCCGTCCGGCCGCCTCGCCATCACCTTCCCCAAAAGTGACGACCAGCTCCCTCATCCCGAGGTTCCGGGGATGAACCTGATCTCAGCTCCAGGCGGCATGCCCGAAGGCCGCCGGCATCGGCCCGATGAGCTTCCCCCCTTCGACTACAACGCCACAGAAGGTCTCCGTGTCGGTTACAAATGGTTCGAGTCCGAGCACAAGGACCCGCTCCTCCCCTTCGGCTTCGGCCTCTCCTACACCACGTTCGGGTACTCCGGCATCAAAGCCTCCCAGCACGAAGTCAGCTTTACCGTGCAGAACACCGGTAGCCGTGCCGGAACCGAAGTCGCCCAGGTCTACGCAGTCCTCCCTCCCTTGACCGGCGAATCGACATTCAAGCGCCTCGTCGCATGGGATCGCGTCCCCCTCGCTCCTGGCGAGTCGAAGACCGTCACCCTCCAGCTTGACCCGCTCTACCTCTCCATCTTCGATACGGACAAAAACGCCTTTTCCCTGGCCCCCGGCGACTACACCATCCTCGCTGGCCCCTCGTCGGCCGACACGCCGCTGACCGCAACCGTCCACATAAACCGGTAGCTCAGTTGCCCGCAAAACACAATGGCTCCGCATCCTCAACGGATACGGAGCCCCTGTTGCCTTATTGCCAGCTTAATTCGCTCCGAACAACGCTGTCCCCGATCCAGCCGCTGCCGCGACCGGCGGATGTGCCGCCGTACCCTTTCCCCCCTCCGCACCCGCAGTCCCATCCAGCTCCACCTTGCCGGAAAAAATCGCGTTGTCTTCCACCGAAAGCCGCGCCGCGCGGATGTCTCCGTTGACGCTGCTGCCTGTCCGCAATTCCACACGTCCCGCCGCATGAATGTCTCCATGCAGCGATCCCTGTACCACCACATCTCGCGCCGTCACATTCGCCGTCACGCGCGCATTCGCCCCCACAGTGAGCCGATGCTCGGTCAGGGTGATGGTCCCTTCCACTAAACCCTCAATGATCAGATCCTCGTTGCCCTTCACCTCTCCGCGGATCTGTACCGATTTCCCAATAACTGCCGTTGGCTCACCTGCCATTGCGTAAACTCCTCTTTTCCCCGAGCTCGTTCGCCTCGTTCGCTTTCTCCGCAATATACGCATCGCAGCGCCCTGCCGCAACCAATATCCCCTGAATTTATGCCGACTGTACCGGCTTTTTCACCCCCGGCCAGAATTCCGCCTGCTCCGCCCACCCCATCGGTTGCACAATGTTCTCTGCGCCTGCAACCGCCGGCGGCTGGGTACGTGACTCGGTGCGTGACAGCCCACGTTCCTCTCCAAATCTCTGCTCCATCGCTCCCCCTCCATACGCCCCGCTCTCTCCATCTCGCGCTCCGAGTCCATGCTTCCTCACCACCGCCCGCACCAGTGCGGAAACCCGCTCCCGATAAGCCTTCGAGACAAACGCCCTCTCTCCATACCGCGTCTCATACGCCTTCTTCAGCTCCGGAAAATGCTCATGAATGAACCGCATAAAAACCGGCTTCGAGCACGGCTTCAGAAACAATGGCTGCGCTGCAAAAAAGCACGCACCCGCCTTCTTCGCGTGCCGAGCCATCCCTTCCAGCGCCTGAGCAGTGTCGGTAATCCCCGGCATCAGCGGCGAACACAGAACCCCCGCCCGCAATCCCGCCGCCCGCAGCCGCTCCACCGTCCGAAATCGCATATCCGGCCGCGGCGCTCGTGGCTCCAGAATCCTCGCCAGATGCGCATCCCGCGTCGTAATTGTCAGGTGCAGCGTCAACCGGTTCCGCTGCCCAATGCGCACCAGCAGATCGATATCCCGCTCGATCAGCGTCGACTTCGTCACGATCCCCAGCCGCAGCCCGTGTTGTTCCGCAAAAACCTCCAGCAAACTCCGCGTAACCTTCGCCTGCCGCTCGATTGGCTGATAAGGATCGGTCGCTGTCCCCAACCCAATGTACTCATCCGGCCGCACTTGCTTCAGCTCCTGCCGCAGCAGCCACGCCGCATGTTGCTTGATGTAGACCTCCCGCTCGAACAGCTCCGGATCGCGTCTCTCAAGGAACTCGTGCGTGTACCGTGCATAGCAATACCGGCAGCCGAATTCGCATCCGCGATAAGGGTTAATCGTCCACGTCATCCAGTTCATCCGCTTCGACTCGCTCCGGTTCAGAAGCGACCGAGGCTCCAACGTCCTGAACTCCACCAGATGCCGCTCGCCCGCCTTTTCCCCCTCCGCCGCCAACCGGGCAATCCCCACCGGCCCCTGTCCCACAATCGGAAACAGCGTGGGAACAGGACCGGCCGCCGCCAACCCGATATTCGCCTTTTCTTCTCCCATGTACGCAAAGCTACTCCCTCTGTCTCTTGCCCGTCAACCAGCCTCCCTCACCCTCTAAATATGCGTATCGTTATTTCCATCACTGCCCGAGCGCGAGCGAACCATGCCCGACGACGATCCCCGGACCGGCAAAGTATGGCCCTTCCTGATGAGTTGGACCGGCCGCATCAGTGCGCTCATCGCCCTGGGTGCCAGCATCGGCGGCGGTTTTACCTGGCTGGTCGCTCATCACCGACAGAAAGTTGAGCGACAAGCCCAGATGGCTCTCGCTCAGTCGGAGGCTGCCCAGGCCCAATATCCCGCTGCGCTCAAGATCTATGACGACCTCCTCAAATCCGACCCCCTCGACCAGCCTGCGCTCGATGGCCAGCTCGATGCCGTTATGCTTTGGGCTGAGAACTTCCATGCCCCCGACAGCACCGATGCAGGTCCTGCCCTCGATCAGATCATGGCTATCCTCGCCGCTGGCCTCGTGCGCGCCAAAGGCCCCCGAGCCGCCGACATTCTGGCCCACCTGGGCTGGGCTCACTGGCTCAATCGGCACATCGCCGCTCGTGAGTTCGGCCCGGACGCCGAGCAGAATCTCCGCGCCGCACTTGCCGCCGATCCCCACAACGTCTACGCCAACGCCATGCTCGGCAACTGGACCCTGCAGAATGGCGGCGGCATTCCTGATGCCGTCCAGCTCTTCAACGCCGCAGTCGCCACTGGCAAAGCCCGGCCCTTCGTTCGAGCCCTGCAGCTGGCGGGCCTGGTCGGCTGCGATGCGCCCGCCGCCCGCATCGCCGTCATGCGGGCCGCAAACGACATGCGCCGATCCGGCGAGCCGCTCGACCCCGACACCCGCCGTCGCCTCGTCACCTTCTGCTGCGATGTCATGTTCAACAACCATGTCGAGCTGGCTGAGTCCCTTACCGCCGTTCCCCCCGAAGATGCCTGGTCCACCTACCTCTGGCTCGATGGCCCCCGCTCCGACGCCGCTGCCGTCCGCCTTCAGTACCTTCACCACGCCTTCATCCATGCCTATCTCAGCGAAATCGCCGGCAACAAACAGCAGGCCCTGGCCCAATACCGCCAGCTTCGCCTCCAACTCAGCGCCATGCCCGGCAGCCTGCTCGACGCGGTCAACGCCGCGATCCTCCGCACATCCAAAAGTCCATAGCCCGCGAACGACTGATGCCCGCACTCCGATCAAACCTGACCCAACGCGAAATTTCCGGCGGATTGCAACTCGCCCAGGAGACCAAATCTTCACTGAATCCGCTGCTTCGCATTGAATTTCAAGAAGTCCGGAGGCGGCTCTCCATGTCGATTCCCGGCCAGCAACACCCCGCCGCTTGTGACTCGGGTCACTGACAACCTCATCTTCCTGTGGCACCCTTGCGCTGTCGAAAACGCGACGAAATCCTGGGTTCTGAGTTCGTTCTGAGTTCGTTCTGAATTCGTTCTGAATTCG
>Ga0181520_10013533_pt1 | contig 10256 bp, 4 predicted proteins | sample PEATcosm2014_Bin_29_FD_132451 | JGI IMG/M metagenome (GOLD analysis project Ga0181520, IMG submission 132451) | Peatland microbial communities from MTU Mesocosm Facility, Houghton, MI, USA - PEATcosm2014_Bin02_30_metaG | ecosystem: Environmental > Terrestrial > Soil > Wetlands > Peat | place... | reverse complement strand
GGAGCAAATCACCCTCGGCAGCGGACAGGAGGAACTCGTCAAGTCCGTCTTCGCGGCCAACCGCAAGACCGTGGTCGTTCTCATCTCCAGTTTCCCCTACGCCATCAATTGGACGCAGGAGCACGTTCCGGCCATCGTCCACCTCGCCCACAGCAGCCAGGAGGAAGGCAGCGCGCTGGCCGACGTGCTGTTCGGCGACTACAACCCGGCGGGCCGTTTGGACGAGACGTGGCCCAAATCGCTCGATCAATTGCCGCCAATGATGGATTACAACATCCGCGACGGCCGCACTTATATGTATTTCAAGGGCCAGCCGCTTTATCCCTTCGGCTACGGTTTGAGCTACACGACGTTCAAGTATTCCGGTTTGAAAACCAGTTCGCCGGCGCTCGCCAAAGACGGCGCGTTCACCGTGAGCGTGGACGTGAAAAACACCGGCAAGCGCGCGGGCGACGAAGTCGTGCAGCTTTACGTCAAGCATGAGAAATCCGCGTTGGAACATCCGGCGGAGGAATTGCGCGGCTTCAAGCGCGTCGCCTTGCAGCCCGGCGAAACGAAGACCGTGGAAATTCCACTCGCAGCCAGTTCGCTGGGCTATTGGGACACCAACAAAAACGTCTCCGTGGTCGAACCCGGAAAACTGGAACTCCGCATCGGCGCTTCCTCGGCGGATATTCGCCTGAAAAAAACCGTCTCCATCATCAATTAAACCCGGGACAAAAACGCTTTTGAAAGGCGCTGCCATCGCGCTGGCAGCGGCCACAGTATTCCCGCCAGCCGCCGTGCCTGCCGAGTCCGTAGCTGGAGCCGGCGGGTTGATAGCAGCCACCGCCGAGTTTGTAGCAGGAACATCCGACCTTGTAGCAATGCCAGCCAACCCCATAGTTGTCGCCGCCGACCCTGTAGTAATGAACCGACTCCTTTTTGGTGACAATCTCAATGGGCTGCGGGTTTTTTATTTCGCCGAATCTTCCACGATTTTAATTTCGGCAGGGGTGAGGCCGTAAAGTTCATAGACACGCGCGTCAATCTCGGTGTCGAGCTTCTTGATTTCTGATTCAATCGCGGCGAGGTCGGCGCTGCCGGATTCTTCGGCGACGGCTTTCATCAAATCGCGGATGGAGCGCAAATTGTCTCCGGCACTGGCGCTGAAATAAACGAGCGGCTCGGGTTCGAGCGTGTTGACGATGAGCGGATAAACCGCTTCCGGCTTTTTGCCCGTCGTCCATTTTTTCTTGCGAGAATTGCCGCCGAGAAATTGCCGCAACGACGCGTAGATGAACTGGCGAAGCGCGTCATCCTTGAAAACCAGGCGAAGAATTGGCTGCGGCTGTGGCTCGGCTTTGGCGTCGGCGGCGACGGTTGCGGACAAGGTGATTTGCGAATTGGCCGATTCGATTTTGATTTCGTGGACGAAGCCGGTTTGCTGCACGTCAGCGATCAAAATTTCATGTTTCAATGAATCGGCGAAATCTTTTTGCAGGTAATGAGCGAGATTGCAGGGCGTGCGGTTTTGCGTATGAAGAATTTTCCGGTGCAGAACTTCAGGTAATTTCGCACGCTGATGATGCGCGGTCTGAATCTGCTCAACGCGCTCGACAATTTCCTTTTCTAGCTTCAATTCGCTTTTCTTTTTCCGGTCAACCAGCTTGATGGGAAGTTGGCCGAGGAATTGACGGTTGGCGGAAAAATAATTGCCACGAAACGGCACGCTGACGAACGGGAAAAACCAGCGAAGCAAACGTGAGTTTAGCAAGGCCAGCAGATATGGCATCTCCAAGCCATCAAACTCCGGCTTCACGGTCACGCCGCCGACATCCACGTTGTCGAGAAACACTTCGCCATTCTCATCCCAAGCCGCATGAAGTTGATCAACAAGGCGTGGAACGCAGAGCTTGGGAATCGCCTGCCGAGTTAAATTTTGAAGCCGACCAAAACGATGCCACTGTTCATCTTTGAATTTTGCGCCTTCGCGTTCCTCCAAAGTGATTCGGTTCTTAAGCAAGTATTCCGCTGTTTTGGGAAACTTTTTTTGAATCTCGCTGAAGTCAATCAACTCGGCTTTGTCGCCTTTGACTCTGTAGGGAAAAATAATGAATTGCCGATGCGGCAACGGCCCATAGGCGGGAACGTCCGTTCCGCTGACGAGCGGATGCAGTAAATCTTTTTCAAACGTCCACTCCACGCCAAGCGACTGTGATTGCAAACAGATGGTGCTTTTGGTTTCGCCCAAATAATTCAGGATGAATACGTCGTCCGCGCTGGTTTGCAATCCGACGAAGATGTCCGCGACTTCTTCCAGCTTGTGCGGCTGCCGGTTGATTTTCTCAAACACCGGCTGGCTTGTTCCGGGCACGAAGTTCCATTCGGCGGGAGTGAGCAATTCAATCGGCACTTGCATCTGCGCCGCCTGCCCTTTTTCCCGCCACAGTTCCAAATCTTCAACTTTGTGGAAGGCGAGAGCCGTCTGCGCCTGTCGGCGCAGGAACAAAAGGCAGGTATAGATGGTCGCCTGTGAAAAAATTTGCAGGTGGCCGAAGTTGACGAGATGACTGACGTTTCGACCTACACTCAAAAGCTGGCGTGTTTCCTGTCCGTATTCTGATTGGAAGAATTTGTTTGGGCAAATGTAGCCGAAGAATCCATCGGCATTGAGCAATTCCAATCCGCGTTCGATGAAGCAAACATAAATGTCGAAGTTGCCGGATGCGCCCGAACGGTAATTCGCCTTCAGAAATTCCACGACTTGCGGCGCGTTGCCCGTCATCGTCTGGATGCGTTCGTAAGGCGGATTGCCGATGACGACATCGAAGCCGCCGCGTTTCATGGTTTCAGGAAATTCCTTTTCCCAATCAAACGCCGCGTTGCCCGCCACTTTCGCATCGTCAATGAGCGAGTTGCCGCGTTTGAGGTTGCTGGCGAGCGCGGGCAGCAGGTCGCGCACCTTGCGGCGCAGTTTTTCCTTGAGGCCCTCCTTTTCCAGTCCCATGTAGCGAATCCAGAGATTGAGCCGGGCGACTTCGACGGCCTGCTGGTCGAGGTCAACGCCAAAAATGTTTTCCATGAGCACGTGCAGCGGCGCTTCAAGGATTTCCTCGGGAATGTCCACGCCGGCATCGAACAGCATTCCATCTCCGTTCCGCTCTTTTTTCAACCGGCGACATTCGCGGTTGTAATCGTCGTAGGTGTCGGCCAGCCAGTCGAACGCGCGCAGCAGGAACGAACCCGACCCCATCGCGGGGTCGAGGACTTTGATTTGCGACAGTTCGCGGATTTTGGCGAGGGCGCCCTTGAAATTTTTGTAGCCGAGCAGCGTCCTGGCTTCGGCAAGGATTGGTTTGGTTTTTTCGCCGAGCGTGTGCGCGACGATGTAATCCACGATGTAGCGCGGCGTGTAATAAATGCCTTCCTTTTTGCGAAGTTCGTCGGTGTCCTCGATGACGATGCGCCCGCCTTGCTGCAAAAGTTTGTGGGCCAGGAAGCGTTCATAGACGGCGCCCATCACGTCCTGCGACATGCGGGTGAAGTCGTAGTTGTAAAGGTGGCGGAAGGCGAGGAGTTCGCCCTGGCCGGATTCAAAGCCGCACTGCGCGGCGAGTTCGGGCGCGAGCGGTTCGTGGCCGATGACGGCGGCGAGCACGGCGTTGTCAATCTGCAACTGGTCGCAAAGCAGCGGCTGGACGAAAAGCTCGGTGTTGAAATCGTTTTTGATCTCGATGAAAAGCGAATCGCGCAGGACCTCGGAAAAAGTTTTGTCGGCGCGGGAGTAAAGGACTTCGTAATGCGAAAAGGCGCGGGCGAGCTTGTTGTATTCGATGAGCCGGTTGGTTTCGAGCATCCGGCAAAAGATGAAGCGGTCGAGCAATTGCTGGCTGGCGAGCGTTATTTCGTCGAGCGAACGCTTTTGATTTCGCAGCGCAAAGCCGTTGGCGATGAGCAGCCGCCAGCGTTTAAGGTCGGCAAGAAAACGCTGGTCGAGGCTGGCCTTGAGTTGCTGGTCGTAAAGTTCGTCAATGCGATTGGCCTCGAGATTTTCGAGCGCGAGCAGTTCCCAGAATTGTTCGCGGCGTTCCCAGAGATTTTCGAGCGTGAAGGAAAAAGTCGGCGCGATTTCATTCCGGCGGACGAAATGGAATTGGGCAAAGTTCGCGAGCAGAATCCAATTCACCGGCTGCTCCATTTTGGTGATTTCAGGACTGATGCGGTAGTTTTGGAGGTAGCGGCGGATTTGCGGACTGTGACGGTCGAAAAGCGCGTTCGGAGAATCGAGCAGACTTTTGGCCTCCAAAAAAATCAACGGGCGGCTGGATTTGAGAAGGTAGTCAACGGAGTCGCCGAGGATTTTGAATTCGCGGATATAATTGGCTTCGGACGTAAAACCCAAAGCCTGCAAAAGCGGTTCAAGCAGCTTTTGTTTGGTCGCTTCTTCCGGCTCTTGTTCGTCAAAACCGTGGACTTTGAGGCTCCTGGCTTCGGCAATCAACGATTCGAGTTTGGCGAAGAATTTTTCTTTTCCGGTTTCGACTGGCACGGCGCGCAGTGTGCGCTGGAAAGCCAGCAGCGTCAATGTTTGGAAAAGCGGAAGGTGGAAATTGATCAGAAGCCCTCGTCACCCCGACGGCTACCGGGCTTCGCGGCTTTGCCCTTTGCGTTAAATCTGATTCCCAAGTTGAAACCGCTAAAACAACCCTGGCACGTCCGCTTTTGGCTGTCCGCTTTCGGCTTGACCGGCGATTCAGTTTCCATCAAGACTTCCCAACCACCATTCACAAAAATGAAATCATACTTGCTCGCTTCCGTCTTTGTCCTGTCCGCCGCAACGGCAGCGACGAAAGTTTCGGCGCAAACCACCAACCAGTATCCGTTCCAAAATCCCGCCCTGCCGCTCGAAGAACGGGTCAACAACGCAGTCTCGTTGATGACGTTGGAGGAGAAAATTGCGTTCCTGACTCAATCGCCTTCGTTGCCGCGCCTGGGCATTGCCAGGGTGGGCTGGGTCGAGGGGCTTCATGGCGTGGCGCAGGGTGTGCCGGGTAATTGGGGCAACATGGGCGGACGCGGTGGCCCGGTGCATACGACCACGTTTTCCCAATCCATCGGCCTGGGCGAAACCTGGGATCCGGCGGTGCTCCAACAGGCCGGCGGGGTGGAGGGTTACGAGACCCGCTACCTGGTCCAGAGTCCGAAGTATCAACGCGGCGGACTCGTGGTGCGCGCCCCGAACGCCGATTTGGGCCGCGATCCCCGCTGGGGCCGGACGGAGGAGTGTTACGGCGAAGACCCGTTCTTCAACGGCACGATGGCCACCGCTTACGTCAAGGGTCTGCAGGGCGACAACCCGAAGTATTGGTTGAGCGCCGCGCTCCTGAAACATTTCTTCGCCAACAGCAACGAAAACGGCCGTTCCGGCTCCTCCTCGGATTTCGACGAGGCGTTGTTCCACGAATACTATGGCGTGCCGTTCCGCATGGCGATTGAGGACGGCGGCGCGCGCTGTTTCATGGCGTCCTACAACGCCTGGAACCATGTGCCCTGCACCGTCCAGCCGGCCATCAACGACATTGCGATGAAGCAGTGGGGCCTGGATGGAATTGTTTCAACGGACGCGGGTTCGCTGCCCAACCTGGTGCGGGCGCATCGCTTCTTCACGAATGAAGTCATCGCGGCGGCGGCCTGTGTGAAGGCGGGCATCAACCAGTTCCTCGACCGCAGTTATGTCGCGGACTTGAACATCGCGCTGACCAACAATCTCCTGACGGAAGCGGACATTGACAAGGCCATCAAGGGCGAGTTGCGTGTCTTTGTGCGCCTGGGCGTGATGGACCCGCCCGAAGTGAACCCTTACTCCAAAATCGGCGCCGCCGGCGAAGTCGAGCCGTGGACCACGGACAAAAACAAGGCCACCGTCCGGCTCGCCACGCAGGAATCCATTGTCCTGCTGAAAAACTCGAAGTCGTTGCTGCCGCTGGACAAGTCGAAGCTCAAGACGATTGCCCTCGTCGGTCCGCGCGCGGACGAAGTCTGTTTCGACTGGTATAGTTCCTGGCCGGCTTATGCCGTCACCCCGCTCGACGGCATCAAGGCCAAAGTCGGTCCGAACGTGATCGTGAATTGCGCCACGAACAACGATGACGGCCAGGCCGTGAAACTGGCGAAGTCGGCGGACGTGGTCATTGTCTGCGTGGGCAACAACCCCGGCGGCGGCTGGGCCAAAGTCGCCGGGCCGAGCGAAGGCCGGGAATCCATTGACCGCAAGGCCATCAATCTGGAGCAGGAAGAATTGATCCAGCAAGTCTTCGCCGTGAATCCAAAAACCGTGGTGGTGCTGATTTCCAGTTACCCCTACGCAATCAACTGGACGCAGGAGCATATTCCGGCCATCGTCCACATGTCGCAAAACAGCCAGGAGCTTGGCAACGCGCTGGCGGACGTGCTATTCGGCGATTACAACCCGGCGGGCCGGCTCGTCCAGACGTGGCCCAAATCGCTGGATCAATTGCCGCCGATGATGGACTACAACATCCGCGACGGCCGCACTTATATGTATTTCAAGGGCCAGCCGCTTTATCCCTTCGGCTTCGGTTTGAGCTACACGTCCTTCAAGTATTCCGGTTTGAAAACCAGTTCGCCGACACTCTCGAAAGACGGTTCAATGACCGTGAGCGTCAACGTGAAAAACACCGGCAAGCGCGCGGGCGACGAAGTGGTGCAGCTTTACGTCAAGCATGAGAAATCCGCGCTGGAACATCCGGCGGGGGAATTGCGCGGCTTCAAGCGCGTCGCCTTGCAGCCCGGCGAAACGAAGACCGTGGGAATTCCCCTCGCGGCCAGTTCGCTCGGCTATTGGGACACCAACAAGAACATCTCCGTGGTCGAACCCGGAAAACTGGAACTCCGCATCGGCGCTTCCTCGGCGGACATCCGCCTGAAAAAAACCGTCTCCATCACCAATTAAACCCGGAACAAATCAGGGTTGAGCGGGGACATATGCGGCCCGTGGACGAGGGCTTCTGGTCAATTTCCGCCTTCCGCTTTTCCAAACATTGACCCTGCCGGATTTCCGGCGCACAATCGCCGTGTCCTAAACATGGGTTTTAAGATGAGTTAAGCACCTCCAATGAGTGTTCAACAGCGCAAACCATTCGAGAGCGGCCAAAGTCAGAATCCGCCGGCGAACAAGCATGGAAGAACATGCCCAAGGGACTCGATTTGGCCGGGTTTGTCGGTGTGGAGCGTTGGACAGCCTTTGTCCAGCCAGCCGTGATACATTGGTGCAAATTGAACATGAAACATGAGTGATAATTCAAAAATCGAATGGACGGATGCGACGTGGAATCCGGTGCGGGGCTGCTCGAAGGTCAGTCCCGGCTGCGTCCATTGCTACGCCGAAACGTTTGCGGAACGGTTTCGCGGCGTGCCCGGCCATCCGTTTGAGTTTGGTTTTGATCTGCGGCTCGTGCCGGAAAAGCTGGGCGACCCGATCCGCTGGTCCAAGCCGAAGAAGATTTTCGTCAACTCGATGAGCGACCTCTTTCATGAGAAAGTGCCGGATGAATACATTGAAAAAGTCTGCCGGGTGATGCTGGCGGCAAACTGGCACACCTACCAGATTCTCACCAAACGGGCCGACCGCATGGCGGCATTGCTGCAAGGCAGGCTGCGGAAGGCGGCGAAGGCGGCGCACATCTGGTGGGGCGTCAGCGTGGAGAACCGGCAACATGGCCTGCCGCGCATCGCCAAACTGCGAAGCGCCAGGCCGGCGGTTGCATTTCTTTCGATTGAACCGCTGCTGGAAGATCTGGGCAAATTTGATCTGCGCGGCATCCAATGGGTGATTGTCGGCGGCGAGAGCGGGCCGGGTGCGCGCCCGATGTTGCGGGAGTGGGTGCGAGATATTCGTGATCAGTGTCAAGGAGCCAATGTGGCATTTTTCTTCAAGCAATGGGGTGGTGTCCGGAAAAAGCTGGCCGGTCGCAGGCTTGACGGCAAGACTTATGACGAGTTTCCAGATTTCGCCGAGGTGGAAGTCTTGGAGTCCGCGCAAAGGCTGATGCTGTTGCATGAAGTTGAAACAGGATACCGCGTGGGGGTCGGGTGATGAGCAATGATGAACTTTACGCCGGGCGCGAACAGACCCTCGTCAAACACTTCATCCTTCAGAAGTATTTGGAGCGTTTTGCCTACAAAGTCGGGTCTCATTGGGACACGCTGACGTATGTGGATTGCTTTTCCGGCCCTTGGAATGCACGGTCAGAGGTATTTGAGGACAGTTCCTTTGCCATCGCCTTGAAGCAACTCCGCAACGCCAGAGACACATTGGCGGAGCAACGGGGCAGGAATGTGCGGCTGCGATGTTTTTTTCTGGAGAAAAACCGGGCAGCGTATGCCCGGCTCAAGGAATTTGCAGACAGTGTCACGGATGCAAAAATTGAGACCCGAAATGCCACGCTGGAAGAATCCGTCCCCGAAATCACGGATTACGTGCAACGCGGCGGCGCGAAAGATTTTCCTTTTATTTTCATTGATCCAACGGGCTGGACAGGATTCGGAATGGAAACGATTGCGCCTCTGCTCCGGCTGAATCCCAGCGAGGTATTGATCAACTTCATGACCGGCCATATCCGCCGCTTTCTGGAATCGCCGCAAGAGGAAACGCAGGACAGTTTCAAGCGGCTGTTTGGATCGGGCAGCTTCCGGGAAAAAATCGAAGGCATGGCTCAACAGAACCGGGAAGACGCAGCGGTGCAGGAATACACCCGCAACGCGAAAATAATTGGCGGCTTCAACTTTGGGTGCAGTGCAATTGTGTTGAATCCCGAGAAAGACCGGACGCATTTCAATTTGATTTATCTCACGCGGCGTCCCGAAGGTGTCGAGGTGTTCAAGGAAACCGAAAAGAAAGCGATGGAAGTGCAGGAGACTGCTCGCGCCGATGCTCACAAGCGAAAGCGCGAAGCTCGCACCGGGCAACTCGATTTGCTCGGCAGCAAGGAACTTCATGATTCGTCGCACTTTGAATCCCTGCGCGAACGGTATCTCGCAAAGGCGCGCGGTTTGGTTTTGCAGGCGTTGGAGTCGAAACACCGGCTGCTTTACGACGATGCGTGGACGCTGGCAATGTCAGAACCAATGTCGTGGGAAAGCGATTTGAAGCAGTGGATTGAAGAGTGGAAAGAAGAAGGCCAGCTTGAAGTAGTTGGGATGCAGCCACGCCGGCGAGTGCCACGTCGCGGCGAGGCAAATTATCTGATTTGGAAAACCATGACGCCTTTGAATCCGCCTTCACCCGCTTGAAAAAAGATTTGGAGGCTGAAAATTCAAAGAAGTCATAATTCAGCATATTCGAACATTCGTATAAAGGTCGCGGTTCAGCGATCTTCCGAGAGGCCGGAGCGGGCTGTTTTTTTGCTGGTTTCGGACGGCAGTTCGTGATAGGTTTACACCAACGGTGAATGGTGATGACGGATGGATTTAACCGCCCGTTAAATGCTGTTTAATGTTCTTTGAAAAATGGCCGGTGCCACATTTGCCGGCGGGGAGGAGGGTTGTTGCCAAAACGGTTATTTTACAAAACGAACCCAAATGGGAAACCGGATAAAAGTCAATGGCAGCGGGGTCAAATGTGGGTTTTCAGCCATTCAGAACCGGCCAAAACGAAGCCAAAACGAAGCCAATCGAACCCAAGTCGGCTTATCCGGGTAAATCCGGGTAAATCCGGCCATAGAAAGTCAAACCCAGTCAAACCTAATCCAAGCTAATCCAACCCGTTTTTGATCCAGTCACACCGATTAGCGCCAAAATGGCACACTTAATGTTCGTTTTCGGCTTGACCAGCGATTCGGCTTCCTTCAAGACTTCCCAACCACCATTCGCAAAATGAAAATTAAAATTGTCTCCCTCATCATTGCCGCCGCCTGCCTGGCCATCACCAGCCGCAGTCTGGCGAAGGATTCCTATTCGTTGCGCGACGGCGCGCTGATGCTTGGCAGCCGCGTCGTGCTCCAGCAAATTCCCGCCGGCTACACCCTCGTGAACGACCCCACCGGCGCGGGCGTGTTCCTGCGGCTGGCGGTTCCCAGCGCCGCCGCGCGCATCGAATCGCCGCTCGGCACGATTGCCGGGCTGCGCCGCTTCACCAGTTGCCACCGGGACGAACCGTTCTGGATGGTGCCCGCCGCCGGCAATTCGACCGCCGACGTGAAACTGGAAACGCAATGGCTGCTGGCGGAAACGGACTCCGGCGATTGCGTGATGCT
>Ga0181520_10013531_pt1 | contig 10257 bp, 9 predicted proteins | sample PEATcosm2014_Bin_29_FD_132451 | JGI IMG/M metagenome (GOLD analysis project Ga0181520, IMG submission 132451) | Peatland microbial communities from MTU Mesocosm Facility, Houghton, MI, USA - PEATcosm2014_Bin02_30_metaG | ecosystem: Environmental > Terrestrial > Soil > Wetlands > Peat | place... | reverse complement strand
CCCAATGTTCATAGGGAGGCAACCGCTGAACGTCACATAACTGCGAAGACAACATAATCTGCCTTATGTTGGGCTCAACATAACGCCGACTACATCCGGCTATACAACGGCGACGCAAACTTGCTTATGGCCAGTCTCAGCCTCATTCAGAAAGCAGCCGGAGAGATCCTGACTGCGATCAAAACGCCGGAAGCGACGGAAGACGAGAAGATCGAGACCGCCGAGCCCTATAAACTCGCGGCGTAAGCCTCGATCCAATCCACATTGAGAAGGATGCTTATGAGTAAGCAATGGACAGAGAAGCAGTTGCGAATTGCAGCAGGTCAGGTGTGGGATCGGGAAACTGGAAGCTTCAGCGAAGGTCCCGCCGACGACAGAGAGAAGTGGATCGAGTGGGTTATTCGTCCATACCAAATCAGCGTTTCAATGTGCTGGAAGAGCGGCAGCAACAGCCACCGGGTTTCAACTTTGAGGAATAGCGGACGGTGGCAACTGGGGGTATATTGGCCCGCAACCGATGCAAAATAGAAATTCCGGTTCAAACCTGTGCGCTCAGTATTGTCCTTGCAAAATCGAGGAAACGGAGTAGCGTGGTTGCATCGTTCACAGGAGAGTTCCATGCGCTTGGGCCTAGCGGTTGTGGTGTGCGGTCTTGTTGTTTTGGCAGGATGCGGCGGCGGTTCTTCTAATTCTTCAACCACCCCTACTGTTGAGCCTCCAACGGCCAACGCGGGTGGCCCGTATATAGGGACAGTGGGGACGGCAGTGAGCTTCAGCGGAGCGGCTTCGACTGATCCGCAGAGCGAGACGCTGACGTATGCGTGGAACTTCGGCGACAACAGCACCGGGACGGGTGTGAGTCCGACGCATACCTATGCCACGCCTGGGACATTCACCGTCACACTGAACGTCACCAATACGAGCAATCTGACCTCTACCGTCACCAGCAAGGCCACCGTCGCCGCTGCACCGCCCGTGGCGAACGCTGGTGGCCCATACACCGGGACAGCGGGGGTTGCGGTCAGCTTCAGTGGGGCGGGTTCGACCGATCCACAGGGCGAGACGCTGACCTACGCATGGAACTTTGGCGACAACGGAACTGGGACGGGCGTGAGTCCAACGCATACTTATGCCACGCCTGGGACTTACACCGTGTCGTTGACCGTCACCAACACCAGCAATCTGACGGCAACCGCGACCAGCAAGGCCACCGTCGCTGCTGCACCGCCCGTGGCGAACGCTGGTGGGCCATACACCGGGACAGCAGGGGTTGCGGTCAGCTTCAGCGGGAGCGGTTCCACGGACCCGCAAGGCCAGACACTCACCTATGCATGGAACTTCGGCGATAGCACAACCGGAACGGGTGTGAGCCCATCGCACATCTATTTGGTACCTGGGACATTCACCGTCATGCTGACCGTCACCAATACTAGCAATCTGACTGCGACCGCAACGAGCAAGGCGACCATTGCGGCTGCGCCTCCGGTGGCCAGTGCGGGTGGGCCATATACCGGGACGGTGGGGGCGGCGGTGAGCTTCAGCGGGGTGGGGTCAAGCGATCCTCAGGGTCAGACGCTGACGTATGCCTGGAACTTCGGCGATAACGGAACGGGGACGGGGGTTAGTCCGACGCACACCTATACGGCGGCGGGGACATATACCGTCTCGTTGACGGTGACGAATACCAGCAACCTGACAGGGACTGCGACGAGCAAAGCAACGATTTTGGGTCCTCCCCTTGCCAACGCAGGTGGGCCATACACTGGAATAGCTGGAACGGCTGTTAGCTTTAGTGGTAGCAGCTCAACAGATCCGCAGGGGCAGACACTCACCTACGCGTGGAACTTCGGCGATAGCACGACGGGAACTGGCGTGAGTCCGAGCCATACATACGGAGCGATTGGGACGTTTACAGTTTCTTTGACTGTCACCGATACGAGCAACCTGACAGGGACTGCGACCAGTAAGGCGACCATCGCGGCTGGCCCTCCAGTGGCGAATGCTGGCGGACCCTACGCGGGGATAGAGGGAGTTGCATTGAGCTTCAGCGGTGCGGCTTCGACGGACCCGCAGGGCGAGACGCTGACGTATGCATGGAACTTCGGCGATAACGGAACGGGAACGGGTGTAAACCCGAGCCATACGTACACGTCGCTCGGAACCTATACCGTCACATTGACGGTCACCAACACCAGCAACCTGACGGCTACTGCAACTGTCAAAGTGAACGTGCCGAACGGGAGAGTATATGGAGGGCAGCAGCCGATTTCCGGTGCGCACGTGTATCTCCTCTCCGCCAATACCACTGGCTACGGTCAGCCTTCGGTCTCCTTGCTCAACGCGGCGTCCACCGGTTTCAGCGACTCGGTTGGCGCTTATATCCAGACGGGTTCGGACGGTAGCTTCTTCTGGGCCGGGGACTACACTTGCACGCCGGGCACGCAAGTCTACATCTATGCGTTGGGAGGCAACTCCGGCGCTGGCACAAACTCCGCTTCCGGACTGTTGGCTGCCATGGGGAACTGCCCGAGCACCGGAAACTTCTCCACGATCCCATACATCACGGTGAACGAGGTCTCGACCATTGCGGCGGCGTATTCTTTTGCAGGATTTGCCACGGACGCAACGCATGTGTCGAGTTCGGGGACGGCGCTGGCGCAGACCGGTGTTGCGAATGCGTTTGGCAATGCCGCCAACCTTGCCAAACTATCCACGGGCCAAGCTCTTTCGACCACTCCAGCCGGTAATGGCACTGTCCCGCAGGCTCAGATTAACACACTGGCCAACATCCTCTCCGCCTGCGTCGATACCAGCGGATCATCGTCCAATTCCTGTTCCATCCTCTTCTCGGATGCAATGTCCGGTGGCTCCTCAGGAACCACCCCTAGCGATACAGCTACCGCCGCCATCAACATAGCTCATAATCCTGCTGCCAATATCTACTCGCTCTACGGCATTATCGCCGCGACGCCTCCGTTCGCCCCCGCTCTCACCGCCCTGCCCAACGACTTCACCATCGGACTTCTCTTCACCGGCGGCGGAGTGGACGGTGGATTAGCCATTGACGGCTCCGGCAACGCATGGGTTACAAACCCCTACGTCAATAGCGTCATCAAGTTCTCCAGCACTGGTGCTGTCCTTTCCGGGGCCACCGGCTACACCGGCGGAGGACTGGATTTTCCTTACGACGTCGCCATGGACGGATCCGGCAACGCATGGATCACAAACGAAAATGCCAATAGCGTCACTGAGTTCTCCAGCACGGGAGCCGTCCTTTCCGGGGCCACCGGCTACACCGGCGGCGGCCTGGGCTCACCCAGAGGCATCGTCATTGACGGCTCGGGCAACGCATGGATCGCAAACCCCAGTAGCGTCACTAAGCTCTCCAGTACGGGTGCGGTCCTTTCCGGGACATCCGGTTACACCGGCGGCGGATTGGTGGAGTATCCCACCGGCATCGCCATCGACGGCTCGGGCAACGCATGGATTCCAAACGGTACCCTCAATAGCGTCGTCAAGCTCTCCAGCACTGGTGCTGTACTTTCCGGGGCCACCGGTTACACCGGTGGCGGATTGGATGAACCCGGAGCCATCGCCATCGATGGTTCCGGCAACGCATGGGTAGGAAACGGATACGCAGGATACACCAATGGAGATGTCACTGAGTTCTCCAGTACGGGAGCCGTCCTTTCCGGGGCCACCGGTTACACCGGTGGCGGACTGTATGAACCCATCGCCATCGCCATCGACGGCTCGGGCAACGCATGGATCGTGCCCAACGGCGGTGGCATCGTCAAGCTCTCCAGCACTGGTGCTGTACTTTCCGGGGCCACTGGCTATAAAGGCGGCTTAGTTAGCGGGATTCAGAGCCCCACCGGCATCGCCATCGACGGCTCGGGCGATGTTTGGATCACAGCTTATGTCTCCTGCAACATCGAGCTTATCGGCACTGCCATACCTGTGGTTACTCCCCTTGCCACTGGTGTCAAAAACAACACTCTTGGCACGCGCCCGTGAAATTTGCCAATCCCCTTAGAGTCGTGCCTCATCCCTTGCCAGGTGCCCCATATCTCGATTCTGAGATGAGGGCGTTGCTACGGTAGCCACCCAAGTCTACGGAGGGTCTCGGTCTTAGCCAGATATTTAGTGCCAGCAGCGGATGTATCTTCTCTCCCCGATTCTTGAGATTGGATAAGGACTCCAGCTGCTTGTATTAATTCACCGAGCCTCTTTTGCTGTAACCGCCCGATTTTTGGTCCAATACAGCCGAAACCCACTTCACAAGCCTGATCAAGCTTGATCCAGGATTGCTTCTTAAGTCCTGCCTCACCCTGAACCAGAGAAAATCGAGGCCCCTGATCGTCTCTATCTTGTGAGGTAATTGGCATGACCAGCAACGTGCCATAAGGTGCACTTTGTCTGCTGGGAGAAATTACCACGGCCGGGCGATTCTTCATGTGGTAGCCAAAGTCACAGACTCGGATCTCACCTGGAAGAGGATTATCAAATGTCGGTTGAATGCGATCTAGATGTGTCATCATGGATGTAGCATCTCCTCTATTTGTCGAGAGAACAGAAGCGGCTAGCCTCATATTATAAATCGAGCCTAACCAGTTGTCTCAAAGATACGAGTCAGGCGTGCTTTACGCCAGTGGTCGCAGCATTCGCCGATTGGGAAGATACTGTGGCAATGTTAACTAACATCTGCATACAAACGTGGTGCATGGGAAACTTAGTTTGGAAGGTCATATCTTCCTCGGTCAGTTACTCTTGCAGAATTTCCGAAGTTCAACCGCTCTTAGCTTGGCCGCACGTTTGTCGGATTCGCTCATTGTTCGTTGAATGATAGGGAGGTTGAGTTGCGCCGTTTTGTCACCGCCATTTGCTGCAGTCTCCATCCACGCGGCAGCTTCCACTAAATTCCTATTCACACCTGTGCCTTTCGCATAAAACATAGCGAGGAGTCCTTGGGCATTTGGCACAGCGCGTTCCGCGCCAATTCTTGCCCAATGTGCAGCTCGTGAATTGTCAACTTCAACACCCTTCCCTTCTGCGTAGAGACCAGCAAGGAACGCCGGCGAGTCGTCATCGCCCAGCGATGTTGCCTTTTCGAGAAGCTGGATTGCACGCGAGTAATTCGTTGATGTCTCCGTGTCCCAAATGTATAATTTCGCCAAGGTGTAAAGGGCGTAAATGTTGTTCTGACTTGCTGCCTTTTCAAACCAACTGATAGCTAGTTCAAGATTTCGCTTTAGGCGCTCTCCCTTGAGATACATCGTGCCGCAGCTACCCTGTACATCTGCGTCATTAAAGTCGCATAGCTTTTTCTTTTGAACGCTCACCTCAAAAAGAATGAAGTTCTCATTCACGCGGTAGAAAAGATCCGGCGTGGCCAGTGTGTCGGGTTTCAATTTAAGCTCGCTCATAGATTTCCGAATCACCATATCTAGGAACTCTCTAGCAGGTGCGTATCGGCTTTCATCAAAGAAAGGCCAAGTTTCCGATAGGGCTTCGTCAACAGTTTTCAAACCAAATGGATCACCGAAAAACTTCGCTTCCCAATACTGGCGAAGCCGATGGGCATCATCAATGACTGCGTATGTGGGTAGTACCATGCTTACTCCTGAAAACGTTTGATCAAGCATCGGTTTAGGCCGGATTTTCCATTTTGCTTTCCCGGCGACGACATTGTACCGCCAGTTGGCGCTGCAGCGATCTTTTTCTGCATTCGTTCCAGAGCCAAAGAACCGGACGCGCCCGATAGAGCCTTTGCCAGAACCAAAAGGCCATGATTTGCCCCATTTCGAAGCTATTTCTCGGACACCCCTCCCTCAACTCCCCTCAGTCGTCCAGATTGGTTTCGCCTTCCTGCCAGGCCTATCCGGCTGGCAGTGGCAAAGCCTCTATCTGCCGCAGTATGCTTCCAAACAGGCGCCGCGTCAGGTGGCTCTCCGCCAACAATAGCCAGCAGTACCAGGCATGCTTTACCAACCGTCCGCCGGTCTTCACCAGCCGCTGCTGCAAGCTGGTCAAAGACCATGTTTCGATTCCCTTCGGCAGCACCAGCCGCCGCCACAGGTTGTCCAGGTTGTATGCGATCACGCTCAGCCACATCCGCTCCTCGTTCGACCGGAAGCCCGTGTAGAGTGCCCACTCCTTAGAAACTGCTGCCGCAGCCTTGGTCAGCCTTGCCACCCCGTCCTAGACGGTCCTACCCAGCAGCTTTGCAACCTGGGCGGTTGCGGCGTGGCGAACCGACTTCATATCAACGCGGACAAGGCAATTGCTTTGTATTACGAGTACCGGAATTGTTAAGCTGTCTGCGCCAGCGACAACAGCGCCAAGACTCTCGCCCGCCGTTCCGCGTCCGGCGTGCCATAGCGCAGCAGTGCTGCAATTTGTTGAATTCGTTTTCTCCGTGCTTCTGTACTTCGAACGAGCCCGTTTGCAACATCCCAGCGAGTAATCGTTATTCTAAAAAGCGAGGCTGTCAGCATCAACATTGGCTCTCCAGTTATCCAGTACAGCGCCTGCGCTGCGGCGTTCGCCGCTAAGGCTCTCTTAGATCGAAACCACAACCGGGGAACCAAGTCTCTTATCGCGGATTTTCCTTTACTTGCTGCGCGTCCCTCAGTGGCAGCGATAGCCAACAGGCTGAGATATGGGATCTTGTAGGCAATAATTTCAGCGTGGCTAACGTGCTGCACGGTGTCATTAACGACATCTATATCATTCATTGATACGCCTGTATCAAGCAGGTGTTCGTGTAGGCCAGCATCGTTCAGATGTTGCAGAGCCTCGTGGGTAGTCGCAATGTCGATGTGGGGATTATTCTCAACGAACCTGCGCACTAACGCCATTGTAGGGTTGACCTTATCTTGGATTAGCTGAACGACATACCCACGCGGATCGTTGATGACAATATCCCATCCTGCTTGATTGGGGCTCTCCGCCAAGTGTGCTGTGTAGCCATGCTCAAGCGACTTCTGGATCATCTCAAGGTGCTTGATTTCGAGAAGTTTCCCGCGCAAACCTGAAGCAATACCGCGCAATTCAGCGTCAGAAGGATGACTCTTAACAAACTCGATGAAGTTACCAACGTGGGGATATTGCAAGTGTAGAGCCTTGATAATGTCAGGGTCTATGTCGTTGATATCGATCTTTCCGGCTTGAATGTCGTGGACAAAATCTCTAATGGATACGCCGCCCAGTACGGCACTGTCCAGCCAATCTTTGTCGGTGTATTCGAGGCCCAGTTCTCTCTTCCATTCTCGGCACATGCCAAACCGAGCCTTTGTCTCTTCAACAAACTCTTCTAGTGCCCGAATCATCGCAGGTATCCGATCAAGTGTCCACCCCATATTGCGGCGGACAAAATCACCCCGGTCCACACCACGATCTTCAACCGACGCTGACTAGCTTCCAACTCGATAATCCGGGTCGCCAGTGCAGCATAGACCTGTTCCATCTCATCGTGAAACTCCTTCACGACGGTCGTGCTCTTGGCACCTGTCACATACGCAAATGCATTATGTATACCCCATATCGCTTTGTATACCCAACGAACCCACCAGCTACACTCTTTAGGTTGCTTCATATGCCTCCGTGACTACACTCTCGTCCTACTTCCGAAAAGAGTGTGTTCAACTCCATCAACTAAACGCCAACGCTAAAGATGTCGTCAGGCACGTGTTCAGTAGGGTCCCCTGTTGACTTGTAGTAGGTTGCTGTTCCTGCAACATCCAGAATTAGCTCAAGTGAGACAATCCTCCGCTTACAGATTGTCGGCTTATTATCAGTAATATATGGCTTCTACGATGCTTTGTGCTAACGACTGAGCTTCACTCGGTGGAAGAAGATTCGTCTCATGTGTAGCCTTGTTTCTAGACCGCCTAAGTCTTTTCAATTTCTCTAGAACCTCAGTGTGCATCAACTTCGGATGATATTCTTCGATATACTGCTCGAACCTCTTGTCTATGACTCCAGCGTTCACGCCTCTGTGTAACGATTGTTCCATCTCTAGGAACCCGATCTTCCGCTTACCGCTCACAAAGGCTTCCAGGTTAGAGGGCTTCTTCAGCGAAGATGGCGGTGACTGTATTCCGCGTTTATTTTGCACATTCACTTGACTGCGACGAAACTGCTCAAAAACGCCTTGGAGTTCGAGCTCGACGGCTCTTCCGTACTCTTGTACCGCAACACGTTCCCACTGAGAACGGAGTTGGGCCAACTCCTTCGCGGATTTCTGGAGCGCAACCGCAACTCTCCACGAATCGCGAGCGGTTATCTCCATTCGAAGAAAAGCAGGCCACTGGTGGCACTGCTTTTCAACCTCTTCCATATGACTCGATGCCCCTTCCTTCTCAGGCAGTCTAATGGCTTCCAGTAAGAGCTGAAAGTGCTTACGAATCTTCTCCGGAAGAATCACGACAAGCTCCTCTGCCTCTCGGATAAGACCAAGTGAGATTGCGAGTCTAGCGAGTTTATCCGCTGCAAACTTCGCCTCAGGACGTTCGGCTATAACTCGCCTTAGCAACTCCTTCGATTGTTCGATCACGCCACTTTGTTGATATTGCTCAGCAGCTTTGACCATATACAAGAGGGCCATCTGTTTCGATATAAGCTCGTCATACTCAGTGGCTAATGCCATGTAATGCAGAGCGGCTTCCTGATTCTTCCCCATCGACTCGAACAAGAGACCTGCAATAGCACGCTGCAAAACTCCTCGATCTGGCAAATATTGGATGTCATCGGGTAATGCGTTGAGAAGTGGTTCGATGCGTGCCTGAGATGATGCGCCAACCACGGCAGCCTTGTCTTGCAAGTCAGGGAGTCTAATAAGGAAACGTTCAGGTCCACTGAGTCCACCAGGATCCTTAGTCCACCGAAATACATCCGGTGTCACGTCGAGCTTCTCTAGCGAAAGCTTTTTATCTGAGACGCCATCTGAGACGGCGAAACTGCGCTTCAGAGCCAACCAGTTAATACTAGTGGTTCTTTCATCACGTGACTTGATAACGCGGTCTGCGTGTGGACCGAGAATCAGCAGACCCTCAAACTGCAAGCGCGCCAGACGCAGCTCATGTTTAGGGAGCAAGTTATGCGCCTCAGCATGATTGAATATCCATCGGGCCCTATCCCAGTCACCTGAAGCAAAGGAAGATAGAATTTCCCAGTGTGCCTCTTCCCAACAGACGATCTCATGTACTCTTCCGTAAGACGCTATCCAAGCAAGAATCGCGGTAAACAGCCTACGTTGAGGATTATCACCTGGATCATCTACAGCAACAGTTTGATCGTATTCGCACCATTCATCGGAATCGTTCCATCCAAACATAGGCAACAAATGGGTTGGCAGGTGTTGTGAGAGCTGCCAATAAAGTCCGACAGCTGCGGCACGTATAAGGCTATTTTTGGGATTACTCCGAATTCTATCTTCGAAAACGTCTAACAACTCTCCTCGGTGAGGAGAATAAAATAGTGTGTTCAAATCACCGGCAGCGTGCTTAGGTCGCTTTATAGCCGTGAAATCAACAGGCACGTGGGAATGAAGCCTCATGGGCTCCTCCGCATTACGAAGACCAGCGTTAGTCTGGTCGACTAAACCTGAACTGACCATGGCTGACTCGATCCATGCGTCTGCGATCTCATGTGCTGTAGGAGATGTTTCCATTCGGCGCTGTTCGTCCGCAACCTTCTCTGCAGCCGCAACCTTGGCCCACTGCTCTTCTATTGATTTAAGTGAACACATGGCGCGTTCTTCAATCTCACCGCAGCGGTCACAAGCGCCTACCCCAACCGGTAAAGTGCCGTACTGGTCACCTTCATCCCAATCCTCGTGGTGGACAAGCCCCGTGCAACCACCAACCTTACAGTCTGTTGGTCGGCTGCTGCAGCCCCGACATGCTGGATAACCAACGAGATGTACGTTGAATCCTAGTGGAATACGAAAACTCTCTGGCATGGTCGATTAATCTCCCGACGATGGTCATGGTCTCTTGAGCAGCTGCCCCTTGGCTGGTTCACCAACTGGCACACATGAGCTCGCTCAAGCCCTGTTCCTGAGCATGATCCACCGCACAGCGCCGTCGTTCAGGGCTTAGTTGAAATCTCCTGCCCTTTTTCAGTTCTGATTCGCTCAAATTATACGGCTCTTAAGCGGTATGGGAAGACCAACGCCGCAATTTCGGTCAAAAACTGAGCGATCCCATGCCGCCCTGGACTTGAACCCGTAATCGAGATTATTCCTCGTCGATT
>Ga0181520_10013530_pt1 | contig 10257 bp, 9 predicted proteins | sample PEATcosm2014_Bin_29_FD_132451 | JGI IMG/M metagenome (GOLD analysis project Ga0181520, IMG submission 132451) | Peatland microbial communities from MTU Mesocosm Facility, Houghton, MI, USA - PEATcosm2014_Bin02_30_metaG | ecosystem: Environmental > Terrestrial > Soil > Wetlands > Peat | place... | reverse complement strand
TGCTCGGCAATGAGATGCGATGCGGAGAAAGGGACGGCGATTGACCACAGAGACACAGAGAACGGCAACGTCATTTAACGCCTATCGTGGGGCAGGCCGGCCGTTTCCCAGTCGTTCTCTGTGCCCTCTGTCTCTGTGGTTCAACGCCGTTCGCCTCTCATCTTGCAATGCGGTCAGCCTCTGACAAGATTCCGAGCGCTTCATCTGCCGGTTGTCAAAGCGACGTAGTAATGGTAGGTAATTGGCGGCAATCAAGCCGCATTCAACGGCCAAAGGACAGGCCGTCGGAGTTATGCTGCTGCGGAACTATCCGTCATGCCGTAATCCTCCAAATCCTATCAATCCTGTTCTCTTGCCGTTCCCTGACGCCACGCTTGCGGCAGTTCTACCTACAATCGGCGGGCGGACCCAGAAGGCGCTCTTCAGCTTGCCTTCCCTCGGCCAGAGCGTCCAGTATCTGGTCTACGGCGATCTCATCAAGCCCGCCGTACCAGCTCCCGTCCGGGTAGATCACCATGACCGGCCCCTCGTCGCACAGCTTCAGGCAGCCCGTATGGGTGACCAGAACGTTGCCGAGGTCGCGCTCCACGACGCCCTCTTCGACGTACTGCACCAGGTCCGCCGCGCCTTTGCGGTGGCAACCGCCTTTGGGTTCGCCAGCCATGCGCGCTGAAGAACACAGCAGAATGTGATAGTCGGGTTTGCGCATGATGTACCTCCTCGATGTGTGCGGTATAGGCTAACCGCAGCCGTTGCCCGCGCCCAGGCAGCCATCGCCCGATTCCGAGCAGCCGTCTCCCGAGCACGACGCGCGCGGCGCAGCCGGGCCTGGCAGCGGGCGTCCGGCGTAGATTGCGGATACGCTGTCCACGATGACGCCGCAGGTCTCGCGAACCGCGATGCCCTCGCGGGTGAGAACTTCCATTGGCGCCTCGCCGGCGCGGCTCACAAGCAGCGCCCGGCAATCGTGCAGTGTCGCCGCCAACTCGAGCCAGCGGGAAACGCCCGTGCCGGGCGCGGGAGTGGGACGCATCTCGCAAAGCCGGGGCGCTCCGTCCGCCTGGCCGTAGATCAGCACGTGCGCCGCCTCGCCCAGGTGCTGGTTCACCAGCGCCCCCTCTCGGCTTGCCACGGCGACATACGGGCGCGTGTCGCCCGCGTCCAACGGCAGGGCCGCGTAGTCGGAGAGCTTCCCCGAGGCCTCCGCCGTCATCGGCTCGCCCAACATGCCCACGGCGTCCGCCCGGCAGCGGGTGCAGTGCTCCATCGTCGGCAGGAACCGGCGCGCCTCGGCGCGAACCTCGGCGATGAGTTCGGGCGACGGCTGCGGGAGGTCGGCGAAGGGCGTGTCCGCCACCGGGTACAGCGGCATGCAGTTCATCATGTCCGCTCCCCGTTCCGCGACAGCCTGCGCGACGGCCCCCACATGGTCATCGTTGACGCCCGGCACGACGATCACATTGACCTTCACCGTGACATCGCGCGCTTTCAGCCCCGAGATCGCCTCCAGTTGGCGATTCGCCAGCAAGTCGGCGGCTTTGGGACCCGGCAGCACCTCCGCGCCGTCGCGCACCCACCCGTAGAGCCGCGCGCCGACGGCGGCGTCCACCGCATTGACTGTGACGGTGACGTAGCCTACGGCGAGCGCCGCCAGGGTATCCAGGTACGGCCCGATGCGCAGACCGTTGGTGGCGACACACAGCAGCAAGTCCGGGAACGCGGCGCGCACCAGGCGAAGCGTGGCGATGGTCTCCTGCGGCGTGGCGAAAGGGTCCCCCGGTCCGGCGATCCCGGCGACGCTGATGTCGGGCCGCCGGGCCAGGACGTCTTCGAGATACGCGACCGCTTGCGCCGGCGAAAGCACGGCGCTCGTTACGCCCGGACGGCTTTCCGCGGCGCAATCGTACTTGCGGTTGCAGTAGTTGCAGCGGATGTTGCACTTGCCGGCAACAGGCAGATGCACGCGGCCGAACTTGTGGCGCGCGTCGCCGCTGAAACATGGATGTTGGGCCCGCTCGGTGTCTGCGGCCATGATGCTCACTCCCGTGGGCTCACATGAGGCGATTGCCGGAGTCTGTAGGAGCACTCTCCAGAGTGCGACCGGCCCCCTCGCGTTGTGCTTGAATGGCGTCTATAGACACGGGATCATGCCCTCGCGTGCTTTAACGGCAATCGCGGTCTGGAGACCGCTCCTACAGACGGATGCAGCGACTTCTGTAACCATCTCACATGTAGCTATATCCGACGGATGATGACCCTTGCTTGTGCTCGATTACCGCGTTAGCAATGCGCAGGAACAACTCGTGTGCCCCGGCATAGCCTACGTGGAGCAGTTGCTGCCCTCCCAGACGGTCGTGGATGGGGAACCCTACCCGGATCAGGGGCGCTTCGAGTTTCCGCGCGATGCCGTAGCCCTTGCTGTGACCGATCAGCAAGTCGGGGCGCAATTCCTCGGCGGCCTGGGCGATCTCGTAGAAATCCGCCCCTTCGGCGATCTGCGGGTTCGAAGGCAACTCGGGCGCCACCGCCGCGATACGCTCGGCGAAATGCCCGCTTTCGCCACCGGAGGCGCACAGGACCGGCTCCACGCCGATCTCGGCCAGCAGGGAGGTCAGGCCGATCACCAGGTCCTCCTCGCCGTAGACGATCGCTCGCTTCCCGAAAACGTACTTGTGGCCGTCAACATAGGCGTCAATCGCCCGCCCGCGTTCCAGTTGGTAGTCGTGCGGCGTGGGGCGGCCACTGATCTCCTCCAAAGCCGCGAAGAGCCGGTCCGTCTGGCGGATGCCGATGGGCAGGCCAACCTGATAGTTGGGCACACCGAAGGCTGTCTTGAGCAGTTCGCCTGCCGTCGCCTCGCCTTCCCCGACGAACTGCATTTCCAGCGTCGCGCGCGCGCAGCCCATGCTCTGAATCCCGCCGATGGGGGTGCCGCCCTCCGGGATCTTGTGGTACTCGGCAACCGAGGGGCCGTCGAGGGTCTGCGAATAGTCGGGCAGCATGACCTCAGGCAATCCGAACGCGGCGGCCGCAGCCTTCAGGTAGCGTAGATCGGCAGGGGAGAGTAATCCGGGCAGCAGGTTTACGTGGTCCCCCGTCTCGCCCCCCTCGGCCAGAGCGGCCACGACCGCCCGCACTGCAGCATGGAAACCCTCGGCGTGCGTGCCGGCGTAGCTGGGCGTGGACACGGACACGATGTGCGGCCCGCCCTCGGTCCCGCGTTCCAGAGTGTATTCGCGCACGTACCGTGGGACGTCGTCCCCGATGGTCTCGGTGAGACCGGTTGTCGCCACCCCGATCAACTGCGGCGCGTACTTGGCGGTCACGTTGTCCAGCCCCAGCTTCAGGTTCTCGCCGCCGCCGAACACGGTGGCCGATTCGCCGAAGCTGGACGAAGCGATGTCCATCGGCTCGCTGAAGTGGCTGATGAGGTAGCGGCGGATGTACGTGCTGCAGCCCTGGGAGCCGTGTAGGAACGGAACCGCGCCTTCGATGCCGCTGAAGGCCAGGCACGCCCCAAGGGGGGTGCAGAGCTTGCAGGCGTTAGTCGTGGAGCGATAGCGCACCGCGGCGGACGAGGAACTCATCGCTCTTCCTCCAGTGCGCGGGCCGGTTGGGAGGCTCGGCGCGGCGTGAGTTTCCAGACGGGGCTCATCACCGAGGCGTGGACCTCGCGGGCGAAATTCAGCATGCCGACGAAGCCCTCCAGCGGCTCCTTACGCTCGTGGTTGTGATCGCAGAATCCGACGCCGAGCTTGTAGGCGATGGGGCGCTCTTTGACCCCGCCGATGAAGAGATCGACGGCCTGCTCCTGGAGGAAACTCGACAACTCCAGCGGGTTGGAATCGTCCACGATGATCGTGCCCTCGTCGCACAACTCGTGCAGCAGGCGGTAGTCGTCCGTATTGCCGGTCTGCGATCCGACCAGCACGGTGCGCATGCCCAGTAGCCGCAACGCTCTTACCAGCGAGATGGCTTTGAACGCTCCGCCGACATAGATCGCTGCGGCCTTGCCGGTCAGGGCTTTGCGGTACTCCAGGATCTGCGGGTAGATCGCGTCCACTTCCTCACGCACAACCTGCGCGGTGGCCGCTGTGATCTGGGGGTCATTGAAAAACGCCGCCACTTCGTACAGGGACGCGGCCATGTCGTCGATGCCGAAATATGAGACCTGCTTGAACGGCGTGCCATACTTGTCCTGGAGCATCCGGGCGAGGTGGATCGTCGAGCCCGAGCACTGCACCAGGTTGAGGGCTGCGCCGTGGGCGCGCGCCACATCCGTCACGCGTCCGTCGCCGGTGATGTTCGCCACGACCTCGACGCCCATGCGCTCGAGATAGTTGCGGATGATCCACACCTCGCCCGCCAGGTTGAAGTCGCCGAGGATGTTCACGCTGTGCGGGCTGATGCCGGCAGTGTCGGCGGTTCCGACGATCCGCATGAGGGCCGAGCAGGCGGCGTAGTAGCCGTCCTTCTTGGTTCCTCTGAAGCCCTCGGACTTGACCGGCACGACCGGAATGCCCGCGGCTTCACTGACCTCGCGGCACACGGCCTCCACATCATCGCCGATGACCCCGATGATGCAGGTCGCGTAGACGAAGGCCGCCTTCGGCTGGTGCCGGGCGATGAGTTCGGTGAGCGAATCCCGCAAGGCGGCCTCGCCCCCGAAGATGATGTCCCGCTCGCGCAGGTCGGTCGAGAAGCTGAGGCGATGCAACTGCGGCCCGGAGGACAGCGCGCCCCGAATGTCCCAGGTATAGACGGCGCAGCCGATCGGTCCGTGAACCAGGTGCAACGCGTCGGCAATCGGGTAGAGCACGACGCGCGACCCGCAGAACACGCACGCGCGCTGGCTCACCGCTCCGGCGAGACTCTCCTTGTCGCAGGACATCGTAAAGGGGCTTGCGCCCTTGCGGTGCACCTGATCGGCTCTGGCAGCTAGGATCTCAGTCATGGCTCACCTCCGTCGCGTGCGTGATCGGGTCGGCCCTCGGCGGGGTCTCACATCACCAGCTCGAACCGCTCCTCGGGGGCGTCGCGGTCCTGGCGGTCGAGAAGCGCGCCGAGGATCTTCTCGAGCAGCCGCATTCCGCCGCGATACCCGACCGTCGGGAAGTAGGAGTGCCCGATGCGATCCAGGATCGGGAACCCGAAACGCACAAAGGGAATGTCCTCCGCGCGGGCGATGTACTTGCCGTAGGTGTTGCCGATCAACAGGTCCACCGGCTCGTTCTTGATCCACTGGTGCAGCAGGAAGAGATCGGCCGAGGCCCGCACATTTGCGCCCGGCGCTCTGTCGTGGACGATCTCGCCGACGCGGCGCTCGAAGGCGTTCCCCGGGGTGCCGGTGAGAACGTGGACCGGGCGCATCCCCAGATCGACGAGGAACTCCGTGAGGGCTATCACGTGATCGGGGTCGCCGAATACGGCCACTTTGCGGTCGTACAGGTACTGGTGCATGTCGCTGAGCATGTCGATCAGACGCCCCCTGTCGTCCGTCAGCGCCACGGGCACGTCCTCGCTGGTGCTGTAGCGGAGGGCGTGCACGAAGCGGTCGGTGGCCGAGATGCCGATCGGCAGGTCGAGCACCTGGCAGGGCACCCGGCACTTGTTATCCAGCGCCAACCCGGCGCTCGACGAGGCGAAGGCGCCCAGGGCGAGAGTCTCGATGCTGTCGCCGGCGCCGCGCAGGTCGCCGAGCGTCGCCCCTCCTTTGGGGTAGAAGACGTGCTTGCCGGTCTGGGGCGTGTCCAGCACGTCGGAGGTGTCGGGGAACACGACGGCGCTCGCCCCCATGTCCTCCGCCAGTCGCTTGATCTCCCGCATGTCGGCCGGTTCGACGAACCCCGGGATGATGTTGATCTGGTTGCGCAACACCCCGGAGGACTCGGCCAGGTAGCTCACCATGCCCTTGGTCATGTTGGCGAAGCCGGTGACGTGCGACCCCACATAGCTGGGGGTGTTGGCGTGGATGATGACCTTGCCCTCAGGCACATGTCCGTCCTCGACCGCCTTGTTGATGATCGTCGGAATGTCATCCCCGATGGTCTCCGACAGACACGTCGTGTGCACGGCGATCACATCGGGGTCGTAGACCGAGAAGATGGTCTGGATGGCCTGCGACAGGTTTGCCGCTCCGCCGAAGACCGAAGCGCCCTCGGTGAACGAACTCGTCGCGGCCATGACCGGCTCTTTGAAGTGGCGCGTGAGATGGCTGCGGTGGTAGGCGCAGCAGCCCTGCGAGCCGTGACTGTGCGGAAGGCATCGGTGGATGCCGAGCGCCGCATACATGGCCCCGATGGGCTGGCACGTCTTGGCCGGGTTTATCCGCAGCGCCTCGCGTTCGACGATTGCGGTCGGTGTCAGGTCTAGCATGGTTCACCTTCCGATGCTGGCTTCAGGGAGCCACGAAATGCGCCCGGAGTTGCGGGTGCCGCTCCCACGGCGCGTGCAGGAGTCGCCAGACGGCGCTGTTGACCATCCGGTCGATCTCGCGATAGAAGTTGACCGCGCCTTTGAACCCGGCGTAGGGGCCGCCGTAGTCGTAGTTGTGGAGTTGCTTGCACGGGACCCCCATCTTCTCCACCACGTACTTGTCCTTGATGCCGGAGCACACTACCGCAGGCTTGTACGCCTCGATCATTTTCTGCAGCTCGTGATGGCTGATGTCGTCGATGACCAGCGTTCCGGGGGGCATGTCAGCCATCATCCCCTCGTACTCCCCGACCTCGACCCCGTCCTCGCGCATCGCCTCCAGCTCCTCCCGCGTCTTGCGCGGGCGGTAGCGCTCCGGGTCGGCCTCGACATCCAACTCCTCGATGTTCCGGCTGTCCGCATCCACCTTGATGCTCTCCAGCACGGCGCGTCCCTCGTAGTCGTCGCGGTGGGCGAACTCGAATCCGGCCGACACGGTGGACATGCCGATGTCCCGGAACAGCTCCTGGTAGTGGTGGGCGCGCGATCCGCCCACGTACAGCATCGCCACCTTGCCCTCGCAGCGGCTGCGGATTTCATCGCGCGTCGCCTGGATGGCCGCCATCTCATCGGCGATGACCGCTTCGACCCGCGCGCTGAGTTCCGCATCATCGAAGTAGCGCGCGATCTTGCGCAGCGACTTGGCCATGGCTTCGGCCCCGATGAAGTTCACTTTGATCCACGGGATGCCATACGTGGTCTCCATCATCCCCGCCATGTAGTTGATCGAGCGGTGGCACATGACCACGTTGAGATTGGCGTTGTGCGCCCCGGCGATGTCGTCGTAGGTGACGTTCCCGCTGAAGGTGGCGATGAGCTTGATGCCGCAGCGGTCCAGGACGCGCTCGATCTCGAAAGCGTCGCCGCCGATGTTGTATTCGCCCAGGATGTTGATGGTGAAAGGCGTCTCGGCGGCCTTGTCCTCGCCCGACCCGACGACGTTCTTGAACAGCCCGTTGTTGGCGATGTGATGCCCGGCGGACTGGCTGACACCCTTGTAGCCCTCGCAACTGAAGCCGAACACGTTGACCCCCAGCTCGGCTTTCATCTCGCGCGCGACCGCATGGACGTCGTCGCCGATCAGGCCCACCGGGCAGGTGGAGAAAATGGCGATGGCCTTGGGGTGGAACAGATCGTAGGCTTCCTTGACCGCCGCCCGCAGCTTCTTCTCGCCCCCGAAGATGATCTCGTTCTCCTGCAGGTCCGTGGAGAAGCAGTAGGACAGAAAGTTCTGCGTGCCCTCGGGCGGTTTGGCGAGGTTGCGACGGCTCATCCAGGCATAAAACGAGCAGCCGATCGGCCCGTGGACGATGTGGACGATGTCCACGATCGGGCCGAGGACGACGCCTTTGCAGCCGGCATAGCAGCAACCCCGCTGCGTGATGATGCCCGGCACCGTGCGCGTGTTCGCTTCGATCTGCGGGATCGCCGTCGGGTCATTCACACGAACGTGCTTCGTGCGCTTGCGCCCGACCTTGGTGGGATATGCCTCCAGCATGTCCGCGACGACCTGCTGGGGATCGGGACCCGCCGGCGTCGTTGCGATGCCGGACGAGGCGAGCCGCGGTGATTCCAGGGGTACTGACATCTGCCATCCTCCTTCACTCGGTCATCTCGTTGATCGCCGCTTCGCCGGTTTCCCCGGTGCGCACGCGGATTGCGCCAAGCACCGGGAGCACGAAAATCTTGCCGTCTCCCGCCTGCCCGGTCTGATTCACCGAGATGATCGTTTCCACAACCGTCGCCACCTTCGCATCGGGCACGACTGTCACGAGAAGGCGCTTGGGGACCAGCTTGGGGTCCCGGCCAAGCTGGGCGATGGCCTCCTCATGGCCCGCCTCCGCGCCCTGCAGCAGTCGGTAGTCCACGATGCCCTTGCCCCGGCCCAGGACTTTGCACGCGGTGAGGGACGACACTCCGGCCTCGGCGAGGGCCTGTTTCGTCTGGTTCATCCGGGTCATTCTGATGACTGCCATGACCTCTTTCATGTCGCGGCCTCCTGGTCAGACTACGGTTTCCTTCTGTCCGGAGCTGACCGTGTAGACGTCGTCAACCGGTGAGACGAAGACCTTTCCGTCGCCGTACGCCCCCTTCTCGCCGGTCCTGGCCGCCCTCATGATCGCCTGGATGGCGAAGTCCTGATCTTCCTTGCGCACCACCAGCATCAGAAGCTCCTTGGGCAGCTCGTCGTACTGGATCTCCCCGACCTTAAGTCCGCGCTGCTTGCCCCGACCGTGCACGTTGATTCGCGTCACTGCGGGGAACCCCGCGTCCATCAGCGCCGCCATCACGGCATCACACTTGTCCGGCCTTACAATCGCCCGTATCATGATCATGTTGTCGATCTCCCTCGATCCTAGTCGGCGATCCCGTGTTCGATAAGCAGTGCCTCGAGTTCGTCGGTGTGCATAGGCTGGGGTATAACGAACATCTGGTTCCCGTCAATCGCTCGCGCGAGAGCGCGGTACTGGTCCGCCTGACCGCACGCCGGGTCGAAGTCGATGACCGTCTTGCGGTTGATCTCGGCGCGCTGCACCATGTTGTCGCGGGGAACGAAGTAGATCATCTGCGTTCCGAGCCGCTCCGCGAAGGCCCCGATCAGGGCTTCCTCGTTGTCCACCTTGCGGCTGTTGCAGATGATGCCCCCCAGCCGCACGCCGCCGGCATCCGCGAACTTCTTGATGCCCTTGCAGATGTTGTTGGCGGCATACATCGCCATCATCTCGCCCGAGGCCACGATGTAAATCTCCTGCGCCTTGCCCTCGCGGATCGGCATCGCGAAGCCCCCGCAGACCACGTCGCCGAGAACGTCGTAGAAGACATAATCCAGCCCTTCGCTGTCGTCATACGCGCCGAGGGACTCGAGCATGTTGATGGAGGTGATGATCCCGCGCCCGGCGCACCCCACCCCCGGCTCCGGCCCGCCCGACTCCACGCAGATCGTCTCGCCATATCCGCAACTGCGGATGTCGTCGAGTTCCACATCCTCGCCCTCCTCGCGGAGGGTATCCAGGACGCTGCGTTGGGCGAGCCCGCCGAGCAGCAGACGGGTCGAGTCGGCTTTCGGATCGCACCCGACGACCATGACCTTCTTGCCCATCTCCGCCAGCCCGGCCACCGTGTTCTGAGTGGTCGTCGACTTCCCGATGCCGCCTTTCCCGTAGATCGCTACCTTGCGCATTTGCGTCCTCCTTTCTCTGTTGGACGCGCGTATGATACGCAGCGCATGTTTCCGTCTGCTTTCCGTGACATTTCAGTCTCGTTACGGTGGAGGGATGTTCGCTGAGGGGGTAAGACGTCGTGGAATTTCACGCGATAGCGCCGCGCGGAAAGTACCGGCCCACGCAGTTGCACTGTGGGATATGGTCAACTGCTATTCCGAGGCGACGACACCGAGTTCCAATGGGGGGTGGATTTGACCGGACCATGCCAGCCCGACAGTCTGGCGAGTCGGATTGTCGAGGCAGCGCTCATACCGGGTCCGGCATTCTGGAGCGATGAAAGAGGCCCTACCCCGTCCCCGCTTCGCGGGGCCACCCCTCCCGTTCCGGGAGGGGAGAGGCGAACAGCGATTTTCGCGCAGTAGTGAACTGCTGCCGTTCCCCCCTCTCCACGCGTGGCTATGCTTTACCCACATCTTCGCACCTGGGGGCCGCGAATTGGTCTCAAGCCGTTGTCGTCAAGCCCCCGAAGGGGGCGTCGGAGTTTAGCCATGCTGGCGCTCGCGCCAGCCCGGCGTAAGCCCCCGGATTCCCGGCCCCACATAGCCCGCAAGCCCCGAAG
>Ga0181520_10013529_pt1 | contig 10257 bp, 11 predicted proteins | sample PEATcosm2014_Bin_29_FD_132451 | JGI IMG/M metagenome (GOLD analysis project Ga0181520, IMG submission 132451) | Peatland microbial communities from MTU Mesocosm Facility, Houghton, MI, USA - PEATcosm2014_Bin02_30_metaG | ecosystem: Environmental > Terrestrial > Soil > Wetlands > Peat | place... | reverse complement strand
CCATCAGCGTCTCCGGCACATACCGCCCGCCATAGACGCCAAACCGCCCCGCCCGCGACTCGGATGGTACTGAAGGAAGAATGATCGATGCCATAGGGAACCTCCTGCCGGTGTGCAAGGAAATAGGGAACTCTTCAGTCTACTAGCAGTAAGTTGGAGCGTTTTCTACACTACTTCTTTTTCTTCGCAGAGATTGACCAGCTTTGCCAGCGCCAGTACTTGAGCATGAGGGCCACGTCCTTCCGCGATTGTTTTCAGTATGTCGGCCTTCTTCAGTTTGCCCAGCATGTTCATGATCATTGGCCTGCTCGGCATGTTGGACCTGCTGTCCAGATGGGTACTGCGGAAGATCGGTTGTTCAAACATATTGTCAAGAAGCGGAACCGCGTATTGCGAATGTGTCAGGTCGAGGATCTGCCGCTTCAATTCCTCATATAGATTGTGAATCTGGCGGGCCTTGATGACATTTGCCTGCGCCTGATGGATCAATCCTTCAAGAAAGAACTCGACCCAACGATTCCACGCGCCTTCAACCTTACCAAGAATGCGCAGATGTTCCACATATCTTTCACGATTGCTTTCCAAGTACGCAGACATATAGAAGACGGGCTGAGATAGAAGTCCTTTCTCGCTCAGAAAGATGGGAATGAGAATACGCCCTAGTCGCCCGTTTCCATCGAGAAAAGGGTGAAGAATTTCGAATTGCGCATGAATGATCGCCAGTTGAACCAGGGTATCCGGACGTTGAAGGTGATAGTAACTTTCCCAGTTATAGAGTGCATCGAGCAAGGGTTTTCCGGGAGCCGGAGGAATGAACTGGGCCTCTTCGATCTTGCTTCCTGGAGCACCAATCCAGTTTTGCTCGACGCGAAAATTCCCACGAGCTTTGTTTCTTCCGCGCACGCTGTCCAAGAGCGTGGCGTGAAGCTGGAGTAGCAGGTTGAGGTTGAATGGGCGGGTTCTCAATTCCCCTTCCGCCTCGCGGAGGGCTCGCCGGTAGTTCATGATCTCGCGAATGTCCTGTCGGCGCGATTCCTGCTCAGGTTCTTCTCCAGCCTCAAATTTGAGCACTTCCCCAAGCGTTGCTTGTGTGCCCTCGATTTTGGAGGAGAGTACAGCCTCTTGTGTAGTAAGCGGCGCAAGAAGCAGCTCCGGGTTCGGCAGCGTCGTGAGAACGCCGTTATATTCGGCGAGCTGCCAATTTGCTCTGCCAATCAGCGGAATCAGTGGTTCCCATGCTACTTCTTCTACCGGAAGTTCTTGTGGAATAAAGGGTTCCATCTCGGAATTAAGACTACCACATTCAAACATAATGCGTAAAGTATTATTGGTTTCGCTTTACGCTTTGACGGACAGCCGATAGCGTGCTTTACGCAATGCGTGTCAGCTAATCCGCATACTCGCTGCGTGCCCCACTCTCGACCTGGGAAACTACGAACCCCATGCGCGAAGCGCGTCTGCCCCACCGCAGGTGGTCACGCCGCCTTCTTCACCTGCACAGTCACGCGCAGTCCCGCTGCTGAGAGCATGTTGACCAGCATATCCAGTCCGAAGACTTCAATCTTGCCGCGCATGAGGTTGGAGATGCGCGACTGGGTCACGCCGAAGACCTTGGCCGCCTCAATCTGGCTCAATCCTTCGCGTTCGATGTGCCGCTTGAGAGCCAGCATCAGCCTGGAGCGCAGTTTCAGGTTCTCAGCCTGCGCCGGAGTCTCTTCGATGGCGTCCCACACACTGGCAAGACGATTCTTGGTCATCAAATTGGTTCCCCGGGCATCTTCTCGGGCCATTGCTGAGCGCCGTGCAGTACACGCAAGACCCTCACCCTGTCGCCGACAATCCGATACGCGGCAATGTAGGGCGTACGGGAGATAACCAACTCATTTGTCCCTTCAACCCGACCCAGACGGCCCATTTTCTGGAACCGCGCCAAGTCCTCCACGCAAGCCTCGATTCGATCATCGACGACAACTACGGCCCGAGGGCTGTCAGCTTCAATGTGGTCAAAGATCGCTTCACGATCGGCAAGCGCAAAGACCGACCATTCGAGATTCATGATCTACCTTTGCTCTTTCTTCAAAGCCGCCGCTCGCCGTCGAGCAAAGTGCTCTTTGACCTGTACATGAGGAATCGCCGGACGCGGATCATCCAGCGCCTCCTGCACCTTGGCGCGGAACCATGCGTCGTGCTCGGCGGCATTCGTCGCCAAGGAAAAGGGAAGCGCGCCCTCATTCGCCGTTCGCGTTAGAAGAATGCGCACCGCGTCCGAAACCGTAATTCCCATTTCGCCCAGCACCGCCGCCGCGCGCTCTTTTACCGCAGGATCGATTCGAGTTTGGACTAACGCATTTGCAGGCATAGATACCCCCAATTCCATTGTAATTCATTTGCATTACAGATAAAATTCGGCGTAAAGCAGGGCGTGCAGAGGGTATCCGGCAAGTAGCCAAGAGGAAAGCCGAGCCCGCCCTCGACAATGGCACAATTACGTCACAATTGGACACTTGGAAGAAGAACGCCGACGATGAACGTCGGCGTAAACAACTGAAAAATAGTTATTTAATGGTCGGGACGGGCAGATTTGAACTGCCGACCCCTCGCACCCCAAGCGAGTGCTCTACCAGGCTGAGCCACGTCCCGACACAATCGAGCCGGCTCATAGGGAGCCGGCCTCTGGGGTCTTGATTAGTTTACACGAGGCGAGCCTTGTGCGCTTGCGCCTCAATGAGGAATCAAATTCGCCGATTTGCGGAGCCCGGTGCGCTCCAAGGAAGATTGAACCTGATCCTGCTCACTCCGCCCGCCCTCTTACTGCGTGGGCGGAACGAACTCCTGGGGCAGCGCCAGGCCCTCGCTGAAGAAGAACTGCTCCATCTGCTCGACCAGGAACTGCTGCGCCTGCGGGGTCCAGGGCTGCAGCCTGTACTCGTTCAGCAGCATCTTCTGCCGGTCAACCCACTCGCCCCAGGCCGCCTGAGAGACGTTCTTATAGATCTTCTGCCCAAACTCCGAGTCGAAGGGCGGCTCTTCCAGGCCCTCCATCTCCTTCTTGTAGCGAACGCAAAACACCGTATGTGCCATCCAGAATGCTCCTGGATGTATTGTATTGGATCGGGTACGCTCTTCTGCGAGATGGTCTTTGCCGATTCAGATGGGGTGGACTGAAGGCGCTCTTTTGCTTTTCACATAGATTCTGCTTGACAATCGCGTGCGCCCGCGCTCTCCTTATCTCGTCTGAAATCCACGCCTTCTCGAACAACTGCCCTGGTTTTCCCGGCTTGCCTAGTCCGGAAGGGGCGTGGAGCAGTTATTCTCACGAACTGCATTTCAATCCAGAAGGAGCCACCGTGCCAGAAGAAACTCCGTCCAATCCAATCCAGCCCCAACCCGCCCAGTCCGGTCTTTCCGACTCCGCTGCTAGCGGGATCGCGTACATCACCTTCATTCCAGCGATCATCTTCCTGGCGACCGCGCCTTATAACAGGAGCGCCAATGTGCGCTTCCATTGCTGGCAATCGATCTTTCTAACCATTGCCTACATTATCGTCCGTATTGGACTCATGATCCTAGGCCATATGCCGTTCATCGGCCTGCTGTTAATTCCCGTGATCTTATTGATTGGCCTAGGATTCTTCATCCTCTGGCTGATCGTGATGATCAAGGCCTTCAACGGGCAATGTTTCAAGATTCCCGTGATTGGCGACTTCGCCGAGAAGCAGGCCAACAGCCAGCCAGCGTAAAACGCGGCCTCCGCGAGGACGTCGTTCTCGCCCGAAGGTGATCCCGGTAGCTCGTGCTTACTCCCATGCCGATCCTGGTCGCAAACCTGGGAAGTGATTACAGTAACTTGACCTCAATCTCAAAGGAGCCATCGTGTCCACACAGCCCGATCCAATCCAGCCTCAACCTGTGCAATCCGGCCTCTCCGACAACGCCGCCGGCGCGCTGGCCTACGTCACGATCATCCCGGCGATCATCTTTCTGATCGTTGAGCCCTATAACAGGAACTCCTACATCAAATTCCACTCCTGGCAGTCGATCTTCCTGGGCATTGCTTATTTTGCCATCCAGATACTGTGGATTATTCCCATCATTGGGTGGTTGATCTGCCTGCTCGCGTTTCCAGTGTTCCTGGTGGTTTGGATCATCGTCCTGCTCAAAGCTCTGAAGGGCCAGCGCTACAAGCTGCCGATTATCGGCGACCTTGCCGAAAAGCAGGCTAGCGCGTAGAGCAGCGTTTCTTCATCGCATGTGGCGCTGTGTGCCGGCAGGCCTCAGCGCCGCCTGCCCTTCTTGCCCAGCTTCTTCCTGGCCTTGAAGGAGCGGCCCGGCGCGGAAGTGGCCTTCTTTTTCTTGGCTTTCGGGCGGGATTTGGGCGTCTGTTTGCCGGTCAACGGAATGCCTTCTTCCACAATCGAGAACTGCAGCTTGCGTTCCTGAGCCAGAATGCGATCCAGGATCACCTGCACGCGGTCCCCTGCGCGGAAGCGGCATCCGTTACGTTCGCCAATGATTTCGTGTGTGTTCTCCCGCCACGTGTAGCGGTCGTCCCGCAGCGAATCGATGGGGACCAGCCCCTCAACAAACAGATCGGTCAGCTCGACGAAGAGGCCGTACTTGGCTGGGTTGAGCACCAGCGCGGCAAACTCTTCGCCGACGCGGTTCTCCATGAAGCGCACCTTCTTCCACTCGACCAGTTCGCGTTCGGCCTCGGCTGCGCGGCGCTCGGTCTGGCTGGTCTCCTCGGCTATCTGCGCCAGCTCGGCTTCAGGAATGGGCGGTTCGCCAGCATATCCAGAACTCTGCTTCTTTGCCCGGTGAATTACGATTCCAGCCAACCCCTCATTCGGATGAGTCCAAGGCGAGCTGTGCCGCCCCTCGGCCACAGCGCCTTCGCCGCGTACGCCTTCCGCGAGCAGGGTTTTGGTAATGCGATGAACAATCAAGTCAGGGTAGCGGCGAATCGGCGAGGTGAAATGCGTGTAGGTGGGCGCGGCCAGCGCAAAATGACCTTCGTTGATCTCGGAGTAACGCGCCTGCTTGAGCGAACGCAACATTAGATAACTGAGAATCCTCTCTTCCGGCTTGCCCTCAATCTTCGCCGCTAGTTTCTGATACATGCGAGGAGTGACGGGAATATCTTCGGGCACCTCATGCGCTCTCGCGCTCCGTCCCGTGCGTTGCGCGTCGCGACGGTCGCCGCGGGTCACAATTCGCTTGACCGGCAGCGCGCCGAGGCCGAGCGAATAGCCGAAGCTGGCTGCCAGCTCTTCAAACTGGACCACTCGGCGCGGCTCGGGCTTCTCGTGAATACGATAGAGCGAGGGCACTTCCAAGTCTTCGAGCCATGTGGCAACGCACTCGTTGGCGGCCAGCATGAACTCCTCGATGAGCCGGTTGGCCCAGGTGCGCTCGGACTTGGTAACACCGCGCATCTGTCCCTGCTCGTCGAATTCGATCACTGGCTCGGGCAGATCGAAGTCGATCGAGCCACGCTCTTCGCGGCGCTTGTTCATCAGGCCGGCCAGTTTCCTCATCAACTCAAAGCCTGGAACCAGAGCCGCATAGCGCGCCCGCGTCTCGGTATCCCCTTCCAAAATCGCATGGACATCGGTGTAGGTCATCCGCGCCGCCGAGCGAATGACACCCTCGACAATCTCATAGCTCTCGATGCGACCATTGGGGTTGAGTTGCATCAGGCAACTCAGAACCAGCCGGTCTTCGCCGGGGCGCAGGCTGCATATATTTGTGGAAAGCTCCTGCGGCAGCATCGGTATGGCGCGATCGGGAAAGTAAACGCTGGTTCCTCTCAGCCGCGCCTCCAGGTCGAGGTCGGTTGCGGCGCGCACGTATTCCGCCACATCGGCAATGTGGACTTGCAACTCATAGCCGCCGTCCGCGAGCTCGGTAACTAACACCGCATCGTCAAAATCCCGTGCTGTTTCGCCATCAATGGTGACGATGGGCAGCGAGCGAAAATCGCGGCGGCTGGCGATTTCCTCATCGTCAAGGTGCGCCACCGCACGTGCCTCGGCCAGCACATTGTCAGGAAAGACCCGTGGCAACTGGTGCTTGCGGATCATCATTTCGACGTCCACGCCAAAATCATCTGGATCGCCGAGCACCTCGATCACCCGGCCCATCGGCGGCCGCGTAGGCGTCGGCCAACTAGTGATCTCCACATCGACGACTAGACCTTCCAGATCGTTGTGACTTGCGGTCGAGGCGGCTTCAGAGCCCAGGACGCGATGCGGCGTGGCGGCTTCGCTGGCTTTGGGAATTTCCTGCCCATCTGGAATGAGAATGTGTTGCGTCATGCGCTCATCGAAAGGCACGACAGTGTTCCCGGTTGCGCGGTCTGAACGGAAATAGTGAAAGATGCCAACGACTGTAGGGTTGCGCCGCTCCAGCACGCGGACGATGCGGCCCATGCGGCGTCCATCGGCCTTGGGCGGCTCGACCTCGACCAGCACCTGGTCGCCCTGCATGGCGCCGTTGATCTCGTTGGGGGGAATGAAGATGTCTTCCACGGGAGCGGTCGTCTGGTTCGCCTGCCGAGGATTCGGCCGCACGAAACCGTAGCCGTCTCGATGCAGATCGAGGCGTCCGGCGGCCAGATTGTCGCGCGTGCCGCCTGCGCCAAGCAGGCGGGGGATGCTCCAGTGCTCGCGGTCCAGTTTCATCAATTGGCCGCGCACGGTCAGCCGGGCGAGCTGTTCGAGCAGCAAACGCCGCTCCCGCCCGCCGCTGAGGCTCAGTTCACGCACCAATTGCTTGTACCCGGCTTTCCCGCCGGCAGAACGAGCGATCCTCGTCAGCAGTTCCTTATCAGTCATAGCTTAAGAGTAGGGCATACTGCCCGCCTCGTTCGAACACCTCAAGAACGCAATCTCTCTTCGGCGGGTCACCTTGTTCCGCCCAATCGCAGTCTTCCCCATCGATCCGACCCTTTCTTGTTGACTGATGTGGCTCCTGCTCATCATCCTCGGCTGCCGCTCTCGCCAATCCAAGGCCAGCGGGCTTAGAATAGCGCCAACGCAATTTTTCAAGCGGACCGCAAAGAGATAACATCCTATTTGTGGCCGCGCGAGGGTTGCCATGGGCGAAAAGCCCGGCAAACCATACATCCATTTTTTGGGCCCACGGCAATGGCCCCCTGCCTTGGAAAGCCCAGTCCTATCAGGACAGAAAAGGAATTTCCGTGAGCGCTATGTGGAAACCCACCCAACCCGGCCCCGCCACTCCCAACACCACTCCTGAACCCGCCCGCCCTCTGCCGCCCGCACCAGCCCCTGAGCCCGTCAACCGCGCCCCGGTTTCAGCCGGAGACCAGGCCACAATTGGCAAAGGTCTCACCATCAAGGGTGAGATCACTGGCTCTGAATCGCTATTCATCGACGGCAAGGTTGAGGGCAGCATCAACCTACCCGGAAACCGCGTCACGGTGGGCCGCAACGGACAGGTCACGGCCAGCGTCAACGCCCGCGAGATTGTGATCCTGGGCAAGGTGCGCGGCAATGTCTCTGCCACTGACCGGGTCGACATCCGTGCCGAGGGCGCACTGACCGGCGACGTGGCTGCGGCGCGCATCAGCATCGAGGATGGCGCATTCTTCAAGGGCGGCATCGACATTCGCAAGGCCGACGCCAAGCCCGCAGCAGCAGCACCGGAAGCGGCCAAAGCGGTTCAGGCGTAGCACTAATTCAACCCTCACTCCAACACAAGCGCCCTTGCGCAGCGAAAGGGCGCTTGTGTTTTTTTGTGCAGAGATGCGGTTCACCGGACCTTCCGAAAGACACGATCTGCGGTTGTGGATCGCGAAATCCCCTACGTCAGCCCCAGCCGCTTCATGGCGACCCTGGGCAGCGCCGATCCGCTCTTTTCCAGCACCCATTTGACGATTGCTAGCCAGAGAACTGTCCCCGCCATGAGCACGGCCAGGTCTATCCATTGGATGTGGCCCGGAATTGCACTGTGCAACGCACCTCCCAGCCAACGGAAGATCACCCCAACCGCCGCGCCGCTCACCACTGCGGCCAGCAGGCACCGGCCAAGCTCCATGTAGTCCAGGCTGGCGACTGATACCATGCGCCGCTGGTGCAACAAGACTGCCAGCGCAACAGTCTGCAGTGCAATGCCAATGTCGGAGGCCGCTGCCAACCCCATCGCTCCATATCCGTGAAACGCTCCATGCCCCTGATAGAGGAAGTAATAAATGGGCAGCGAGATAAGGGTGACCACAGTTCCCGCAGTCATCGGAACAAGAGTGTTCCCAGCGGCATAAAAGGCTCGCGAATAAATCGCCTGTGCCGACCAGAGAAACAAAGAAATTGAGAAAACGGCAAAGTAGCCCGCGCACTCTCGCGCATCGCGCAGTGAAAAACGGCCTCCCATGAAGAGCAATTCCACCAGCGGCGCGGCGAGCGCCACCATGGCCGAGGCCGCTAGCAAACCCAGCGCGGTAACGCGCGAGACTGAGTCTGCAACGCCCGTAGCAAATTCGTAGTGGCGCTGTTTGCTCCAAAGGCTGGCAAAAAAAGGCATGGAGGCCGCCCCCGCTGCCTGGGCCAGCATGGCCATGGGGGCCGTAAAGAGCTGTTTGGCATAGGTCATCAGCGAGACCGCGCCATTAGTTTTTGAGGCGAAGTGGGCGATGATCCAGCTATCGGCGGTCACCAGCGAAACGCCCACGATGAGAGGGAGTGAGAGCCGCACCCACTCGCGCAATCCCTCGTCCTGCCAATCGAGAATCGGCCGGTAGTGTATGCCCGCCCGGCGTGCGAAGACCGCGTTCAAAAGAAAGGGCCCCAGAAACGCCCCGGCCAATGTGCCGATGGCCAGCGAAGAAACGCCGATTCGATGGACTAGCAGGATTCCACCAAAGATCGTGCCCAGGTTATAGATCAGCGGGGCCACGGCCTGAACGCTAAATTGCCTGCGCACCAGCAGAACCGCGCCAAAGACACCGCCAGCAAAGAAGAACAACTGCGCGGGCAGCACGATGCGCGTGAGCTTAACGCAGAGCGCCGCTTTCTCGGCATCGAAGCCATCAAACCACCAGTGAATATAGAGCGGAGCAAAGATCTCGGCCAACACGATAGCCCCGCCCAGCACCAGGTACATGGTGGTGAGAATCACCGAGAGCGAGCGCTCCCCCTGCTCTTCGCGACCGGTCTCGCGATAGCGCGTGAGAATGGTGACAAAAGTGATGGAGGCTGCGCCGCCGACCAGAAAATACGAGATCATGTCAGGCAGCACAAATGCGGCGTTAAAGGCGTCGGCTTCCATGCCGCGGCCAAAGAGCCAGGCTATGTACTTGATGCGCACCAGGCCGATGATGCGCGACAGGAAGGTCGAGGCCATCAGCACCAGAGTCGCCGTGAAGGCTGTGTGTGCGTGCGAAGGGCGCAACAAACCGAGGCCGCGCGCCCATCTGGTACGCGGCGGCGGCAAGGGTTCGGTTAAAGGCCGTTCAGCCACTGGATTCGATTCTAACGGGACGCGTTCGCCTCGATGTGCCTCGGTTATTTGCCGGGCAGGGTCATCTGCATGGCGGCGCGCACCTCGACCATCGTCTGCTCGGCTCGGCAGCGGGCGCGATTTGAGCCGTCTTCAAGGATTTCCACCACTTGGGCCGTTGTAAAGCTCTCGCGCCGCGCTTGAATTGGCTGCAGAACTTGCACCAAGCCATCGGCGGCCCAGCCCTTGCACTCGATGCAGCCGATGCCGGCCGAGCGGCAGCCGTCATAAACCTTGGCCATTGTCTCCGGTGTCGAAAAGACTTTGTGCAGATCGCCCACGGGGCATTTATCCGGGTCGCCGGGATCTGTGCGGCGGATGCGGGCCGGGTCGGTGACCATGGTCTTGAGCTTCTTGCGAACCTCCGGCTCGGGGTCAGTCAACTGGATGGTGTTTCCGTAGCTCTTGGACATCTTGCGGCCATCGGTGCCGGGCAGCTTGGGCGAGGGCGTCAGCAGAGCCTTGGGCTCCGGCAGGATTACCTCTGTATTCCGCAGATTCTCGGGGGTTGGTAGGGCTCCTACGCCACCCCATGTAACCATGGTCATTGCCGATGACTCGCCGGGGATTACGGAATGGATACCCGGTGTTCCGTAGAGAAAATTGAACCGGCGTGCGATTTCGCGCGTCAGTTCGACGTGTGCCTGCTGATCCTGGCCAACGGGAACGTACTGCGGTTGGTAGAGCAGAATGTCCGCGGCCATCAGCACCGGGTAGCCGAGAAAACCGTAGGTGGTG
>Ga0181520_10013526_pt1 | contig 10259 bp, 6 predicted proteins | sample PEATcosm2014_Bin_29_FD_132451 | JGI IMG/M metagenome (GOLD analysis project Ga0181520, IMG submission 132451) | Peatland microbial communities from MTU Mesocosm Facility, Houghton, MI, USA - PEATcosm2014_Bin02_30_metaG | ecosystem: Environmental > Terrestrial > Soil > Wetlands > Peat | place... | reverse complement strand
GGCATGGTCGAGGCGGTCAAAATTCCGGTCACCGCCAAGATGCGCCTGGGCTGGGACGACGAGAATATTACGGCGCCGGACCTGGCGCGAGCCTTGGAGGGGGCGGGGGTGGCGGCGGTCTTTGTGCATGGACGGACACGGCAACAGGGGTTCGGCGGCGCCGTCAGTCTCAGGGGCATCCGGGCCGTGGTCGGGGCGGTCAAGTCCATCCCGGTCATAGGCAATGGCGACGTCACCACGCCGGAGGCGGCCAAGATGATGTTCCAGGAGACCGGGTGCGCCGGGGTCAGCATTGGCCGGGGCGCGTTCTACAATCCATGGATTTTCAAGCATACGCTGCAGTACCTCCAAACCGGGCAGCTCCCGCCCGAACCGCGATTTGATGAGCGGTTGCGCGTGCTGCGACGGCACCTGGACCTCATGATCGAGGTCTTCGGCCAGGAGCATGGCTGCCGCATGTTTCGCAAGGTGGCTCCCTGGCACGCCCGCCGTTTCGGCCCGGCCAATCAATTCAATAAACACGTCGTCCGCATCGCTACGCGGGACGAGTTCGATGAAGTGCTTGCGGACTATCTGCGCTGGCGCCGGCAGTTCCTGGACGAGGAGGGTGAGCTCAAACCCAAATTCCGTCCCCCGCCGCTGGTTGCCTCCTTCATGCAACCGACGGGCACCGCTCCGAGCCAAGCGATCCACGTCCCGAAGGGGCCGGTGGAAGTGTGGTGCTACGCGCGAGGAAGGGAGGAGCCGACTAGGAAATCCGAAATCCGAAATCCGAAATCCGAAGGAAAACCGAAATCCGAAATCCGAAATCTGCATCGGGTTCCTTATGCGGTGTGGTCGTTGCGTAGCGCGGAAGCGCCCGTGGTTTCAGTTTTGAGTGCGAAGCCGGTACCCGAGGACTTTGCGATCTCCGCTTTCGGATTTCGGTTTTCGGTTTTCCTTCGGATTTCGGATTTCGGATTTCGGATTTCCGGAATGCCGGGCTGCCAGCCCGTCGGCAGTGCTTGCCATTTGTCCGCGCATGGGTTCAACTATGACCCGATATTCGGCACGTACAACGGCTGTAAAACCTATGCCAACGAAGGAAACCATGACTCCTCGCGAGCGCGTCCTCACGGCGTTGGACCATAAGATTCCGGACCGCGTTCCCATTGACCTCGGCGGAAACCAGACCGGCATTCACAAGAACGCTTACCGGCCGCTCATTCGGCACCTGGGGGTCGCAGATGAAATCCGGATCATGGATGCGGTGCAGCAACTTGCCCGGCCCTGCGAACAGGTCCTCGAACGATTTCATGTCGATACCCGCTATGTCGCAGCCGGAGCGCCGGACAGTTGGAAAGGCGGCATTGTCGATGTCTCGAGAGACGGGCGCCAGTGGAAGGACTTGACGGACGAGTTCGGCATCCGCTGGTCCATGCCCGCGGATGCGCCGAATTACATGGACATTACGCTGCACCCTCTTGCCCATGCTACGCGGGCCGACCTCGAGGATTATCCCTGGCCAAAAGGGGACGACCCAAGCCGGTTTGCGGGGTTGCGCGAGCGAGCCACCGCCCTCCGCAGAGAAACCCCTTACGCCGTGGTCAGCGGCATCTCGGGCGTGGTGTATGAGACCTGCTGGTATCTGCGCGGTTTGGAGCAATGGTTCTGCGACCTGATGACCGACCCGCCGTTTTGCGAGGCCCTGCTCGACCAGACCCTCAAGTTCTGGCTCGACTGGTTCAAGCTCTTTCTCAAGGAAGCCGGCGATGTCGTGGATGTCATCATGATCGGGGACGACCTGGCGGGACAGAATGGACCGCTGTTCAACCCGGAGCTATACCGGCGCCTGGTCAAGCCGCGCCAAAAGCGGTTGGTCCAGTTCATCCGCTCCGGCACCCAGGCCAAGATTTGGTATCACACGTGCGGCGCCTGCCAGGAGTTCATCCCAGACCTCCTCGATAACGGCATCCATATTCTCAACCCAGTCCAGGTGAGCGCGCGCGCCATGGACCCGACGGAGCTCAAGCAGCGGTATGGGCGGCAAATCGTCTTTTGGGGCGGTGGCATCGACGCGCAGCACGTGTTGCCCAGCGCCGCGCCGGCCCGGGTCGCCCAGGAGGTCCGCCGCAATCTCCGCGCCTTTATGCCCGGAGGCGGCTACGTCTTCAACAATGTCCACAACATCCAGGGCGATGTCCCCCCGGAGAACGTCGTGGCGCTCTTTGACACGGCTTACGAATTTGGGTTCTACCCGTAAGCGTCATGAAAGCATGGCTCCTCGATGCCCTGACGGGAATCCAGAACCTCCGCCTTGCCGACGTGCCGAACCCGGTCCCGAATTCGGGCGAGGCCGTCCTGGAGGTCCACTACGCCGCACTGAATCCCGCGGACCGCTACCTGGCCGAGCGCCAGTACCCGGCCAAACCTGCGCTGCCTCACATCCTGGGGCGCGACGGCTTGGGAACGGTCATCCGGGTGGGCGATGGGGCAGGCCGGCTTCGGCCCGGAGACCGCCGCATCATCCTGCGCAGCGACATCGGCAGCGACCGTTCGGGGACTTTCGCTGAGCGGGTCGTGGTCCCCGCCGAGAGCTTGGTCGAAGTCCCGGATGGCTGGAGCGAAATAGAAGCCGCCGGCGCCGGGTTGGTCTGCCTGACGGCTTACCAGGCGCTCACGATGTGGGGGCCTCTGCCGGAGTCCCCGGTGGTGCTCGTGACCGGCGCTTCGGGCGGCGTGGGAGCGGCGGCGGTTCAACTCGCCTCGGCCATGGGGCACACGGTGGTGGCCCTCTCGCGCAGCGCCGCAAAAAGCGAACGCCTTCGCGAACTCGGCGCGGCGGCCACGTTCAATCCGGCGGAACCCCGGTGGCGGCAGGCCCTGAAGACAGCCATAGCTCCGCGCCGGGTGGCTTTGGCCATCGATAATGTCGGCGGCGCTCTTTTGCCCGAGGTCATCGCCACGCTCGGAGATTTGGGCAAGGCGAGCCTGGTGGGCCGCTTGGCAGGGCCGGTCCCGAACTTCAATACCGCCTCGTTGTTCTTCCGCCGCATTCGCCTTGGCGGCGTGGCCGTCGGCGCTTATAGCAGCTCCGAGGCTGTTGCCGCCTGGCGCGAAGTTGTGCGCCTGCTCTCCCTCGCCGCCGCCCGTCCCCAGGTGGACAGCGTCTGGCCGTTCGACCAACTCCCAAGGGCCTTCGAGCACCTGGCCCAAGGACCGATGGGCAAGGTCGTGCTGCAGGTCAAGGAGGGGGCTACCAGCTCACCGGCACGGTGAGCTTTTTGCCGAAGCGATTGCGGTAATGAAGTTCACGGTGTTGGACGCCGTACTCATGGACCAGGCGCGTGAGCTTCACGTCGTAGCAGCAGTATTCGGCAATCTCCAGCAACTTGCCCTCGCGGAACCATCGGATCGCCTGCAAGCCTTCGGCGGTTTTCTCCAGGCCGAATGTGGCCGTCGCGATGGAATCGAGCGAGAGCCTGTGCTGCAATTTGTTTTGTAGCTCGACCAGCATGTCCAGCGTGGGAAGCTGGCGCAGGTCCAGGGCCGTGTAGCCGTGCAGCACCTCGTAGTCAAAGCGCAGGTTGTTGAACCCGACGACAAGGTCGGCCCGCTGCAACTCCTTGATCAGGTCATTGACCTGCTTCTCGCCGTAAATCCTGTAATCCCCGCGCGCGGTGCTGTAGGTCACCCCGATGCTCAGGCCCATCCGGCTGATCTTGTCCCAGCCGCCGACCTCATCGGCGGAGCGCTGGGTCTCAATGTCGAAATAGACAAGATTCTTCATCCGTTCACCGGGGATACCTTGGAGGAGGTCGGTGGAAATGCAAGGTAAACAGCAAGACCCTGCGGGCTTGAAATCCGAAATCCGAAATCCGAAATCCGAAGGAAATCCGAAGGCCGCATCGGGTCCCTTATGCGGTGTGGCCGTCGCGTAACGCCGAAGCGCCTGTGGTCTCGGCCTTGTCTTGAGTGCGAAGCCAATGCCCGAGAGCTTTGTGATTTCCGCCTTCGGATTTCGGATTTCGGATTTCGGATTTCAACCTCCTGTTGCCTCCGCGCCCCGGGTCTCGATCGGACGGGCAGCGGCCGAGCGAAAAACACATTGCCTATCCCGTGCTTGATGCGCTATTAGGTTAGACGAACATGGCCGTTGAGCCCAAGCAACCCGAGGATTCCGAAACAGATTGTGCTCCGCGCGCCGCGTCCGAGGCGGCGCCGAGGGAGTTGAGCCTGCGGGCAATCATTCTTGGGGCCTTGCTGGGCGTCGTATTCGGGGCCTCTTCGCTCTACCTGGTGCTGAAAGTGGGTCTGACGGTCAGCGCGTCCATTCCAGTGGCGGTCATCTCGCTGACGCTCTTCCGTTTGTGGGCCAAGGCAGGCGGACGCGACGCAACGCTGCTGGAAAACAACATCGTCCAAACCGCCGGCTCCGCGGGAGAGTCCATCGCGTTCGGGTTGGGTGTGACCATGCCGGCGATCATGATTCTCGGCTTTGAGTTGGAGATTGGCCGGGTGATGTTGGTTGGCCTGCTGGGCAGCCTGTTGGGCATCCTGATGATGATTCCGTTGCGCCGCGCTCTGATCGTGGCTCAGCACGGGCAACTCAAGTATCCCGAAGGGACCGCCTGCGCCCAGGTGCTGAAGGCAGGCGCGGCCGTCCATTCCGCCGACGGCTCTTCCGGCATCAGGGCCTCGACTATCTTCACCGGGTTTGGCGTTGGCCTGGCCTACAAGAGCCTGATGTCCGCGTTCAGGCTTTGGAAAGACATCCCGGAGACGGTGTTCGGCCCTCCGCTCAAGGGCGGCTCCATTTCCGTCGAGATCGCCCCGGAGTTGCTGGGCGTGGGCTACATCATCGGCCCGCGCATCGGTTCGATCATGATGGCCGGCGGCGTGCTGAGCAGCCTGGTCCTCGCCCCGCTCATCGAGTTTTTCGGCGAGGGCGTGTCCGGCGTGCTGGCGCCCGGCAGCAAGCCCATCGGCCAGATGAGTCCCCACGAGATTCGCAGCGAGTATGTCCTGTATATCGGCGCCGGGGCCGTCGCCGCCGGGGGCATCATCAGCCTGCTGCGCTCGCTCCCCATCATCCTGCACAGCCTCCGTTCGGGCCTCTCCGATTTCAAGGCTGCCGCCGGGGTGCAAGCCCCGCTCCGCCGCACCGAACGGGACCTGCCCATGAGCTTCGTCGCCGGGGGTGTCGGCGCCCTGATCCTGGCCATTCTCGCCGCGCCGACGCTTCACATGAACCTGCTGGGCGCCGTTCTCATCGTCTTCTTCGGTTTCCTTTTCGTGACCGTTTCATCGAGGCTGACAGGGGAGATCGGCTCCTCCTCCAATCCGATCTCCGGCATGACGGTGGCCACGTTGCTGCTCACCTGTCTCTGCTTCCTGGTGGCGGGTTGGACGGGCGCGGCGTATTATGTGACGGCCCTCTCGGTGGGCGGCATCGTCTGCGTGGCCGCCTCCAACGCAGGGGCAACCTCCCAGGACTTGAAGACCGGCTTTCTGGTCGGAGCCACGCCCAGCCATCAGCAGATCGCTATCCTCATCGGCGCGGCGGCCAGCGCACTGCTCCTGGGACCCATCCTCCTCCTGCTCAACGACACGGCCACCGTTTATGTGCCGACGGCGAGCGTGGCTCCGGGCCTCCGAGCGCCTGCGGACGCTCAATTCGGCCGGCCGGAACGGTTGCGCGGACCTCAGGCCGGGGAAGACACGGCGGCGTACCGTGTCTGGCAAAAAGCGGACTCCGCCGGCGGACCTCCGGGCAAGTACCTCGTCGACCCGTCCGGCGCCGCCCGCTGGCTGGTCGATCCCGGCATCAATGGCGCGTTCAAGACCCGCCCCGACGGCACCGAGGTGCGGAAATTTGACGCGCCCAAAGCAACGCTGATGAGCTATATCATCAAAGGCATGCTCGACCGCAAACTGCCGTGGGGCCTCGTGCTCTTCGGCGTCATGATCGCCGTCGTGCTCGAACTGAGCGGCGTCTCATCCCTGGCCTTCGCCGTCGGGGTTTATCTGCCGATTTCTTCCTCGGCGCCCCTTTTCGTCGGCGGACTGGTCCGCTGGTGCGTGGATTATCGCCTGCGCCGCCACCTGCGCGCGAGCAACCTGGATGAAGCCCAACTCTCGGCGGAGAGCGACAAAAGCCCCGGCGTGCTGCTCGCCAGCGGCTACATCGCCGGCGGCGCCATCGGAGGCATCGTCATCGCGGTGATGGCGGGCGCGTTGGGACGGGTCGATTTTGCCCTCACGCAATGGGCCTCCTCTCACAACGCGTTCTTTGCCGGCCCGAATTCCGATTGGCTGGCCCTCCTGCCGTTTGCGGCCCTGACGTGGTTCCTCTACCACGTCGGCCGCGAAGCGCGGCCCACCGGAGGGCAGAGTTCCGGCTCCGCGCGTGCTTGATCAGAAAATCGGATGTTGGAATCGCCTCCGGTCCCGGCTTTTGTTGCTGCACGAATCCCTATCTTTGCACTCGGGGGCTGGCGCCTTCGACCTCCGCCTCGACTTCCTTCAGCGAGGCCATGGAGGTGTCTCCCGGTGTTGTCATCGCCAACGCTCCGTGGGCGGCCCCGTAGTCCACCGCCTTCTGGGGGTCGTCGAAGCTCAGGAACCCGTAAATCAAGCCGCTTGCGAAGCTGTCACCTCCGCCCACGCGGTCAAACACCTCGAGATCGGGACGCGGACGGGCCTCATAGAATTTGCCGCCTGCCCAGCAGATGGCGCCCCAGTCATTGCGCGTGGCCGACTTCACGGCGCGCAGCGTCGTGGCGACGACCTTAAAATTCGGGTAAGCGGCCACGGCCTTCCCGATCATCTCCTTGAAGTCCGCGGCGTCGAGCCTGGATAGAGATTCATCAACCTCTTCCACCTCCAAGCCCAGGCAGGCGGTGAAATCCTCTTCGTTGCCGATCATCACGTCCACGTGCCTGGCAATCTCGCGATTGACCTCCTGGGCGCGCTGCCGCCCGCCGATGCTCTTCCAAAGCGACGGACGATAATTCAGGTCATACGAGACGATGACGCCGTGTTTTTTGGCGGCGTGGATGGCTTCCAGGACCAGCCCGGGCGTCGTGTCGCTCAGCGCCGCAAAGATGCCCCCGGTGTGCAGCCAGCGCGTCCCCGCGCTTCCGAATATCCGGTCCCAGTCGAAATCACCCTTCTTGAGTTGGCTCGCCGCAGTGTGGCCGCGGTCGGCGATCCCGACGGCCCCGCGGACCCCGAAGCCCCGTTCCGTGAAATTCAACCCGTTGCGCGCCGCCCGGCCCACCCCGTCGAACGGAACCCACTTCACAAACTCCGTGTCCGCTCCCCCTTGCAGAATGAAGTCCTCGAGCAACCGCCCGATGTCATTGTCCACAAACGCGGTGCAGACCGCCGTCCTGAGTCCGAAACAGCGCCGAAGCCCTCGTGCCACGTTGTACTCCCCGCCGCCCTCCCAAACCTTGAATTCCCGCGCCGCGCGCACGCGACCCTCGCCCGGGTCCAGCCGCAACATGATCTCGCCCAGCGCGATCAGGTCGTACCTGCACGCGCCACTATCCTTGATTCCCAGGTTGCTCATTGGCGCTTTATAGCAGGCTCCGGGCCTTTAAAGCAAGCGTCCCCGGGTGGATGAGGCGGCACGGCGGAGAGGCGCTCGAGACCACCCCGCGAATGGAGTCGCCCTGCCGGGACGCCGCGACGATGAATTGGTTTGACTCCAGTTGCATGGGCCTTTAACAGTCCGTGCAGCGCATCCTGAGAACCGATGGTTGTCCGAATATTCCTACCATGCACGCAAGAGATTTGAGACTGGGCTGGGTCACGCTGGCGATCGGCGTCAGCCTCTTCCAGAACTCCGTCCGGGCGGGTTCATCCAATTACGCGCGGGCGGCGGAGCCTGCGGCAGCGCCCGTCTTCCTGCCTCTGCCTCCGGGTGCGGTTGAACCGGCGGGCTGGATGCGCGATTGGGCCATCGCCGCCCGGGATGGGATCACGGGGCATTTGGATGAATATCATCCTGTCTTTGGCGATGCGTGGAAGGGCACTCAGGTCAAGGCGCCCAACGCCGCTCCGGACGGAACGGGCTGGCCGCTGGAGCAGTGCAGCTATTGGCTGGACGGCCTGGTGCGGCTGGGTTACGTGCTCCATGATGAAACGCTCATCCGCAAGGCAAAAGCGCGTCTGGACCCGATTGTTGACGGCGTCAACCGGGGCGGAGCTTCGTTCATCTATTGGAGCACCAACCCGCCGGCGGGATTTAACAGTTGGGCCCATTCCCAGTTGGGCCGCGCGTTGATCGGCTACTACGAGGCGACCGGGGAGAAGCGCATCCTGGACGCGCTGCACAAGGTTTACAGGGCCTACCCGGTGCCGATGGGGCGCCTCGAACTCGACGGAGGCGAGGTCAGCGGCCTCTGCAACCTGGATGCCATGCTGGAGACCTACTCGTTCACGGGCGATCGGCAGTTGCTGGACCGCGCAAGGTCGGCGATCGAGCAGCCTGAAATTCAAACCTCGATCAACGAATGGCTCGGCGGCAAGTTCAGCCCGGGACATGCCGTCTGCGCCTACGAGATTATCCGGCTCCCGGCCCTGTTTTATCCCTGGTCTGACGAGCCCAACTATCTTCAGGCCTCACGCAATGCGTTTCGGTGGTTCCAGGAGCGGCATCTGCTGCCCTACGGGGTGACTTCGGGCGAGGAATTCCTCTCCGGCGTGGGGGCCTTTCGCCTGACGGAGACGTGCGATGTCACGGCCATGTTGTGGTCGAGCACATGGCTCTATCGCATCACCGGGGAAGGCTCCTGGGGCGATGACATCGAGCGGGCTTTTTTCAACGCCGCCCCCGCCCCGATTGCCCGCGACTTCCAAACCATGTGCTATTACCAATCCCCCAACCGGCTCGAAGGGGAGTCCTTGCCCGGCGAGCAGCCTCTCTGCCCCGGACACGGTTGCCTCCGCTTTACACGCCTGGGCTATCCCGGGGTCCTCTGCTGCGTGGGGGCGATGAACCGGATTATCCCCAATTATATCCTGCATCAATGGATGGCCACCGGCGATCGGGGGCTGGCCGCCACTCTCTACGGCCCCTGCTCAGTCAACGCCCTGGCCGGCCCGGGCATCCCCGTCAAACTCACTTGCGAGACCGATTATCCATTCGACGAAACCATCCGAATCGAAGTCTCGCCAAAGGAAAAGGCCGCCTTTCCGCTTTACTTCCGGGTGCCCGGCTGGTGCCCCCGGCCTCAGTTCACCGTCAACGGCGCCTCCTGGAAGGGCCAGCCCGATGCACGCGGTTTTGTCCGCATCCAGCGCGAATGGGGGGAGCGGGACACGGTAACCCTGAACTTCCCGATGCCGGTCAAGGTCCTTCGCGGTTTCGAGACGGAATACCCCATGGCCAACAGGAAGTACTTCGGCTTCAAGCCTGACGCCGTTTTCGAGGAACGACGGTTGCCCTTCGAGAGCATTACCCGCGGCCCCCTGCTCTTTGCCCTGCCGATCCCCGACAAGGACCCCAATACTCCCGAGGCAGGGGCGCGCTGGCAATTTGCGCTGGATAACCGCGCGGAGAGGGACGGCACCGACATCGAGGTGCTCCGAAGCAAGATGCCCTTGAGATGGAATTGGCCCCTCGACGCGCCCGTCGTGCTGAGGGTCCCTGCCCGGAGTTTTGATTGGCGCCCGACCAATGCCCAGGCCCTCCCAGCCGCCCCGGTGGCGGGCGATAACTCGGAGACTATCAGCCTCGTCCCCTACGGCTGCACGAAGTTCAGGGTGTCGATGTTCCCCGTGACGCCCAAGGCATGGCAGAAGAAGTGAGCGTGTTCCGGGTTGATAAACCCGGGCCGTGAAGGACATTAGCGGCGTGACTGGCAAGCCATCAGCGCCACGGGGCAGGGGTGCGGTTACCAATCCCGCCAACCGCTTTGAGCGCATCTCGCTGGAGCCGGACCCGGACTGGGACCCGGAACAAGACCCGGCGCCTCAAACCCAGTTTCTGAAGGACCTCTCGCAGACCATCATCACGTACAACGACAGCCCGGACATCCCGTTTCGCGCCAGCCTCAACCCTTATCGCGGCTGCGAGCATGGCTGCAGTTATTGCTACGCCCGCCCGTTTCATGAGTACCTGGGTTTCTCGGCCGGACTGGACTTCGAGACCCGGATCATGGTCAAGGAGAATGCGCCCGAGTTGCTCCGCACGGAGCTCTCCTCGCCCAAATGGAAACCGCAGAAGCTGGCCATGAGCGGCGTGACCGACTGCTACCAGCCTATCGAGC
>Ga0181520_10013523_pt1 | contig 10259 bp, 5 predicted proteins | sample PEATcosm2014_Bin_29_FD_132451 | JGI IMG/M metagenome (GOLD analysis project Ga0181520, IMG submission 132451) | Peatland microbial communities from MTU Mesocosm Facility, Houghton, MI, USA - PEATcosm2014_Bin02_30_metaG | ecosystem: Environmental > Terrestrial > Soil > Wetlands > Peat | place... | reverse complement strand
CAACCGTAAAGCGGCAGGGCCGCACGGCCTCCGAACTGCTGGCTTCTGAGTTGCCCAAAGAAGTTCTCGGCCTCTATTGGGCTAAAAATATGTATTGGCGCGCGGGCAAGCCGGAGCGCTTTGTGCGCCCGGTGCGCTGGGTCGTCGCTCTGCTCGACGCCTCAGTTGTTCCTCTGGAGATTGCCGGCATCAAGGCGAGTAACGTTAGCCGCGGCCATCGCATCCTGCATGGTGAAAAGCCGGTGGTGATCGCCAAGGCTGCGAATTATGCGGAGTCTCTCCGCGCCGCCAAAGTTATTGTCGATGTAGCCGAGCGTAGAGAGTCAATTCGCAAGGCTCTCGATGCGGCCACGCACACCGTTCCCGGCGCGCGATGGCGCATGGATGAGCCGCTCATTGAAACAGTCGTTCATCTGACGGAGTGGCCCACGGTGGTTCTTGGCGACTTTGAGCCGGAATACCTGGCCCTGCCCGAAGAGGTCCTGGTCACGGTGATGCGCGACCACCAAAAGTATTTTGCGGTTGAAGGCGCGGACGGGAAACTGGCTCCTCATTTCCTCGCCGTGCTGAACATTCAGGTAGACGCCGAAGGCGAAGCCGTTATCCGCCACGGCAACCAGAAGGTTCTTCGCGCCCGCTTCAAGGATGCCCGCTTCTTCTGGGACTTCGACCAGAAGATTTCTCTCGTGGATCGCGTCGAAAGCCTTAAAAACGTTACATTCCAGAAGGAACTGGGCAGCTACGCTTGGAAGACCCGCAATAATTGGGCTGCAGCGGAAAAACTTGCTAAGACGACCTTATCACGTGATATCAAAGTAGATGAAGCGGCATTGCGGAAGGCCACCGAAATCGCCAAGACCGACCTCACAACAGAATTGGTAAAGGAGTTTACGGAACTGCAAGGCATCATCGGCGGACTCTATGCGCGCGCACAGGGCCATGGAGAGAGCGTGGCGCAGGCCATCTACGACCAGTACACACCAGCGTCAATTGAGGATCGCATCCCGAAGACCGTTGAAGGCCAACTGTTCGGCATTGCCGATCGCATCCAGACCATCGTGGCCATGTTCGGCATTGGCATGGCTCCCACAGGTTCGAAGGATCCCTTCGCCCTGCGCCGTGCAGCGAATGCAATCGTGAAGATTCTGGCCGAAAGCGGATTGCCGCTAACCTTAACGGATGTATTGGATTCGTATACCGGGATTGTGTATGCGGATAAAGACAATAAGAGGATAGACATATCAAGAGATATCGATTCTGATGAAACTCTACAATCTGTCCGCGTCTTCCTCAGCGAACGGCTGAGCTTCTACCTGAAAGATGTGCGCGGCTTTGCTTACGACGTGGTCAGCGCAGTCTTGGCTGCAGGAGCCGATGATGTGCGCGACACGATAGCCCGCGCCGAAGCATTAACCGCCGCGCGCGAGTCCGCCGATTTCGCTGCCATCTCCGCGGCTTTCAAGCGCATCAAGAACATTCTGCGCCAGGCCGAGGAAAAAGGATTTGCACTCGGTTCACCCAAGGACGTGAAGCTCGCGCCGGAGGCGCAGAGTCTTTCCGATGCAGCATCCACTCTTGCGCCGTTAGTGGTGGAATTGCGCAGGCAGCGAGCCTATGACGAAGCGCTGTTGCAGATCGCCACGCTGCGCCCGGTGGTAGACGCCTTCTTCGACAAGGTGATGGTGCTCGATAATGATCCGGCGATTCGCGGAGCAAATCTCGGCCTGATCGACGAGGTGCTGCGCGGCTTTTCCGGCATCGCCGACTTCAGCGAGATCGTGACGGGGTAAGCCTCTTCCCAGGCATACAAATAAGGGCCTGGGAACCCACATCCTCGCGTCTTCCCGCCCGTCTACAATCAGTAGAGATGTCCGACACGCTTTATCTGAGCCTGTGGTATCCCAATCTGCGCATAACCGCGCTCGCTGACAAGCTGACGGCGGTGCTGGGCGCGTTCGCATCGCATGGCGGAGAGAAGCGCGTTTATTCGGCGACGGTATGGCCGGTGAGCTGGAGCGAGTCGCCCGTCTTTCAGCAGATCTATGGACGCAGAGCAGTAACGGTCGGCGACGGCGCCGTTGAACTGGGCGCGGAGCCGCGCTTGGCGGTCGAAGAGGCGCTCGAACTGCTCCACGACGACTACGCCTACGAGTTCCAGATCGGCTGGAGCTTGTGGGAACTGGAAACCGGGCCCGTAGAAGCAGTTCCTTCGACTCCCCCTTCGCTCCACGCAGGGTCCGCTCAGGATGACTGCTCTAATGGCCGCTGGAAGCGGGAGCCGAGGCTGGTGCGGGTGGTGGGCTTTGGGCCGCTCTTTGAAGAAGGCACTTATGAGGCCGACGGACACATCCGCATCGACTTCGGCTCGGACACGCCCTTCCTTGAAGAGGATTTAGAGCTGGATTCTGTGGCCGCGCGCCACGTGGAAGAAAATGTACGCCAACTGGTGGAATTGACTGCTGCCGTCGAGAAGGCATCCGGAGCCACGGCGCGGATTTTGTGGAGCGAGTTGGGCGAAAGTCTGGCGGAGCGGCTGGCTGCTAGGCTTTCGACTCTGGTTGGGGGAGCGAACTGACGGTGCGACTGACCATTGAAAAATTGCGGACGCTAGTGCTCGGCGCGGGAGTTCTGCTGCTGGTGGCACTAGTGGTGTTTCTGGCCGTGGGCAAGATCAAAAATCCCTTCAACCGGCGCGACCTGCCCAAACAGTTGGGAGTGAATATTCAGCAGGAGGCCAACGGGGTCACCTATACGCAGGCACGCGGCGGCCGCACTCTGTTCAAGATTCACGCCTCCAAAGTCGTTCAGTTGAAGCAAGGCAACGCACTGCTGCATGACGTGAAGATTGAGTTGTATGGCGAAGACGGCAACCGGGTAGACCGCATCGAAGGCGGCGATTTCGAGTACAACCAGCAGGCGGGGATTGCCGTTGCCGCCGGGCCTGTGGAGATAACGCTGATGCGCCCCGGTGTGGCGCCGGCCATCGCGCCCAAAGCGTCGGTTGGGCAGGTGGTGAGCGAGAAGCTGAAAGGCGCGCCGGTGGCCTCTGTGGCCGAAGCCGCCGCGCAAGGCGAGATTCACGTGCAGACCCGCGGCCTCATTTTCAACCAGAACAGCGGAGTGGCCAAGACCAGCCAGCACGTGGATTTTTCCATGACGCAGGGGTCGGGCAGTTCGATGGGCGCCACTTACGAGTCCGATCAGGGCTTGCTGGTGCTGGACCACGCGGTGGAGCTGACGACGAAGCGCGGTGCACAGACGGTTCATATTCATTCTCAGCACGCGGAGTTCGAGCGCGACAACCAGTTGTGCCGCCTGCGCGAGGCTACAGCTGACTACCAGGGCGGAGAAGCAAAGGCGGGCGACGCGAAGGTACTCTTTCGCAAGGACGGATCGGCGGTGCGGCTGGATGCCATGAATGGGTTCACGCTGGCGACCGCGACCGGCGGCCATCTGGCGGCGCCCTCGGGGCATATGGAGTTTGACGAGCACAATCAGCCTCGCCACGGCCACATGGAGGGCGGGGTGACGCTGGACTCGGTGCGTGAGGCGTCAGGACGGCGGCGGCAGATGCATGGAACCTCGCCCACGGCGGAGCTGGAATTTAACGCGCAGGGCCAGTTACGCCACGCTCACCTGGAGCAGGGCGTGATTATGGATAGTCAGGAACAAGGCGAACAGGCAGGCCAGCCGCAGCGCTTGAGCCGCCACTGGCGTTCGCCTATCGCCGATATGGAATTCCGCGATTCCGCGCATGGGCAAATCGAGTTGAGCACAGTTCACGGAACCGGTGGCGTGGTGGTGACAGGCGAGAGCCAGCGCGGCCAGGGAGCGGTTGTGCCCTCGCGGCTTTCGGCCGACGAAGTAACGGGAATGTTAGGGCCGCGTTCGGTGTTGACCAGCCTGAACGGAGTTGGCCATGCCAGCATCGAAGAAACCTCTGAAACAGGAACCCGGCAGACCACCAGCGGCGACCAGCTCACGGCGCATTTTGCGGCTGCTCCATCTGCCGCCAAGCGCGGTACGAGTCCCGAAGCGCAACTTCAATCGGCCACCGTCGAGGGCCATGTGATGCTGATGCAGTTTCCAGCAGCGAAGCCCGGCGCGCCGCCGCAAGCGCCCATGCGCGCCACAGCAGGCCGCGCTGACTACGAAGGCCAGGGTGAGTGGCTGCATCTGACGGTATCGCCGCACGTCGAAGACGGTCTCATGCAGCTTACCGCCGACAAGGTTGACGTTTCGCGCGCCTCGGGCGATGCCTTTGCGCATGGCAACGTGAAAGCCAGTTGGATGGATGCAGGTTCTGCCGGCAGCGGCAAGCCAGCGTCGAGCCAGGGCATTGTGGCTCTGGGAGGACAGGGCCCTGCGCATGTCGTCGCTGCCGAAGCGCAATTGCGCCATGCAGTCGGTGGAACGACGAGCGAGGCCATCTTCCGCGGTCATGCGCGGTTGTGGCAGCAGGCCAACTCGGTAGCCGCGCCGGTTATCGTGTTGGATCGCGAGCGGCAAACACTCGTGGCGCGCACTACGGATACGGCCGAGCCGGTGCGTGCCGTGCTTCTCAGCGCGGGTGGGGCTGAACTGGGCAATGCGCAGGGGAAAACCAATCAGCCTTCTGTAATCCGTGTGCGCGGGAGCGACCTTAAATATTCCGATGTCGAGCGCAAGGCGGTGATGCACGCGGGCATTCTGGGCACAGTAGTTACAGAGACTGGAACGGCGACCTCTACCTCCAATGAAGTTGAGGTCACGCTGCTGCCGGCGAGCAAAGCCAAGGAAAGCGGCCAGGCGCAAGTGGATAAGATGACGGCTCGCGGCCATGTAATGTTGACCAGCGAGGGTCGGCGCGGAACCGGCGAGCAGTTGGTCTACACCGGCGCTACAGGCGAGTACGTTCTGACTGGAACCGCCGCCGCGCCGCCCAAAATGTCCGACCCGTCGCGCGGAACTGTGACAGGCGAGGCTTTGATCTTCCATGGCCGCGATGACAGCGTCAGTGTCGAAGGCGGCGGACAAAAGACCACGACCGAGACTACGGCGCCAAAGAAGTGAGGAAAGAAACGAATCCATGACCTTATGGCGCATTCTATTGCTGGTTACTGCATTTTCATGCACTGGTTGCGCTGTGAGCGATAAAGACGTCATAGGAAGGTATGCCGTACAAACTCAAGGAAAGACTGGACAATTGGCTATTGAGGTTCGGAACGACGGAACCTACACCATGTATCAGTCCGTGGATAGGAGTTCGGGCGTCGTGGATGGGAATTCGGGCGTCGGGAGATGGCGGCTTAATAGTCACTGTTGTTTCGATGAAACAGGTATAGAGTTCGATGGAGGACAAGGAGAAAATCCTTACGCGGATGAATTCCGTCTTACAACTCGATACGGTAAACTGTGCATTGATGATTGGCCAAATCATGAGTATTGGTGCAAATTGTAAAAACATGTTTCTTGTATCTGGAACGGTAGCAATGGCAGAGAGACATTGATGAATACACTGATCGCCGATGGAATCGGCAAGAGTTACAAGGGACGGCAGGTGGTCCGCAATGTGGACCTCATGATCTCGCGCGGCGAGGTGGTGGGCCTGTTGGGGCCGAATGGAGCCGGCAAAACCACCATCTTTTACATCATCGTGGGACTGGTGGCGCCCGATGGAGGGCACGTGCTGGTGGACGAGACCGAGATCACCGGGGTGCCGATGTATTTGCGCGCCCGCAATTTTGGGATTAGTTACCTGCCCCAGGAGCCTTCCGTTTTCCGCAAGCTGACCGTGGAGGAAAATATTCTGGCGGTGCTGGAGGCGCAGCCGATGGACACTCCTGAGCGGATAGTGCGGACCGAGCGACTGATTCACCAGCTCAACCTCGGCCACATTCGCACCACGCGCGGCTACGCTCTCTCCGGCGGCGAGCGGCGACGTGTAGAGATAGCGCGCTCGCTGTGCATCCAGCCCAGCTTCATCCTGCTCGATGAGCCCTTTAGCGGCATCGATCCTATTGCCGTGCTGGAGCTGCAGAAGATCATCTTCGACCTGAAAGCCAGCGGCATCGGCGTCCTGATCACCGACCACAACGTGCGCGAAACCTTGAGCGTAACCGACAGGGCTTATATCATTGCCGAAGGGAGAATCTTCCGCTCCGGTACGCCACATGAACTTGGCAACGATGTGGAGGTGCGGCGGGTTTACCTGGGAGAGGGATTCACGCTGGGTGATGATAGCCTCCGGCAGGCAAGGATGTAAGGCGTTTTTAATGGCAGTTTGCCTGCCGTTCATCTTTTATTTTCAAAGCTGTACACTGTATACCAAAGAGTGATTTCCGGATGGAACGCTGCCCAATCCGGAACAAATGAATCATTGTACGACATTTTGACCTTTAGCTTTTTCCTCACTTCAGTACACTGGCGTTAAGTCCAGACGGGAATCGGGTTCCATAGTATGGCGATGTTGCAAACCAACTTGAACGTAAAACTAGCGCAACGCCAGATCCTGACTCCTGGACTGATGCAGATGGTGAGCGTACTGGCGCTCAACAAGCTCGAGCTGAAGGAGATGATCGATGCCGAGATGGTGGAAAATCCCGTCCTGGAGGAGATTGACGAGACGGTTCCGATGCTGGATCAGGTTGCGGGCCGCGAGGAACGCCTGGAACGCGCAGTTGAGGAACACAGGGTCGAGGAGCCCGCGGTCCTGCCCAAGGATCCATTTAATGAGATCGACTTCGGCACGTACTTCCAGGAATACCTGGACCCTGGTTACCGCACTCAGCCGGAGTTCGAAGAGAACGAAAAGCCCTCGTTTGAAAACTTTCTCTCTCAGCCAACGACTCTGGCCGATCACCTGGCGTGGCAGTTGGGAGCTCTGACCCTGGAGCCGAGCCTGCACGAGGCCGCGGAGTTCATCATCGGCAATCTCGACGAGGACGGATATCTGGCCGGCAGCGAAGAAGAACTGGCTGCGGCCTTCAGCAAATCACAGGATGAACCCGAAAAGGCAGTTGTGATGCAGTTGCTGCATCACGGCATCGACTTGGTGCAACAACTCGACCCAGCTGGTGTGGGCGCTCGTGACCTGCGCGAGTGCCTCATGATCCAGATTACCGCTCAACAACATGAGTTTGCCCATTTGTTTGCGCGGCAGCCGGCCGTCAATGGCAATTCGGAAGAAGATGTCCATCGCAGCTTCCGCGCCGAGGCCGAGGCGCGCATCGAGGAACGGCGGCGCAGCATCGAGGTAGCCGCGCTGATTGTGGACCGGCATCTGCACCTGTTGCAGAAGCGCGACGTCAAGGATCTGGCGCGGGCCGCCCAGATCACCCCCGCCGAGGCTCATGCGGGAATCGAGTTTATCCGCACGCTTGATCCCCGGCCCGGCCGCCAGTACAACCGCGAGCAGTCGCGTCTGATCGAGCCGGACGTAATGTTCATCAAGCGCGACAACATCTGGGTGGTTTCCTTGAATGAGGAGGGCCTGCCCAGCCTTCGCCTCAGCCGGCGCTACCGCCAGATGCTCAGCGCGGAAAACACCGATAAAGAGGTCAAGGAGTACGTGAAGGAGCGCTTCCGCTCCGCGCTGCAACTCATGCGCAACATTGCCCAGCGCAAAAGCACCATCCTGCGCACCTGCGAGATCATTGTGCGCCGCCAGCAGGATTTTCTCGAGTCCGGCATCGAGGCCCTGCGTCCCATGATGATCAAGGAAGTTGCCGAGGAGATCGGCGTTCACCCCTCCACGGTCAGTCGCGCGGTGGCCAACAAGTACGCGCACACCCCGCAGGGAGTCCTCGAGTTGCGCTTCTTCTTCTCGGAGGGATCAAACGGACCCGAGGGCGCGGACACTCCCTTGCTGGTGCTCAAGCGCAAAGTTCGCAAACTGATCGCTGAAGAGGACCCGCGCCATCCGCTCACCGATGACCAGCTAGCCGCCATGCTTCAGGGCCAGGGCATACAACTTACGCGCCGCACCGTGGCCAAGTACCGCGAAGACATGAACATTCCAAGCACCCACCAGCGCCGCCGGCGCGACGCGTAAAGTGCAGGGGTTAGGGATCAGGGATTCCCTGTTCCCTAATCTATGTTCCATATTCCCTATTCCCTGCCCTGGTAAATGCTATAGAATTCGAAGTTCCCCGGCAGGTATACATACTGCGAGATCAAGGAGTGGAGGCCGATATGGAATTGGAGTTAACCGCCAGGCAAGTTACGATTTCCAAAGCACTGCGTACCCAGGCAGCGGAGGGAATGAACCGCATTGCCCGCATCCTGGGCAAGAGCGCGAGCGCCAGCATAGTTTTTAGCACGCAGAAACGCATGCAGTTTGTTGAGGTGACCATTCAGGCCCGGCTGCACACCATTGTGTCCAAGGGCAAGGCTGGCACGATGCAATCGGCGTTGCACAAGGCCATCGAGAACGCCGAAAATCAGGCGCTCCGGCACCGCGACCGGAGAATGGCAATCAAACGGAAGCCCAAGCAGGAAAAGACGCATACCGAGCTTCCCGTAACCCGGCCCAAAACCCGCCGCCTGAAGCCCGTGGCGGACGCTGCTGACGAGAAACCTGTCCGCACCGGCGCAAAAACCCGCGCGACTATAACCGCGCACTCCTTTCCTGCCCCAGTTGAACCGCGCATTGTTACCAGCGGCGACGCCTTAGTCCTCAAGCCCATGTCCATTGAGGAAGCCGTTAAGGAAGCCGAGTACCGCGACCGCGATCTGCTGGTCTTCCACAATCTATCCGGAGAGCTATTTGTGCTCCACCGCAGTCGCGACGGCCAATTTGAGTTGGTAGAGATACCCTAGAGCAGGTGGTCATTCTTTGGGGGCATACGTTTGAGTCTTCCCGATAGTTCGGACACTGCCCAACAACGGCTCATGGAGAATGTGCTGGCCAGCATTCCTGAGGCCGTGGCCGTGATGCGTGACGACCGAGTGCTGTATATCAATGCTGCCTTTACGCGGATCTTCGGCTATGCAGCCGAGGAAATTATCGGCAGAGGTCTGCGTGATCTCCTCGTGCCTGCGACTCACCAACAAGATGTCGCGCAGATACTCAAGACTGTGGATGATTTTGGCTTTGCATCACTTGAGACGTCGCGCACGAAAAAAGATGGCGGTCTGCTTGATGTGGCGCTGGAGGTCCGGCCGCTGCTCGCAAACGGAAACAGGGCTGGCTACATTCTCAGTTACCGCGACATTGGCGAACGTAAGCAGGTGGAAGCCAAACTGCAACACGACGCCTTGCACGACGCGCTGACGGGATTGCCTAATCGCGCGCTCTTTCTGGATCGTCTGAACCAGGCGTTCACGCAAAGACTGCGCCGCAGCGGCCAAAACTGCGGTGTGCTTTTTCTGGACCTGGACCGCTTCAAGGAGATTAACGACACGCTGGGCCACGCGGCGGGCGACGCGTTGCTGATTGCCGTGGCCGAGCGGCTGCGCGGCGCATTGCGCCCGCAGGATACGGCTGCCCGGCTGGGCGGCGACGAATTTGCCATTCTGGTGGAGAACATCCAATCAGTATCCGGCATGGAAATTGTGGCCACCCGTGTGCTGGAGGCCATGGAGCGCGAGTTTGAAGTGTGCGGGCATACCATCCACGCCAGCGCGTCTATCGGCGTGGCGATTGCTGGACCGGACCATGTGGTCCCCGAGATGCTTATCCGCGATGCTGACGTTGCCATGTATCGCGCCAAACAGGACGGCGGCGGACGCATCGATGTCTTCGACAAGCAATTGCAGTTGTATGTTGCCAACCTCCAGGAACGAGAGCGCGAACTGCACCAAGTGTTGGAGAACCGTCTGTTCGAAATTTGGTATCAACCGATATTTCGCCTTCAAGACGGAAAACTGGAGGGCTTCGAGTCCATGCTCTGCTGGCGGCGAGCAGATGGCTCGATGGCAAGCCTCAGCGACCTGATGCCCGTGGCCGAGGAGACAGGGCTCTCCATCAGTCTGGGCCGTGAGACGGTGGAAGCGGTTTGCAAGCAGTTGACTCACTGGACTGAAGTTCTGCCGAGGACCAGCATCACGGTAGGCGTCAACTTAACGCAGAGGCAGTTCTATCATCCCGATTTAATTGGGCATGTTAAAAAGACATTGGCGGCCAGTGGGGTTGATCCGGAGCGGCTCCTTCTAGAGGTCGAAGAAAGCGCATTGAGCGAGAACCCTGTCGCGGCCCTCGCCATTTTTGAGCGGCTGCTGGGGTGCAATGTGAACCTGGCGGTGGACAACTTCGGCTCCGGCCTGGCGCCATTGAACCT
>Ga0181520_10013521_pt1 | contig 10261 bp, 7 predicted proteins | sample PEATcosm2014_Bin_29_FD_132451 | JGI IMG/M metagenome (GOLD analysis project Ga0181520, IMG submission 132451) | Peatland microbial communities from MTU Mesocosm Facility, Houghton, MI, USA - PEATcosm2014_Bin02_30_metaG | ecosystem: Environmental > Terrestrial > Soil > Wetlands > Peat | place... | reverse complement strand
GAATCGCTGCTCTCCGCTGATCCCGATCCCCCTGTTCCCTGGATTGCCTCTCGGACTTTCCGGCAAGACGGAGGCTTCGTTGGTGCGTCCGCAGCCCCGAAGCCCCCGCCTGGTTGAATGACCTGAGCCCTTAGCCTACTTTGCGGCTAATTCAGCCGTTGCGGCGTTTGCCTTTTCTCCAGCCAGGGCACCCGTTGCGGCGTTTTCGATGAGATCAGCGACAGCCTGCGGCTGCGACACATATACGGCGTGGCTGCCTTTAACCTCGACGACTGTTGAACCGGCGCGTTTGGACATCGCGCGCTGAGCGTCAGGCGGGATCATTTTGTCTTCGGTGGTGACCATGTACCAGCTTGGCTTTGTTCGCCACGCCGGCTGGGTGACCGCACCATTGAGCGCCTCGAGACCCCACGGAACCTGGGAGTCGGCCATGAATGAGGCTGCATCTGGAGTCACGTCAGCGGCGAAGGCGGCTGGGAACTTGGCCTTGTCGAGTAGTAAGTAGCCGTCCACGGGCGGCAGGATTGGGGGAACGGGCGCGCCGGGCGGTGGATCTTTGAGGAGCGACGACACCGATTCGCCCTTGTCCAGTGCAAACGCCGTGATGTAGACCAGGCCGGCGACCTTCGGATCGTTGCCCGCTTCCGTAATCACTGCTCCGCCATACGAGTGACCAACGAGGATCACCGGGCCGTTCTGCGCGGCGATTGCCCGCCTGGCGACCGCCACGTCGTCTGCCAGCGAGATGGTCGGATTCTGGACGATCGTGACCGTGTAGCCGTCTTTCCGCAGGGCTTTGTAGACGCCCTCCCAACCAGACCCGTCCACGAAACCGCCGTGGACAAGAACGATATTCTTTACGAGTGTCGATGTGTTTGTTTGTGCCATAAGGTCCTTTCCCGTGCTGAACATGGTTGTCATGATCGCCAGCGCACTACAGATGATTCGGGTTCTGGCGATTGCCATTGCGTTGTGTTTCACCTCATTCGTTGCCATTTGCGATTCTCCTGCAGGGAATTCTGGATCAAGCGCTCCGACAACGAAACCCCAGAAGCAGTCACCGGGCAGTAACACGATGGGGTGAGCTTTGGCTGCCACCGCATATCGTGCGCAACTCACGAGCCCGCGCTAACATAGTTGAAATCAGCATCAATGGAGGGGTGCTGGCGCGGGATGTCCCTCACAGCGGGCACCGATAACGTAAAGTGTCGGCGGTGCTGGCGAAGCCTCTCAAAGCTCGAGGCATTCGTGTCCCTTGTTTTCCTCGCCGGATGTCATTCGCCAAAAGCGGACTCGGCTCCTTCAATCGAATTCACGAGGATTCCGCAGGCAGACCCAGGCGGCCGAGAGAAAAACGACATCATCGAAGGCGTCGTGAAGAACGGCCGTGCCGGTCAAAGACTGGTGCTATACGCGCACGCCGGCAGATGGTGGGTGCAACCACTGGTGAGTCGCCCGTTCACGACACCTGGGAAAGACTCCAAATGGACCAATGCCACCCACCTGGGAACGGATTACGCGGCCATTCTGGTGGGTCCGGGCTATCAGCCGGCGTCCGTTCTCGACGCCATGCCGCAGGTCGGGAGCAATGTGCTGGCGGTGGCTGTCGTGCCTGGCCAGGAAAAGCCGCCCTCGGCCACAATCAACTTCAGTGGCTACGAATGGAGAGTTCGTGATGCGCCGAGCACCCGCGGCGGATTGAACCGGTACAATCCGTCGAATGCATGGACCGACGGCGAAAGCGCGATGCACCTGCGAATCGCGAAGGTGTCCGGGGACTGGACCTGTGCGGAGGTCAGCCTCACGCGCAGTCTCGGATATGGAACCTACCGGTTTACGGTTCGCGACACCTCGCATCTGGAGCCCTCCGTCGTCTTCGGCATGTTTACGTGGGACTATGCCAGCGGCGATTTGGCAAATCGCGAAATGGACATCGAACTGAGGAACAGGGAGGATCGGGGGACCCCGAATGGGAGCTACCTTATTCAGCCATACTATGTCGCTGCCAACGTCGCACGGTTTCCGGCGCCCGGGGGCGAACTCACTCATTCCTTCCGATGGGAGCCGGGCCGGGTGTCGTTTCAAACGGTTCGCGGCAAAGGTTCCGGCGCGCAGAAGAGCTTGATTGCCGAACATGTTTTCACACACGGCGTGCCATCGCCCGGCATCGAATCCGTGCGCATGAATCTGTACCTGCTCCGTGACACCTTGAAAGGGCCGCCGCGGGAGACGGAGGTAGTCGTTGAGAAATTCGAATACCTTCCGTGACGCTGCCGGCGTCTGGCATTCCGGTTGTCTGCGTGTGTTCGTTGCGGTGGCTCTTCTTGCGCCGAGCTTGTTTGGCCTCGATCCGAGCTCATCCATCGCAGGGTATATCCACGACAAATGGAGCGCTGACCAGGGATTCCCCGGCGGCGCGGTAAATGCCATCTCGCAGACGCCCGATGGGTATCTGTGGATCGGTGGCGATCAGGGCCTCGTACGGTTCGACGGGGTGAGTTTCAGCCGTATCAACTCCAGTGCGATCCCGGCGGGACCGGTGCTTGGGCTGGCTGCGGACCGTGATGGAAATATGTGGGTCCGTGTGGAAACGTCCGGGCTGGTGCGCTACAGCCGCGGAGGGTTCGAGCAGGCGATCCCGGACACGAAACCCGACCTCGGCTTTACGGCGATGGGACCGGGAAGCAGAGGCGATGTCCTGTTTATTCGTCCCGGAGATCTAATGCGATCCTCGGGACGCTCCCTGGTGCACATCTCACCCTGGAAGACCCACGTGGTGATTACAGCGGCCGAGACTTGGGACGGAACCGTATGGCTGGGTACGCGCGACGACGGGCTTTTCGCCCTGCGTAGCGGCAGCGAGTCGCAGCCGGGTGGTTTGCCGGATTTGAAAATCAACTGTCTCCTCCAGGTACATGGCTCCGAATTGTGGGTGGGCACCGACAGGGGATTGGTGCGCTGGGACGGCCACATGATTACTGGCGCTGGCGTCCCCCGGTCTCTGCAACACGTTCAGATTCTGGCACTCGATCAGGATCGCGATCAGAACGTGTGGGTTGGCGCATCAACCGGATTCATGCGCATCGATCCTCGCGGCGTTTCATCCGCGGCCGGCGCGGGGGAAGAGGTGAGTGCTCTGTTCGAAGACCGCGAGGGGAATCTCTGGGTGGGAGGTACCGACGGGGTTGAACGATATCGCGAGGGCCTGTTTCAGACTTACGCCCGGGATGGGCAGTCGAGAGAGGGCGGCCCGCTGTACGTTGACGCCTCGAACCGGACATGGTTCGGGCGGCCCGACGGCGGCCTTGCATGGTTAAAGGGGACGGTGGAGGGGCAAGTCACGGAGGGCGGACTCAGCGATGATGTGGTCTATTCGATCGACGGCGGCTCCGGCGACGTGTGGATCGGGCGGCAGCAGGGCGGCCTGACCCGGTTACACGAAGTGGACGGTGCATTGACGGCGCGAACCTGGACGACCGCAGACGGACTGGCCTCCGGCATCGTCTTTGCCGTCCGTCGAAGCCGTGAAGGTGACGTGTGGGCCGGAACCCTGCACGGCGGCGTGAGCCAGTTGAGCCACGGACGAATCACCACGTACACGACAGCGAATGGTCTGTTGTCCAACACCGTCTACGCCATTGAAGAGGGCGCCGACGGAACCATGTGGTTTGCAACACCCAACGGCCTGATGTCGTTTGCGCAGGGTCGCTGGCGGGTTTCTGGCAGTCAGGGCGCATTGCCGCCCGCGCGGGTGAACTGTCTGACGGAGGATTCGGCAGGCGTGCTCTGGATCGGCACCGATGCGGGACTTGCATTCATCCGGTCGGGTCGGGTGGAAATGCCACACAGGCTGCCCGGCACGCTGCGCGAGAACGTGCTGGGCGTCGTCGATGATGGACAGGGTTTTCTCTGGATAGCGACGGCTGGGCACATCGTAAGGGCGTCGCGAGCGGACCTTCTGGAAGACACTCAGGCAGAGTACGCGATTCGCGAGTTTGGCCCCGATGATGGTATTCCGGTTGCCGCCGGCGTGCGCCGGAACCGCTCCGTAGCCGCGGACAGCCTGGGCCGGGTCTGGTTCTCTCTGCGAGGAGGTATTTCGGTAGTGAATCCGGGGCGAGTCAACACAGAATCGGCGCCCGCGATTGTGCATATCGAGGGGGTTGCCGCGGACGGCCAGGCGCTCAACTCCGAACTCCTTTTGCGCATTCCCGTAAGCCGGCGGAGAATCACCATGGACTATGTCGGCCTCAGTCTCTCGGCGCCGAACCGTGTGCAATACCGCTACCGTCTGGACGGCTTCGATCACAATTGGAGTGAGCCAACCGTGACTCGTCAGGCGGTTTACACAAATCTAAATGCCGGGACCTACCGATTTCGGGTGATTGCGAGCAACAGCGAAGGAGTCTGGAGTAGCTCGGAAGCATCCGTGGGCCTTGAGATCGTTCCCGCCTTTTGGCAGACTCTCTGGTTTCGTCTCGTGGTTGTAGTCCTCTCCCTGACCGTGATCCTGGCGATCTATCGCCTTCGGCTGCGCCAATTGGCGGCACAACTTAACCTGCGATTCGAGGAGCGGCTGGCGGAACGGACGCGCATCGCGCAAGAGCTACACGACACCCTGCTGCAGGGCTTCCTCAGCGCTTCGATGCAGGTCCACGTCGCGGCTGACTCCCTGCCGCCGGACGCTGGCGCGAAACCCATTCTCACTCGCGCCCTGGATCTCATGCGACAGGTGATCGAAGAAGGACGAGACGCCGTCCGCGGTCTCCGTTCGCCGGTGGTGACGGCGCGCGACCTGGAGGATTCGTTTGCCGGAATCCAGAAGGAAATCGTTCCCGCCGGGGACGGCGTGGATTTCCGCCTTATCGTTCACGGCGACCGAAGGCCGCTGCACCCCGGACTTCAGGACGAAGTCTATCGGATCGGAAGAGAGGCCCTGATCAATGCCTTCCGGCACGCCCGGGCAAAGAGCATCGAAGTTGAGCTGAGGTATTCGGCGAGGCGGCTACGCGTCGTGGTACGCGACGACGGCCGTGGAATCGAGCCCGCGGTTTTGCAGTCAGGACGCGAAGGACACTGGGGTCTGGCAGGCATGCGCGAAAGAGCAAGGAGAATCGGAGGCCGTCTCCGCCTGGCGAGCGGCCCCTCCGCGGGTACTCTGGTGGAGCTTTCCGTCCCGGGTAACGTCGCTTTCCGCTCGTGATCCCATTCGCGGCGCGGATGGTTCATGCGCCAGTTCCGCTGCCAAGACGGCCGGCGAATAGCCCGGCCTGCCGAGAGCCCGCATAACCCGATAGTGGTACAAAAAGAATCCGATGCAGAGGGATTTGCTACCTTCCGCCGAAATGTAATCGTATTAACGGTGTCTCCTCGCTACCGTTATGTCCGGGTATCCTCGGGTAGCTAATACCATGGGTTCGTGCGCTGTGAGAATCGTTCACGCTGCATGCTGCGCCGCGCTCATTATGCTCTTCGGCTCTTGTCAGCCCCCCGGCGCCGGTGATTCACGGCCGGTTGTCGAGGTCACCAACATCCCTTCCGCCGAACCAGGTAACCGAGACAAGTTGACGACCATTGCCGGACGCGCGATCGGTGCCCAGCCCAACCAGCAGATCGTTCTCTATGCCAGGAGCAATTCGACCTGGTATGTCCAGCCATACGCAAATCAGCCGTTTACGACGATTGAGACGGACGGCCGGTGGAGAAACTCGACTCACCCCGGCATCGAATACGCAGCGCTGCTGGTGGGACCGGAGTTTCACCCGGCGGCCGCTACCGATGCCCTGCCAACCGACAGGGCCCTGGCGTGGGTTGTGACAAAAGGCCAGCCACCCGTGTGGCGGCGATGGTGGTTCGCCTCGGCATGTTTGGGAATGACCCTCGTCGCCTTTGTCGCGCACTGGATTCGGCTCAATCAGATACGGAACAAGCTCCACGTCAACCTGCGGTTTGAAGAGCGGCTTGCGGAGCGGATGCGCGTGGCGCAGATCTTGCACGACACGCTGTTGCAGGGGGTGGTGAGCGCCTCGATGCAATTGCATGTCGTGGTCGATCAGTTGCCGGCCGATTCGCCCGCGCGCGGGGCCATGGACCGCGTCCTGCAATCGATGGGACAGGTTCTCGAAGAGGGCCGCCACACGCTGCGTGCCCTGCGGTCGCCTATGGACGGCGCGCACGATCTGGAGCGGTCGCTTTACCGCATTCCGGAGGAACTGGGGCTTCATCGGGAGGTTGGGTATCGGGTAACCATAACCGGTCCGACCCTGCCGCTACAGCCGAACGTCTGCGCTCAGGTTTATGCCATCGGGCGAGAGGCGCTGGCCGCCGCGTTTCAGCATGGTGAGGCCACGAAAGCCGAGCTCGAGCTGCGGTACGCGCCGAAGGAATTCCGCTTCATCGTTCGTCACGATGTCTCGGAGACCGATGTGTCGGCCGCGCATGCGGACCGGATGCGCGAACGTGCCGTGGGCATCGGCGCCCGCCTCGATGTTCGCAATAGGATCGGGGGCGGAACACAGGTAAGACTTCGCGTTCCCGGCCATGTCGCCTTCGAATCCCCGTTCGCGGAACGCGCATCCATATGGTCGGTGCAGTTTCACACGCGGAGGCGCCGTCCCCTCGACCTCGAAGGCGATGGCGCCGGCGAAAGCAGGTGAAGTAGTGGCAGAGCAGGATCCGATTCGAATACTCACGGTAGACGACCACCCACTTCTGCGCCAGGGTATTGCGACCGTTATTGCCAGCCAGCAGGATATGACGCTCGCGTCCGAGGCGGCCACTGGAGCCGAAGCGATCCGCAAGTATCGCGAGTGTCGACCCGACGTCACGCTGATGGATCTTCGCCTTCCCGACATCGGCGGGATTGAAGCAATGGTGGCAATCCGGTCGGAGTTCCCCGAAGCCCGCGTGATCATTCTGACTACATTCGAAGGCGACGTCGAAGTCCAGCGCGCGCTGGAAGCGGGAGCGCGCGGTTATGTGCTTAAAAACATGCCTCCCAGCGAGCTGGTGCAGATCATCCGCCAGGTGCACGCGGGAAAGAAGCGCGTGCCGCCGGAGATCGCGGCCCGCCTTGCTGAGCACGTCGGAGACGATAACCTCACGGTGCGCGAGATCGAGGTTCTGCGCCGCGTCGCGGGCGGAAACCGGAATCGCGACATAGCCGACCTTCTGTTCATCTCGGAAGAAACCGTCAAGGTTCACGTCAAGCACATCATGGACAAGCTCGGCGCCCGCGATCGCACGCAGGCCATCGCCATCGCCGTCCGCCGCGGCATCATTCAGCTCTAGGCAACGTGTACGACGAAAGTGGTCTTGAAACACTCCTGAACCACGCGATTCGGGCTCCGTCAATAGCGGTTACCTGCTCGAGCTGCAGCAATTTTTGAACGAACACGTCTCCGCGGGCGCGAGTCGATCCAACTATCGAAGATGCTGCTCTACATGCACAACATTTTCGATCATGCCGTGATGAAAAAGATCATCGCGGCAAACCCCGCTCGCAATCCGGGTTATCGCCTGAAAGCAAAGTCGCGAAAGCAGGTGTCTGAGCGCTACCTGACCTGGACGAATGTCGGCGGCTGCTGTCGGTGGTCCAGGAGCTGATCACCTGATTATTCGCATTCTGATCCAGCTCGGGCTGCGGTCAGAGGAGCTTTTCGCTCTGCGTCGTGACGACGTGCTTGGGGACGTGCTTCGCATCGATGAAGCCCTCGTTGACGGGATGCCAGCGCCAGTGAAAACCGATGCTTCGGGTGCAAGCGTCTATATTCCACCGGATCTTCAGGCCGAGATGCAGGGCTGGCTTGAATGGCTTGACCCTGATCCTCGTGCATGGCTCTTCGCTGCTGCCATGGGTGGGCCTTGGTCGGCGCAGAACCACTTGAATCGCGTGTTGAAGCCAGCCGCAGTGCGGGCCAGCGTCGGGGTCTTCACAAGGCAGTCGGGAAAAGGCGACGCGGTGCAATCGACCGACGTGAACTTCCAAGCCCTGCGGAGAACTTGCGCAACGCTTTTTGGAGCGAAGGCGAAGGACCCGCGTGACACGCAGGCGCAACTCCGCCACCCCGATCCGACGGTCACGTTGCGACACTATCAAAAATCGGTTCCGTCAAGTGTGCGTGCGGCGGCTGTGGCGCTGGAGGAAGAGTTGATCGGGAGTTCAGTCAATCGTTCTGAACAGGTTCTGAACAGGTCAGCTTTTGACGATGCGCTGGAAGTTCTTGGAACTGATGGAGCCACCCGCCGGGATCGAACCGGCGACCTGCTGATTACGAATCGTGAACGCACGAAGAATCAATAACTTAGCAGTGGGCACAATGGTTGCGCGCGATTTCTAATCATTGCTAGTTTCCAATGGCTTACACTCCCTCGAACCCAGAACACTCGCAACTGCGAACAACGTTTCTATGTGTGGGGTGGGCACAGCATTGGGCACACCCGGCAGACGCGGACCGAAACAAAATTGCGGTGAATTGTTAGACTGATAGAGGCCGCCTAGTTCCGGCGTCATGAACCGGGGCGAAGGCTGGGCACCCTACCCAGGGGCGGCTACTTCATTCAGGGAATCGCTGAGGGAGCGATCATGGATCTTTCAGACCTACCCCCGTCCGCGCGAGACCGTATCGCGGCAGCCGAAATTGAGGCGGAAGAAATCGCCGAGCGCGGTGGCGACCTGGCTAAGGTGGCGGTCGCTAGAGGAAAAGTCCCCTGGGTCAAGCCGGATGACTTTCACCAGACAATCTTTGAAGTTGCTGGACAGGATAAGATCCGTGAAGGTCGCAAGCGGGCGGCTATGCACCTTTTCGGTGTGACTGCGGACGAGTACCTGAAGGCCGGCAGGCTGGATATTGAACAGTTCAGCGCCAAACTGGATGCTATCGGAACATGGGTTTGTGAGAGGTTCCACGCTGTTGACGGCTGGATTCCCGTGGCGAAACGGCAATGCCTTGCGCTGGCGTATCGGACACGCGCGGCGGCACTCGAAGCTGGCGAAACGTCCAAGGGAACGATAATTGCGAAATTGCCCGCTGAGGCCCTTATCCGAATGGAAGCGGCAACGGCGGCGTTCATGGCGGAGTACCTGCCGAAGTTGGAACGTGAGGCGAACAAGAGCGGGCCGATTCACGACGCGGAACTTCTTCGGGATTTTGTCACCCATCAATTCAATCTGGTGGCGCGGGAGTGTATGGCGGTTTGTGCTTCGGTTGAAGAGTTTGAGGCCGGACTGCACTCCGATATCGCGCGGTTCGTCCGCTACGGCATAAGCCAATACCGATGGTTGGCGGAACCAATGCGGAAGGAACTGGATAGCGGGTTCACGTTCCTTGTCACCCGCGCAAACCCTTGGGCCGCGATTCCCGAGACGGAGCGTGCTTCTGTCTGGCACGTTGGCGCCATCACTGGCGAAGCCTTGACGCACGCGGCGTTGAAACTGCGGGCTGAGGCATGGGCGCGCGCGGCGGACGGTTTCCCGAAGGTGGACCTTGCTGGCGACACTAAACCGGGCGGGACCGAACCCGCACAGGGAAAACCGGCAAAGGTGGCGAACGGCGCGGATGGTGGCGCGTCGAATTGGCAAGCCATTGAAATCTTTTTCCTGAGTGACCATCGGGTTCAGATCCGCAATGGTACCACTACCGAAACCCACAACTACGGGGAGTTAGGGTTTGCTGATCGCAGAGCGAGACAGGGCAAGCCCAACCAGGCATGGGTGGCCTTGCGCGCGATGGCAGAACAGAACGGCATCATTCGGGACGGGGCGAAAACGAACGCGGAGTGGCCGAAGGTGGAGAAGCGGATACAGGAGATACGGAAGGCGCTTCGGAAGCACTTCAGTATTACCGCCGATCCCATCCCGTTCGTTGAAGGAACCGGATACCAGGCGTGTTTCAAGATCGGCTGTAGTCCTTCGTTCCACACGTAGGCGAGTTTTCGCCCGAACCAAACAAAAAACTTCGAATCTGTTTTTGCCAGCCTTTCAATGTGTTAGGGGAGTTTTCGCCGAAAACTATCCTTTCCCGCCGAAATTTCGCCCTGTTGGGCGGATATGAACACTTCACAAACCTGCGAACGCGAAAGCGTAGCAAAAGAACGGCTGCAAAGCCTTCTCAATGAATTTGACGTGGCGCGCATCACTGGCCTGTCCGTCGCGTCCGTCCGGCGGTGGCGGCTTCTTCAGCAGGGTCCGAAGTACCTGAAGATCGGCGCGGCGGTCCGCTACAAGCCGGAAGACATTTCGGCATGGCTCGAATCCCGTCCG
>Ga0181520_10013520_pt1 | contig 10263 bp, 9 predicted proteins | sample PEATcosm2014_Bin_29_FD_132451 | JGI IMG/M metagenome (GOLD analysis project Ga0181520, IMG submission 132451) | Peatland microbial communities from MTU Mesocosm Facility, Houghton, MI, USA - PEATcosm2014_Bin02_30_metaG | ecosystem: Environmental > Terrestrial > Soil > Wetlands > Peat | place... | reverse complement strand
TCGATTGATTCCTGTCCTGCGCGAAAAGCCATTTGCGCGCACCAGTTCCCCACATTTTCGACAACTGGTCGTCGCTAAGAAAAATATGCGGCGCGTCGGGGTAGCAGGAGCCCCACAGAAGCGAAGAACCATTCCCATGCGGCGAACACGGCTCGACGACGAGAAACGCCGGCTTGCGCAAGAAATCATGCGTGTAGAAGATCACCGACGACGCATCGGATTGGTCGCCGTAGATGATGAACGAGTCGGCAGGCGAACCATCGCGAAGAATCGTATCGGCGAGCGGCTTCGAGCTGAGCATGGGCTCGAATCGCGCGAACGCAATGTGCGCGGCGACAAGAAAAACGGCGGCCGTAAGCGCCACGCTGACGGTCGCTGCAACGTGACTACCCTTGCGTCGCAGCCGCCAACCGGCAGCTGGACCCACCAGTAACGTGATCAGCGCGAGCACCGCCGGCAATCGCAATGCCGCGAACGAAGGCCCGGTCAGATCGAACAGATGCGACATCGAAAGCGTGTAGCCGCCCACATCCCGGTGGGCGAGCAGAGTGCCAATGTCCGGCACGAAGGGCAAGCTGCGCGACTCCCACAAGCCCCAGCCGAGCGCTGCAGCCGCCGCCACTCCAGCCAGCGCGAACACTGCCTGCGCGCCGTTCAACCACGCGGTTGACAGCGCCGGCCTGCCATCTCGACCACCTTCTTCCAACGTTGCCAGCACACCCGCAATCAAAATCAGCAGCGGCGGCCAGGCGGGAAAAGTGTAGTACTCCTGATTGGTTGAGATCGAAAAGAACAGCAGCGTGACGGCCGAAAACAAGCTCAGCAGCCAAATCGTACGCACCCTGAATTTAAGCCGCGCGACATAGCTGGCCACATCCTCGCGCGCCGCGTAGTCGAGATAGAAATCGACGGTCTGCCCGGCATCGCGGCGAAGATGTTGCATCCAGGAGTGACGCGTCCTCCACGCAACGACCAGCATCGCCGGCAGAAAAAGACTCCAGGGAAACAACCAGACCAGGTGCAGCAGCCAATAAGCCGCAAAGGGCAGTTTGTTGTAATCGTGCGGAAAGCGTTGTCCCAGAAAACGCAGATAGTGCTCATTGACGAAGTAGAAATACCAGAAGCCGTGCACATTGCCCGGCGTTGGGTGATTGCCGATCGGAAGCCCCTGATCAGGATTCGCCAGCCCCGCAAGGATGTGCCACGGCGCAGCGATCGCCAAAAAAAGCAGCAGCCCGGAAAATGGTTTGTACTGGAGCCAGCGCCGCCATTGGCCGCTCAGCAGCATTAATGGCAGGGCTGCACCCGCAAAGAATACCGGCGCAATCAATCCTTTGGTCAGCGTGGCAAGCGCCAGCGCCGCCCACATGATGTAAAACCGGGCGGGCCGTTGCGATTCCATGCCGGTGAGAAAGCAGTAGAGTGCCAACAAAAACAAGAAACTCAGCAGCGCTTCCGGAATCGCGAACCGCGTATACAGAAATGGCCCAATCGCCGTCAGAATCGCCAATGCCGCGTAAAACGCCGCGCGCCGGCCCCACGCGCGGCTGGCCCACAACCAGGCAATCCAGGCGCACCCCAGCAACGCCAGCGAATTGGGCAGATGCGTGGCAAAAGCGTTCTCGCCAAAGATTCGATAGAGCGCTGCATCCAGCCAATAGGGGAGCGGGGGCTTCTCGAGATAGCGAATGCCGTTGATCTTCAGTGTCACCCAGTCGCCGCTCTCGGCCATGTGCTGCGCGGCTTCGGCATGATTGGCGTCGGCATCATCGAGCAGTGGCGGAGTAAACAGAGCGGCAAACTGGACGGCTGCGAAGATGGCTAGAAGGAGCGCCCAGCAGGCCATCGCGGAAGGTACCGGGCCAACTCGGGGCGAACGCGTTTCTTCAGGGTTCATCGTCAAGGACGCTCAGGTCTTTCCTCTGCGAGGTTGGTTGCAGGCAGAGCTCAATGGTCGAGGTATCGACAATGAAATAACGTCTTACCAGATTCAGGGTTCCTCGATAGGACCGCGGAACGTCTCGATCATTCCTTTAAACCGCCGGGCCGCACCAGTCTGAAGACCTTCTCAATCGAAGACTCTCCGTGCCAGTTCAGTTCCACGGAAACTTGGCGAAATGCGCCAACATGAACAGAATACCAGTTAGGTTTTTGAAGTGTTCTACGGCACGGCATGGCGACTCGCCGGATATCATGCGGGAGTGACACCGCCGCGGTAGTGCAAAATAGGATTAGGCAAGATTAAAGGACGATGAATTCAGGTCGAATTTCTCCGAACTCGCAGATTCCCCTTGCCGAAGCGGCACCGCAGCTGACGTTCAAGAGCTGGCGCACTCTTTTGGATGAGTGCAGTCGCAAGCCCAGCCGAAAGCACGTTCACTTACTCCGCGTAGCTACACTGCGGCTTCAGGCGCAGCTCGACCACAAACACGAAACCCACAATGCCGCTAACTCTGGGGCTCGAACTGCCAAACGCTGGAACAAGCACGCGGAGAAGCTACGCGATTCCCTGAGCGCGGTGCGGGAGATCGACGTGTTCCGCGACAAGCTCTGCGTCTTGCGCGGTACGCTCGACGCGCCATCGGGCTACTCACCTCGGTCGAGTCGCGCCTGCTCGCGCCAGATCGAAGAATTGGACGTCTGGCTCGAGCGGGGACGAAAGATCGCTGGGAAGATGTTGGTCGCCGATTTGAAACATCGGAAGGAGCGGCTCGAACGCCTTAGCGTGGAACTCGAGACCACGCAGGCTTTTGGGTATTCATTGCTTCCGGTTTCATCGCCTGCTGACGTCTTCAAGATGTTTCGCGAAGCGATCGCCGGTTTCCCGAAACTCGATGCCGATTGCCTCCACGATTTTCGCAAGCAGATCAAGAACGTGCGTTATCTCGCGGAACTTTTTGCGGAAGCCGATCAGCAAACCGCTCACTTGGCCACCGCACTCAAGACGATGCAAGGGGCTATTGGCGAGTGGCACGACTGGCAGGAATTGGCCGAACTTGCATCGCGCCAGCTTCGCAGGCGCCACAAGGGCGGCGTTCTGACGAGGTTGCTCGAAACGTTATCGGAGGAATCGCTGCAGACGGCACTGGAATGTTGCCAGACCCAGAATGCGGAATTGGACTCTGGGGTCGCCGAGACTGCGGCGCGCCTCGAGCTTGTTGCACGAAAGCCCCCAGTGCGGAGTTTGGATCCTGTCACCCAATTCGACAAGAGACGACTCGCATAAGCCTCCAGACGCATTGCAGGAGCGTCTACATCCGTTTCCCAAGAACACGATTTCGTTGTTTCACCGTCATTGCTACACAGCTATCCTCGTAGCCGTGTATTGAACGCGAGACGGTCCAGGTGGACTCACTGTCACTCCCGTCGTGTATCTTGACCCCAGAACATTTTTTCCCGTCTTCGGAGAGTACGCGACGCCCCCATGCCTACCTTTGCTGCCATCGATGTCGGTTCAAATTCCTGCAGACTCAAAATTGCAAAAGTCGTCACGCATCGCTTAAAAACACTGCACGAAGACCGCGAAGTGACGCGGCTCGGATCGAGCGTCTTTGACTCCGGCCTTGTTTCTCCGGATGCCATGGCGGCGACGCTACGCGCGCTCAAGCGCTTTCAGCGTGCCGTGCAGTCGCACGGTGTCGATCAACTGCGCGTGGTGGCCACGTCAGCCATGCGCGACGCTCGCAATGCGCCCGCGTTTCAGGCCTGGGTCAAAGCGGAGACGGGATGGAACCTCGAGGTCATTTCCGGGCTCGAGGAAGGCCGGCTGATTCATCGCGGCCTTATGCAGAACGAGCCCGGAACCGGCGGCCGCGTCCTGTTGATCGACCTGGGCGGAGGCAGTTGCGAGATCACCCTGTCGGAACACAAGCGCATTAAGGAAACAGTCAGCATGCCGCTCGGCGCCGTGCGCTTGACGGAAGAATTCCTGCAAGCCGATCCCGCGCCGCCTGAGGAAATCAAGCGCATGCGGCAGTTCATTGCGCGGGAACTCCGGCGCGCTCATCGCAAAATCCATGCGACAAATGTTCCGCTAGTCATCGCCACTTCTGGTACGGCGGCTGCTCTGGTCGAAGCCATTGCCGCGACGGGCAAAACAGCGAAGAGGCCACGCCGCACTTCGGGCAGCGGAACATCGCTGTCGGCGAATTTGGCGGGGATGGCTCCAACCGCCGCTGTTCGCAAGCTGGCCGCGAAGCTCTCCAGGATGACATTGCCAGAGCGCGAAGCCGTACCCGGAATCGGCCCCCGGCGCTCGGAGATTATCGTAGCCGGTGCACAGGTGTTTGCCGAGCTGCTCGAGAGTTTTGGGTTGAAGGGTTTTCAGTACTCGCCGCTCGGATTGCGCGATGGCATTCTAGCGCAGATGCTGGCCGAGCAGGATGCCCGCGCCGCCGCGCATCGCGAGTTGGAGCAGGAACGCTGGCACAGCGTGTTGGTCACAGCAAAGCGCTACGGCGTCGATCCGAGGCAGGCCGAGCCCGTGCGCACGCACGCGTTGCAGCTTTATCGCGATTTGAAAGTCCTGCACGAGCTGCCGCCGGAATATGAGGGCTGGCTCAGCGCGGCTGCAATCTTGCGGGATACCGGAAAATTCATTAATCACCAGGGGCACCATCGGCACGCGCAGTACATCATTTCGAGCTCGGAGATCTATGGCTATACGCAGGTGCAGCGGACGGTGGTCTCCGCGCTCGCACGCTATCTCGGCAAGAGCCGCCCGCAGCCGGGTGATCGGGCTCTTCGCAACATTCCTGCCGTCGAGCATAAAAATGTCCAGCGCGCTGTGCTGTTGCTGCGGCTTGCCGTCGCTCTCAACCAGGACAGGGCGAGTGACGTTCTGCGCTTTACGGCCAGGGTCTATCCGAAGCGGGTCTATATCGAGGTAAAGCCCGGACGAACGGGAGCAGAGTTGGAGCTCTGGTCGCTGCGCAAAGAGACCGATTACTTTCGCGAAGTCTTCGGGCGCGAACTTTTCGCCACGCTGGCATAGATCCATCGCGCCATGCGCGGGTCAACGAGCCACTGCAGCAGCGGTGGATGTTTCGCCATGTCAATGCGGGCGACAGAACCCTTGCGCATCCGCACGCCCGCTCCGCCGTTGCCGGTGATGATGCGGCCGAGGAATTTGAAGAGATTGGGATTGTGACCGACCATCAGCACGCCTTCGCGGTCGGCATACTTGTCGAGTAGTTTCTGGAATGCCACGAAATCGGCGTCGAGTCCGAGCGCGGTGCTTACCTCGACTTTGGCTTCGTAACCCAGCTCGGTGCCCACAAACTGCGCTGTTTGCAAGGCGCGCTTCAGCGGACTCGAGACAATCACGTCCACCTGCACCCTCAGCGCACTGAGCATCCGCGCCATCAGCATGCATTGCTCTTTACCTTCTTTGATTAGTCCGCGCTTGGCATCGAGTTTCGGGTTGTCCCGCGGAACTCCGGCGTCGGCATGGCGCATTAAATAGAGATTCATACAGAGGTCTTAGGAGTCCCGAAGCAGAAGTTGCCCGCTCCTCGAAGGTTCGATTTTAACACGGCTGTAACATTCAACGGGGGGGCCCGGACCCACATTTCACTCACCAGGAGACCGTCCAGAGAAGGGAATTCCCGATCTAAAACGAATCCCGCGCACGATAGGGCGCTGCGGTGCTGGGGAAGGCGACCTACGCGGAGGCCGGTGAGCAGCCTGAAGGCAAGGTAAAGGCTTGCTACCAGGGGCTGCGCGACAAGCCTGCCAAACCAGCCCGCCGGAATGGCGAACTCCGAGACGACCCACGTGGTCTGATCCGAAGTGCAGGGGTGTAGACGCTCTGCGAGGGCGGCGACTTCATCGGTCGTAAGGCAATCGAGAAAGAAGTGAGAGACGACCAAGTCGTAGTGCAAAGTACCCGGTTGCCACTGGCGCGCGTCCACATGTTGCACGGATATGCGGCTCCGGTGAACGCCGGCATTGCGCTTTAGTGTGCGTAGCATGGCCCTGCTTGTATCGATGGCGTCGACATGGACGTGGGGATTCTCGTGAAGGAGCCGTGCTGTAAAGCGGCCGTCTCCATCTCCGAGCACGAGCGCGGTGCGGCAGTTGCGAAGTTCACCGAGGAATCGGCAACGGCAATGCCAGAGAGACCGGCCAAACGTTGCCATTTCCATCCAGCGATACACGCCGGCGATGCGGTCAAAATTGGGAGAGCGGTTCATCGCGCAAATAAGCAGAGAATCGGGGTGAGCAGGACGAGATCTGCTGCGCAGCGAAGGGTGAGCGGCGTGATGCGACAGCGTCTGAGGTCAAGCAGGCCCAACAGGGCAGCGCTTGCAGAGCCCGCGAGGATCAGCGCTGAAATGCGCGACTGATGAAGGAAGAAACCGAGCGCCGCGAGCAAGCCAAATGTAGCCAGCGCGAAGGCTGCAGAGGAGACGCCCGTGCATTCGGCCGATTCCCAGCGGTCGATCGCGGTGCAATTGAGCCAGGCGAGGGCAGCGAAAAACACGGTAAGAAGCAGAAGCGGCCAAAGCGAGCCGGCGGCTGCGTGAATGCGCGCGAACACCGGATACGCGCAACCTGCCGTGAACAGCACTCCTACGATGAGTTCCTTTGACGGAGCCAGCGTTTTTGGACGCACACGCGGAACGTGCACACCGGAGAAGTAAGCCAAAGCTGCGAAGGCCAGCACGGAATTTCGCTCCCGAGATGCCGACGGCATCAGCGAAAGGACGATGCCAGCGGCGGTTACAGCGGCGCAACAGGCGAATGGAGCGAGCACGCGGCGATGGCGCCAATGGAAAAAATGACGCTCGCGCAGAGCGCCAAGATTCCCTGAACGAAAGGCTGCGCGGGCGTCGAGCAAGCGGTCGCCGACGTAGACGACCCAGGTTCCGATCGCCAGAAGAACTGGAACCCATTTTGGAAGATGCACTCCGGCCACCCAGGCAAAACTCAGCGACCAAACCACTGCGACGGTCGGGGCATCGAGGCTGGTGAGATGCCAAAGGCACAGCGGAGCGGGCGCGTCAAAGGGAGCGCGAGAAGCTTGTGCGCTTCCCGCGAGCCGATTTTGTGCTGCCGACGGATTTGCCAGGGGAATCGGCATTCTCTTTCGATCTTAGATTCAGAACCCTGGACTTGAGGCCGCCGAAATCCAAGTTTCAAAGCTTTACAGTGCTCTGTTCGACGAGGGCCTGAAGTTTTCCGTAGACGGTTGCGGCGCTGACAAACATGGGAGTGCGCAGACACTGCACGGTTAGTTGTTGGGATTCGGGCGAGTAGTTCCACTGGACTTCGACGCCGAATTTCGAGGCGGTTCCACTGTTGCCGTCGAGGTCGAGGCCCGAGGCTTTTGCTTTGACAATCAACTGCGCGTATTGGTCGGGGGTGATGCCGGAAAAGGTCCGAGGCGGGTTCTGTGCCATTCTGTGCTTCCTCGTTTTTTAGAATTATGGCGAACTGCAACCCGTTGGTCGCTCCGTACGCCCTGATTTCACTGTGGCAGATCCACGGAAATTAATCTGCAAAACTTGAGGACTTCAGCTCGAAACAGCGGGTTCAGTTTGAAGGAGTTCTCTTTGGGCGTGCCGTTCACCATGGTCCGACTAATCTGTCAGCAAATCAAAGGCGAGGCACCGCGTCATTCAACGACGCGGAACTGACGGTCAGCCCAGAGCACTGCTTCCGCATAGTAGTTGTTCACTTGCTCGCGCCGGAGCCCACTGGACACAACAATCGCCTCACATGTACTCCAGTCTCCGCACTCGTGTCCCTTCAGCCATGCGAGCATGCGACCTTCCCTGTTGACGCTGCCCTGGAGTGCGTCGAGAATTTCCTTGCGCAGCGGGAGCTGCGGGGTTAGTTCCTCCATGGGGACGGCAAGCATGGCCGAAAGCAAACTGAGCATTCCCAGCAGATACTGCTCGTTGGAGCTGAACGCGCAGAGTACGGCTGCAAGCTCGCAGAACCGCGCGCGCACCATGGCCATTTTGAGAATCTCCGGAGGACGACCGGTATTCAGTTCGGTAGCGATGGCAAGCATGGCTATGCGCCGAAAGGCTTCTTCGCCTAGAAGGATCATCGCGGCTCGGACGGACTCTATCTCTTCGCGGACCGCGTAGCCCACTGAATTTACCAGGCGCAGCAGGCGGTAGGTGAGAGATTGATCGCGTTTCACCGAGAGACTCAGCTTGTCCCAGTCGATTGGATCTGTCTGCAGGAGCCGCAGAATTTCGAAGTGGCAAAGGGAATTCGAGGGAACCTTGTTGTTCTTCATCAGCTCCGGGCGGCAGAAATAGTAACCCTGGAAAAGCTTGAACCCCTCTGAACATGCCTGTCGATACTCTTCCTGCGTTTCCACTTTCTCGGCCAACAGCATTACCCTCTTGCCCTTGAGGTGCTGGAGCAATTCCTGCCGTTCGGCAGCCCCGGTCAAAAGAAAATCCACCTTGATGTAATCTGCGAGCTCGACCAGTGGAGCAAACCGGGGTTCCCAGACAAAATCGTCGAGCGCCAAGCGGAATCCTTGGGATTTTAGCCTGACGCACGCTGCAATCAGGTCGGGCGATGGGTCCACGGTTTCCAGAAGCTCAAGGACAGCCATGTCGCTCGGCAGAACGCTCACCAAATCCTCGGTCAGCGTCTCGGAGGTGCAATTGATAAAGGCCAGGGCGCCGCCGGTAAACCTCTCGACTCCGAAGAGAACGGTGTCATCAAGAACTGTGCGGGAAGCAAGCTCGACATCCCCACTAAATGCCGCCTCGGTACCTTTTCGATAGAGCAGTTCATATCCGTGAACCCGTCCGCGCAGATCGAGGATCGGCTGACGCGCCACAAAACGTGAGCGCCCCGTCAACTCAACTGAGAATTCCTGGCTTGAGGCTATCGGTGCCTGCGAAGACCGTTCTTCACTCATCGGGAGAAAATTCGCTCCCTCGAATTATCGCTTGAGCTGGGTCTCAGGACAATTCCCCGAAAGGTACCCCTTATTCCTAAAGTCCCCGTTCCGGGACGGCGGCTTCTGGTCGATCAACCTCGAAAGAAACTGCCGGAGGAATGTCGATGGATCACGGGGCAACAGCAAGCGAAGTTGCTCCGGCCCCTGAAGTCCGGGTTTCAGCGCGTGAAGTGTTCTTTTTTGAAACAATAGCGCGTTGGATATTGTTGAGCGGGTGAATTTCGGTGCCAGGCGGCGGGCAACACGTGTGAGCGCGCTTCCTTCCAATAGGGGGAACGAACGGAAGCCAAATTCGAGCTGAGGGAAACTACCATGGGACTCATTACCCCCAACGACTTTCCGAATCTGCAGGAACTCTACATTGCGCAGTTGCGCTATCTGCTTTCGGCTGAAAACCAGATTGTGAAGGGTCTACCGAAGATGATCGAGAACGCGGTCGACTTGCAGTTGAAGGGAGCGTTTCAATCGCACCTGCAGGAGACAGAGGTACACGCTGCACGCCTGGAGAAGCTGCTCAACGATTTCGCGATGGATGTGGATGACAAGAAGGACCCGATCCTGGCGGCAATTGTAGGATCGGGCGAGAACATCACGAAGGAAACCACGCCGGGTGCAGTGCGCGATGCGGGACTGATTGCGACTGCGCAGAAGGTCGAGCACTACGAAATTGCGTCGTATGGCAGCGCACGCGACTGGGCAGAACAGCTCGGGCTGGCGGAACACGCGATGATTCTCGAACAGACACTGGAAGAAGAAAAGCATGCGGATCGTCTGCTGACAGAAATCTCCTCGCGGACGAATCCTACGGCTTCAGTGGCGGCGTAATGCGCCGGCCTTAGTTTGGGGACAGGGTTTTTGTTCGTGCTTCCCATTCCGGCGACAAAGAACATCGGCGGGGTGGGGCACCGACAATTGCTTAGATTGCCGCGGTGGGAATTTGGCCGATTCAGTCGGCGGCTGTGACGGCGTCGGAGCTTTTGCCTTGGGATTTGCGAGAGGCCTTCTGGACGGAGTCGGACTTGGCGCTTGGCTTGGGGATGGCGCCGAGATCCACCTTGCCTTCGGCTAGCTGCATCAGGAAATCCTGGCTGGAAAAAACGGGAGCGTCTTTGTCGATTTTCGACGCGCGCAGATAAGTCCCATACGGCTGTTGAATGCGTGCTTTCACGGTGTCGGCGAGATAGGAGGGCAGGATTTCGTCGTGGATGCGCGCCTTGGCCGCGGCGTCCCGCACAGGGAAGACGACTTCGCAGCGCTCGAAAAGATTGCGGGGCATCCAGTCGGCCGAGCCGAGGTAGATTTCGTCGTCGCCGCCATTGGCGAAGTGG
>Ga0181520_10013518_pt1 | contig 10264 bp, 5 predicted proteins | sample PEATcosm2014_Bin_29_FD_132451 | JGI IMG/M metagenome (GOLD analysis project Ga0181520, IMG submission 132451) | Peatland microbial communities from MTU Mesocosm Facility, Houghton, MI, USA - PEATcosm2014_Bin02_30_metaG | ecosystem: Environmental > Terrestrial > Soil > Wetlands > Peat | place... | reverse complement strand
GAATGCCTCAATGCGTCAAGCTGGGCCGCGACGGTTTGGCCCACGGTCATGCGTGTTCCATCGTAGAGAATCAGGTCGAGCGATTCCACGTTGTCCACGACCTTGCCGCCGAGCAATCCATGAACGCCGCAACTGTTGTTGCCGATCATGCCGCCCAGAGTGCAGCGCGAGTGCGTCGCCGGGTCGGGAGCATAGGTCAGGTGATGTTGCTCTGCGGCCTCGCGCAGCCTGTCGAGAACCAGGCCGGACTCGACCTTCGCCAGCCTTGCTTCCGGATCGATGGAAATGAGGCTGCGCATGTAGCGCGAAAAGTCAAAGACAACGGCGACGTTGGCGCACTGACCGGCCAGGCTGGTTCCCGCGCCGCGCGGCAAAACGGCTGCTCCCGTGGCGCGACATGCGGCCAGCGCGGCCTCAATATCAGCGGCATCGCGCGGCAACAATACGCCCACTGGAAGCTGCCGGTAGTTCGACGAGTCCGAAGCATAGAGCGCCCGCGAACCAAGATCGAAGCGAACATCGCCGCGCACGGTCTGCTTGAGGAGTGCCTCCAACTCGCGATGGGCAGCGAAGGCTTCGTGCGTCAGCGGCGGCTGATTCATCAGGACGGAAAGAGGTGGAATGGCCACGGGGCAATGGTACCGCGTTTGAATGGGACGCGCGCCATCCAAACAGGAAGATGACGGCAGCACATTCTCAGCAAGAATCTGAACAACCTTCATTCCTCGTTTGTACGCAGGCTTCAATCGGCGATAGTCGGAGGACGCTATTACGATGGCCTTGCATCTTTGCGGTCAGGGATTGCGAATCGCAATCAATTGTCATCCCCAGATAGGAATTAATTTGCCTCACGAAGATCAGGGAGTGAATGCAGGGGAACTTCGAGAACCGCTCTAGCGCGTGGGCCACTCTTCAACGACCACGCCCAGATCGTTGAGCTCCGTGATCGCGGCTTCGACGTTACGGCGGACTTTGGGACGGTCCTTCTTGCCGGCCACGGGCGACTCGGCCACTGCGATCACGCGGCCGTAGTGCCACGCGCCGGCGGGCAAAGCAACAAGGGCTTTGGCCAGATCGCCCGGGCGTATCTGGAGTTCCTGGCGGCGCGCAGCTTCGGGGCGCAGCATGGTTCCCTGGCCCACTGTGCTGGTGTTGGCGTCGGCCAGCGTGATGCGCAGGTTCAGCGTCTCGGCGTCGACCGAGAGAAATGGATTGACCCACGCGCTGGGCTCATGCACATCCACATACATGCTCTTGGTGGGCAGCGGGATCAAGGCCAAAGCGCCGCGCTGACGGTCGGCCTCGGTGGCTGTAGCCTGAGCGGCTTCCTGAGCTTTCTTTTCGGCGTTGACCGCCGTCTTGGCCACGCCGACGACTGCTTGTTCTTCCTTGTGGCAGGCCGCCAGGAACACCGCCAATAGCAGGCCCATCGGCACAAATCCATTGAGTCCAGAACGTCGAATCACCCTTCAAGAATAACAGGATCGTTGCGGCTGAAATCCAGCGCAGGCCCTGATCCTCGCTGATCTTTTGAATCGGGCAGTGCCCAGGCCGTCCAGCCCGCTGCCGAGCAGCAGTAGGTTACAGGGTTCCGGGGTGGCGGCATCCTCGGGCGTTGCAATTTACCGGCAACTTGTCTGCCGCGGCGCCGCTCTATTCAACCTCGGTCTCGCCCAGGAGTGCATTGACATGAACATCGCTGGTGAATGGGCCCGCCGCCCGTGACCCGCCGGTGAATGGGAACTACCTCTTTCACGCTTGAAGAGTCTCGCATTGCGGACTCGTTTCATCCAGAAACGTTTGCACTTCAGCAAACTGCCAATAATCTCGATTTTTGTATTTGCATTCCAAGCGATCTATGTTATCGTGTATATATTCCCGACGAGAAGGTGGCTGATCTTGCTGCCTTTTCCGATGGAAGTAGTTTGCGTCACTGGCCTCCCGGCACGAACAGCTTGACCGTTCGTGCCGTCTTTTTTGCGCAAAGAATCGCGCGATCCACGTTCCAGGAGCTCGCCACCCGCTGCCTGGCTTTCGATTCCCGCTTTTCTCGGTCTAAAATGATGCTGAGAGGGTTTTATGACGTACAACTGGATGAAGCGCCGCTGGGTTCTTGGAGTGGCCGTATTTGCAGTGACGGCAGCCAGCTATGCGCAGTGGTCGAACCCGGCCGACGACGTTCCTGCCTATCATCCCTCGGCGCCGCTTAAAGTGAGCGCCCTGCCGCCGATCCTCTCCGGCAGCAAGCTGGCAGGCGAACACTTCCAGTATCCCTGGCAGGTGCACGTCTACCAGATGGCAGCCAAGATCAGCAACGTGATTTATCAGCTTCCCTGCAACTGCCGTTGCGACCGCTCGCTGGGCCACACCAGCCTGCGCAGTTGCTATGAGACGATCCATAGCACCGAGTGCGACACCTGCGCCAAGGAGGGAGTTTTCGCCTACCAGCAAACCAAAGCAGGCAAGACTCCACAGCAAATCCGCGCGGCTATCGCCCGCCACGAATATGAGTCGATCGACCTGCTCAAGCAGTAGAACCGCGGCGATATTGGAATTGGCGTAGAATCGGCTTAGCAGCACGAGCCAGTTGGCCCGATGCATGCCCGATCAGGATGCCCAACGGCAGGTCTTAGCCGGTGGGATGGTAGATGGGGGCGTCACGGTTTCGACGGGATCGATTGCGGCTTAGGAGGCATGCCGGGGTGTGGGCACCCGTAATCGCTCGCAAAACAAAAGTTGCCAACGAGAATCTGGCACTTGCAGCTTAATTAACTAAGCTGCCGTCTTCCACGGCTTCGCCTGCGGGCTGTGAGCGGACGTCATTTAGTGGGCTGGCGGTTGCGGCTCGGTCCGTGTTGTAACCGCGAGATCATCGGACTAGCTGCTGGCGGATTTTGTCCGTTCTGAGCGCCAGCAGTGAAATCCCCGGAACTGGACTGAGCATGGATTCTCCTGGCTGACAGCGATTTCGGACGCGGGTTCGACTCCCGCCGCCTCCACCATAGATAAGTACGTATATAATCATAGATTTATCCTGTGGAAAAAGTTGGATGTTGAGAAAATGTACCCATATTGTACCAAGCGGCTTTTGGTGCTAAATTGGCTGCATTATGCTCAGTGTCTACGCTCGCCACAGCCCCCAATGCGCGAAGAAAGACGATCCCTTCTACCGCCGCTGCCGCTGCCCCAAGTGGATTAACGGCAGGCTCCCCGGCCATCAAGAACGATTTCGCGTCTCTGCCAAGACCCGGTCCTGGGAGCAGGCCGAACTCGTCGCTCGCAAGTTCGAGCACAAATCGCTGAGTGGTGAGGATGTAAAGGCTGTTCGGGCTTTGCCGACTGTGAAGGAGGCCGTCGCCACTTACCTCGGGGACGCCGAAGCCCGCGGCCTCGCCTCGTCCACCGTGGAGAAACTCAGGCATATCTTTGAGGCGCAACTCTTGGGCTTCGCCAAAGAGCGCGACATCACCTTCCTGCGTGACTTCAACTCGCAAAATCTGATCGAGTGGCGCCAAACCTGGAAGGATAAGCCGCTAGCGCGGAAAAAGAAGTTTGAGCGAATCATCGGCTTCTTCTGGTTTTGTGTCCGGCGGGGCTGGCTCCATGAGAACCCGACTGCCACGATGGGCAGGGTGATCGCCAAACATGTTCCGACCAACTACTTCAATGCCGAGGAGTACCAGAGAATCGTCGGCGCAACCTATCGGCTCGACGAAGATGTCGAGCGATCATGGGCTCCTGAGAAGCGCGGGGTCCGCATCCGCGCTCTCACCAAGTTGATGCGATGGAGCGGCCTGCGCATCCGAGACGCCGTCACCCTCGAATGTTCGCGCCTGGAAGAGAACAAACTGCTGCTCTACCAGGCCAAGACCGGAATCCCCGTCTTTGTACCTTTGCCGCCTGAGGTCGCGGAACTACTTCGCTCGATTCCACCGTGCCTCAAACCCAACCCGCGCTACTTCTTCTGGAGCGGCAACGGTCTTCCCAAGACCTTTGTGGCCAATTGGCAGCGTGCCTATCGTCGGCTCTTCAAAATCGCCGACCTTCGTAATCCCGACGGCACCCCTAAGCGCGCCCACTGCCACATGTTCCGCGATACCTTCGCGGTCGAAATGCTGCTTGCCGGTGTCCCTATCGACCAGGTCTCGATCCTGCTCGGTCATGCGAGCGTGCGGGTCACCGAGAAGCACTACTCGCCCTGGGTCCGCGCTCGTCAGGACCAGTTGGAGAAGAGCGTACAGGCGGCTTGGCTGCTGCGGCCGGGGAGAACAAATTCGACCAATTAGCTTAAGGTTTGGCCGTTTAGCAGATAAGGCGTCCTCCGATGTCGCCTTACTTATCCCGGAAGCCGATTCACCGTTATCGATTTAGCGGTCCAAACGAGTAATGCCCTTTCCGCGTTAAGATGGAAGCGACTCAAATCTACTTAAAAGAAGCCCATTCGATGCGTGCATCTCGTACACGGTCTCCGCTCTTGACTTCAGTCATCTTCGCCTTTGTTTGCACTGCAATGGCAGTTAATATCGCCCATGGACAGGAACCAGTTTGGCCGCTCTCCGGACCTGCATTTCAGGCTTCAGTGACTGATCTGCAGAAGGCCGCCGCGCAAATTGTGCCCGAAAAGTTCATGGAGGCAACTGTCCTCTTTGAGCGGGACAGCTACCGGATCGATACAGAGGGCCGCGTCACCTATCGTCATTCGCTCATATTTCGCATCGAGACACAAGCCGGTGTGGATGACTGGGCCGAGACCTCTGCCCGCTACGCGCTCTGGTATCAGAATCAGCCAGTCATTCAGGCGCGGGTGATTCTGCCCGATGGACGAGTCAGCCAGCTCGATCCGAAGACTGTTATCGATGGACCGGCATCCGACGCTGACGATAATGTCTACACCGATGAGCGCATTCGCAAAGCTCCCTTGCCGGCCCTTGCCATTGGCGCCATCGTGGAAGAAGAGACTGTGACAGAGGACAAGCAGCCATTCTTCGCCGGCGGCGGCGTTTATCGAGACGAAGCCTCGCGCGGTGTTCCGATTGTGAGCTCCGAACTGCTCATTGACGCGGCAAGCACCTTGAAGCTGCAATACCGCGTACATCATCTTGACTCCGCCAAAATCACCGAGAGCGAACATGATGGCGAGCGCCACCTGCGTTTTTCAATGGGCTACATGCCCGCGCGCGCCGAGTCTGACATCAAGCTGGCAACCCACGACGATCTCAGCCCGATGATTGAGTTCTCCACGGGTGAGTCCTGGGCGGCCGTCGCCAACGCGTATCGGCAGCTTTCTGAGGCGCACATCAATCTCGAAAAGGTGAAGCCGCTGCTGCCCTCTAAACCAGCGCCGACGCGTCTTGAGCAGATCAAAGACCTGGTCGCGCGATTGCATAAAGAGATTCGCTACACAGGCATTGAATTCGGACAGGCCAGCCTGCAGCCAGCCCTGGCAGCCGATGTCATCAAACACCATTACGGAGATTGCAAGGACAAGGCAGCCGTGCTTGTTGCCATGCTGCGCGCCGTGGGCATTCCCGCGAGCATTGCGTTGCTCGACTCCGGTCCGGGTCGCGATGTTACGGCTGAGTTGCCCGGCATGAATGAGTTTGACCACGCAATTGTTTATGTACCGGCTGACGACAAGGAAGCGCCGGCTCTGTGGATTGACGCCACCGCCGAGTACACGCAGGTCGGTTGGCTGCCGCGTATGGATCAAGGTCGTCAAGCGCTCATCATTGCTGAAGGCACAACTTCGCTGACAGCCACACCAGAGTTCAAGCCTGAAGAAGATCATTTGACCGAGGTGCGCGAGGTGGAGATGGCTGCCTACGGTTCAGCGCACATCACCGAGACTTCACTCACTGAAGGTGACGTCGATTCCGACTATCGTTCCGACTATGGCGAAGCCGATACTCGTGAAAAGCGCAAGGGTCTTGAAGACTACGCCCGCGATCAATATCTCGCCAAAGCGCTAACCCGCGTCGACCGCGGTGATGGAAAGGACCTGACGAAGCCCTTTGTACTCAAATTGGACATGGCTGAAGCCAAGCGCGGCAACACACTGATTGACGATGCTGCACTTGCAATCCCATTCTCCGGTGTCTTCTATCGGCTTCCCGAGTGGTTCAGAACGGACCCAAAACTCAAGGGAGAAAAGCTCACGCCGCAACAGGAAGACGATCAGAAGCGTGCGATTGCCGCGCGCGCAACGACCTATGACGTGCATCCCTTCCTCACAGAATGGCGTTATCGCATCACTCCACCGGAAGGCTTTATATTGCGTGCTTTGCCGGAGGACAAGAAGATCGAAATGGGTCCGGCTCTGCTGACGCAGCACTACGAGCAGGATGCAAAAGGGATCATAACCGCCGACCTGCGCTTCAGTACCGGCAAACCGCATTATTCGGTAGATGAAGCGCTGGCTTTGCGCGAGGCTGTGCTCTCCTCCTACAAACAGGACATGATCACGATCCTCTTCGATCAGCAGGGATCCAAACTAATGGCCGCTGGCAAGATTCGCGAGGCTCTTGCCGCCGATCGCGCGCTGATCGATCAGCATCCCGCCAAGGCGCTGCAACATGCACAGATAGCTTACGCGCTGCTCAAAGCTGGCATGGGTGATCGGGCTCGTGCCGAGGCACTTCAGGCGACGAAATTAGATCCGAAATCGGCCGTCGCTTTCAAGACGCTCGGCTGGATGTGCCAGTTTAATGCGATCGGCATTCAGTACAGCCAAGGTTTCGATTGGGATTGCGCCTCGACGGCCTACAAGAAGGCAATGGAACTCGATCCGGACGACACAAATAGTCTCATCAATCTTAGCGTGCTCAACGAATACGATCACAACGGAGATCGCTACAGTCCGCATGCAGCCTTAGCAGATGCCGTGCGTCTCTTTCGTTCTCTGCTCGACAAAGATAAGGATGTTGGCGAGCAGTATCAGAACAATCTGCTCTATGATCTGCTCTACAGTAATCAGTACAAGACGCTCTTGCAGGAACTGGACAAGCTGCCTTCGTCAGTCAATCGCGATGCTCTTGGAATCTCAGCAACTGTTGCCATGGAAGGGGGACAAAAGGGAATCGCCGCCGGCATTGCCCGCGCAGACCACCTGACTGCCGGTGCGGATGGCCGAAGCTCAGCCCTTGCCGCAGCCGGTAATCAACTCCTCTACTTGCGCATGTATCCCGAGGCGGCCGAGATGCTCGCCGCCAGTGCTGTAGGGCAAAGTGACTCTGCATCCACGACCCAGCGTGTTAGCGTTTTCCGTCAGCTCTCCCGTTGGAATGGCGATTTTCTTCCTGTATCCGATCCACGCAGCGTGGTTCAGCGCATGATGCTGGCCGTCATCACTGGCCAACTGGATGATAAGCTCGCCAACGAACTGCTCGCACGCCACGCCTATGGTTCAACACTTGAGTGGCAACGCAATCTCGAAAAGGTGGATCAAAGCCGCGGCATGTTACATGACATGGCAACGCACTCCAGCCTGCCCGCAAATGCTCTGCTTGATCTGATCGCAGGCAATCTTAAACTCAGTGTTGAAGGTGACGACACCAGTGGTCACAAAGTGACTACGCACAGTCTTGGGGCCAAAAGCCAGAGCTTTTTTGTTGTGAAGGAAGACGGACACTTTAAGATCGTCACCGAGGGTGCAACTCCCTCTGAAGCTGGCAATGAAGCTCTCTATCTGCTGAGCATTGGTCATGATTCGGAGGCACGTTCCTTGCTCGACTGGATGCGTGACCGGATGCACAAAGGCGGCGGCGACGACCCACTCTCGGGCCCCCTGATGCCGCGTTTCTGGTCGGTGGGCGATGCTGCCGAACACAAAACCATGGTACGCGCCGCTGCTTCGCTTGTGGCAGATAATGTCGGCATTCGAGAACTGCTACCCGCGTTGCAAGCAGACTTGAAGAATGCAACCGACGAGCAAGAACGCCTGAACCTTGAGCTGCTTCTCGGTTCCTGCTACAAAACCGTGCAGGATGGCGCGGCTCTGAGAGCAGTCAGTTCTGAAGTCATTGCGAAATATCCCGATTCCTATGTAGCCATCGAACTCGTAGCCGATGCAGATGCGATGCTGAAAGATTGGACCAGTTCGAACTCGATCTTCACCGCTCAGCTCGTCAGACATCCCGACGACGAAAACCTGCTGCGTATGAAAGCTCGTGCTGAAGAAGCGCAGGGCGATTTTGTCCAAGCTCGGGCAACCCGCCAAAAGCTCTTTGACAACGGCAAAGCCACCTCCAACGACTACAACGGATATTCATGGACGGCGCTCTTCGATAACAAGATCGATGCCGATGTCATTAAGGCAGCGCAACAGTCCAATATGCTCAGTCACAATGCGAACTTCGGCGACATGCACACTCTCGCCTGTCTATATGCCAGCCAGGGCCGCACCACCGAAGCGCGTGATCTGCTGCTGAAGGCAATGACAGTGGCAAACCTCTCCGAACCCAACTCCGAGATTTGGTACGCTCTTGGTTCCATTTATGAGCAATACGGTGTCGCCGACGCAGCCATCGAAGCCTACCACAAGGTGGAAAAGCCCGAAGGCCGGATCTACCCCACGAGCACCTGGCTGCTGGCTCAAGCGCGCCTGAAGGCTCTCGGTGCAAGCTAGCAGATGGGCAAAGCTAGCCAGGCGCGAGACAATCTGCCTTGCATTGCAGAACCATCGATCTATTGGTGGAACAATTCAATCTGGGATTTCGAAATAGAAAGCTGATTTCACTTGTAAGTGGCTCTTGCATTGTCGAGAAAAGCATGGTATTAAATAAGTGAAGGACACAACTGTCCGGTTAACATCTAACTCGCTTACTGCAACCCTCTGATCTGTGATGAGTTGCAGTTGTTTTTGTGTGGTGTCGATTTGAAATTGCCGCGATGCTGGTTCCAGAGATGTTCTCTGGAGGCAGCGGTGAACGCTGGCAGGTTGTTGTTTGCGCAGTTGATGGATTTTCTTCCCTGGACCTCGTTTGCCCGCAGTGTGGCTCGGTATGGCGGTGACCGCAGAGTGCGCAACTTCACTTGTGCCGAACAGTTCCGCGCCATGGCCTTTGCCCAGTTGACCTATCGCGAGAGCCTGCGCGACATCGAAGCTTGTCTCGGCGCGCAGCCATCCAAGCTCTACCCCATGGGTTTCCGTTCGCCCGTGCGGCGTTCCACGTTGGCAGAAGCCAACGAGAGCCGCGACTGGCGCATCTATGCAGAGTTGGCGCAAAGGCTGATGCTCCAGGCCCGCAAGCTCTACGCGCAGGAAAGCCTCGGCATGGACCTTGACGCAGCCGCCTATGCGCTGGACTCGACCACCATCGACCTGTGCCTCAGTTTGTTTCCCTGGGCGCATTTTCGCTCCACCAAGTCCGCCGTTAAGATGCACACACTGCTTGATCTTCGCGGATTAATTCCCGTGTTTATCCGCGTCACCACTGGCGATACGCACGACGTCAACATCCTCGACCAGATCGTATTCCAGCCCGGAGCCTACTATGTGATGGATCGCGGCTACATCGACTATTGCCGGCTTCATCGCATCCATCTGGCGGGGGCCTTCTTTGTCACTCGCGCCAAAAGCAACCTCGACGCATCCCGCATCTACTCCCACCCGGCAGACAAGCTCGCCGGCATCCTCGCCGATCAGTCCATCGCTCTCAACGGCTATGACAGCCGCAAGGATTATCCTAGCCATCTGCGCCGCATCCGATTCCGCGATCCGGACACTGGCAAGAATCTTGTCTTCCTGACCAACCAGTTCACTCTGCCCGCCGCCACCGTCTGCGCTCTCTACAAAAGCCGCTGGCAGGTTGAACTGTTCTTCAAGTGGATCAAGCAGCACCTGCGTATCAAAGCCTTCTACGGAACCAGCGAAAACGCAGTCAAAACCCAACTCTGGATCGCCATCTCGGTCTATCTGCTGGTCGCCATCGTCAAAAAACGCCTCAATCTGCCCGGCTCACTCTACACTTTATTGCAAGTCCTCTCAGTTACTCTGTTCGAGAAAATGCCCATTTCACAGGCACTTCAGCAGAAAGACTACACAAATTCACAGCCAACTAACTCCAACCAACTGATTCTGTTCGAGTTTTAACCGGACAGTAGTGGGTTGAATACTATGAGCGTAACGACGCTGGGTGGACTCGGTACCACAATTTTCCTTGCATCGATGAGAACAGTGCAGATAATGCACTGTACGCGGCTCTCTCTTACGTGAATGATCGCCCGCAACTCGGCGAAAGCTGAGTCAGGGATAAAGCGCCACAAT
>Ga0181520_10013515_pt1 | contig 10266 bp, 9 predicted proteins | sample PEATcosm2014_Bin_29_FD_132451 | JGI IMG/M metagenome (GOLD analysis project Ga0181520, IMG submission 132451) | Peatland microbial communities from MTU Mesocosm Facility, Houghton, MI, USA - PEATcosm2014_Bin02_30_metaG | ecosystem: Environmental > Terrestrial > Soil > Wetlands > Peat | place... | reverse complement strand
CCACCGGGCATTGCGTGGCAATGACCCTCATGCAATTCAGGAAGGACTGATGGAAAAGATCCCGATGACTCCGGGGGGGCTGGCCACCCTGGAGGAAGAACTCAAATTGTTGAAGTCGGTGGAACGCCCGACGATCATTCGCGCCATCGCGGAAGCCCGCGAACATGGCGACTTGTCGGAAAACGCCGAGTATCACGCCGCGCGGGAACGCCAGAGCTTCGTCGAAGGCCGGATCACCGAACTGGAAGACATCGTCAGCCGCGCCCAGGTCATCGACGTATCGACGCTGTCGGGCACGACCGTGCGCTTCGGCGCCACGGTGACGCTGGCCGACGAGGATAGCGACGACGAGTCGGTGTATCAGATCGTCGGCGCGCACGAGGCGGACATCCGCTCCGGCCGTCTGTCCGTCCACTCGCCATTGGGGCGGGCCCTGATCGGCAAGCATGTCGGCGACTCGGTCGAGGTGAGCACGCCGGGCGGGTCGAAATCCTACGAAATCGTCGACGTCCGATTTAGCTAGGGCCTGAACAAGCGAGTCATTTGCCGCGCGGACGCGCGCCACCCTCACCCTGACCTCTCCCGCCACTTTGGCGGGAGAGGAGCTCATCCGACGATCCGCAGGCGCTATTCAATTCCTCCCGCGAACTCTCGCGCGGGCGCTCAACGCGCCAAGCCGGCCCTGTAGGCTGGCTAGCCGACGATTTCGAATTCGGCGAAGAAGAAGGCGATTTCCTTCGCCGCGTTTTCCAGGGAATCGGACCCGTGCACCGAGTTGGCTTCCACCGATTCGGCGAAGTCGGCGCGGATGGTGCCGGCCGCCGCATTGGCTGGGTTGGTTGCCCCCATGATTTCGCGATTGCGGGCGACGGCGTTCGCCCCCTCGAGAACCTGAACGACCACCGGACCGGAGGTCATGAAGTTGCAGAGGTCGGAAAAGAACGACCGTTCGGCGTGGACGGCGTAGAACCGGCTGGCCTGCGCCTTGGTCAGGAGCAACCGCTTCTGGCCGACGATGCGAAGACCGGCGTCTTCGAAACGGGCGTTGATCTTGCCGGTCAGGTTGCGGCGCGTCGCGTCCGGTTTAATGATCGACAATGTGCGCTCGGTAGCCATGGTCCCTCGTGCTTGGTTTGCCCCTCCTTGGCGGAGGTGGGCGGTTTATACCGTCTCGCTCGCGCCGTGGCAACGGACAGCTTGGAGAGCGGGCGGAGAGCGTGCTATTCCCCCGCTCATGCTGCATGTGAACGCACTGACCTATCGCCTGGGAGCACGGATCCTTTTCGACTCCGCGACCGTCCACGTCGCGGCCGGTCAGCGGGTCGGTCTGGTCGGCAGGAACGGTGCCGGCAAGTCGACATTGTTTCGCCTGATCGCCGGCGAACTCGGTCCCGACGGCGGGTCGATCGCCTTGCGGCCGCGCGCCCGCCTCGGCTGTCTCGCCCAGGACATGCCGGACAGCGAGGACACACTGCTTGCCTACGTCCTCGCCCATGACGCCGAACGCCACACCCTGCTCACCCAGCTCGATCGGGCCCACGCCGGGCAGGCCGACATTCACGACCGGCTGACCGCGATCGATGCGCATGCCGCCCCGGCGCGCGCCGCCGCCATTCTCGCCGGACTGGGCTTCGACGAGGCGGCGCAGGCGCGCCCGGTCAACAGCTATTCCGGCGGCTGGCGGATGCGCGTCGCCCTGGCCGGCACCTTGTTCGCCAAGCCCGATCTGCTGCTGCTCGACGAACCGACCAACCATCTCGACCTCGAAGCCTGTCTGTGGCTGGAGGACCATCTGGCCGGCTATGACGGCACGCTGATCGTCATCAGCCACGACCGCGACCTGCTCAATCGGGTTGCCGAACGGATCGTCCATATCGACCAGGGCCGGCTGGTATCCTATGGCGGCAATTACGACCGCTTCGAGCAGACCCGGCGCGAGCGGCTGGGCAATCTGGTCAAGGCGGCGGCCAAGCAGGCCGAGGACCGGGCACGGCTGCAAACCTTCATCGATCGGTTCCGCGCCAAGGCGAACAAGGCGGCGCAGGCGCAGAGCCGCATCAAGATGCTGGAGCGTTTGGGTCCCCCCATTGCCGTGGTCGAGGAAACCACCATCAGCTTCGACTTTCCCGACCCCGAGCCGCAGCCTCCGCCGCTGATCGCCATCGAGCGCGGCAAGGCCGGCTATGTCCCCGGCAAACCGGTGCTGCGCGGCATCGAACTGCGGATCGACCAGGACGACCGAATCGCTCTGCTCGGCGCCAACGGCAATGGCAAGTCGACCCTGGCGAAAATCATGGCCGGACGCCTGGCCCTGCAGGACGGCACCCTGTTTCGCCCACCGAAACTGCGGATCGGCTATTTTTCCCAGGATCAGGCCGACGAGCTCAACCTGGCGGCCCCCGCCTACGCCCATATGCAGGCGCTGATGCCCGACGCGACGCCGACCAGGGTGCGCGCCCAGTTGGGCCGCTTCGGCTTCTCCGGGGACCGCGCCGACGTCGCCGTCGGCAATCTGTCGGGTGGCGAGAAGGCGCGGCTTCTGTTCGCCTTGATGAGCCGGGATGCCCCGCATCTGATGATCCTGGACGAACCGACCAACCATCTCGACATCGACAGCCGCGAGGCGCTGGTCGAGGCGCTGAACGCCTATTCCGGCGCGGTCGTGCTGATCAGCCACGATTCCCGGTTGATCGAGCTGGCGGCCGACCGGCTGTGGCTGGTCGCCGACGGACGGGTCGGCGCCTTTGACGGCGACATGGCGGATTATCGCGCGCTGCTGTTGGCGCGTCAGCCGAAACCGGCGGAACGCGAGGTCAAGCGCAACGACGACCGGAAAATCGCCGCTGAGCGGCGCGCCCGGCGCAACGCTCTGCAAAAGGCGGTCAACGAGGCTGAACGGACGGTGGAGCGGTTACACCGCGACAAGGCCGCGCTGGAAGCCCGCCTCGCCGATCCCGCTCTCTATGCCAATGGCATGGCGGCGCAGATGAGCGAACTGCACAAAACCTTGAGCGAGATCGCGCGGTCGCTTGAGTCGGCCGAGGAGACGTGGCTGTCCGCCCACCAGGCGCTCGACGATGCCGATGCCTCTGTCGGATAATTTCCGTCCGTCGATTTGATTTTGCCGGAAGATTTCCGGTACCTTGGCGTTTACCCCACCCGATAGGAGACCGGCCCTGTTTCGTTCGATCCTGATCGCCGGCCTCGCCCTGCTGCTGATCGCCGCCGCGGCCGACCCGGCCCATGCCGGCGAGCGTGAGCGCGTCGACGCCCTGACCCGGCAGATGATGCAACTCTATTCCCAGGGCCGGTTTGCCGAGGCGACCCCCCTGGCCGTCGAGATTCTGTCGACGTTGCAGAAGGCGCTTGGGCCGGAAACCCCGGAGGTCGCCAGCGCGCTCAACAATCTCGCCGAATTGTATGCCAAGCAGCGCCGCTTCACCGATGCCGAACCGCTCTATCGGCGCAGCCTGGCGATCCGCGAGAAACTGCTGGGACCCGACCACCCCGATTCGGTGAAAAGCCGGGACCGGCTGGCGGACCTCATGCGGGAGGAAGACCGAGAGGCGCCGACGGCTTCCCAACCGCGCCCGCCCGCCGCCCCATCCGCCGCCGCGATGCCGCCGCCGGCGCCACAGCCGAGGCCGGCGCCCGTCGCCAGACCGGCCGCGGCCAATCCGGCGTCGCAGGACCTGGCGATAGCCTATCAGAAGACCCAACAGGCAAACGAGCTGAGCCGGCAGGGGCGTGTCGCCGAGGCCATCCCTCTGGCAAAAGAAAGCCTGGCTGTACTTGAAAAGACGCTTGGACCTGACAATAAAAATGTCGCCATTGTTCTGGTCAATTTGGCGAATTATTATTCCGACCAGGAACAATATGATCTGGCGGAGCCGCTCTACAAGCGCAGCCTGACCATCCTCGATAAACTCGGACCGACCTCCGAGTCCGACCGTGCCTATGCTCTTTCCAGTTTTGGCAATCTCTACGCCCGTCAACACCGCGCCACCGACGCCGAACCGCTCTACCGGCAAGCCATTCCGCTGCTCGACAAGGTGTATGGCCCGACCAATCCGAACACGGTGACGGTCGTCAACAATCTGGCGGCGATGGATGAGAACGAGGGACGCAAGCCGGACTCCGATCCGCTGATCAAGGGCCGCTGGACTCCGCATTTGCGCATGGCGACCGGCATCGACGTCCCGCCGGTCAAGCCGCCCGCCACTATGCCGCCGCCCAACCCCGCCGACCTCGACCAGGCGAAACAGACGGAGCATCAGGTGTTCGCCTTGACCAGCCAGGGCAAGTTCGCCGAAGCGCTGACCCTGGCGCAGCAGAACCAGACCTTGCTGGAAAAGATGTACGGCCCCGACAGCCTCGCCGCCGCGGTCAATCTCGACACCATCGCCGGTATCGACAAAAGCCTGGGACACAACACCGAAGCCGAAGCGCTCGCCGCCCGCAGCCAGACCATCCGCAATACGTTGCGGGCGGCGGCGCCTTGACGCCTATTCCGACTGCAACACTTTCGGCACCACGATGCTTTCGGTGCGCAGACGGAACGATTCCGGCATGCCCGACCCCAGCAATGGCCGCAGATACATGCGGAAGGCGTCGGTGACGTCGGTGCCGCAGGGGGCGATGAATTCGTCCGGCATCGAACGCACCTTGCCGGCCACCAACTGCAACGGCTTCAGGCTGTAATCCACCGAATAAAAGCCGGTGCGCTGGATGGTGACCGAGCCGTCGCTGTCGCCCCAGATGCCGTATTGCGCCGCCTTTTCGCCGACCTCCCGGGCCTCGCGCTGGTCGACGTCGGAGACGCAGCCGACGAAGCACCGCTGCAGATAGCCGAACGTGTCGCCGCGAATGCGGCGAACCGGGATATGGGCGCGAATCCGCTCGGTCAGCAAATCGGCCAGCGTCGCGAATCCGGAGAGTTGGATGTTGCCGTGCTCGTCCTGTTCGCGCACCTTCGACAATTTGGCGCCGATCGGAACGCCGGAGCCGTCGTGGATGCCCTCGGACACCGCGATGACGCAGCGGCCGAGACGGTCGTAGGTCGCCTTGACCGCGGAAAGGAACTGCTCGACATCGAAGGGGCGCTCCGGCAGGTAGATGAGGTGCGGACCGTCTTCGGGAAATTTCTTGCCCAGAGCCGAGGCGGCGGTGAGAAATCCGGCATTGCGCCCCATCACCACGGCGAGATAGATGCCGCCCATCGCCAGATTGTCGAGATTGGCTCCCATGAACGCTTGCGCGACAAAGCGGGCGGCGGAGGGATATCCCGGCGTGTGGTCGTTCTCGACGAGGTCGTTGTCGATGGTCTTGGGGATATGCACGCAGCGCAGGGGATAGCCCGCGGCATTGGCCTCTTCGCTGACGATGCGGACCGTGTCCGAGCTGTCATTGCCGCCGATGTAAAAGAAATAGGCGACGCCATGCGCGCGCAACACCTTGAATATCTCGTGGCAGTATTTGGCGTCCGGCTTGTCGCGCGTCGAGCCGAGCGCCGACGACGGGGTGTGCGCCACCATTTCAAGGTTGTGGGTGGTCTCCTGGGTAAGGTCGAGGAACTGTTCGTTGACGATGCCGCGCACGCCGCGCACCGCGCCATAGACTCGCTCGACATTGCGGAATTTGCGGGATTCGAGGACCGCGCCGACCATCGTCTGGTTGATCACCGCCGTCGGGCCGCCGCCCTGGGCCACCAGCACCTTACCACTCAACATTCCGTCTCTCCTTGAACCCCACCTTTTGCCGCCTGGTGTTGGCTTTTTTCTTCCCAGCCGCCGCTCTCGGTCTGCTGATAATAGCGCAAATCCAGGCCCGCCGCCGCCAACTCACGCCACAACCGGCGCGCCGCGACAACGGCGTTTTCGTCATGGCCGTCGAACAGCGTCAGGCAGCGGGCGAAGGCGGTCATCCGCGCCGAAACGATTCCATCGGTCAAAACCAGCACATCCGCCGCATTGGGGTTGTCGTCGGCGGCGGTCAGGGCGATCGGCTGCAGGGCGGCGTCGCCGTCCGCCGTCTTGCCGTGCGGCAGCCAGGAATCGGCGTCGTAGGTCCACAGGAGGGAATCGAGATGCGCCACCCGCTCCTCCGACCCCGCCATCACCACCACCCGGTGGCCCGCCGCGTAGGCCTTCTCCAGCAACTTGGGCAGCGCCCGCTCCAGCGGCGTCGTTTGCAGGTGATAGAAGCCGACCCGCGTTGTCATGCGCCCTCGAAGGCGTCGGCGACCAGCCGGTCGAGCAGGCGGACGCCAAAGCCGGTCGGCCCCTCGCCGGCCAGCGGACCATCCTCGTCCACCCCGGCGACGCCGGCGATGTCGAGATGCGCCCACGGCAATTCGGTCGGCACGAAATGTTGCAGGAAACGCGCCGCGTGCAGGGCATCCGGCCCGCGTTCCCACTGGCAATTCCGTAGATCGGCGATGTCGCTTTTCAACGCCTCGTCATAGGCATCGGTGAGCGGCAGGCGCCACAGCAGCTCCTCCTCCGCCTCGGCCGCCGCCATCAGGCTGGCGGCCAGCCGGTCGTCGGCGGTGAACAAGCCGGCGCGGTGGCCGCCCAGCGCCACCTCGACGGCGCCGGTCAGGGTGGCGAGATCGATCATCCAGCACGGTTTGCCGATGGCGGCGGCATAGGCCAGGGCATCGGCGAGGACAAGGCGGCCCTCGGCGTCGGTATCGATGATTTCGACCGTTTGCCCGGCGTAGGATTTGACCACGTCGCCCGGCCGCGTCGCCCGCCCCGAGACCATGTTCTCGGCGATCGCCAGCACCCCCAACGCGTTGACCGGCGCCTTTCGCGCCGCCAGGGCAAGGAGGACGCCGGCCACCGCCGCCGCCCCGGCCATGTCGCCCTTCATCTCCTCCAGGTGCTCGGCCGGCTTGATGTCGATGCCGCCGGTATCGAAGGTAATGCCCTTGCCGACGAATGCCACGGGACGATCGCCGTTCGGCGCGCCAGACCAGCGCAGCAGCACCAGGCGGGGCGGATGAACGCTGCCCTGCCCCACCGCCGCCAGCAAATTCAGACCGGCGGCGGCGGGATCGATCACCTCGACCGTCACGCCGTACGCGGCGAGTTGATCAAGGCGTTCGACAAAACGCTCCGGTGTCAGGTCGTTGGCCGGCGCCACCACCAGATCGCGGGCGAACGACGCCCCGACCGCCGCCGCCGACAACCGGGCGAAGCGGGCCTGGGCGGCATTGGGGGCGTCGGTGACCACGGTCACCTGCGCCAGGAGAACCACCTTGTCCGGATCGGGCTTGGACCGGTAACGCTCGCTCGGGCGCCAGGCGCGCAATGTCATGCCATAGGCCAATTCCGCCGACTCCACCGCCGACAGGCCCAGCGACACGGTCAAACTCACCGGGCCCAACCCGGCGATGGCGGCGTAGAGGGCGCCGCCGATCCGCCGGAGCCGCCGGGCATTCCGGCCCTCGGGCTCGCCCAGCCCGACCACCACCCGCCAGCCCTCACCGGTCATCACCGGCAGGACGTCCTCGGCCTCGGCCTTGAAATCGGCGCAGCCCGCCAGGGCCCGGGCGAGCAGCGGATCGCCGATGCCGATCGGCGTCCCCGGCCGCGCTCCGACCGCCAGACCGTCGGCCGGAGCCGAGGCGGCGGAAAACACCACATTCAGCAAAGACTCATCTCTTCTCGTAATAGTCGGCGACGAAACGATCGAGCAGGCGAACGCCGAAGGCGGTTGCTCCCTTCGGTGTCACCGGACCGTCCTTCTTGGCCCAGGTGACCCCGGCGATGTCGAGATGCGCCCACTTGGTGTCCTTGACGAAGCGCTTGAGGAACATCGCCGCGGTAACGCTGCCGGCCTCGCGGCCGCCGACATTCTTCATGTCGGCGATGTCCGATTTGATCTGCTTGTCATAGGGCTCGTCGAGCGGCATCCGCCACAGCAATTCGCCCACCGCCTTGCCGGCGGCGGTCAGGCGCTCGGCCAAATCGTCGTCCGGGGTGAACAGGCCGGCATAAAGTTCGCCCAGCGAAATGACGATGGCGCCAGTCAACGTGGCGAGGTCGACCATCGCCTGCGGCTTGAAACGATCCTGGGCGTACCACAGCGCATCGGCGAGGACCAAACGGCCTTCGGCGTCGGTGTTGATGACCTCGATGGTCTGGCCCGACATCGAGGTGACGACGTCGCCCGGCCGTTGCGCCGTGCCCGACGGCATGTTCTCGACCAGACCGATGACGCCGACGGCATTCACCTTGGCCTTGCGCAAAGCCAGCGCCTTCATCAGCCCGATCACCACCGCCGAGCCGCCCATGTCCCATTTCATGTCTTCCATGCCGCCGGCCGGCTTGATGGAAATGCCGCCGGAGTCGAAGGTGACTCCCTTGCCGACGAACGCCACCGGGGCCGACTCGTCGTCGGCGCCGTTCCAGCGCAGGGTCACCAGCAGGGACTCCCGTTCGCTGCCCTGGCCGACGCCCAGCAGCGCGCCCATGCCCAGCTTTTTCATCTGCTTCTCGCCGAGAACGTCGATATCGACGCCGATATCGGCCAAACCCTTGGCCTGCGCGGCAAGCGTCGCCGGAAAGATGACATTGGCCGGCTCCGAGGCCAGATCGCGGGTCAGGTGCACGCCGTCGGCCACCGCATCGAGCACGGCGAACCGGCGCTTGGCCGGTCCCGACTCGCTCAGCGTCACCACCAGTTTCTTCAGGGACGGCTTGTCTTCCGGCTTTTCCTTGGTGCGGTATTTGTCGAAGCGATAGCCGCGCAGGCGGGCCGCCACCGCCACATGGGCGGCGAAGTCGGCGGCGCCGATCTGCGCGCCGTCAATGACGTCGATCGCCACCGTCGCCAACGCATCCCCGGCCGCCGCCAACTGGGCGACGACGGTGCCGCCGAATGATTCCGCCGCCAAAGCGTCGATCGAATCGGCCTTGCCCAGACCGACCAGCAGCAGCCGCTGGACGGTCAAACCGGCCGGCGCCGCCAACAGCAAGGCCTGGTCCTTCTTGCCCTCGAAGCGGCTGGCCGCCATGGCGCGCGCGATGGTTCCGCCGGTCTGCTCGTCAACCAGTTTTGCCGACGCGGTCAGGACACGGCCTTCCAGAATGCCGACGACAAGGGCGCCTTCGGCGGGAAGGGAAGGCTTGGCGAATGAGATTTTCATGAGCGGTCGATCCTGAAAAAGGGACGAGGAGGTGGGCCAGACAAATTAACATCAGGGCGTTACGGCTCCAACTGCCGAACCGCGCGATCGGTTGACAGGAGCCAGAATCCCCCGCCCGGCAGGGCGATCACCATGCTGGCCAGGCCGAACAGGACCGACATGGCGGTGGCTTGCGCCGCATTGACGCCGACCAGTCCGAACAGCGTCACCATGGCCACCTCGCGCGCCCCCCAGCCGGCGATCGAGATCGGCAATGTGGAGATCAACACCACCGGCGGCACCAGCACCAGGCAATCGAGCAGGCTGGCCGGAGCGTCCAGTCCGAGCGCCAGGCACCACACGACGAGCGCCAGATTGATGTGGCCGACAATGACCACGACCAGCACCGAGAATGCCGGCCGCCGCCGCCAGAACAGCCGCCTGGTGTCGCCGGCCAGATTGGCGAAGCCGCGCACGATGCGCCAGCGGCGCAGCGCCTCCGGCATGCGGTCGAGCTGCATCAGCACGCCGATCCCGGCGAGGCTGGCCACGGTCAGCGCCGGAAACACCCACAGAGTCGCGCCGTCGCCGAGGCGGGACGCCAACAGGGGTTGAGTCATCACCACCAGCAGCACCAGGCCGAACACCGTGGCGATCCGTTCGAGGGTCACCGAATTGAACGCGGCGGTCAGCGACAGGCCGGCGCGGCAGGTCTGCCAGATGCGGACGGCGTCGCCGCCGACCGCCCCGGGCAACACCTGGCCGAAGAAGATACCCATGGAAAACAGCGCCACCGCCTGGCGGTACGGCAGATGCGACCCGATCGCCCGCAGCACCATCTGCCAGCGCACCGCGCAAATGGCGACCTGCACAACCTGGAGCAGCACCGCCGCCACCAAAGCCCAGCTGGCGACGTCGCGCCCGGCCTCCCATGCCGCCCCGACATCGACCTTTTTCAACAGGTACCAGATGGCGAGCCCGGTCAGCGTGAACTTCAGCACCCAGGGCGCCAGACGTTTTACCAGGGTCAAGCTCCCCCCCCCAATCGCACCGGCTGGCGCTTGGCCCCCCAGGAGCCGGGGCGCGCCTCGAACAGCCCCGGCAGCGCTTCGCCGCAGACCTGGCAGTGGCCT
>Ga0181520_10013514_pt1 | contig 10266 bp, 10 predicted proteins | sample PEATcosm2014_Bin_29_FD_132451 | JGI IMG/M metagenome (GOLD analysis project Ga0181520, IMG submission 132451) | Peatland microbial communities from MTU Mesocosm Facility, Houghton, MI, USA - PEATcosm2014_Bin02_30_metaG | ecosystem: Environmental > Terrestrial > Soil > Wetlands > Peat | place... | reverse complement strand
TCCCTGAGCCTGGGAAGGGGGCCCCGGCGGATGCGCTTGGGGGCCAAGTTGGCGGGCGGTGTGCCCCAGTCCGCGCTCGCCTTCTCCAATCGCTTGCCGGGCGGATAGGGCCGAATGCGGCCGGACCACGGTGGGAGGATTTCGTAAATCGGGGATCGTGGCATGGTCGGTGCCTTGCACAAGTAAGGAGCCAGGAGTCAGAAGCCAGGAGTCAGAATAATGCCTCGCAATCGCTTACTTTTGGTTTCTGTCCCCCGGCTTTCGGGGTCTGGCTCCGAATGGCTTACCTTTCGGTCCATTCCCCTGGGGTCTTGAGCCGAATTTCTGGCTCCCAGGCGTGGGTCTCTCGGGCCGAGCTCCGCGATACTGGCTTCCGGCTCCAGTCCCTTGGGGTCTGGGTCCGCGATAGGGGCTTCCGGTTTCGGGCCGCTGAGGTCTGCCTCCGAATGGCTTACCCTTCGGTCCATTCCCCTGGGGTCTTGAGCCGAATTTCTGGCTCCCAGGCGTGGGTCTCTCGGGCCGAGCTCCGCGATACTGGCTTCCGGCTCCAGGACCTTGAGGTCTGGGTGCAGGATACGGTCTAGTTTTTGTGGGAGTCTGCGGCCTAAATCCGGAATTCCGACCTAGAGCTGCGGGCTGCGGGGACACGGTTCCGATGTACTGCCTCCCAACTGGTGGAGTTTGGGGTTTGACTGCTGGAGGCTGAATCCTAACCGCAGGACTCTGGCTTCTCATTGCCGACTCCAGACTCCTTCTTCTTGGCTCGTGGCTTTTGAGTGCAACAGTATCCGTTTCCTTCCATGCTTTCAGCCGTTCAACTTCCGAGCGCGTCAGGTTGCGCACATTTCCGGGCGCCAGGTCCTTGTCCGTCAGGAACGCAATGCGCACGCGTTTTAACTTTACCACTCCCTTGCCGACGCGTTCAAACATACGTCGAACCTGATGGTATCGGCCTTCGATCAGGGTAATTTCATACCAAGGTTTGGGATCCTGTCCCAGGGGGTGAATCTCACAAGGCTCGGTGCGCCGGCCATCAAGCACGATTCCGGTTTGGAGTTTGGCGATGTCCGCAGGGTCCGGACGGCCTTCCAATTTTACTTGGTAAGATCTGGGGACAGCAGAAGCGCGCGACATCAGAAAATTCGCCAGTTCGCCATCGTTGGTCAAAATCATCAAGCCGGAGGAGTGAAAGTCCAGCCTTCCCACCGGGTAGACGCGCTGTTTGATGCCTCGCACCAGGGAGACGACCGTTGGGCGGTGCTGCGGGTCGCTGACCGTGGAAACATACCCAACGGGCTTATTCACAAGTAAGTAAACACTTTCGGCATCGCGGGTCAACAAACGGCCATCCACGCGAATGTGATCGTGAGCCGGGTCGGCTTTCGACCCCAGCTTGGAGACGGGTTTTCCATTAACGCTGACGCGGCCTTCCAGAATAATCTGTTCGGCCTTTCGGCGTGAAGTAATCCCCGCATCAGCGATAATCTTCTGAAGGCGTTGTTCCATAATTGCTTGATGCTACACTTTCTGACCTGTGACCGTTGCCTATTTAGGCCTTCGGTTCATGGTCTTCCGGGGCCGCCAGTGAGTCGGTTGCGGAGGTCGGCTCCGTAATGGCGGGCGTGGAATTATCAGCGCTCTCCGCCGGCAATTCCTCGTCTGAGGAGTGGGTTTCCTGGGCGGTCGTTCCTGTATCTTCCTGGGGTATCGATTCCGCGTCCACAGGGGGCACAGTTTCTTCCGGCGGAGCGGGATGCTCGTCGAGATTCACCGTGCCGGCTTCTTCGGGCAATGCTGGTACAGGTCCGGTTTCAACCGGTACGGCCGTGGGTACGATCTCCTCGGCAACGGGAGGAAGTTCCACATTTTCCGTGCTGGATTCCTCTGCCGCTGCTGGCACGGGTTCGACTGCAACCGGAGTTTCCGCAGGCACAGTCTCGTCCACTACAGGAGGAAGTTCAATATTCTCCGTGCTGGGTTCCTCTGCCCCGCCTGGTGTAGTTTCGACTGTCTCGGGTACTTCCGAGGGTACCATCTCCTCGACAACGGGAGGAAGTTCCCCATTTTCCGTGCTGGATTCCTCCGCTGCTGCTGGCACAGGCTCGACTGCAACCGGAGTTTCTCCAGGCACAGTCTCGTCTACTACGGGAGGATGTTCGACATTTTCCGTGCTGGATTTCTCCGCCGCTGCTGGCACGGGTTCGACTGCAACCACGGCATCTAAAGGTACTGCTTCCCCGGTTGCAGGAGGCAACGATTGCTCCGAAGTCTCTGCCGCGCCTTCGACTGCCACCGTGCTACCTTCTGCGTTGGGTGAGGCTGCGGCCTCGCCGGTTGCCGCAGGCGCTTCTCCTTCGGCCCACTCTGAGCCTAAAGCGCGCTTCGCCAATTCCTCAAATTCTTTCAAGCTGGGTAACTCTCCCACATCCTTTAACCCGAAATGCACCAGGAAGTCCTTTGAGGTGCGATACAGGATGGGGCGACCCACCACGGCCTTGCGGCCCGACGTCACCACCAATTTCTTTTCCAGCAGGGTATGGATCACGCCGCCCGAATCCACGCCGCGGATCTCCTCGATTTCAGGCATCGTCACCGGCTGACGGTAGGCAATCACCGCAAGCGTCTCAAGCGCGGGCTTGGACAGGCGTATTGCCGGCTTCAGGCTCTTCACATATTTCCGCAGAATTTCGTGGTGCTCGGCCTTGGTTGAGAACTTATAGCCATTTGCCACCTGGCGCACTTGAATGCCGTGCACGTTCTGCTCGTAGTCGGCCACCAGTTCGTCCAGCTTGGCTTTGACACGCTCGCGGTCTTCGCCTTCCAGCGTCTTGAGGATGCCATCCAGCGTGACAGGTTCCGGTGCGATGTAGATAATGCCCTCAATGAGGGCTTTTAAGATTTCGTCATTCAGCATAAGTGAAGTCTTCAGTTATCAGTTGTCAGTTCTCAGTAGCCATGCTAAGTATTTGCGGCATCAGTTTCAGTTTGCAGTGGATCGCCCGGCTGAGTACTGAAAACTGATGACTGAGAACTGTTTGCTAGGTAAAGCTCTCGTCCAGTCCCGCCGCAAGTTCCTCGGCGCTTTTGGCCGCAAAAACTTCTTCAAACCTCTTGCTGCGGGCGACTGTGATCGAGGTAAAGGTGTCCTTTTGCTGAAGCCGAACCGCTCTCAGCCGTACCATCTCCAATAGCGCCAGGAAGATGGCGATCAACGCTTGCCGCCACACAAAGTCACCGATCAAATCAGACAGTGAAACTGGTCCAGGGCTGGAGCGCAGCACCTGCTTCACGTGGTCAACCATCTTCGCCACGCTAACTTCTTCGCGGCGGATCATGATGAGCGGCTTTTTCTTGGCGCGGTCCAAAATCTGACGGAACACAGAAATCAGGTCAAATATCGACACCGCAAAACCAGGTTCGTCCTCGGCCTCGGCAAACTCACCAATCCCTGGCTGCGACCACATGGCATCTTCCAAGAGGCGCTTTGAGTTGAGCATTTCCGCTGCGTTCTTGAACTGCTCGTGCTCAAGGAGCCGTTGCACCAATTCCGTGCGTGGATCTTCCAATTCTTCCGGCGGGGCCGTCGGGTCAGGCGGCAAAAGCGTGCGTGACTTGATGTAAATCAGGGTGGCCGCCATGAAAATAAACTCACCCGCCACATCGATATTCAATTCCTTCATCAAATGCAGATAATCAAGATATTGCTGGGTGATCTTGGCGATAGGAATGTCATAGATATTGATCTGCTGCTTGCGAATCAAGTCCAGCAAAAGGTCAAGCGGGCCTTCGTAGACTCCGAGCTTTATGGGCGGAGGCGGCGCCACAAGATGCGACGACCGTGTGGCCGTCGGTGCGGCAGGTTCGCCGGGCGCAGAAAGAGCTTCCGTGGGCTCCTTGGCTTCCGGTGTCTCCGGGTTCGGTATGGGAAGGTCGTCAATCATACAAATAAAGAGCCTTCAGCTATCAGCATTCAGCAATCAGCTTTCGGAATACCTTGCGTACGCCTTTGTTATCCACGCCCCCTCCCCACAAGAATGGGGTGAGGCGAGGGAGCTTTAGCTGCCAGCTGAAAGCTGAGAGCTGAAGGCTTTTTTCTCACGGCGCGAGGTTGACGGCACGGCGAACTTCGGCCATGGTCTTCTGCGCGACCTCGCGGGCCTTCTTCGTTCCGTCCTCAAGGATTTCCCAAACGAGCTCCGGTTTTTGCTCGTAGGGTTTCCGGCGTTCCTGGATCGGCGCCAGAAAGGCATTCACATTCTGGGCCGCGAGCCGCTTGCACTCAACGCAACCGATCGCTGCTGTCCGGCACTCGCTGTTTATCCGGGAGATCAGGTCCCCACCGGAAAAGATTTTATGCAGGTCGAAGACCGGGCACACATCCGGATCGCCGGGGTCCGTGCGCCGTTTGCGCGCCGGGTCCGTCATATACACAGCGAGCTTTTTGGAAATTACTTCCGGCCCATCCGTCAGGAAAATTGCGTTGTTGTAACTCTTTGACATCTTGCGGCCGTCCGAGCCCGGCAAGCGCGGCGACGAAGTCAGCAGCACATCCGGCTCAGGGAAAAGGGGATCGAGCGTCCCCACATCACGATTCAGATAGTCCGCCCGAACATCCAGGGAAGCCCGGTGGTAATTTTCCAGAATAAACTGTTCCGATTTGCCCTTGGGGGGACTGGCGAGATTGCGGATGGCGGTTCCCCAGGCAATCCATTCCTGCTCGGAACGCTTCTTCAAATGCAACTTGCCAAAGGCTTGATTGAACCGTCGTGCCACCTCGCGCGTCAGCTCCACGTGCGGCAACTGGTCCTCACCCACCGGCACATACCGGGGCTTGTACATCAGGATGTCCGCAGACATGAGCACCGGGTAACCCAGAAAACCATTGGTGTTGATGTCGTGGTCCCGAATGTTCTCAAGCTGCTCTTTGTAGGTAGGCACCCGTTCCAGCCAACTGAGCGGCGTTACCATGGAAAAGAGCAGGTGCAGTTCCGCGTGCTCCGGCAAGCGCGACTGGACAAAAAATGTCGCCTTCGCGGGGTCAAGCCCGCAGGCAAGCCAGTCGGTCACCATCTCCCAGGTGTCCTTGTGCAAGTCGACCGTGTTCTCGTAACCCGTCGTCAACATGTGCCAGTCAGCGACGAAGTGAAAGCTATCGTATTCATCCTGCAGCTTCACCCAATTTTGTAAAGCGCCTACCAGGTTGCCCAGATGAAGTTTGCCGCTGGGCCGCATACCGCTAAGAATGCGTGGTCGTTGTGCTGTCTTGATATTCCCCATTTGCCTTGGATAATCCTTCGTAGGTTTCGTCAGACCTCGGTGGGTCCGGAAAACTTGCATGCCGCCGGAATTTCGCCAGTTTCTAATCGTAACATAGCCGCTCCGAATCGTGAAGGAGGCGAGGAGGTATTGGGAGGGCAACAATGTTCCCAGACCTTGGCCCGCAGATGGGAATTCGCGTTTACCCATGCATCACACTCATGAGATACTGACAGGCTTTCGCAAGAAATTGCCTGCTCATGGGATAAAGGCAGGAAGCAGGCCCAGACCGCGTTCGAAGGAAGACCCTATTGACATCAGGAGATGAAAGGATGCGGCGTTAGGCTGCCTTGATCTGATGCCGCCACACACGTATGGGACAATCTGTCGAAGCAATCCCTCCGAATGGAACCACCAAACATTTGAGTCGAGTCCTGGGTCTTTGGGACGTGGTCTTCTTCGGCCTGGTCTTAATCTCTCCCATGGCTGCCGTGCCCCTGTTTGGAGTGGCGCAAAAACTCTCACACGGGTTTGCCACCACGTGCATCCTGCTTTCCATGGGGGCGATGGCCATCACGGCAGTGAGTTATGGACGGATGGCTGCCGTCTACCCTTCCTCGGGGTCGGCCTATACTTACATCAGCAAGGGGCTTAACCCTCACCTGGGCTTTCTGGTCGGCTGGGCGATGCTTCTTGATTATCTTGACCAGCCAATCCTCAACAGCATCTATGGCGCACTGACCATCCAGCGCCTGCTTCCCCAGGTCCCTTACATTGTGTTGGCAGCTCTTTTCGTTGCGGTCATGACCTACTTTAATTTGCGCAGCATTCGCGCCACGGCGCGCGTGAATGAAATCCTTCTGGCCGTGATGACCGCGGTGATCGGGGTATTCATCATCATGGCTATTCGATATCTTTTCAAGGCGGAGGGGATTGGCGGCTTTTTCTCGACGCAGCCGTTCTACGACGCGCGCACGTTTCAATGGCACGCGATCGCGACGGGAACGTCCCTGGCCGCCTTGACGTACATCGGCTTCGACGGAGTGACGCTGCTGACGGAGGAAGTCAAGAACCCCAAACGGAACATTCTGCTGGCCGGCGTGATGGTGTGCATTTTTACCGGCATCTTCAGCGGCTTGCAGGTTTACCTTGCACAACGCGTCTGGCCCGATTACACCACCTATCCGCACGAGGAAACTGCCTTTATGGATGTCGCGCAAGTCGTTGGCCACAGGGGGTTGTTTATCGCCTTGCTCGTGAATCTGGTGATCATGAGCCTGGCCTGCGGACTCACCGGACAACTGGGCGCAGCGCGGCTGCTGTACGGCATGGGGCGCGATAACGTGTTGCCGCGCAAACTCTTTGGTTACTTGGGCAGCACCAACGTTCCCACGGCAAACGTTCTGATCATCGGCGTACTGGCCTTCCTCTTCAGCCAGATCTTCAGTTACGAGCTTGCCGCCGAGATGCTGAACTTCGGCGCTTTCCTGGCCTTTATGGGCGTGAACTTCTCCTGTTTTTGGCAGTTCTACTTGCACGGGCAGGACGGATACAAGCGTCACTTCGTGAAGGACGCCGTGATACCGCTGGTGGGATTCGTATTCTGCCTCTGGATCTGGTGCAACCTGTCCGGGCCCTCCTTGATCAGGGGAGCGATTTGGCTTATTGCCGGTATCGCGTACGCGGCCATCAAGACCCGCGGGTTTCGCGGGCGCCCGCTCACCATGGACTTCCGCGAGTCATAACGAGGGTTTGGCGCGGACTCCTGGCAGGCTGATAAAAAGTCGTTGAGCGCGAGGTAGCGGCGGGTTTACCCCGCCAATTCTCCAACGATTTCGACCCATGATGGCGGCATAAAGCCGCCGCTACACGCTTTTTCATCAGCCTGTTAGATTGCACAGGAAAGACACTCTTTTGGGGGGGGGACACACTTATGGCTTGGATCAAAGTTGTCGAACCCGAGGAAGCAACGGGTGCCCTGAAGCAGGAGTACGACGCAGCCAGGGAGCGGGCCGGACGAGTATTCAACATCCTTAAGGTTCAGAGCCTGAACCCTGATGCCCTGCAAGCCTCCATGCAGATGTATCGGGCCACTATGTTTGGTTCCTCCGGCCTTTCGCGGGCCGAGCGTGAGATGCTGGCCACCGTGGTGTCGTGGGCCAACCACTGCTTTTATTGAATTGAAGCTCACGGGGAGGATCTCCGTGCAGAATCAAACGATGAAATGCTGGCGGAACACGTCAAGCATAACTACGCCCGCGCAAACCTTACGCCTCGCCAGAAGGCCTTATGTAGATTTGCGGAGATGGTAACGCGCGCTCCGGCAGCACTGAGTCCACGACATCTCGAGTCTCTGCGCCAACACGGCCTGACCGACCGCGATATTCTCGACGCCGTCCAAGTTATTTCGTATTTCAACTACATCAACCGCATCGCGGACGCGCTCGGCGTTGACCCCGAACCCGAAATGCAGCCGGCGTTCGAAAAATGGCAGGCGGGATCCGAGTGAACCTGGCTTGCCGGAGGGCGGCGCCGTTTCATGCGCCGTCGCCACCGAAGGAAAGTCCCATGTCACGCGCCACGCTCTGAATGTGGTGTCGCCCCTCGTCGTACTCCTCAGCGGTTTTCAAGTGTTCCAGCATCAGGGGAGCGTCCACCGGAAGCCCCGAAAGCCCGCGCAAATAGGCGCGATAATCAATCTGGCCGCGGCCCGGAATAACTTCGCGCAAGGATACCTGGACGTAATCCTCCCAGCTCAGATCCTTGGCGTGGCACGACACAATCCACGGCCCCAGCTTCTGAAAGCACTCATCGATGACCGCGCTGTTGTTGTACATCCGCTCGGGACAGTTCATTACGTTACACACGTCCAGATGTGCCCCAAACTGTTTGCGGTCAACCTTCTTGATCAGCTTCAGGTAATCGTCCGGACCGGTAGGAAAGTTGAAGGGCATCATTTCAATTGAGAACCTGGTACGAGTTGGTTTGACGGCGTCGATGACGTGGCGGCAGTTCTCCACTGTGGCGTCGATGAATTCCTCCGTAATATTCCTGGGATCGGGACCGCACCAATAGTGGGGATTATAGGAGCCGGCAATATTGACACAACAGCGCGCCCCCACCCTGTCTGCCAGGGCAAGCCGCTCCTGCACGTGCGCGAGGTTCTTGCTGCGCTTCTCCGCATCGGGATCAAGCATGTTGCACCATGCGCCCACTTCCGCGATGGCCACGTCGCGAGCAGCAAATTCCTTGATGATCGCCTTTATTCTGTCAGTTTCATTGATTTCCACGCGCGGAACGTAAGCGGCCCGGTATCCCAACCTGAGATGTTCCTGGGCAAGCTCCGCGGGGTCGTCTGATTTGAGAAAGATGGGGCCACCCAACCGCATGGGCCTGACAGGTGACGCGGCCGGCATTCCCCACGCGGGGGAGCCAACCATGGCCAGTGCAGCCATCGTCCCTGTCTTCCCAAGAAAATCGCGTCTTGTTATTTGATTTGGCATCATGGGCTCCTGTGCTGGAGTCTAGCGGCTGTCGATTTGGAATCTTCTAGCACTGCCCAGACGGGCTTACGATCTCAGGTCTTTTATTAGCTGGTCGACAGAAGCCGATTCCTTAACCCGGCCATGGGCTATCTCCTCGTCAACCTCTCGTTCTTTCCTCTGCCATTCGGGGGTCCAATACCAAAGCTGGTCTTTAGGAATCGGAATCAACTCGATGCGGCGACCCACTAGACGCATGAGAACTTGGTCACCCTTTTTGAGTCGCAGAGCGCTGGCGATCCGGTTAGGGATCGTAATCCGGCTCTTCGCACCGACCCGGACGGAATCCTGCCAAACGGAGGCAGTTTTGATCATAGAGGCATCACGATAAGATGAGGTCATAGATATGCATACCTGCCCCGTCATGGGACCTTGAAATCAATGGAAATTGGTTGCGCCGTTGCGCGTCGAATTTCGTACACTCTCAGTTCGTGCACGCTGGGAAGTGACATGGTGAACCTCGCGACGGCGTCGCACGCAACTAGTGGGCAGTGAACCTTATCCCTCACAGAAGGAGCTCGACCATCAAGGAATTTGCTGTCGATCCGAAAACTGCCCCCTGGAGCAAGTCCGAATAGAACGTCGAAGCCGTTATGAGGGTTGGTCAGGTAGGACTTCATTTCTTCGTCAGTAAGATAAATCAGCAGTCTTTCGATTGCATCTCCAATTTCAAAAGTTCCTAGCCGGAAGACGTCGTTTATGAGCCCCCCCGCCTTATTCGATCTTGGTTGGTTATGCCCACTCGGAATTCGCCTGTCGTATTTGAGTTCCCATACGGCTGCTCCGTGCTTGTCGTTTGAAGGGAGGTAGCCGTCGATCTTGGCCCGCGGGATATTGGGATGTTCGTACTCAAAGAGGATTTCCCCCAGCATTACCGGGGCTTTCTCTGTAAGTGATGCGAATAGGCTGTAACGTACACCATCCTCTTTGATTCCTGTCCCCTTTGAGAGACGTTCCCCCAATAGCTGCGAGAATCGCTGAAAGACCTCTTGCGTCATTACCATAGGTGTGGTCCAAAAACTCGTGAATTCGAACGGATTCTACACTGGTGGCTGCGGGAACAAAAGCGAGTGTTACGCCGATGTCTGTTCCCCCGCGCGTCGCTGGAAGATTTCGATGAAGCAGTTGACGAGTGAGACCGCGGCGGGGGTGATGCCGGGGATGCGGGATGCCTGTCCCAGTGTTAGCGGGCGCACTTTGGTGAGTTTCTCCACGACCTCGCGCGAGAGGCCGGAAACTTTGCCGTACTCAAACCATTCCGGAATGTGCCGCGACTCGGCGCGCTTCATCCGCTCCATCTGGAGTTCCTGCTGGCGCATGTAGCCTTCGTACTTAAAATCCGTTTCGACGCGGCGAGCTTCTTCGCGGGAAAGGCTGTTGCCTGGCTGGGCCCCCTCGGTGTCTGGCAATCGGACTCCCCCAAGGAGGCGCGGGATTTCATTCGTGCGGGCTGATTGCAGCCCTTCGT
>Ga0181520_10013512_pt1 | contig 10270 bp, 11 predicted proteins | sample PEATcosm2014_Bin_29_FD_132451 | JGI IMG/M metagenome (GOLD analysis project Ga0181520, IMG submission 132451) | Peatland microbial communities from MTU Mesocosm Facility, Houghton, MI, USA - PEATcosm2014_Bin02_30_metaG | ecosystem: Environmental > Terrestrial > Soil > Wetlands > Peat | place... | reverse complement strand
GGTCTCCTGCGTGGTTTCCGAACTTCCAGTCTCGTAATCCACGCTTACGGCAGCTTTCACTTTCCCTGTTCCCACCACCGGGGTTAAGGTGGCAATCAACTTGTTATTCAACGAACCTTCGAGCCCGCTAGGGTCTTTCGGGGCTCCGCGCCGATTTTCACCCGAGAGCAGGGGCACCTGCCCGTCCGCGTCGACGACGGTTACATCCTGCGGCTGGAGATTGTCCACGGCACTTGAAACCAAGTTGGTGATCGCGTCGATTTTCTCATCAGAAATGTGTCCCATTCGGAGTTTGAGGACTACGGACGCCTTCGCACTTCGTTCCTGATCCGTAAATAGGGAATCGTGTGGCATCACCAGGTGGACACGCACACCCTCCACTTCATCGATCGTCTGGATCGTGCGCTCCAGCTCTCCCTCGAGAGCCCGCTGGAAATTCACCTTTTCGGCAAAGTCGCTACCCATCCAATTTGGCTTGTCAAACATCTCGTAGCCCTGACGGCCACTGCGGGGAAGCCCTTCCGACGCTAGTTGCAGCCGTACCTCGTCGATCCGGCCGGCCGGGACACTGATTGATGTTCCATCCTTCGAAAGCTCGTAGGGGATCTCCTTTGCGCCCAGGCGTCGGACGACTTCCTGCGCTTCCGCCGGGGGAAGGCCGGAGTAAAGGATCCTGAGGTCTCCATTTCCAATGAAATGCATCAGAATCACAAGGATGCCAAGTGTTGCCAGGACGGACGCGCCCATGACAAATTTCTGCTTTTGGTTCAGCGCCGCAAGAAAGGCTTGGCTCTGCCCAATCGTTTTGGTGAGTTTGGAACCCATTTTCCTTTACCTGTTAAAAGGGCATCTGCGAAATCTGCTGATAGGCATCGACAATCTTGTTGCGGACCTGCATCATCAACTGAAAAGACAGGTCCGCCTTTTCGACGGCGATCATGGCGGAATGGACATCTGCGCCTTTGCCGCTCACCATTCCCTCCACTTGCTTTTCCGCTTCCGTCTGGAGGTCCTCAACTTTTTTCATCGTTTCTTGCAGAGTTTGGCCAAAATCCGTCTTTCCTTCGGAGGCAGGCGACGTTGTGCCACTCACGCCCAGATTCTGACCGAGATTGTTCACACCTGAAATGCCAGCTGACATCGTCGTGAGACCTCGATTTCTAATGACTAGCGAAGAATATCCAGCGATGCGGTTATCATGCCCTTCGTCGCCTGTATGGCTGCCACATTCAATTGGTAGGCGCGCGCCGCTTCCATGAGGTTGGCCATTTCCTCAATGGGATTGATCACGGGATAGGAGACATAGCCTTGCTTATCCGCATCGGGGTGGGAGGGCTCGAACCTTTGTAGTGGCGGTGTGGGATCGACAACAATACGCTCCACACGAACCCCCTGGGCGTTCTGCTTGTGGGATCCATTGAAAACCTGCCCAAAGAGCGAAAGCTTTGGCTTCCGTGTTCCAAAGACCACCAATTGCCTTTGGTATGGCCCACCCTGTGCGGTATGGGTGGTTTCGGCATTCGCCAAGTTACTCGTCACAATTTCCGCGCGCTGCCTTTCAGCGTCGAGTGCAGACCCGCTCACATCAAGAATTCCGAATAAGTTCATGTTAGGATTTCCCTTCCGTAATCGCTGTCGTGAGGCGCTTGAATTCCGACTTCAGCAGGGCGATGCCCGTCTGAAACTGGAGCTGGGTTTGGGCGAGAAGCATCGTCTCACGGTCAATGCTCACATTGTTGCCATCGGGGCGTTCGATCAAGCCATGAATCTCCCGGACGTTCGGTTCAGGAGGTGAGTCCGGAGCCGCGAAGGCTCGTTGCATCTCCTTCTCGAAATCGATGTCGCGCGTCCGGTAACCGGGCGTGTCCACGTTCGCGATATTGCTTGACACCAGCGATTGCCGGACCGATGCCATGTCGAGAAAGCGCTCCATACGTTGCAAAAGAGGGGTTTCCATCCAGCTCATGCATACCTCCTGGCGGGGATGCCAAACTCTCGGACCTTATTCCGCACGGTTCGGACGCTCACGCCCAGCAGTTCCGCAGCGTGCGTCCGGTTTCCGTCGGTCTCCTCGAGCGCCCGCACGTACATCTGCCTTTCCATTTCTTGCAGCGAGGCGCCCAGTTCCATGGGCGTCGGAAGGGCTTCCGGCTTCGTGAGGGTCGTGCCTTCCAGGAGATCGACGCCTGCTATGGGACTGACCGCCAAGGCAAGAATGCGCCGGACGATGTTCTCAAGCTCGCGGATGTTTCCCGGCCAATCATGCGCAAGGATGCACTCCATGATTTCCGGTGAAAACTCTACTGCCGGCTCGCCCGTGGAGTACTTGCGGACGAAATGCTCGATCAAAGCCGGGATATCATCTTTTCTCTCGCGCAGCGGGGGAATGTTCAAGGCCACAACATTCAACCGATAGTAGAGATCGGCGCGGAACTTCCCCTCTTTGACGGTGAGTGCGAGATCCCGGTTCGTGGTGGCGATGACACGGACGTCGATGCTTATCGGGTTTCGGTCGCCCAGGCGGTCGACTTCCCGCTGCTGCAGAACCCGGAGAAGTTTCGGCTGGAGCTGCAACGGCATCTCGGAGACCTCGTCCAGCAGCAGCGTCCCTCGATGGGCCAGTTCAAACTTGCCCGTGTGGGAATTGGTGGCGCCCGTGAACGCCCCTTTCATGTAGCCAAACAGCTCGCTCTCGAGCAGCGTGTCGGGAAATGCCGCGCAGTTGACCGCGACAAACGGGCCGGTTCGCCGCCGGCTCGATTCATGAATCATTCGGGCGAAAAGTTCTTTGCCGGTACCGCTCTCAGCTTCGAGTAGCAAGTCAACATCGGTCTTGGCAATCTGCCTTGCGCGCTCCATCAACCTCCGAATGGGCACGGAGTCTCCAACGATTCCACTCTCAGTCTCGCGGGCCCGGCCACAATCCATTTTGAGAACCCGTTGAGCCGCCTCGTGCAGTTGGTCGAACGAAATCGGCTTGACGAGATAATCGCAGGCGCCACCTTTCATGGCTCTTACTGCCTCCGGCACGCTGCCATATGCGGTCAAAAATATGACTGCGGTCTCCGGCGCGAGGGTCCTAATTCCTGACATGACTTTCAGCCCGTCACCGTCCGGCATACGCATATCGGTGATCACCAGCGGGCATGGCCGTAATCGAAAGCGTTCAAGCGCCTCGCGTGTTCCCGATGCGGTTTCCACCTTCCAACCGTTATGAGAAAAACTTGCTTCCAGCGCAGCGCACATCGCGGGTTCGTCGTCGACAACCAGTACGCGATTCATCAGGCCTCTCCAAGTGCCGGCAGGGACACCAGGAATTTGGCGCCTTCTCCCACCTTGCTCTCTACGCGGATATTTCCGCGGTGCTGCTCGACAACTTTCTTGCACACGGCAAGCCCGAGTCCGGGACTCCCAGCGTGCGTCGTGAATCCCGCTTGGAAGATCCTGTCCAAGTCCTGTTCAGCGATCCCCGGACCCTCGTCCTGAAACTCAATCACCAGGGTTTTATCCGGAGCCTCAGCGGACCACATGATTCTCACGCTGAGAGTGCCACCGCGCGCCATAACTCGAAACGCGTTGAGTGCGAGATTGAAAAACACCTGTTGGAGCCGGTGGGGGTCGGCGGGGATATAGATATCGGGATGGCAACATGACAAAAGCAGCTCGATCCGCTTCTGCCGGGCCAGCGGCTGAAGAAACTCAAGGGTCTCTTTGATAAGCCGAACGATGTTGACCGAGGCAAATTCCGTGGGGGGCGAGTTATGAAACTGAAGAATGTTATTAACCGTGGCGGACAGCGTCCGAAGACCCGCCTGAACATGATCGACCCATTGATGCATGACCGGCTGGGTCCTTGTGGCATCGGAAAGGAGGCCGGCGAAGAGCTCCAAGCTCGCGAGCGGATTCCGAATTTCGTGGGCCAGAATCATGGCCATTTCGGCCAGAGCCTTGAGGTTCCGATTCGTCTCCCTTTCGCGCTCCATCCGCTTCTGCTCGGAGGTGTCGCGAAGGATGTATACAAAATCACAGGAGCCGTTCTCGTCGCGGGAAAGGCGTGCCAGGGAGATGGAAATGAAACGCGATTGGCCGTCCGGGCCACGCGCCTCCATCTCAGTCTCGACACCCTCTGCGCCGCGCGGAAGGGATTCGGCAAACTCCGCGAAAGACTGGTCGAGTGGAGATGAGAGAAAGCTCTCGTTTTGCGTACCGAGCATTAACATGTTCCGCGCTGCGGGATTCACCATCCTGACGTTCCTGGCCTCATCGACAACCAGAACCCCACAGGGAAGCGTCTCTAGCAATTGAGTCAAATACGCGCGCATCTTGCGATTCTCTTCCAGGGTGCGTGCGAGATCTGAATTCGCCTCGGACAACTCCAGCCTGAGTCGCGACACTTCAGCTTGGAGTTGGAGATATGAGTTTTCTAACGATCCGGCAATTGCGCTAAATGTTTCAAAGGCGTGTGCAAGTGATTCGCTTGGAGACTCGTTGGAATCAAAGGGCTTTCTAGCGGTTTGCGGCTTCGTTAGAGCCTGAGAAATGCGGCGCGCCTGGGGCTGGCCGATCTCATTTTCCGTAAGTGATAGCTGGTCGTCCATACTTTACGGGGAGAAGAAGAGCACCGGGGGTGCCACTGTTAAGGATTTATCATTAAATTTCTCTGAGGAAGCTAAAGTGCGGAAGAAAAGGATAATAGGGGATACAGAATAATTCGCCGGCGGGGAGGCCAATTCAAATTGTCACGTCGTGGTAAATCCCTGAAATCAAGCTTATTCGACGAACTCAGACACTTCTTGCGCCGCATCCATCGTCCTTCGCTCCATCTGATAGCCGACTCCGCGCATCGTCCGGATGAGCTTTCGCTCGAAGCCCAAGTCGATTTTCGAGCGAAGATAGTTGATGTATACGTCGACCACGTTGGTTGGGGTGTCAAAGGCTAAGGTCCAGACATGTTCCATGATCATTGCGCGGGTGACACAACGGCCCGCATTCTTCATAAGGTAGGTCAATAGCGAATACTCCCGCGATGAGAGCTCAATTCGCTTCCCTGCCCTCGTAACCACCCTGCTTCCAAGGTCCACCTCCAAGTCTTGAACACGCAAAGTGGCGTTATTGCCGTGCTGGGCTCGCCGCAATAAGGCTCGAACTCGAGCGGAGAGTTCTGCAAACGAAAAGGGCTTACTTATATAATCATCCGCACCGCTGTCCAAGCCACGGACTCGGTCCTCGATCGTGTTATGCGCGGAGAGCATGATAACTGGAATGAAGGGTTTGTTCACACGGACGAACCGCAAGACCTGAAAACCATCAACCCCTCCGGGGATTCCTACGTCAAGAATTAGAAGGTCATAATCATTTTGAATCGCCAGGCTCTGTGCTTCCAGTCCATCGGAAACCAACTCGACCGCGAAATGCTCGGCCTGCAAGCCTCTTTGAACATACCTTGCGACGTACACATCATCCTCGACTAATAATATTCGCATTGATAGCAATACCACTTCTCGCGTATTTCTGCCGCTGCGGCGAATTGCCTCAGTTGCAGGCTGCTATATTGCTTGTAAGGTGAGAGTGAAGTCAACTCTAGATAGTGTCCGGGATTGACGAGGGTGTGTTCCGGTGGCGGGCGATATGCTTTTTATGGAAACATTTCGTCGTCAGTTACATCTGGCGGGCATAGAGGCCGCAACTCTCGCGAGGAATTATTGAAGCCATCGGGGCCGCTGCAGGAGTAAGGGTCGTGATGGTCAAATGATCTCCCGGCGTCATCCGGTACGGTGCGACCTCCACCATGAACCGATAAACTATTCCTTTGGACGTCGTCAGGTTCGTCACGAAGCGGAACGGCTGCAGCCTCGAAGTCACCGCGGACTCAACCCGATTAAGCATCGTTGAATCACGAGAGCGAAAGATGTCGAAATTCGTCTTTCCCACGAGTTGGCGAGATGAGAAGCCTAACGTGCGGCTCAGTATACTGTCGCTTTCGGCTGCGTGGATGACTTTACCGGAAGCATCCTTGATTATTAGTGCGTAGGGGTTACCGTGGACCAAGCGCGCAAACAACTCCTTTGCGGGCCGATTGGGTATAGGAATAGATCCTTCATCTTGACAGGGACATACAACCTGGCATGTACCCTGCCCACAATAAATCGAACCACAGCCGAGGCACATCAGCAGATTTTGGCCTCTGCATGGTTTGGCGCAACAAGGGCAATACGTAACTTCGTAATCCTCAAACTTGGTCAATCTTTCCATTAATCACCTCAAAGAAATCTCATGTACGACGACGGTATAAGGCAGAGCTGTCAAGCACATGGGGTTCCAAGCCGCGATATTTTTCCGCCGTAACCAGCGTTCGATGTAACTCCGGTTTTGAACGACACTCACTTTGAATGCGTCACAGCGCATAGAAGGCGTGCGTCGCACTGCCAAGGCACTGAAAGCAATTAACGATAGGCGTTGAAAAGACGGTTTACTTGGGCGATCCTGTCTTCAAACCGTGCAGGTCCTCGATTCGGCAGCAGAGCGTCGGGAACCTTAACAGCCTCTAATGTTTCAGACCCCGATTGAGATTCTGCCGCACTCCCACCACGATTCTCGACGTTTTCTTAGCTCTTTCTCATGACTTAACGGCGAATCGCTGCCCGTCCAAACACGGATCTTATTGCTGGGCAATGAGTTCCCGAATAGCAATGAAGCTGTCGATTTGGAACCTCGCTTGCTGCTTTCATGAAGAATAGTCAGCTATGAAAGTCGAAACACTTAAGCCATCGATGCTTGCTCCCGAGTTGAAGGAATCCTCCCCTCACCATGACTCGTCTTTCTGGTCCGAATTGATTTCCCGAGTCGCCGACGCGGCACACGTCGACCCTCGAATCGCCGTCTTGGTGGCAACGCACGAATCCGGACTGAACCCGCAAGCCCTGAATCGGACGAGCGGAGCGATCGGCATGATGCAGTTGATGCCCGCAACCTCAGCGGGACTCGGAGTCAACCCTCACAATGTGATGGAGAATATTCTAGGTGGAGTGCACTATCTCAACCAGCAGTTCACGAAATTTGGAGACACTGCCAAAGCGCTCGCCGCTTACAACTGGGGCCCTCACCACGTATCGCAGGCGATTGAACGCTGGGGGGAGTCCTGGCTTGAACATGCGCCAAGTGAAACCCGGCAATATGTAGATTCGATAATTTCACAAGCGGGAGGAATATCTTCAGCGGGGGGTGGGGGTTATGGAGTGGGAGGGCGTTCGCTTACCACGGTCGATCCGCCACCGAGTAAAGGCATCACCTCAACCGGCGAACCCCCAGCGCTCAGCCAAGGGAGATTGGAGCTTCTCAGAAATGTGTTGGATGCATACTTAATGTCAGGAATTCTGAGTTAGGCACTTTCGGGCGGCCGGCAACCAGAGCCCACCATCCAATTTGAGGTGCCTACCCCTTTGATTATAAGTACTCAACTGCCGGGCGCAACTCCTGGGTGCACGTCAGAAGGAGTCTCCTCATGCCGCTCCTGCGGACCATCGGCCCGCAAGGGTTGCAATGTTTCACCAGTCAGAACCACAATGTCCACGCGGCGATTGAGGAATCTCCCTTCTGGTGTCAGATTTGAGGCAATCGGGTGGAATTCTGCATAACCGGAAGCTGAGATCTGATCGGGTGGAAAGCCATAGCTCGATATAAAGAGAGCTGTCATCCCGACTGCACGTGCCGTGGAGAGCTGCCAGTTGGAGGAAAATTGATTATTGTGGATCGGAACATTATCCGTGTGACCCTCAATCCGTATGCTGTATGGCTGGCTTCGAAGCAGCTTTGCGATACGGGCGACGGTTGGCTCCGACTTAAGTTCCACGTCAGCGGATCCACTACCAAAGAACCCAATTTCCCGTAAGCTGATAATGACGCCTTCGTGACCTGCCCTGATTGAGATTTCGTTCCGCTTTATTTCCGCATCGAATTCGTGCTGAAGGTCGCTCAGGAGCCGCGACATGCCTCTGCCCGTACCGGGTTCGCCCGGGCTGCCTTTGGAGGAAGGGACCGGCTGGGATATGTCCGTAGTTTTCAGGACTTTCTCAATGATCTGCACGTTGTCGAAAGGCATCGGTTCAGTAGTGGAAAGGGGCATTTTCGAGTTTGAACTCTCAAAAACTCCCAGGTGTTCAAACGCCACTTGAATAGCCAATGCGAGGCGGCCCACTTTCCGCTTATCAACCTGCGAAGATGAAAACAGCACGACGAAGAAGGCAAACAATAAGGTAATGAAGTCGGCGTAGGATACCAGCCACCGTTCGTGATTGACGTGTTCGCTCTTCTTTTTGCGCCTCACGATGTCTGCTCCTTTTGCATCGGCTGAGTCGCAGCAACATCAGCGAGGAAGCCCTGGAGCTTCGTTTCAACCATCCTGGGATTCAAACCCTCCAAAATCGAAATCACCCCTTCGAGCATCATCGCCCGCTTGAGTTGGCTCGCCTGCATACGGATCTTCAGCTTTCCGGCGGAGGGCAGAAAGATGAGATTGGCAGCCCCGACACCGTAAATCGTGGCCACAAAGGCCACGGCTATTCCCTTCCCAACTTCCGTGATGTTGTCCAAATGTTGCATGACCTGAATTAGACCCAATACCGCCCCAATAATCCCGATGGTTGGGGAGAAACCGCCCGCAGATTCAAAGACTTGGGGGATTCGCTCCTCATGGGTCTCTTGATTCTCGAGCTCGAGTTCCATCATGTTGCGAAGTTCTTGCGGCTCAGTTCCATCCACCGCCAGCATCAGAGATTTCTTCAAGAATGGGTCCTGAATCTTGGAGAGCTCACTGTCCAACGATACGATCCCCTCTTTTCTGGCTTTATTGGCATATCCCACAATCTCCTTGATGAGGATTTGGAGATCAGCTTCGGAGTCGAAAAAGACGCCGGCAAGAGCACGAAAGCTTTTGATTACAACGGGTAATGGGAATTGCACCATGACCGCGCCAATCGTTCCTCCAAAGACGATCATAGCCGCTGTGGGTTGCACGATCTGCCCAATGGTGCCCCCTTCGAGCAGCAGGCCGGCCAGGATGCCGCCTATCGCCAGGAGCAGTCCGCCAATGGTAGCTTTGTCCACCTATTCCTCCCCAACTTCAGCACTGTCAGTCGGTTGAGAAACTTCAGGCTTTGGAGGGCCCGGATCGTTTGGCCAAACTAGGAGTCGCCGGCGAAATTCGATTATCCTGTCCAAAATTTGCTGAGTAGTTTCCGTGACGACGATCTTTTCCCCCGAAACCAGGGTGACAACGGTGTCGGGAGTGTACTCAACAAACTTAATCAGGTCTGAATTAACCACCACAGGCTGTTTGTTCAGGCGGGTCAAACGGATCATGGAATCAATTCCTCATCGGAAGACTCGACAGAGGGGTCCGCCCCTCATGAGACTCTCCTATAGTTTTAATCGTCACAAGCAGCCGGAATCTTAATTAGGGCAATCCAATTCTTGCTTCGTAAGAACGCGTCGCGCGCTGCGAAACCATGTATTCGCGGAGCTTCCGCAAAAGTTCCCTGATCAGCCCCGCCATGAAGGCTTGTGCGATTGGGCACTGGTGTGCATAAGGCGGCAGGGAGCATCCGCGATGTTGCCACTCGCGTGCTCAAAAGTAGGCAAGAATTGCCGACCGCTAGGCGGAATTTGCCGCAGATGCTTCTAATCGCAGGTTGAAATGTTAATGTTCCGGGGCATCCGGGAAAGTGCCCGAAGAGCCGAGAGATGAGCGATCTTCATCAAGAGTTAATGAGCAATGCTCAGACAGGATCTGCGCCGGCGCCGATCGATTCAGCCGCACGACTTAATGTCCTAGTCATTCACGAGACCCTGCCGCGCCCGGATCGTTCGGGAACGGATATGAAGCTCATGCAAGTTCTGAGTGAACTCAGGGAACAAGGTCACGCGGTCACCTATGTAGCAAGGTCGGGAGTCGACCGCGAGCGATACTCGCCATCGATTGAGAGAATGGGAATTCGTGTTTATGCCCACGACGCGGAACGCCTCCGCTACGCCGGTGTTAATGACCCCGCGCAGTGGGATTTCCGCGACGTTGTAGCCGGGCAATGTTTTGATCTTGCCATCCTCTATCATTGGTTCTGGACGCCAATCTCGATCTCCGAGCATTGTCTTGATGCCATCAGAAAATTCTCGGCGGGAACCCGCATAGCGGTCTTGAGCGACGACCAGAACGGTTTGAAGGAGGAATACCTGGCACTAGCCAGTGGCCTGCTTTCCGACCAACTGCGGGCGGCTG
>Ga0181520_10013511_pt1 | contig 10270 bp, 10 predicted proteins | sample PEATcosm2014_Bin_29_FD_132451 | JGI IMG/M metagenome (GOLD analysis project Ga0181520, IMG submission 132451) | Peatland microbial communities from MTU Mesocosm Facility, Houghton, MI, USA - PEATcosm2014_Bin02_30_metaG | ecosystem: Environmental > Terrestrial > Soil > Wetlands > Peat | place... | reverse complement strand
TGTGAGTCCTGAAAAAGCAGAAACACACAGGCAGGATGCCTGTGCCACTACCATCCCCGATTTGATTTGTCTCGGCAAGGCGCTCACCGGCGGATTCCCGCTTTCCGCCTGCGTCGGTCGCGCAGATTTGATGGACGCCGCGTGGCCGGCGTCGCGTGGCGAGGCCATTCACACCAGCACGTTCCTCGGCCACCCCGTCGGCTGTGCGATGGCGCTGGCGCAAATCGCGGAAATTGAAAGGCTGGAACTGCCCGAACGCAGCGCGCAACTTGGCGAATTCTTGCTCGCGAAATTGCAATCGTTCCAATCTGAAATCTCAAATTTGAAATTTGAAATTCACGCCCGCGGCCTCGGCCTGATGGCCGGCATGGAACTGCGCCGCCACGACGTCTCGCCCGCCAGTGCCGAAACGTTCGCCGCAATCAAAGCTCTCTTGCGGCGCGGATATATTTTCCTGCCGGAAGGCGAACACGGCAACGTCATCAGCCTCACGCCGCCGCTCACCATCACCAGGGCGCAACTGGCAAAGGCCGTCGCCGCGCTGAAAGAGGTTTTAACCACGAATGGACACGGATGAACGCAGATTTTTGGACACGGATTTCACGGATTTTCACGGATGTAATTTTTAATCTGTGTTAATCCGTGAAATCCGTGTCTAATTTTCCCCGATGAAACTGACCGAAATGCGCGAGGTGTTGCTGGCGCGGGACATCCAACTCACCAAATCCCTCGGCCAGAATTTTCTGCACGACGCGAACCAGTTGCGCCGGATTGTCGAAGTCGCTGAACTGTCGAAAATCGACAAAGTTCTGGAAATCGGGCCGGGACTCGGCCCGCTCACGAAATTGCTGCTGGAAAAAGCCGGCGAAGTGCTGGCGATTGAAAAAGACGCGCGGCTCGTGGATTTTTTGCGCGAACGGTTCTTTGATTCGGAGGGACGAGTTCCACGAGTCCCAAACCAAATCAAACCAAACCACAGTCAGGGATTCGCGGAGCTCGTCCCTCCGAAATTTGATTTGCTCCACGCCGACGCGCTGGAATTTCTCAAACGCGAGCCGCGTGATTGGAGCGATTGGAAGCTTGTCGCCAATCTGCCTTATTCCGTCGCTTCGCCGATTTTGGTGGAACTGGCGTGCGGTAATCGCGCGCCGAAGCGCATTGTCGCCACGCTGCAAATGGAAGTTGCTAAACGACTGATGGCGCAGGCGGACGACGACGATTACGGCATTTTGACCTTGCTGGTGCAATTGGATTTCGAGCCGCAAAGCATTTTCAAAATCCCGGCGGATTGCTTTTTCCCCGCTCCGGATGTGGATTCGGCGTGCGTAGTTTTGAATCGGCGCGAGCAGCCGCTTTTGCCGGAAATTCTGCGTGCGAGCTTTGTCAAAATCGTGAAACGCGCGTTCTCGCAGCGGCGCAAAATGATGTTGAAATTGTTGAAACAGGATTGGGCGGTGGACAAACTGGCGGCCGCCTTTGCCGAATTAAAAATCTCGCCGCAAGAACGTGCGGAGAAATTGAGCTTGGAACAATTCGTGGCGTTGACGAAAATTCTTTTTAGCCACGGATGAAACACAGTAATGTTATCTGAACCATCGTTAGAATTACGAGCGCAACTCGGAATTCAGGGGCCAAATGACATAAAGTTAAAAGGTTTTTATGAAGATTGGGAGGAGCAACGAATTGAAGCTGAAATTCGCAAATCTTTTGAAAAGAAGGAGCGTTATTGGTTTGAACAAATATGTGTCCTCAACATTTGGCCTGTCGTTTTTATTTGTGGTGCGAATCATTGCGATTCTTTTACAACCTTACTTCAGACTAATAGAATTGAAGTCATAGTAGGCTGCAATGATTGGTGTCCGACAAATTCATCGCAGTAGATTTTAATTTTATGCCCGAAGAAATTTTTGACATCGTCAACGAGCGTGACGAGGTGATTGACCGGAAGCCGCGCAGCGAGGTTCATGCGCGCGGGCTGCTGCATCGCGCGGTTCACGTTCTGGTTTTCAATTCGCGCGGCGAGATTTTCCTGCAGAAGCGTTCGATGAAAAAGGACCGGCAGCCGGGCGTCTGGGATTCGTCCTGCTCCGGTCACGTGGATTCCGGTGAAAATTACGATGAAACGGCGGTTCGCGAATTGCGCGAGGAAATCGGATTGGATTTGACTTCAGGGACTCGTGGAACTCGTCCCTCCGAATTGGAAAAATTGTTCAAGATTGACGCCTGCGCCGAAACGGACGCGGAATTTGTGTGGATTTACCACTGCGAAAGCGACGGGCCGTTCCAGTTGCATCCCGACGAAATTGAAACCGGCGGCTGGTTCGCGCCGGAAAAAGTTTCGAGTTGGATTGCCGAGCGCCCGCAGGATTTCGCGACCGCGTTTGTGCTGATCTGGAAATTATTTCTCGTGCGAAGGCACGATTAAAACCGCGCAATCACGCCGGCGGCAACGAACCGTCCCAGCGCCGGGAACCCGTAGGCTTCCTGGTATTGTTCGTCGAGCAGGTTTTCCACGCGGCCATAAATGAAAAAGTTTTTTGACACGCGGTAGCTCAATCCCAAGTCCACCTTGGTGTATCCGGACAGGTTGACGACCGGAGGCTGGGTGGAGTCGTCGTAATTATTGTCCGTCCTGCCGCCGGTGAACACCGCATGGGCGGTGGCCTCAAGCCGGGGGCAGATTTTCCAGTCCCAATCCAGGCTGCCGCTGCTGCGCGGGCGGCGGACCAACGGACCGCCAGCGTCGAGATCCTTCGTGTCGAGCCAGGTGTAGGCAGCGCGGACGGTGAAATTGGTCGCCGGCGTCCAGCTAACGAAGTTTTCCAGCCCCAGCGTCCGCGCGCGGCCGATGTTTTCCGGCGCAAACGTAACACCCGAAAATTGAATCAGGTTGTCGAAGTCGTCGTGGAAAAAAGTCGAGCCGAAGTGGAGTTTCCCATCCAGCAACGGCTGCTCGAAACCGGCGTCCCAGCCGAAACTCTCCTCCGGCTTGAGGTTCGGATTGCTGAAGCCGGGGTAATAAAGGTCGGAAATGCTCGGCGCGCGAAAGGCGGTGCCGGCATTGGCGCGGAAGATGGTTTCCGTGTCGGGCGCGGTAAACCGGCCGCCAAATTGATACGTCGCGTGCGTGCCGAAGGCGCTCGAATCGTCCACGCGCCCGCCGGCGGTGAGCGTCATCCGCTTGACCGGCGTGAAATCGTATCGCGCGAAGGCGGACCGGGTGCCAATCGTATTGGCCAAAACAGACGGGCCATAAGTGCCGTAATCTGAATAATCCGCCGAGTCATCTTCAAAAGTTCCGCCGACCAGGATTTTGTTCTGCTCGTTGAGCGTGAAAATATTCTGAAAATCGGCGCGGTTGCGCTGGGCGATGGTTTGCGAAAAGTCAGCGGTGTCAAAATTCTCCGCATTTGCCGGTTGACTGTAATCTCCACGTTCATGCGAATGCGACAGGGTTAGTCTTGCGTTCCACCACGGGGCAGGATCCGCTTCGAGCGTCAGGCCGGCGAGATAGTTTTCATTCTCCAAACTGGCGGTCGGATCGTCGGTAAAAATATCGTTCGGTGAACCGTCCTCGGATTTCATATAGGTGGCCAGCAGGCCGGCTTTGAGCCAGTCGTTGAATTGATAGCCCATGTGACCGGAAAAGTTGATGCCTTGGTAGGCGCTGTTCATCCGGTCGTTGGCGGTGGAATGAAAACTGCCGTCGGCGGAAAATGAAAATTTGCCTTCACTTGCCGCGAAAGTTCCGCGCGTGAGCAGGCTGTTGAACGAGCCGTATTCGGTCTGGACCGAGCCGGTGGGCGGGCCGCCGCCGGTTTTCGTGACGATGTTGATGACGCCGCCCATCGCCTCGGAACCGTAGAGCGTGCTTTGCGGGCCGCACAGGATTTCGATACGCTCGATGTTGTTGACCGGTAGCGTGCTGAAATCAAAGCCGTTGTTGAAGGCGTTGTTGACGGGAATTCCGTCCACCAGCACCAGCGTGCCATCGGGGCTTGCGCCGCGCAGGAAAACCTGGGTTTGCGATCCCGGCTGGCCGGTGGTGGCGACATCCACGCCCGGCACGCCGCGCAAAATATCGGCGACAAATGGCTGCTGGCTCCGGGCAATTTCGTCGCTGGTGATGACCGTCACCGAACTCGACGTGTTTTCCGGCACCGTGGAGATGCGCGTGCCGGTGATGGTCATTTCCGGCAGCGTGGTGATCTGGTTGGTGGGGGAACCTGCGCTGGCGGCGACATCGTTGGTGTCCGAGGCGCAAAGCAGCGCGGGCAGGACAAACAGGCCGGTGAACACACCGGAAACAATTTTCTTCATGGACTGGCCTTTCAATTTTGTTCCGTGAATAAAAATTCGCAGAACGGTTTTGGTTGAGAGACCAGCGCGGAACGAAGGAGAAGTTGTAGCGGCGGTCTGTGACCGCCGAAACTGCGACGCTCACAGAGCGCCGCTACAAAAAAAACGCCTTCAATTCCGCAAAACGGGGAATGAAGGCATTCGACGAGTTCCGCCGGAAACAGTCCGGCGGACCGGCCTCATCCTTCTCTTTGCGGAGAAGCACCCCGAAACGTGGGGCCGACGAGCACAGTCAAACCGGTATCCTGACTTCGGCCTCAAACCTCATTCCGCCTTCCCGCTGCCGGTGGCTTTGGAATTTGTAGCCGTTACAGTGGCGCAACCGCCCCGGATTCACACCGGGTTCCCAGACATTTGACTGCATTGTTGGCGGAACAACTTCCGCCGTTTCAAAGAACGGCTTCATTTTGGGCCGAATGAAAATTTTTCCAAGACAAATCTGCCGCAAGTTCCGCGCTTGCTGGCGGCGTCCCCGGCAACTATAATCGCAGCCCATTTTAATTATGAGCAAAGCACCTATTCGTGTGGCCATCACCGGCGCTGCCGGGCAGATCGGATATTCACTCCTGTTCCGCATCGCCTCCGGCGCGGCGTTCGGGCCGGACCAGCCGGTCATCCTGCACCTCATCGAAGTGCCGGATGAAAAGGCCGTGGCCGCGCTCAACGGCGTCTGCATGGAGCTCGACGACTGCGCGTTTCCGCTGCTCAAAGGTCTCGTGCCGACTTCAAACCTCGACGAAGGTTTCAAGGGCGTGAACTGGGCGCTGCTCGTCGGCGCGGTGCCGCGCAAGGTCGGCATGGAGCGCAAGGATTTGCTCGGCATCAACGGGAAAATTTTCACCGGCCAGGGCAACGCCATCGCCAAAAATGCCGCTGCGGACGTGCGCGTGCTGGTCATTGGCAATCCGTGCAACACCAATTCGCTCATCGCCGCCAACAACGCGCCCGGCGTGCCGAAGAACCGTTTTTTCGCCATGACAGCGCTCGACGAAAACCGCGCCAAGTCGCAACTCGCCAAGAAGGCCGGCGTGGACGTGACCGCCGTCACAAACCTCGCCATCTGGGGCAATCACAGCGCCACGATGTATCCCGATTTCTTCAACACGCAAATTTCCGGCCAGATGGTTCCGTCCGTGATCAAGGACGAGGCGTGGCTCAAGGGCGAATTCATTTCAACCGTGCAGCAGCGCGGCGCGGCCATCATCAAGGCCCGCGGCTTGAGCAGCGCCGCCAGCGCCGCCAACGCCGCATGCAACACCGTCTACAAACTCACCCATCCGACCCCCGCCGGCGACTGGTTCAGCGTGGCCGTTCATTCCGACGGCAGCTACGGCATCGAAAAGGGTTTGATCTTCAGCTATCCAATCCGCAGCAACGGCCGGGATTTTGAAATCGTCCAGGGCGTTCCGCTCAACGACTTCAGCAAGGCGAAGATCGCTGCGACGGAAAATGAATTGAAGGAAGAAAAATCGCTCGTCACGGATTTGCTGCCGAAGTAGCATTGATGAAAATCAATGTTCACCTGCCCGAATTGTGGAAGCACACTGACCCGCAAGCAGGGCAAAACGGGCTTGTTTTGGAGTTGTGATGATTGTGGCGGCAGAGCTGTTAGCATTGCCTTGCTCCGCAAACTTATCGGGAGTGTCGGGGTGTCCGCTATTTGGTCGCGCGCAATAAATGCCGGCGACAATGACGGCCGGTCTTGTCCGATTTGTTCGCGGGGCATGACAGAGGAATCTATAAGTATAGCCGGTCATCTCTTAAAACTTGGCCTATGCACACGCTGCGAATTCGCTTGGTTCGATACCCCGGAATACGAGTCGATTTCTCCGCCGCCGAAACGCAAAGATCCATGCGAGGTGGACGAAGAGGATTTACCCCAAGCGGCGCGTGAGGCACTCGCAATCCATAAAGTTCGCCAGATGGCAGAACAGGAGCGGGCGGAAAATCCACAACCGGACTTGAATTGGAAAACTGTGCCGGCATTGCTTGGTTTGCCGGTTGAAATGGATTCCGATCCTCTCACACGAATTCCGCTGGCGACATTCTCGATTTCCGCGGCTATTACCGTCATCAGCATCTGTGCAATCTTCAATTTGGAAAACAACGTTCAGGATTGGGGACTGATTCCCGAAGAGGCTTGGCGTTGCGGTGGACTGACCTTTCTGACCTCTTTCTTTTTGCATGGCGGAATTTTTCATCTCGTCACAAATCTTTATTTCCTGATCATTTTCGGCATTCATGTGGAAAATTATCTCGGACCGAAACGCTGGCTGTTATTGGTATTTCTGGCGGTGATTGTTGGAGATTTATTACACGTAGCGGCTGACCCACGTGGAGCACTTCCTTGCATTGGGGCAAGCGGTGGAATTTCCGGACTGATTGCGTTTTACGCGTTCAAGTTTCCACATGCACGACTCGGCTTCATTTTGCGTTTCGGATTTATAATCATCCCCCGATGGATTCAATTTCCTGCCTGGTGCGCCTTTTTGTTTTGGTTACTCCTGCAATTCTTGGGTGCATACCAACAGACCACAGGATTCAGCAATGTTTCGTCGCTGGCTCACCTGGGTGGCACGGCTGTCGGGATCGCAATGTGGGCAGTTTGGCGGAAAACTGAATTGCAGTCGGCGGTTGCCACAGCAAAAGTGACAAATTAGTTCCTCGCATTGCGCCGCGCCTTGATTCTGCTAGTCTCGCTCACGTATGGCTTTTGATTCCTTTCGCGATTTCATCGCCGCGCTCGACCGGGCGGGCGAACTCAAACGCATTTCCCAGCCCGTCGCCACCGAACTCGAAATCACCGAGATCGCCGACCGCGAAATGAAATCGCCCGGCGGCGGCAAGGCGCTGCTGTTCGAGCAGCCCACCATCGCTGGCGTCGTCTCGCCGTTTCCCGTCGCCATCAACACGCTCGGCTCGCACAAGCGCATGGCCATGAGCATGGGCGCGGAGTCCGTGGACGACGTGGCGAACGAACTCGGCGCGTTGATGAAGGCCAAGCCGCCGACGAGCTTTCGCGAAACGATAAAATTGCTCGGGCAGGCACTCGACTTGCGTCACGCGAAACCGAAGACCGTGAAAAGCGGTTCGTGCAAAGAAGTGATCCATCTTTTCAAAAACGAGGATAGAGGATTGAAGATTGAAGATGGCCGACACCTCACCCCGGCCCTCTCCCCATTGCTCGCCGACTCGCAACGCGGAGAGGGAGCCAAGCCATCCTCCATCCTCCATCCTCCATCCTCGCTCCCGCCCGGACCGGTGCAATTGCCGCCAACCAGTCCGACGCCTCCAACGCTGCTAAACCTTCCCATCCTCAAATGCTGGCCGCTCGACGGCGGGCGCTTCATCACGCTGCCGTGCGTCGTGACGCGCGACCCGGACACCGGCGAGCGCAATCTCGGCATGTATCGCATCCAGATTTACGACGACAAAACCACCGGCATGCACTGGCAGTTGCAGAAAGTCGCCGCGCGGCATGGCCGGCGCTATTACGAAAAGGGCGAACGCATGCCCGTCGCCATTTTCATCGGCGGCGATCCGATGTTCACCTTCGCCGCGACTGCGCCGCTGCCGGACGGACTGGACGAATTTCTCCTCGCCGGTTATCTCCGCAAAAAATCCGTCGAGATCGTAAAGTGCGAGACAAACGATCTGGAAGTTCCCGCCAATGCCGATTTCGTCATCGAAGGTTACATTGACCCGACCGAGCCGTTGCGCGAGGAAGGGCCGTTCGGCGATCACACCGGTTATTACACCTTGCCCGAGCCGTATCCGGTGTTTCATGTCACCGCCATCACGCATCGCAAGGACGCGGTGTATCCGGCGACGATTGTCGGCAAACCGCCCACGGAGGATTTTTACATCGGCGGCGCGAGCGTGAAATTATTTTTGCCGATCTTCAAGATGAATTTCCCCGAGATCGTGGACATCGCGCTGCCGGCGGAAGGCGTGTTTCACAACCTCGTGTTCGTCAGCATCAAGAAGACCTACCCGATGCAGGCCTACAAAATCATGCACGGCCTCTGGGGCATGGGCCAGATGATGTTCACGAAATACATCGTGGTGGTGGACGCCGGCGTCAACGTCCACAACACCAGCGAAGTGCTGTTCCATCTCACCGCCAACACCGATCCGCAGCGCGACAGCATCTTCACCAAAGGCCCGTCCGACGTGCTCGACCACGCGACGAGCGAAATCGCCAGTGGCAGCAAAATGGGTTTTGACGCGACGAAGAAAATTCCCGGTGAAGGTTTCAAACGCGCCTGGCCGCCGCTAATCAAGATGGATGAAAGCGTGAAGGTGAAGGTGGAGAAACTTTTTGGAAAATGAATCTGCTGATTCCAATTGAAGAGTTCGATAATTTCAAAGGAGTAAAAGATTTTCCGATTGCGGATTTGTCGCCAGATTTAATTCCTGCCGTTAAAAAACTCGATGAACGGGAAGAATTTGAACCGTTCTTGCGGTCAATTCTTACTGACACATCCCCAACGCCGCACGGGCCAGCCGAAATTGTAGATATTTTCACCCATCAGGTTGTCGTCAACGGGCAGCATGGAATGGCCGCATTCATTTTGAAAGGAAAGTCATTCCCTACAATTCGTCCATCCGATGTTTCGCACCAAATTTACCGACTGAAGAAAATTGATGGTTTGAAGTTTGCGATATTCGCAGCGCCGGGAACAATTCTTGACGCAGCCAAAGAGCAATACGAACGACTTGCTCGCAAACTCAATCGGAGGCCAACAAAGCTAGATATTGACCGGCACTATTTAGTTAACAGCGATATTTACGCGACTTTGTTTGGAAGTTGGAAGTTATTTGAATTGTGGATTGATGGAAAAGCCAACGCGTGATTTGTCACGCGCCGGTCGGCGGCAGGAATACCAGCCCGAATTTTTTCGCCATCTCCATCACGCGCGGGATGGCCTGCGGTTGCTGCGGATTCATCGCACCGATGACCGCCACCATTTAGGACGAATCCGTTTGCCATCGAGCGACGAACCATTAAGAATTTGCCCGCCCTTTAACACGCTCAAATCATCGCATGAAAACTCGCATCTTTTTCTGGTCGCTCACGTCCGCCCTCGCCGGATTTTTGTTCGGGTTCGACACGGTCGTCATCTCCGGCGCGGAACAGGCCATCCAGGCGCTTTGGAATTTGGGGACCGGCTTGCACGGTGTTGCGATGGCCGCCGCGCTTTATGGCACGGTGCTGGGCGCGCTGTTCGGCGGCTGGCCCGCCGACCGCTGGGGACGCCGGGCCACGCTGCTCTGGATTGGCGTGCTTTACCTGGTGTCAGCCGTCGGGTCAGGCCTCGCGCCGGATGTCTATTCGTTCATCATCGCCCGCTTCATCGGCGGTCTGGGAATTGGCATTTCCACGGTGGCCGCCCCGCTTTACATTTCGGAAATCGCTCCGCCCAAATATCGCGGACGCCTCGCGGGCACGTTCCAGTTCAACATCGTCTTCGGCATTCTCATCGCCTATGCGTCCAATGCCTTGCTTGCTGGAATTGGCGCGAACGCCTGGCGCTGGATGCTGGGGGTGGCGGCGTTTCCTTCCCTGCTCTACACCGTTCTCTGCTTTGGCATCCCGGAGAGTCCGCGCTGGCTGCTGGGCAAAAAGGGCGACCGCCGGAAGGGCGTCGAAGTTCTGCGCTTGATTGAGCCGCAGGCTGCTCCGGCCGAGATCGAGGCCAGGGCCGATGAAATCATCGCGGCCTCTTCGGAGTCGGCCTCGTCGGGCCGGTTCTGGACGCGGCGGCTTCGCGTCCCCATCCTGCTTGCATTCCTGATTGCCTTCTTCAACCAGCTTTCCGGCATCAACGCGATTCTCTATTTTGCGCCGCGCATTTTTGAATTGACCGGTCTGGGCGCGAAGGCGGCGCTGCTCCAATCCGTCGGCATC
>Ga0181520_10013510_pt1 | contig 10271 bp, 6 predicted proteins | sample PEATcosm2014_Bin_29_FD_132451 | JGI IMG/M metagenome (GOLD analysis project Ga0181520, IMG submission 132451) | Peatland microbial communities from MTU Mesocosm Facility, Houghton, MI, USA - PEATcosm2014_Bin02_30_metaG | ecosystem: Environmental > Terrestrial > Soil > Wetlands > Peat | place... | reverse complement strand
CGCCGTCCTCGGCGCAGCGATCGAGGCGGCCGAGACGCGCGTGGCCGCCTCCGCCGCCTCGGTCTCGGCGACCGAGAAATCCGTCGCCGAGCTCGCCGAGCGCAACGCGGGCGAGTTGGCGGCCATAGCCGCCCGGACACAGGCCGACCGCGAGGCGATAGTCGCCAAGATCAAGAACGACCGCGACATAGTCGAGGCGCGGCTCGCCGCCGAGGGCGCGGCCCTCCAGGCCAAGGTCTTCGAGGAGTTCGGCCGCCGAATGGCCGAGTACTCCTCCGAGGTCGAGGGCCGCTTCGAGCGGCTCGAGGCCGCCGGCGCCGAGATCGGGGCGCTGGATCAGGCCTTCAGGGCTTCGATGGGGCAGGCGGAGCGGCGCGTCGAGAACGACTTCGAGGCCTTCGGCCGGGAGCTCGAGGATCGCCGGAAGCGCTTCGAGGAAGGCTTCGAGCGCGAAGTCTCCTCTCTCCGCGCCGGGATGAAATCCCTGGAGGACGAGCTGGAGGGCCTGAAGGCCCGGGCCTACGACAACGTCTCCGAGCGGCTCAAGATATTCGAGGACGAGTTCTTCGTCGACCTCAAGGCCCGCGGAGAGAGCGTCGAGCTCCGCCTCGAGGCCTGGCGCTCCGACCTGGACAAGACGCTTTCGGACCTCGCGGGGAAAACGGCGGCGGAGAGGGCGGCGGCCGAAAAGGCCCAGATGGAGGAGACTCGCGCCCGGCTGGCCGACAGCCAGTCGAGGATGCAGGAGCAGCTGGACAAGCTGCGCGAGCGGGCGCAGGCGGTGCAGGACGGCATCGTCGCGCAGAGCGGGATGGCCGTCGAGTCCCTCGCCGCCCTCAAGGAATCCGTCCTCAAGGACGCCTCGGAGACGCGCGCGACCGCCCAGGCTTACGTCGAGGGCGAGATATCCCGCTTCTCCCTCGAGACGGCCGGCAAGCTCAAGGCCGCGGAGCGGGATCTGTCGACTCGCGTCGAGGCGCTCGCGACCGTCCTCGCCGCCGAGGAGGAGCGCGTACGGTCCGCCCGCGAGTCGGTCGCCGAGTCCTCCCGGGGCTTCTCCGAGCGCTTCGTCGAGTCCGTCGCCCGGATCGAGGCCGGGACGCGCGCCGAGCTCGACTCCTTCGCCGCCGCCACGGGCGCCCTCGTCGAGAGGACCCGCGCCGAGTACGAAGCGCAGCGCGATTCCTACGCGGCATCCTCCCAGGCCGAGCGCGACCGCATATCGCGCGAGCTCTCCGGCCTCGCCGACCGCACCGTCGAGCTCCGATCCGACCTCTCCTCGCGCATCGCCCAGGCGATGGACGATTTTTCCCGCGGCTTCGAGGGGCTCTCCGCCGAGCTCGAGAAGAAGCGTCGCGATGCCCAGGCCGAGGGCGAGCTCAAGCTGCGCGAGTACAGGGACGCGATGCAAGACCTCGGCATGAAGCTCGAGGCGACGCGGGTCCAGACCTTCGGGAAGGTGGAGGCGGAGGCCTCCCGCGTGGCCCAGGCGGTCGTCGAGATCGACCGGCAGCAGAAGGCCTTCCTCGCCCAGACCAAGCTCTTCGATCGCGCGGACGAGCTCAAGGAGAGTCTCGGCGGAAGCATCGAGTCGATGCAGGCCGACCTTTCCCGCCTCGAGGGCCGACGGGCGGAGGTGGCCGAGATCGAGGTCCAGCTCGGACGCGTCAAGCGCCTCGAGGACGAGGTCAACCAGAAAGTCACGCGCTTCCTCGCCGAGAAGAAGCGCATCGACGCCATCGAGGCCGATTTCACGAGGCTCGCGGCCGTATCCGAGACGGTGGACCGCAGGCTCGAGGAGGTCACCGGCCAGGCCGACGCCCTCGCCGAGGCCCAAGCCACGATCCGCAAGCTCCTCGAGCTCACCAAGGAGGCGGAAGGCAAGGTCGACCGCCTGGACAAGAAATCGTCCCTCCTCGACGTCACCGCCGAGGCCGTCGACAAGAACTTCCAATCGGTGCAGGCCGTCGAGAAGGCGGTCGCGGCGATCGGCGCGGAGCTTCGCAGGATCCCCGAGCGCGTCGCCGAGCTGAAGCGCGGCGTCGACGAGCTGGCCGCGGGCAGGGAAAAGGTAAGCGAGGCCGTGACGAGGCTGTCCGAGCTCGACGGCGTGATCGCCGACGCCGAGAAGCGCATAGCGGAGGTGCAGAAGGCGCGCGAGTGGCTCGCCCGCGCCGAGACCCGGCTGGAGGAGATCGACCGCAGGGCCCAGGACCAGCTCAAGCTCCTATCCTCCCTGCTCAAAGATGAGGATGGCGGCAAGCGCGAGCGCGGGGCGCCTCCCTCCAGCGCGCAGGAAACGGTCCGCAAGCTCGCCCGCCAAGGTTGGAACGTCGACGAGATCGCGCGCGCGGTCAAGATAAGCCGGGGCGAAGTCGAGCTGATACTCGAGCTGGGCGCCAAGAATTAAGGCCGAGCGCGAACCGCCCTACACCGTCGGCCGCCTCGGCGAGATTTGCGGGCTCTCTCGCTCGACCCTCCTCTACTACGACTCGATCGGGTTGCTGCGTCCCTCCTCGCGCTCGGGCTCGGGCTATCGGCTGTACTCCGAGGCCGACAGGGCCAGGCTCGAGCGGATAGTCGCCTTCCGCGCCCTGGGTCTCGAGCTCGAAAGGATCGGCCAACTGCTCGACCTGCCCGAGAAAGGCCCGGTCGGCGCCCTCCTGGCGCGCATATTCCGGATCAACGACAAGATCGCGGAGCTCAGGGCTCAGCAGCGGGGCATCCTCGACTTTCTCGAGGCCAAGAGCGACATGAGGGTCGGTCCGGCCTCGGTCCGCGGGCTCGAGGAGCTCGCCCGAGAGGCCGGAATAACGGAGGAGAATTATCGCGGCATCCACGAGGCCTTCGAGTCGGCCTCGCCGGCCGAGCATCGCCGCCTCCTCGGATTGCTCGGCTTCGAGGAATCGGAGATCGAGGAATTCCTGGGAAAGCTGAAGGAATCAATTTGACCCGTCTATGGCTTCACGGTTTAGCTTCGTACCATCGCTCTAGATAAGGAGACCGTGAGATGGAACGTAAACCGCGTTGGAAAAGAGCCGAGAGGATCGATAGGGAGACGAGCTTCGAGCTCAAGGCCGGCCCGGAGATGGTATTCCCCCTCCTCTGCCCGGTGAGGGAATACGAGTGGATCCCCGATTGGCGCTGCGAGATGGTCTATTCGGATTCGGGAGTCGCCGAGAAGGACGCGATCTTCCATACCCGCGAGATCCTCGGCATGAGGGCGGTCTGGACCTGCATCACCTACGAGCCGCCGCGCCTTATCGAGTATCTCTTCGTCGTCGGCAAGAGCGGCGTCGTGCGGCTCGCGATACGCCTGGAGGACGCTCCCGGCGGATCGACGCGGGTCGTTTGGTCCATGCGCTTTACCGTGGCCAAGGGAATGTCGGGCTTCGCCTCCAAGGTCGCCTCGCGCGAGGGCTTCGACGCGATGCTCGCGACGCGGAGGCGGGAGCTCGAAGAGTATCTTGCCGGAAACGGTGGGCGATGATCAGCCCAGCATGCGCGGAGGCTCCGATTCTCCCTCCGACGCGATCTGAAGCAGCTTGTTCATCGTAGACCAATTCCTGGTGGTCGCCGAGACCTTCAATATCTTCTCGATGAAGTTGTTCGATCTTTTCGAGTTGCCGTAGCCCTCGCCGTAGTAGGAATAGACGGCCCGGTTCCCGACCTCGTGCCTGTCGACGTCGTTCATCGTCTCCATCAGGACCTCGATGTCGGGCTTGGCGGGATCATGCGACAAAAGAGTCACGTAGAGGTTCTTCTCGGGCCCGAGCTCCGCGAGCGGATGCGAGTCGACGATCCGCCTCAGCTCCTCGACGGTCTTCACTATCACGACCACGTCGCGATCGATCTTGCCCTTGATCTCCCCGGCGATCTCGGCTTCCATCTTCCTCTTGTTGGCCTCTTTGCTGTCGAAGACGGCGTTGCCGCTCTGGATATAGGTCCTCACGTTCGAATAGCCGATGTACTCGAGGATCCGCTTGAGGTCCTCCATCTTGAGGACGACCCCGCCGACGTTGATGCCGCGGACGAAAGCGATATACCTGCTCATGCGTAAGCGCTCACAAGTCCCATATGTCCCGGAATGCGTGCTCCCGCTCGCAATAGCGGCAGACGAACTTGGCCCTTTCGCCCACGAAAGGACCGTCGGGCGAGCCGACCTCGCTCTTGCGGAGGAACTCGGTGGTGGCGCCCTCGAGGTTCGCGGGCGCCGAGATGCAGAGCTCGTTCTTGCAAGAGATCTCGTCGAAGCCGTAGATGCGCGGAGGCATCGAGAGGCGGTACTTCTTGACCACGCGGTGCTCGTGCACGAGGTTGAGGGTGCAGCCGGGTGCGATGGCGCCGAGCTTCTTGAGCTCGCGGCCGCCGAAGCTCATCACGTCCGGCAGCGAGATGATGCCCTTGTAAGTGCCCCGGTTGTTGTGGAAGACGCCGTGCCCGCCGCGCACGTTCAGCTTGAGCATGCGCCTGATCGAGTCGAGGTGGCTCCAGATGTCCTCGATCGGCGCGCCGGATGAGATGTGGTCTATGACGAGGCCGTCCTCGACGGGCTTGATGCCGACCTTGTACTCGGGCTTCGGGTGCTGGGCGACGGATACCTCGTGGACGAACTCGTCGTCGAAGGACTCGGCCGCCTTGGCCTCGCCCTCGAAGTCGGCGCCAAGGAGGCCCGAGACCATCCCGATGAGGGCGATCCTCGTCCAGTAGCCGTTGGCGGACTGGGAGTCCCAACCGTTCAGGGGCGTCTCGTCGAGGAATGTGGGGTTGGTCGGGGCCGTGCGGTCGCGCGGCAGGGGGTGGTAGAAGCGGCAGAGCTCGGGCAACAGGCCGATCATGTCCTTGCGGAAGGTCACCGAGGCGCGGAGGGCCGGCGCCTTCTCGAGGACCTCGTCGCCCATGCGCTCGAGCTGGAGCCGCGTGAAGTACCAGATCGGCGCGACCTTTCCCGAGGCGAGGTACTCGTCGAGGGACTCGTACTGTTTGACGAGGAAGCCGTTGTCGCGCATCCTCTGGACGTAATGCGCGGGCATGCCGAGGATCTCGGGCGCGACGAGGTCGACCTCGACCTCGCGGAAGAGCCGCAGGCCGTTGGCCTTGGAGTGGATTGTCCGGCCGTGGTAGAGGTCCCCGGTGAGGGCGATGTGGATCCGCTCGTCGCGGCCCCCCATCTGCTCGAGGAAGGAGTACTCGTCGAGGAATTCCTGGGTAGGGTGCTCGTGCTTGCCGTCGCCGGCGTTGATGAAGGCGGGCCTCGCCCTTCCCGTGGAGTCGGCGTAGCGGCCCAGGGCGTCCTCGAGCCAGCGGCACACGCCCTCGAGCTTGGAGCGGATGACGTAGCAGGACTCGTCAGAATAGCCGTAGAGCATCTTGATCGCGTCGGACATCGACTCGTTCTTGTTGAAGGATGAGGTGGCCGTGTCGAAGAGGTTCGTGCGCGCCCCGAGGAACTTGGCCGCGTTGTGGAAGGACTCGCGCGTGCGCGTCGAGTCCTCCATGAAGATGAGGTAGACCGAGTAGTCGTTGTCGTTCAGCCTGAATTCGCGCGCCTCGCCTCCGGACTGGACCGCCCGCTTGAGCTCGCCCGCCTTGCGGTAGAGATAGCGCTGCTCGTCGAGGGAGAGATCGTTGACGACCGCGACCGTACGCCCCTTGAAAGGGCCGTTCCTTGAACTCATGCATCCTCCAAGTATTTGGGACATAGCAAGAGAGACTCACCACGGAGCCGAAGGCCTAGCGAAGCGTTAGACACGGAGCCCACACGGAGGGCACGGAGAAGAAATAGGGATTGATAGAGAAGAGAGAAAAAAGGGAGACGAAGAAAAAGAAGAAAAGCTCTTTCATACGCTATACACTCTCTGCACTCCTATTTCTTCTTTTCGCCATCCTATTTCCTATACCATCTCCTCCGTGTTCTCCGTGCTACTCCGTGTCTAACGCTTCGCTAGGCCTTCGGCTCCGTGGTGAATCCTAAATTCATTAGGGCTTCAGTTCCTTCGTCTTCTCGAGAGTATCGGGCTTGAGGAGAAAGAAGGAGCCTGAGGGCGACTGCGCCGCGACGCTCCCCGAGGCATCGCGAAGCAGAGCGTAGGGCGCGACGACGGATTTGGAGCGAGCTTGCTCCGCGAGGTCCACCGCGGCGAACCTGACCACGTAGCAGGCGCCGGCGGCGTCCTTCGCGATCGCGTAGATCGAACCGCCCGACGCGAACGCGCCGCCGTCGGGAGACATGTCCGGCTTGCCCTCGGCCACCGACTCGAGGCTCGCCTTGTCCAGCTTGACCAGCTTGACTCCCCCTTGCTTGCCCTCGAGACCGGACACCGCGACGAAGGAGTCGGCCAGCTCGACGATAGAGCCCAGGTGGAGGGTGTTGATCCTCGACGAGCGGATCGCGGTACCTTTGCCGGGATCGACGAAGACGATTTGCCCGAGATGGTTCGAGTCGTCGCCCACGCGAATCAGGAAGACGCCGGCCCCGGCGGCCGCTCCCTTGGCGGCGACCTCGGCGGCGATCACCGTTTTCTGGTCGGCGGTGATGTCCTTGCGCTCCGCCGCGGCCTCGGCCTGCTTGGACGCGACAGCCGCCTCCCCGGCGGCCACCTGGGCCTCCTCGGCCTTGACTGCGGCCTCCTTCGTGCTGAGCTCGGCCGTGGGAGCGGAGCCCGCGGCCGACCCGCCCGGCGCAGGCGCGGCCGTCGGCGCAGGCGCGGCCGTCGACGCAGTGGCGACGGGCGCCGGAGCGGCGGGGCCCGGAGCGGCGCCTGGAGCAGTCGCGCTCGACGGCGGAGAGGCCGCCGCTTTCGCCGCCTCGAGGGCGGCGCGTTCGGCCTCGGCCTTAGCCTTTTCATCGGCGAGCTCCTTCTCCGCGGCAGCGAGGTCAGCCTTTTGCTTGTCGAGCTCGGCCTGCTTCTGAGCCGCCTCGCGTTCCTTGACATCCACGAGGGCCTGTCTGGCGGGAATGCCCTTGTCGGGCTGGGCCTTGAGACTCTCGGTGACTGCCTTGTCGGAGACGGCGCCCGTGTCCACCGCCCCCAGCTTGCCCGCCGTCGCGCCGGCGCTCAAGGGGACGACTATGCGGCTCTTGCCGGGCCACTCCGAATACGAGAGCGCGAGGCCGGCCGTCTCGGGCGCGAGCTCCTTCAGGACCGCCGCCTTGTATTTGGAGGCGAAATACTTCATGTCGCCGCGGTGCACGGCGTCGTAGATCGTGATGAAGGTGGCGAGGGTGTAGGCGTCCTTGGCGGCATAGCCCCAGGCGGCGGCGAGATAGCCCGAGATGATCCACCGGAGATTGCGGATGCTGTCGACCTGGGCGCCCGGTCCCAGGATCAGGATATCCGCGTCCAGGCCCTCCTTTATAGAGGAATCTACCACTCGAATCACCTGGTAGCGCGCCGGGTCGCCTACGCGCAGGGCGGCGCCGCCGGCGGGAAGAGCCCGACCGAGGGCGCCTCCCACTCCTTCGATATCCGCTCGGCTGTCGATGCGGGGCTCGGGGCCTTCGTAGTCGACGAAGACGACCCTCGCGGTTCCGACGCTCTCGATTTCGCTCCGGTCGGGGGAAAGGGAACCCGAGCCTTGGTCGGCGCTCGCGCCGGAAGCCTGGGCGACGAGCGGCGCCGGAGCGAGGGAATAGACGATCGCCGCGGCGGCGATGGCCGCGAAGGACGAAAGGCGAAGCTTCATAGTGTCTCCCCCTTATCGAGATGCGCCGGAGATCCGCTCGAGAGCGGCGAAGGCGCGATTACGTATGGCCTGCCCGTAGGGCATGGCCATCAGCTTGACGAGAGCGCCGATGCCGTCCTCGCTCGGAGCCGATCCCGAGCGGAGGGCCATGGCCTCGATGGCGGCGGCGATGACGAAGGCCGTCCTCTCGTCCGCCGGCCGCGCCGCCGCTGACAGGAACGCCGACATCGAAGCGCCGTCCGGATCCACGCCGATCAGGGCGAGGGCCTCACAGGCCGATGCGCGCACCGCCGGGTCGACATCCGATTCGATGACGCGGAAGAGCGGTCCCCGATAGGCCGGCGAGCCGATTTCCCCTAACAGGTAGCAGGCTCTGGACCTCGGCAGGGGATTGCCCCCGCGGTAACGCTCCTCTTGCGAAAGATCCCGATCCAAGGCCCCGGTGGCGACGGCCGCGCAATATGCCGCGGACTCGGGCTCGTCCCTCCCAATAGTACCCGATCGCAGGGATTTTTCAATATCCGCGAGGCGCCTCATCTGGTCATCGGGATCGGCGGCGAAGGGATCGAAAAGGAGGGTCCTCGAGGCGACATCGGGTAGGGCCGGATAGGGAGGCGAGATCGGGAGGCGGGGTCGCCCCAAGCGCCGTTCGAAGCGATAGGCGGCGAGGATCCAGTCGGAGCCCGAGGAATAGACGAGGCCGGCGGGCGAGACCGCGGCCGTCCCCGAGGCTCCGGGTATGCCGAGTTCGCGATAGACCTCGCCCTTCAGGGAAAGCGAAACCGCCCTGCCCCGCCCGACCGCCACGAGACGATCGGAGAAGAGGGAGAGCCGACCCTTCGAGCAGCCCGTGGCGACGGTCCATGCGACCTTGCCGCCGAGCGTCATCGCGAAGGCCTCGCCGGAAGCGTCCAATCCGAAAAGGACGGACCCGCCCAAGGCGAGGGAGAGTATGACTGCCCCGGAGCGATAAAGGATTTTCGTGCCGCCGTCGGCCCCGACGAGAAGGAGACTGCCGTCGGGTAGGCATGCGGCGAGAAGGGGCTTCCCGCCCTCTCCGGGCGGAGAGGCAATCGGAAAGAGCAGCGTAGAGGCGCCTCCGAGCGCCGACCTGGCGGCGACCTCGCCGTAGGGCGTGGCGACGAGGAGGCTGCCGTCCTCGAGGGCGACGCAGGGCCTGCCCAAGCCGTCGATCGACGGCGGGCCGGACGCGGCCGAAGGCAGAGGGAGCTTCCATAGCCGCATGCCCCGGGGATTGAGGCAGACCAGGTCCTCGCCGGATAGGGCGAAGGCCCTGCCGTCCGATCCGAATGCGGGAGGAGATAGGGAGGCCGGGCCCTCCGCGGCTTCGATGGGAGCCTCCCAGGCCTTTTCTCCCATCCGCGTAAATGCCGACAGCTTCGCTCCGCCCTCCCCGAGCACGATGACGCGGCCGAAGGGATCGAGCGCGATGACGGGAAGCGGCCTTTCGGGAAGGCCGATCCTCGCGACGAGGCCGCCTTCGTCGGTGAGGGCGTAGAGCGATAGATCCTCGGAGAGGAGCCAGACGGCCGCGGGCGACGAGCGGGCGTCCAACACGGGTCCCGCGATGGGGAGTCCTCCCGCGGCGAGCCTGAAGGCGGGCTCCAGCGCGGATATGCCCGCCTTGGCCGCGCCCTCCTGCGCCACACCTTCCTGCGCCCCGCCCTCGAGCGCGACGGGCAAGGCGAAGCCGAACAGGAATGCCGCCGCTATCGCCCGGCGCCCGGCGCCGCCCGCTAGAGTCCTGTCATATACGGGATGCCTAAAGCCCGATCCGCTCCCGGCCATGCGGTCGGGCTTTTGCGGGGCCGGACGTTGAGCGAAGCGAATATGACAGGACACTAGGCCCCGCTCAGCGCAGGACGAAGCGGGCATTGCACTCCACATGGTTCGTCTGAGGGTAGAAGTCGAAGGCCTTGAGGCTTTGCAGGGCGTAGCCCGCCCCCGCCAGCTCGCCCGCATCCCTCGCAAGGGTGACCGGATCGCAGGAGAGGTAGACGATCGAAGGCGGCTTCGCCGAAGCGAGCCAACGGCGCACCGACGGGGCGAGTCCCGTGCGCGGCGGATCGACGAGCACGAGGTCGAAAGGCCGCTTCGCCGAATCTGTCCGTACCCAATCCTCGACCGATAACGGCGAGAATTCGTGCCCCTTCCCGGGCACGTTGGTCTTGGCCAGGTCGAGGGCGTAGGGATTCTGCTCGACGCAGACTATAGTGTCGAAGGACGGGGCGAGGAAGCGCGCGAAAAGGCCGACGCCGCAGTAGAGATCCGCGGCCCTTCCGCCCGAAAGCCCGGCGACGGCGTCGGGGACGAAATAGTCCAGGAGGTAGAGATTGCTTTGGAAGAAGCCCCTGACATGGAAGCGGATGGCTTGACCCGCGACGAGTACCTCGACGAGACCCTTCTCGCCCTCGACCCATACCTCGTCGCCGTAGCCGAAGACGAGGAAGCGGTCCTTGCCGAGCACGTAGGGCTCGAGCTCGGAGTAGGCCCGCGCGTCGCCCGCCCTCTCCTCGATCCAGTCCTGGATCGGACGTAGGGCGATCAGGCAGGTGGGCGCCTCG
>Ga0181520_10013509_pt1 | contig 10271 bp, 5 predicted proteins | sample PEATcosm2014_Bin_29_FD_132451 | JGI IMG/M metagenome (GOLD analysis project Ga0181520, IMG submission 132451) | Peatland microbial communities from MTU Mesocosm Facility, Houghton, MI, USA - PEATcosm2014_Bin02_30_metaG | ecosystem: Environmental > Terrestrial > Soil > Wetlands > Peat | place... | reverse complement strand
GTCGAGCCGGAGGACAGGCCCTCTCGCCGTGCTACTTGTCGAAAAACGGATGCTTGGCGACCGGAGGATTGGGAGTCGCGCCGCGCGCCTTGCGGATCGTGAGGTCCTCGAAGAGCAGCGATGGCACGGCCAGGCTCAGCGGCGTCCAACCTTCCCCTCCCAACGAGAACAGGAAAGGCGTCGCGCGCGGCCGGTACTGAACGGTCAGCATGTGCTGGTCCTTCCCGGCGGCTACGATCTCCTTGAAGGCCGTTGTATTCAAGCCCACGAACTGCACCCCGCGGATAGCCTCCTCGTGGCCGTCGGGAAACGCCTTCGAAATCAGAAGCGGTGTATTGCCGGTCCTCATGCGTCGCACTAGGATGCCGTAGGGCAAGTCGCGCTCCTTTACCAGTTCCATGAACTTGGCGCGGAGATCGGCGGCGGAGAGGCCATTTTCACAGGTCACGATGATGTTCGACGGCGCGGCCTGCCCGGCGTGGCGGCTGCCGGTACTGTGTTCGATTCCGCGGACCGGATCGCGCGAGGTGAGCAGAGTCTTGAGAATTCCCTTTTCGACCAGCCGCGTCTCACGCGTAGCCAGTCCGTCTTCATCCACTTTTGAAAAGCCGGCCATCCGCGTTCCGTTGAATTCCGCCAGCGTCGGGTTGTCGGTGACGCTGAGGAATGCGGGCAGCACGCGCGCGCCAATCTTATCGAGAAATGGATTCTCGGCCTGGCCGCCCTGGTTCGGCATATCGCTGATCACGGGGTGCGTCCCCACCAGGTCGGGAACAAAGGCGAGCCGGAACGCCTGTACGGCTGCATCGTCTTCGAACAAAACCGGTCCATTGTAATTCTCGATGCGTTGCGCGGAGCGAATTCCCGAGACTTCCCGGCCCAGCGCAACCACACGCGCGGACAGTTCCTTGTCGCCCGGCAACTCGGCGAGCGCGTGGGCGTAGAGCCAAGTGGAGTCTTCGATCTGACCGCCATCGGGAGCTTGCGTGCTTGCGGCAGCGTCGAACGTGATCGCCGAATGGCTGCGCGTGTAAGAGAAGCCCTCGCTGTCGAGATAGCGGATCGTCGTATTCGCCGCATTCAGGCTCACGCTGGACGTGTACACTTCCGGCGCCTGGCGAAACAGCGCCGAGAGAGCGCGCACCGTGGCCTCCCACTTGACGCGGTCAACCTGAACCGGCGGCGCAATGTCGATGGTGGTCACCGGAGTCTCGTGACTGAAGTCCGGGATATCGTCGTCGCGGTTCTTGTTTTGAAGCGCGGCGCGTTTCTTGGAGATATCCTCGACCGCTTTCTTATAAGCGGAATCGGTGGCGAGCCAGATCTGCCGCCGCAGCTCTTTGTAGTCGTTGTCCAGGGGGAGTTCGGTATTTCCCAAGAAGGCTGTCTGGATTTCGGCGCCCATGCCAAAGTTCATCGAGAAGAAATTGGTGTTGTCGAATTTGTAATCGCCGACCCGCACCACCGCGCTGAACATACGAGAGCGGCCGGAGTTGCTATGGCTCAATGCGCCGAAGCTGGCGCCTACTCCGGTATCGTCGCGTTCGGTGGCGCGATACGCGATGAAATACGGCTTCTCCAGATTGGCGAGCTGGAGCTCCTTCATCGAGCGGGCCATTTCGTCGCGCATGGCTCGCATCAGGACGTCGTCCTGGGCCGCGGCGGGGAGAGCGGCGGCCAGAAGCCCGAGCAAGGTTGCGATTCGCATACTTACTTGCCTCCCTCAAACGGCGCGGGCAGAACCGGAATGCGGTCCTGCGATTTGCTCTTCTTCTGCGATTCGATCTGCGAAATGAAAATGCCGGGCGAGGACGCGGACACCGGAACTCCGCCCGATTCGGCTCCGCAGATTCCATTGAACACCGCAATCTTGTCGTCCGCGGCGACGATCTTGCTGAAGGTGGTGAGCGGTGTGCCGATCAGGTCGACGCCGCGCACCAATTCCTCATGTCCGTCGGGATAGATCCGGTACACCATCAGAGGCAGGACCGTGAACGCGTTGGGAATCATGCGGCCGGTGAAGGTGAAACCGCCCTGGATATCGTCGAAATACAGGCCGTACGGCAGGTTCTGTTTCTTGATTTCGGCGATCAGCAGCTTCTTGAGATCGGGTTGAACGGCGGAGGGCGCCACTTCGACGATCAGGTTCGATTGCCGCGCCACGGGCTTAAATCCGGACTGCGCGCGGCCGTGGCCATTGGACTGCGGAATGCCTTCGAGTGGCGTGCGCGACATGAGGAAGGTCTTGAGGATTCCGTTTTCCACCACGGTCACGCGCCGCGCTTTCACGCCCTGGTTGTCATAGAGGTAATAGCCGGCCAGGTCCGTCGAGGCCAGCCGGCGCTGGGTCGGATCGAAATAAACCGAAAACTCCTTGGCCAGCACCGGCTCATTGATTTTCTTCTTGAAGGTCTGGGCATCCCCGGAATTCTTCTGCCGCTGGCCTTCCACCCGGTGGCCGAAAATCTCGTGGAAGAACACGCCGCTGGCCCGGCCGGACAGGATTGCGGGTCCGGTGTAGGGCTCGGCCAATGGCGCGACGCGCAGCGCTTCCAGGTTGTGAATCATCTTGTCCACGTCTTTGAGCACTGTCGCGTCATCGGGAAGGTCTTTTTCGGTGAAGCCGAAATACGACTCATAGAGCGGCAGTTCCATTCCGTCGTCGGCCTTGGTGCCCGCGACCACGAAGAGGTGAAAGGCCGGCTGCGAGGTCTGGATGGTGGCTCCTTCGCTGTCCACGTACCAGCGCGACTCGGCGGACGCTTGCAGAAAGGCGGTTGCCTGGTAAATGTCGGCGTACTTGGCGAAGGGCGCCGTATACTTGCGCAGCTTGTCTTCCCACGCGCCGCGGTCGACCTGAATCTGCACGAGCGGTTCGGTGAAACGCTGAGGCTCCTCGCGCGAAAAATCGGCGGATTGGTCCTCCTGCGCCACCTTCACCTGGACGTTGGTCTTGACCTTGGTGAGTTGCTCGACGGCTCGCTTGTATCGCTCGTCAGTCGAGTGCCAGAGCACCGCACGGATCGCGTCGGGATCGTCGTCAATCGGCACCGTGACAGACCGGAAGTTCTCGAATCCCATCTGCGCGTTGCCGCCGCGAATCTCGCGCGTGTTATCCAGATTGTAATCTCCCACGCGAAGATCGATATCCAGTTGGCGGCGCCGGCTTTCGCGGCTGTTGAGGATTTTCCCGAATTCCGCGGCAATGCCGAAGTCGCGGGTTTCGACGATCTCGTAACCCAGGAAATAAGGTGGCACCGGCTGGGTCTTGAGCTTCTCCATGGACCGGTCGAGTTCGGCTTTCATGGCTTGGAGTACCGGGGAAGCGGCCGGCTGTGCTGCCGCGCACAGTACCGCAAAAAACAGGAGGGCAATCGTGGAGGTGAATCGGCGTATCATTCAGGTCTCCTCGTCCTTAGTGCCAGTTATGACGCGGAGCTTCCATTTCGGAGCCGCGGGTCTTGTCCAGTATACACCGGGAGACCGCGCGATTCCGGGGCTTTTTATCGGGTCACGGCTTCAGACGTGCCGGCGTGGCATCCGCAACAGGGCGTTCAGGAAGCTGCTAAGAAACTCCGGCAAAACACCTTGGGCCACGGATGAATACAGATAAGCCAGTCCTTTTCTGATCTGCGTTCATCCGTGGCATAGACGCTCTTGGCGTTTTTCAGCAAGGTCCTGTATGGTCCTCTACCCGTGCCGGTCGATGAGGTTGGCGAAACTGCTACCGGGGCGACCTCTAGTAACCGCCGGCCGACATTGTCTTCGGCGCTGCCACGGGTTCCGCGGCAATCAGATCGGGACGGTCCTCGACACCCAGCTTCTTCATCTTGTACAGCAGCGCCTTATAGTCGATCTTCAGCAGCGCCGCGGCTTGTTTCCGGTTCCAGCGAGTGGAATTGAGAGCCGCCAGGATGGCGTCCGTTTCGGCTTGTTTCCTGGCTTGCGACACCTGTTCGAGGATTGGAGAACCCACGCTCAGTTCGGCCGGCTGGGAGTAGCCGTCGGCAATCGGGATGGGACGCGCCGGCGGCTTGATGGCTTTGGCATGGAGTTCGCTCGCGAGCGCATCGGGATCGCCGAGGATAATGAATTTCCGGACGTAGTTCTCCAACTCGCGCACGTTCCCGGGCCAGTGGTACGTCATCAAGGCATGTCGCAGACCGAGCGGGATGAGCGGCACGGGAAGCCCTCCCGTCACGTGTTTCTTGATCAGAAACTCAGCCAGCGGCACGATATCCTCCTTGCGCTCGCGCAGCGGAGGAACCTTCAGGTTGATCACATTCAGGCGGTAATAGAGGTCCTCGCGGAAGCTACCCGCGACGATGGCCTTCTCCAGATCGCGGTGCGTCGCCGCCATGACGCGCACGTCCACCTTGATGGTTTCCTTGCCGCCGATTCGTTGAAACTCGTGGTCTTGCAGGACCTGCAACAGCTTCGCTTGAAGCCGCACGTCCATGTCCCCGATTTCATCCAGCAGAATCGTGCCCCCTTCGGCGATCTCGAATTTGCCGGCCTTCTTTTGGAAAGCACCGGTGAAGGCGCCGCGCTCGTAACCAAACAGTTCGCTCTCGACCAGCTCCGAGGGCAACGCCGCGCAGTTGAGCTTCAGAAACGGTTTGTTGGCGCGAGGCGACTGCGCGTGCAATTCTCGCGCGAGCACCTCTTTTCCGCTGCCGGTTTCGCCCTGAATCAGCACCGGAACTTCCGACCAGCCAATCTGCCCCACCACCACCTGGAGCTCTCTCATGCGGGGATTGTTCCCGACTAAAACGTCGGGGAACAGCCGCGGATTGCGCGGGGGCGCCGCGGGAACCGTGCCTTTGGCCTCCAGTGCCCGCCGGAGTACCTCACGCAAGTCCTCATGCGCTACGGGCTTGGCGAGAAAATCCGTAGCCCCTCGCTTCATCGCGGTGACCACGTTCAGTGTGGACGACGCACCGGACAGCATGATCACCGGCAAATGGCGGTCCAGGTTCCGGATTTCCCGCAAAGTGTCCAGGCCGTCCCGATTCAGCATCACGATATCGAGCAGCACGGCCGCTATTTCGCTCTCGCTCGATCGAAGGCAAGCCAGCACTTCGTCCCCATCTCGAGCGGATTCCACGGAATAACCCATACATTTCAGAGCCGTTTCGAGATAGCTCAAAACCTCCGGCTCATCTTCCCCCACCAGAACTGTGCACTTCTGGTCAGACGGCAGCATGAATGTTGATCCTCCTTAGTTCTTCGAACGCTACATCTTCTTCCGCTTCCCTCACCGGCAACCCAGACCGGTCTAACGGAAGAACAATTGAAAACCTGGGACCCAACTCGGTGTTCTCGGCCCAAACACGTCCCTCGTGTTGGGTAACAATCAAGCGGCAAATGGCCAGCCCAAGGCCGCCGCCAGAGCGGTCACGCCCGCCCGAATACGAAGCGTATTCCTCAAAAATGCTCTCCAAATGCTCTTTCGGTATCGCCGCGCCGGAATCCGTGATGTCAATCCGGTAGCTGTTCGGCTCCTGGTTGGCGACGCGCCGCCGCTCCAGCCCGGGTGCCACGCCGGATTGGCCCGACCGCCGCTCCCAGAAGAACGGATAGCCGCGAATTTCGATCACGCCTGCTTTCGGCGTGAACTTGCAGGCGTTGTCGAGAATATTGATCAGCACCTGCTCCATCTGTCCCGGCTCGAAGAGCAGGCCCTCATCGCCAGGTTCCAGCTCCGTCGTGACCGTAATTCGCCTTTCGTCGGCGAATGGCGCGATCTCGTGCAAGGCCTGATCCAGGCACTCCTGCAGGTCGCCCCGCTCGAGATCGGGCCGCTTTTTCACCTGGCGCGCAATACTCAACTGGAACATCGCGGAGGCCATCCGCGAGAGACGCTGGGCGCTACGCCGCATGCGCCGCAGGACTTCGCGCTGTTCCTCGGCGATGGGCCCAAACGACTCGTCCAGCATCAGGCCGCAGTAGCCGCTCAGTGCCGTCAGCGGAGCCCGAAAATCGTGTACCGCGCGAGCGAGAAAATTGGTGCGGTCCTGGTCATATTCCTGCAACGCCAGATTCGTCTGCACCAGGCATTGCAGTATCTCGTTGCGATCTTCCCGCGAGGGGTCTTTCCCGCGCGACGATACGGCGAAAGCGACAAAGGCGGCCAGCGTCACCGGGGTCACCGGCTTGAGCAGGATGTGCGCCTCTGCCACGGCCATCTGCCGGCGGAATCCCGGCAGGTCCTTCCGGCTAACCAGGAACAAATGCTGGCAGGAAAAGCGGTCGCCGTAAATCGGTAGCGGGACGTCGGCCTGGTAATCCCAAATGCAAAGGTCCGCATGCGAGATGTTATCGCCGGCGCTAGCCGCCGAAAGCGTCCACGGCTGGTGCAGAATCTCGTCCAGGATCTCCAGACAGACTCGGTACAGCTCGCGATCCTCCGAGACTAAGACAATATCCATCGAGCCTCCCCCCTTTTAAGGCTCCCGTTTAAGGCTACCGGGCTTGTCGAGCCCCCCTCAGGGCTCACCCGGCGTGTCCGAGTAATCAGAGTTCCCACACTCTGACCACACCTAATGGTGCGGACACAATCCAACGCGTATCACTCACAGGGTGGCTTATTCGCGACAGCCCAACTTCGCGATTTCGTCCCAAGAGTTGGGAACATCTTCCCGTTTCTCATGATACTAACTTCTGGGAACTCTACAATCATAACCCGAGAATCACCGAAGTCAACTATTTGATTAAGGTTACAGTTACTAGTACTAGTAGCACACAACACAGCAAATAGTACTTGCAAATGACAATTATTCGGGTTTTTTCCGGCGCTACCTAAGATAGATCCGGGGTCCCTGCGTGGCCGCCTGTTGCGAAAAACAGCAAATAACTTCGAGACTATGTTCACCAACCTTGCGTTGAGCACCATCGTTGGCAGATTAACCTCTCGGCCGGCCAGTGACCGGCTCGCGGACTGGGGTTGACGGAAATCGGATTTAACTGATAAGGATGCCCGTGCTCTAAATTTGGATTCGCGCCCGTTCGCTTTCCAGTGCGGGCGAATCCACTTCATTGTGCCTCATGCAAGTCCTTGAAAAAGCTTCAGCTAGAAGCCAGGCAAGAGCGCTCCTCAATGGCACCGAACGTGCACTGCGGGCCGGGTTGATCTATGTCCGCCGACCACGTCGAACAGCCCTCAGCACCTCCAACTCACACCGACCGCCGTCGGCGCTCCAGGGCTCGCGTGCACTGGCCCGTTCAATTCCATCATCGGGATGATTCGGATTGGTTGGCCACTGAGACCCAGGACCTAAGCAGCGATGGATTCTACTGCCGCGCGAGAACAGTGTTCGCCCCCGGGGAACTGGTCGACTGCACTCTCCACATTCCGGCGCATCGCCGCGAGGCGCCGGGCGGGATGCTGGCGGTCAAGTGCAGGGTTCGCATCGTGCGCGTCGACGAGCCCGACAGCCACGGCTTCCATGGCATAGGTTGCCATATCGAGGATTACCAATTCCCGTCCGTGGACCCGCCCCTACGCGCCCTACCTATAGGTTGAGCCGGTAGTACGATTCGCGCATTCGTATGCACTTCGGCAGGGCATGCTTTAGCTTGCCCGGACCACCCCTGGAACCGGGGCCGCGACGTGATACCTTGTTCTTTCAGCTTGAGGGCCTGGCCCTCGCCTGGGCGCGACAAAGGAGCGCCTCCTCTCATGAGTTTTCGCTTAATGCTGCTTTCGGCGGCGCTGACCGCTCTTTCTGGCGCAGCCACGGCACAAGGCGTGCCGAGCCAGCGGCCCGCATCCGTTCCCTACACCTGGAAAAGCGTGCAGATGGTGGGCGGGGGATTTGTCGACGGCATCGTTTTCCACCCCGCCGCCAAGGGTGTGCGCTACGCCCGCACCGATATCGGCGGCGCTTACCGCTGGAACGATCTCAGCCATCGCTGGGAGCCGCTGCTCGACTGGGTGCCCTACGAGAACTTGAACTGGATGGGCGTCGAGAGCATCGCCGTCGATGCATCCGATCCCAATCGTGTGTATCTCGCCTGTGGCACTTATACCAACCCCGCCACGCCGGACGGCGCCATTCTTCGTTCCAGCGACCGCGGCAAGACCTTTCAGCACACTGACGTGCCCTTCAAGTTCGGCGGCAATGAGAACGGCCGCGGCCACGGCGAGCGCCTGGCCGTGGATCCCAATGCCGGCAGCATCCTCTATCTGGGCACTCGCCACGACGGCCTCTGGAAGAGCGTGGACCGCGCGGTGACCTGGAGCAAGGTAGAGAATTTTCCCGACGTCACCGAAACGCCGGCCGCCGCAGGCAGCCAGCAGGGGCAGGGAAGCGGCATCGTTTTCGTTGTGTTCGACCCGCGCAGTGGAGTGAAAGGCAAGCCCAGCTCCACCATTTACGTGGGTGTTTCCCTGCTGGGACGCGACAACCTGTTCCGTTCGAAGGATGCCGGCAAGACGTGGCAGCCCGTACCCGATGCGCCCACGCAATATCGGCCCGCGCGCGCCGCGCTGGCTTCCGATGGCGCCCTCTACATCTCTTATGTCACCGGCCCGAACCCGTACCGGCCGACCGATGGCGGCATCTGGAAGCTCGACGCCGCCAGCGGCTCGTGGACGGATCTCACGCCCGACCGCCCCGACGCCGCGAACAACAAGGCGTTCGGCTATGGCGGAGTCTCGGTGGATGCGCATCATCCGAAGACCCTGATCGCCAGCACCTATTACCGGCCGGGCGGCGAGGAGATCTTCCGCAGCATCGATGGCGGCAAGACCTGGAAAGGGATATTCGCCTCGGGCGGCACGTACGATTTTTCGCTGGCGCCCTACGTGGCCAAAACGCCGATTCACTGGCTGTTCGACGTGGAAATCGACCCGGCCAATTCGGATCATGCAATTTTCACGACCGGCTACGGCGGCTACGAAACCTTCAATCTCACCGCGATGGATTCCGGTAAGCCGACCAAGTGGAGCGTCATGAGTACCGGCATCGAGGAGACCGTCGCGCTCGATCTGCTCAGCCCTCCCAAGGGCGCGCATCTGATCACCGCCATAGGCGATTACGGCGGCTTCGTCCACTCGGATCTGGATAAGCCCGCGCCCGAAGGCAGCTCATCCCCGCCGCGCTTCGGCAACACCACCGGAGTGGCTGGCGCCGAAACCAGCCCAGACATGATCGTTCGCGTGGGCAAGGCCGCCGTGCGCGGTGGCGGTAACATCTCTTACTCGATGGATGGCGGCAGGACGTGGCAGCCCACTCCCTCGGCTCCGCCCGACGCGAGCCTGGGAAGCATCGCGGTTTCCACCGACGGCGATATCTGGGTGTGGACGCCGGAGCGCAGCGCCGTGTATTTCACCCGCGATTTCGGCGGGCGCTGGGCCAAGTCCTCCGGTATTCCCGAGAACACGCGCGTGATTGCCGACCGCGTCAACCCGCGCAAGTTCTACGGCCTGGCGCTGTTCGATGGGAAACTCTTCATCAGCACCGATGGCGCGGCGACGTTCACCGAGCAGCCGCTCACCCTGCCGGACGGTCTGCCCACGCGCGGCGGCCGGGGAGACGACCGCGGCGGCCAGGACCGCATTTACGCCACGCCGGGCAAGGAGGGCGACCTGTGGCTGGCTGCCTTCAACGGCCTGTATCACTCGACCGATAGCGGCGTGACGTTCACTCGTTTGGGTCACGTCAGCCAGATTCACGCGTTCGGCTTCGGCAAGGCCGCGCCGGGCGCTACCGACTCCGCCCTGTACCTGATCGGGGTGGTGGATGGCCTGCGCGGCATTTTCCGCTCTACCAACGCCGCCAAGAGCTGGGTGCGAATCAACGACGATCAGCATCAATGGGGTTTGCTGTTGCAGATCACCGGCGACCCCAAGCAGTTCGGCAGAGTCTACGTGGGTTCGCATGGGCGGGGGACTTTCTACGGTGACCCGGTAGCGGCGGCGCGCTAGGCGCATCAGGAAATGACCAGGTAAATCGACGGCGGGAAGAAAAGCCGAGATGACTCTCGGCTCTGCAGGCCTGACGGCCCGCGCCACGAGCGGCGGGTGATGGTTGTGAACGCCCGCTCGGGGGCATTGGCAAGCTAGAAGGAGGCTGCTGAAAAAAATCCGAAAAGAACATTCTTGGGCCACGGATGAACACCGATGAACACGGATAAACCAATTCTTTTCAATCTGTACTACTAGCCCTCAGTGTATTGTTTTTTCGCGAAGAATTCATTAGGCTGCCTTTGGAATGAGCAGGTTCACGGTGGCGTTGGAAGCTGCGATCACGGCGGTTGCGATCCGG
>Ga0181520_10013507_pt1 | contig 10272 bp, 14 predicted proteins | sample PEATcosm2014_Bin_29_FD_132451 | JGI IMG/M metagenome (GOLD analysis project Ga0181520, IMG submission 132451) | Peatland microbial communities from MTU Mesocosm Facility, Houghton, MI, USA - PEATcosm2014_Bin02_30_metaG | ecosystem: Environmental > Terrestrial > Soil > Wetlands > Peat | place... | reverse complement strand
GGCGGCGGGGCGGGCCGTGGTGCTCGATGCCGGCGGGACGGACGAATCCCTCCAGCGTGAGGCTCCGGCCCGCGGTGCTCGATGCCGCGCGGCCAGGTGGGGTGCTGAAGCTCGGGGCGGACGTGGCAGGCTCGATGGCCTCCAGATCGGCGGCGGGGCGGGCCGTGGTGCTCGATGCCGGCGGGACGGACGAATCCCTCCAGCGTGAGGCTCCGGCCCGCGGTGCTCGAAGAAAAAAGGCGGGCGGAGTGGTACCACCCGTGGCGGAATCGCGTACTCACTGCCCATAGTGAATGTGTGAACGAAGATGTGGTGGGAATGGCGCACGAAACGGAGATCGGAGGCGGGCATCTGCTGATGATTCGGGTGGTACCACCCGTGGCGGAGTTCCGTACTCGCTGCCTATACTTCAACTGTGCTGGCGGAAAAGGAAACGGCAGGCAAGGGGGGCGATGACGAAATTAGCGGGGAAAGGTCGGCAGGCGCGATTTCAGAAATAAAGGCCTAAATTTAACAGAAGCTTCGCCATCTATTCGTTTCTCGTTTGTATATTTCAAGTGTGCGGGCGTAATATTCAAAAGCCCACACACCTCGATGCCCTGATGTGAGGCTGAACCCACCGAAGGCGGGCCGATGCCATTCCAGGGCAATTCAGAAGAATAGCGATATGGGCGGACGCGCGTCCGGCTAAACCGAAGCACAGTTGTCTATATCCAGTAGATCGGGCAGGATCGAATGGAACACGACGAACAGTTTTTCAACGCGATTGATGATGCAGTGCAGATACGTCCCTGTGGCCAACGTTGGGTAATTGGCGGAGTAGCTGAAAGCTCCATACATGGACCGCAGGTGGCTTTCATCGTAAGCGATAGGGATGGGGTCAAGTATCAGGTTCGCGCGCTCACGGGAGAGGAGCGGCACCGATTGCTGAATCGGTACCGAAGCGACCGTGATTTGTCCGCATTCAGGTTGGCGGCGCTTTCTCAGTGTGTCTCAGGTGCTGGCTCCCAAGGATATGCGCTCAGCATGGACGAATTGACCGCCTTGTCTCCGCTACGGCAGGACGCGGTGTTCCGGCTGATTCTTAGCCTGTCCGGTCTGCATCCGCGCCTACCCGATTCCTACCTCTCGCGGAACGCGGTGGTTGATGAAATCCCGTTTCTGCTACGCCTGACTAAGGTATCGACAACTCCCCGACGGGCGGAGGAAGCGGACCTCGTTAATGGCCACCACGTTGTTGCGCGCAATTGGCTCTGGCAGCATGACCGCGACTGGCGGACGGCTTCATCGGGCCTCTACGGGTATATCCATAAGGGTCTGACGCGGGAGCTGGTGCGATGGAGCCAAACAGCCACTCGCGAGGGCGACTCCGAGGCTGGCCTTGGGCGTAAAGACGGTTGGCGGCCGATGGAAACGACCTCCGCCGATTGTCCACTTGACGAGATCGACGTGGACACTTACCAGCTATCCGGCGTTGAGATTGAGAATAGCGCAGAGGCACCAAAGCAGACAGTCCCGGCAATAGCCGACACGGCCGGAATGCCCCTTCGCCCGCAGCCACCATGGGCACGTGACACAATGCTCGAAACCGATATTCAACGGGCCTTCGAAGCGCTCTATGGTAAGCGGGTTTCGGAGACGAAGAGGGATTGGTACCCACTGCCAGCTCCGAAGCATAGGGGTATCGGAATCCCCGCGCCACTGATCGATGAGAACCGACCGGAACTTGATTCCACGTCTAGGCGAGACCTGGAGATCTTCGTAATGCGTTACCTGGACGGATTCGGCCGTCAGGACCTATCGACGTTCGCCGGCAAGCGCTCGGCACTCCAGGGCGGAATTGTGTTTGGGCCGGCGCGCCACTCGAAGTTTGAGGGAGTGGAGTATGGCCGCGGGCGGGCGCTGTATCCGGCGTTCATGGGGATTGACCCACGTGTGGCCGCGGCTGGATGGCGGAGCGTGTCGCCGGATCGCCACGGAAAGGAAATCGTCACCTGGCTTCTGGCAAACGGATACACCCGGTCTGAGTTGGGAAGGTTGGCGCCGGGGTTGATCGGCATCCTCGGTACGGAAGCTGTAGACCTCTGATGCGCTCGGGAAAATCGGGCATGTCCCACAAGGTGGGCCTTTCGACACTCTAACTTACTGGAGGCGATTTTTTATGGCCGTGACAATCCATTTGACCATCGAGCCGGCGCAAGGGCGCCCGGTGAGCGTGGCGCGGATATGCGATCCGCAAATGCTTCGACAGGTTGCGCGTGCCGCAATTCTGCAAGCGCGCCGAAAGGCGGATGCCGCCCGTAGTCGGGACGCTACCCTCGGCCGACTTTGCAGCGATGAAGCCGCACAACTGGAGCGGCACCTCAGTGAACTCGTGTCGGGACTGTCCGCGTATAGCGCGGTTCAGTAACCGTAAACAGCTTCTCCGCGGCCTCCCTTCTGCGGAGTTCACCAGCGCATCCACGGTCCCTGCCTGGATCTTGGGTGCGCTGGATCGGACACAAGCTATTTCGAGGGGAGGAGAGTTCTCAAAGATGAATTCAAAACAAGAGGGCGGGCCTGGGCTGAGTGAGGTCGAACTACCGCCCATGGCGGCCGGCGTAATTAAAGCCGTCCGGCGTGCCCACTGGCGGGCTATTCAGTCTGCTTTGGATCGAGAGTCTATCGATGGTTATTCGGGCGAACTATGGCAGGATTTCGAGGATTCGGACACAGGGGAGCTAATCGGCAATGGCGGTGATTGACGGTGGACTTGGCGAGAGCGAACCGCGACCGGCTAAGGATGGGAAGTGGCCGGCTTATCAGCATTACCCTGGAGACTTCGAGCGAGACCTGGCAGGAAACTCGCTCGCGGCGCAGGGTCTTTGGATTCGGATGCTGGGCTGGATGCACCAGAATGAGGCACATCGAGGATTCCTGGAGTTGCCGAACGGTGAGCCTCTAACGGAGAAGCAGATTTCACTCCGTATTGGCCGAAGTCTGAAGGAAGTAGGGCCTCTTTTGGCTGAACTAAAAAGTTATGGGGTGTTTTCAGTTACTCCATCGGGAGCGCTGTACTGCCGTCGTATGGCTCGCGAGACTCACATTAGCGAAGTGCGGCGCGCGGCTGCTAAGTCTCGCGCTGACAAGGCGGCTAGGGCGGCGGACGGTACATTTGCTGAAGATGCTACCGGAATGGGTGATGCTGGATTTGCACCAGCAAAAACACCAGCAAGCGGAGAACAAAACACCGTTCTTTCATCTTCATCTTCATCTTCATCTTCAGTTACTACAAAACCATGTGCATCAAACAGCGATGCACGACCGAGTGAGGCCAAGAATTCGGATGCGCTTTTCCTGGTAGAGGCGGCTCCGGTGGCGAAACCGGCCCGTCAGATCACGTCAGAGCAGGAGCGCTGGTTTACTACCTGGTGGGCTGAGTATTGGCTCCATCGGGCAAAGAAACCGGCAAGGCAGGCCTTCGCCAAACACGTCAAGACAGCGGCACGCTTTGAGGAGGTCATGGCAGCCACACGCGCACAGAAACCCGAGATGATTGGCCGGGAACCGCACCACAGGCCACACGGGGCAACTTGGCTGAATGCGGAGCGATGGGCGGATGAGACGGTGGAGTCGGGGCCGGCGGGATCGGCTACGGCCAATAACGAAGTGGCGCGCATCCTGGCGGAGCAATCTCGGGTGAGAGGTGAAGGCAAATGACGTACGACGTTACGAAGTACACTGATCGATTGTCAGCGCTGAAGTTCTTTCCAACGCGGAGCCATGCCGTGGCGGCTGTGGCGGACACGTTACTCGCGGTCTGTGCGAGCGAAAGCGAGGCGGATAGGCTCGTCGCGATTGCCCTTGAACGCTTCGATGACTGGCCGGGGCCGGCGTCCCTACGACGGCTACACTACGAAGCGATTGCATCGCACCGTCCACAGCAAGCACTTCCCGAGGGGTGCGGGCTTTGCCGGCACACGGGCGGTTGGCGGCCGGTGTTCACGCTCATCGAGCGGATTCGGGGTGGACCGGAGCGGAAGCAAACTTTTCGACCTGACGCTAACCCTGAGGAGTTCCGGCGGAAGCTTTATGCGCAATACGCGAAGTCGCCGGACGTTAGTTTGTACGATGCCGTGGCGCCGTGTTCCTGCGAATTGGGGCGTATACGGCAGGAGCAGTGCCGAAAGGCGGATGCGCAGGGGCAGGGGCAATGAATGAGTACGTGCGGCGCCGGACGGTGATCGAAGATGCACTCCGGACCGCGGATGGACCCGTGTTGGCGAATAACGAAATCTCAAGGCTGCTTGGCGTGAACGTGTTGGTTGTGAGGCGGGTGCGTCGGAACCTGGAAGCCTTGGGGACGATTCCGAAGGTCTACCGCCGGATGTCGCGACGTGGGTACCTCATCGACGTGAGCCGAATGACTGAAACCCACATCGCGCAAGGCGGTTAGATGGCACACTGTCGCGGGATGGGCTACCACTGCGGCCGTTAGGGGCGGTGGGTGGTTGCCGGTATTACCCGTGGTCAGAAATCGGTGCGGAGTTGAGGGAATCCAGCGATGAGTGATCGATCAAGACGAGGTGTGCCACCTGAACCGGGACGTGGCCTGTGCGCGCATACCTGCATACATGGCTGTTGCAGCGCGTGTGGCGAGTCGGTGGCGCTTCATTACCCGACAACAGCCGTTGGCGGCTTCTGTGCGCAGTGCTGTCCGGTCTGCGCGGTACCGCTGGCTGTGATGCCATCGCCCGCGAATGGGCTGGAGGGTGGCTTGTAGGGCGCTGTCCCACAAGGTGCCCCTTGCGACACTCTAACGTATCAGAGGGTCCGATCCTCCGATGGTTGGCGCGGTAGTCGGCGAGCGGGAACGCCCATACAAGTTAGAGGCATAGGTTCTTCCCAGCGTTGCGGGAGGGGCGGGTTAATTAATGCCTCGATTCGACCAGCGCTGGCCCAAGGCAATGATGCAACCGCGCTGATGCAACCGCAGGACTAGCGCAACAGTTAGGCAACGAAACATGCAACCGAAATCCAAATTCATCAAACCGGCCGCATACGCTAAGTTACGCAATCTAAATAAATCAACCGTCTCCCGCCAGATCAAATCGGGACAGATTCCCGTCAACGCGGAAGGGATGGTCGATCCAGTTGCAGCAGACCGGGCGCGCGAGCGTAACCTTGACCCATCCAAACGTCTTGGGGCGGAGATACGTAAGCGGAATCCTGCTTTGCGGAGCGGTGATCGCAAGGCGGCGGCAACTTCGGGGGCCGCGATAGCGGATGGGGACGGAATACACCAAGCGCGGCTCGATGTGCTCGTAGAGATTGCGGCGCCATCTGAGGTCCTGGGGTTCGCCTTGGCTTGTCTTCACCTGGGATGCTCGCGGGAGTTGGCTTGTGCATTAGCAGGATTGTACTCCGCCTGGCCGGCCTTGGCGCTTAGCGACATGGAACCCGAAGATTTGGATGTAATCGCAGAACCATCGCCGGATGAATGGCGGCGGGCTCTCGGAGGATTCGACGCGGAAGAGGCGGACGCGTTGTGTGATGCTGCGCTCATGAATCGCGGCGATATGGCCGGGGCCGAACAACCCGGCGTTGAAGGTTGAGGCTGGAAGAACAGACAAAGGAGAAAGAAAATGAAGCTCAGGGGAACGAATACGGCGCAAGTGGCGCCTGTCCGGAGGCCGTCCACGGCGGCGGAGTGGCGGGGCCGCATATCGGAACTAAAACAGGAACTTGCTGGCGCGGAAGCACTCGTAACGGAACGGCGCCAGGCGCGGCGGACGGCGGCGGCGACCGCTTTACTGGCCGGAGAGGGCCTAGGCTCATTCGGTGCGCTCGAAGAGATGGAACGCAATGCAGAGCGCGCGGCGGACTCGCTGAAGGCGGCTGTCGAGATGGCGGGAGTCGAGGTGCAAAAACTCGAAGGCGCGGAACGGGCGGCGGCGGAAGCGAAGCGGCAAGAGCGACGCGATTCTGTTATTGCTGAATTACGGCATGTGGCCGGCGCTGTCGATGCTCTCCTTTCGCAGGCGGTTGGGAAGCTCCGACAGATTGACGAACTGATGGTTGAGTTTCACCGTAACGGCGGAACCTTCTCGCGAACCGCGAAGGGCTGCACTACGCGGGCGGCGTTGGCGGCGGGTATGCGCCCATACCTCGAAGTGAGCTTCGTGGGTAGCAATAACGCCTGTCGCCCGCTGGCAGAACAATACGAGGCTCTCGGCGCAACTCAGACTATTGACGGCAATGCGGAACAGTTCGTCACGGCGAGTTTAGCCGGCGAATTCCCCGCATGAAACCGCTCGCACACATCGCAGGTCGCTTCTTCAACGTTCCGCTCGCGATCCACCCGCCGAAGTTGGAGGTAATTATCAGGGCGCTTGCACCGCGTATCGGAAGCGACGCTCAAATGATGCCTCGTAGCGAGGTGCCGGCCGTTCTCGCGGAGCGCTACGAATCAGCCAGCGGGGACACTTCCGAATATCAGATCGTTGATGGGGTGGCCGTGATTGGCGTACAGGGAACCTTGCTCAAGAAAGATTCGTGGATGTCTTCCTTGAGCGGATGTACGTCGTATCAAGGCATTCAGCGTCAGATGGAGGCGGCTGTCAGTGATGAGCGGGTGGACGCGGTTCTACTCGACATCGATTCGCCAGGCGGAGAGACGACGGGCTGCTTTGAGCTTTCGGATTACATTTACTCGATTCGGGGTATGAAGCCGATTTACGCGGTGGCGAACGACATGGCGCTTAGCGCCGCATACGCCATTGCAAGCGCGGCGCAGAAGGTATTTGTCACGCGGACGGGGACGGTCGGATCGGTTGGGGTGTACGCGCTCCACACGGAACAGAGCGGCTTCGATAAGCAGACCGGCGTCAAGTACACCTACATCCACCACGGTGCCAAGAAGGTAGACGGCAATCCGCACGCGCCGTTGTCCGAAGGCGCTGAGGCGGACATTCAAGCGGAGGTCACCCGTCAGGGCAACATCTTCATAGAAACCGTGGCGCGGAACCGCAGGTGTAGCTCGGCGAAGGTTCAGGCCACTGAGGCTGGACTGCTCTGGGCTGAAGGCGCGATACCTCTTCTGGCGGATGAAGTCGGTACGGTCGATGATGCCATGAACGCGCTTCGTTCCATTATCAGCGTATCTGGTGACGTGCAGCGTGGGCAGGCGAAGCGAAAAGGGACGGCTGCGGGCGCGACTCCCCGAGTGGGAGACGTTCAGGGCCATGGAAACAAAACGGGAAAGGAAGAGATGATTACACCACGAACGAATACAGGCAAGACGATTGGGGCAGCGATCATGCAGCAGTTGGAGACCGAGGCTACTTTGACGGCACGTCAGTCCAAGGGCACGGTACAGGCCAATCTGTATGTTGCCGGCGAAAGCCGGGGAATCACCAAAGAGCAGGCGTATGCGCGCACGTTGGAGGCAAATCCGGAAGCCTACGAGGTTTTCCGGAAGGCGCATAACGCTGCCCCCATGGTGAAAGCCCTTCGGGACGCAGGAGTTCTGCCAGAGGAGCAGTAGTCCGACTTTGCCGCGCGGGGGCAGGCGACTCGCGCGGCTTCACTTGAAAAGAGGAGACGAGTTCATGTCGGTTCAGATTTTAAAGGTTCCTGTTTACAGTCCTGAGTTTCAATCTCCAGGACCGCATCCCAAGCTGAAGGCATTTTTCTTTCATTGCAGAAGCTGTTTTTTTCGAGCCAGGTGGTGGGAACCGGTTCCAGTCAGAATGTCGCGCACGGGCTGGGAGCTGTCCCGGCCGGCGTGGTCGCAGTGCCTACGGACGGCGGGACCGTCACGTACGGCACGCACACTTCAACCAACGTGGTAGTCAACGTCACGAGCGGCAAGCACGTAGACGTGATTGCCTGGCTGTAGCGAGTTTGCCGGGGGCGCGTAGGGTTCCCGAGCGGGGTAGCTTCCCCCGCTTTCCTTTACCTGCGCGCTCCGGCAATAGTCCCGGTAACCGTTTCCGCTATGAACGGAACCGGGCGCGGCTGCCTGCGGGGACCTCCAGCCCTGCGGGCAGCCCACTTATGGGGAAAGGGCTGACTTTACATGCTGGCCGAATGGATTAGGAGGCTCCTTGCGCCGTCAGATCCGATTATCACGTTGGGGCTTCCACGGGATTGCGGACGCGTGAGTAGACCGGCGATGCCGGAGGATGGAGGATGGCGTCGATCCGATCTGAGCGAGGGGCGAGTGGTCCGCTTTGCCGCTTGCGCTCGCGGCGCGGGGAAGATCGCCGGGCCGGTATTGCGAGCGCTTCGCGATGCTGGGGTCATTCCTCAGGAGCGGTAGTCGGGGCTTTGCCGCGCGGGGTACTGTGTAGGTAACTCCGCGCGGAGTTACTGCCTTTAAGGTTTGCTGAGCGGAGGTGCTGGAGGCTTTCTTGGGGATTGGCGCGGGCGCGCCCTTTCCTCTTCCTTCCCCCTTTAGCGCTCCCTGAAGCAAAATGGGCCGGCTGCACTGCCAGGTAGCCGGGAGGGTGGTCCCAGGGGCAACTCCTTCCCCTAGACCCACCCACGGTTTTATAAAGTCAATCGCGTGGAATCGACCTCTGAGGCAATCTCCCCTCAGTAGCCACGCGGGCGGACCCAACCGCTTTCCCCGCAGTTAGCGGTTGGGGGAGTGTCCGGCTGCGGCGGTTTCTTTTCGCTGCCGCGGCCGGGGACATCAATCTGAAAGACCTGAAAGTCGAGGAATAAGTATGTTTCGGAGGGTGTTGCAATTGCTTGGTCGGGAGTCAGGACTAATCCTGATCGGGCCTATCGAGCCACCAATACAAAAGCGGCCAGCTCCGTTAACGGCTGACGGGTGGCGCCGATCCGATCTCAGCGAGGGGAGAGCGGTCCGCTTTGCCGCTTGCGCTCGCGGCTCGGGGAAGATCGCGGCGGATGATCTGGAGTTCCAGGCGCTCAGCACGGCGCGCTCATTTCAAAGAAAGGGGGATTCGCTAAATGGAGGTTGGAACCGTTAAGAGCTTTAACCCGCAAGTGGGCTTCGGGTTTATCGAGATGGAGTCGGGCCGAGAGATTTTCTTCCATCAGACGGAGATTCTGATGAAGGGATTCAGGACTATCGAGCCCGGTACTCCGGTGGAGTACTCCGTGGGTAGCGATAAGAGGGGGAGGCCAAAGGCAGTTAAAGTCAGGCATTTTAAACCTGCCGATTGGCAAACTGCCGAGTAAGTAAGTGAAAAATGTTCCGAGAAAGGAAACAACGTGTCAAGAGAGTACAATCTGCCAGGCGATCTACTGGGCGAGATAACATGCGGCCGACAAGCAACGGGCGGCATGAGCCTGCTTGAATACGATGATCTTCTGTTCGGTGGTGCAGGCGAAGTCCAGGCAGGCGCACCGCCCGCGCGCACTCTACGGGAGCGCCGCGCTGCGTTACTGGCGGCAAAGCAGTCCGCAGACACTCAACCTAAGCCGAAGTACGACATGGATAGCGACGGCGTGTACCAACTTAGAAGGGACAGCTCTGGGGCGATTGAGTATCAGGCAAGACCTGGTGCCGATGGTGAGTATAGTAACCCACTAAATGCGCGGTTCAAGGATGCAGGCGGGACACCTTTCGGTAACGATCCGCTCAGCACAGGATTCTCTCCGGGTCTGGCACAGGAAAGGGAGAACGCTATCCTCGCAAGTCCCGTCAAAACGACCGGGAATGATCTGACAAACATGTAGCGGGGCGGGTGAGTGTCGCCCGCCCCGATGCCGGCGGCCGGACGATCCCTCCAGCGTGAGGCTCTAGACCCGCGGTGCTCGATGCCGCGCGGCCGGGTGGTGCTGAAGGTCGGGGCGGACGTGGCCGTGCTCGATGGCCTCCCATATCGATGGCGGGCGCGTGGCAGTGCTCGATGGCCTCCAGATCGGCGGCGGGGCGGCCGTGGTGCTCGATGCCGGCGGACGCACGAAGCGACCCGGCTTGAGGCTCCGGCCCCCCCCCCCGCGCGGGCTTCAAGAAGTTCACACAGTTTCATTCCGCGCGCCATAGCCTACGCCGCGCGGAATGAGGTGGGGGCCGTGCTTTTCGCACAAGCGCGGTCCCTTCGTTTTTTTTGGGGGGGGCGTTTCTCCTTCCTTTGCGGGTGTCCTGTTCTAACCTCGCGGGGTTTGCCTTGTCAACGGCAAGCTCCGCCTTTGTCGTTAACAAGTCAAGTTGTCCGGTTTTGATAATTAGTGATCTGTCCGCTTTGTGAAACAAAGCGATGCGGCCTTTAGGCCGCCGCCTTGTGGGTTTTGGGTTTGGCCTTTGCTTTGGTT
>Ga0181520_10013505_pt1 | contig 10274 bp, 6 predicted proteins | sample PEATcosm2014_Bin_29_FD_132451 | JGI IMG/M metagenome (GOLD analysis project Ga0181520, IMG submission 132451) | Peatland microbial communities from MTU Mesocosm Facility, Houghton, MI, USA - PEATcosm2014_Bin02_30_metaG | ecosystem: Environmental > Terrestrial > Soil > Wetlands > Peat | place... | reverse complement strand
GGCGCGGCGGATGTCGGCGCGGAAGGCGTCCGGGGTCAGCGCCCCCACCAGCTCATGACCGTAGCCGTGGCTGGCCAGTTCATGGCCGCCGGCGACGATGCGGCGCACCAGCGCGGGATGGCGCTCGGCGACCCAGCCGAGAGTGAAGAACGTGGCGCGCACACCGGCGCGGGCGTACAGCTCCAGCAATCGCTCGGTGTTCGCTTCCACCCGGCGCGGCAGGGCCTCCCACGCGCCGCGGGCGATGGTGCCGGCGAATGCCTGGACCTGGAAATAGTCCTCCACATCGACGGTCAGCGCGTTGACGATGCCGCCCATGGCGGGGTCAGCCCTCGCCGCTGCCGAGCACGTCGAGCAGGCGCTGGAACACCCGGTCCCGTTGCGCCAGCTTGGCCTCGAGCGCCGCGACGCGGCTCGTCAGGTCGCGCTCCACCGCCGGGTCGGCGGCCGGATCGTGCCCCGGCGTGGTGCCGGTGAGGTCGGCGGCGAGTTCCCCGGCGGTGGCCTCCACCATCGCCGCGGTCAGCGTGTCGGTCCCCTCCAGCGCCCCGTACAGCAGCAGCCGGCCGCACAGCCGGTTGATGCGCCGCGGCACGCCGCCGGTGTGCTGATGCACCGCGGCGAAGGCGGCATCCTCGAAGTGCGGGCGGTCGTGCCAGCCGACGGTGCCGAGCCGGTGCAGGATGTAGCCGCGCGTCTCGTCGCCCGAGAGCGGGCCGAGATGGAACGAGGCCAGCACGCGCTGGCGCAACTGGTCGAGGTCGGAGCTGGCCAGCATGGTGCGGAACTGCGGCTGGCCGAGCAGGATGGTTTGCAGGCTGGCGCGCCCCGCCTCGGTGATGTTGGAGAGCATGCGCAGCTCCTCCAGCGCGCTCAGCGAGAGGTTCTGCGCCTCGTCCACGACCAGCAGGCAGCGTCGCCCGTTCTGGCGGTGTTCACGCAGCGCCTCGGCCAGGCGCAGCAGCAGCCCCGCCTTGCTGGCCCCGGCGTCGGCCAGGTCCACGCCAAACCCGGCGAGTGCCAGACGGAACAGGTCATCGCCGGAGACCTGCGTGGTGTTGACATGCGCGACGACGTAGGCGGCACGGTCGAGTTGCGACAGCAGCAGCTCGATCAGCGTGGTGTTGCCGGCGCCAACCTCGCCGGTGACGATGATGAAGCCCTCGCCCTGCGCCAGCCCGAAGGTGAGGTGGGCGATGGCGCGCGCATGGCCGGCGGATTTGTAGAAGAAACGGTTGTCCGGCGTCAGTTGGAAGGGTGGGCCGCTGAGCCCGTAATGGCGCTCGTACATCGCGACCGTCAGAACGTCTTGCGCAGCGCGACCGCGATCAGCTCGCCGGTCTGGTCGGGAAACGGCCGGCGGTAGCTCGTGTCGGTGTGGCTGTATGACAAGTTGGCGCTCAATGATGGAGTAATCAGATAGGCCAGGGTGGCGGTGCCCGTGAACAACGTGCTGCTCTGACTCAGTGCGGCAGTGCTCATGTCCAGCACGCCGTATTCGAGCGCGAAGGAGGCGGTCAGGTCCTCCCGGAGGTCGTGTTGCCATTGCAGTGAGCCATAAGTGCCCACACTGCTGAACGCATTGTTTCCGACGGCCAGCCCCTGCGGCGTCTGCCGCGAATGGTTCACCGACAGCACGAAGCTGTCGCGGTCGAGCAGCAAGGTGGCGCCGACGGTGGCGGTCTCGAACTTCAGCACGGCACTCTGCACGCCGAAAAAGTTGCTGGCCGCCAGCAGCGGAGCGCCGGTGGAAGGATCCACCGCGTTGCCCAGCGTATCGACGGTGGCGTTGGCCAGACTGGTGCTCAGCTGCTCCTGGTCGGTGGAGATCTGCTGGCTGTAGTTGGCGAACAGCCGGGTGCGCGCGGTCAGCGCGTAGCTCGCCGCCGCGAACGGCGCATCGACGCCATCCTTGCGCCCGTAGCGCAGCGTGATCTGGCTGTCGGGGTTGGGGACGAGCAGCACGCCGACATTCCACAGTGCCGAGTCGATGCGCACCGGCGGGGCGCTGGAATAGAGGATGTCGTCGTAGCCGATGGTGCCGAGCACGGTGATCTCGCGCGTGACCGCGTAGCCGCCCTCGAACGAGGCGGTGTTGCGGTGCGCGCCGCCCAGCACGCCGGTGCCGGTGGACTGCGTGGCCGAGACGAAGCTGTTGACCAACGTGCGGCCGAAATCCTCGCCCGAGGTGAAGGCGAGGTGCTCCTCGGTGCTGGTGTCGTCCTGGCTGCCGATCACGGTCGGCGGCAGGCCGGGGAGGGTGGCGACGGTGACGCTCTGCCCGTTCTGCACGCTCTCGCCAATCGACCCGCCAAGCTCGACGGTGCCGAAGCTGCCGAGGCGCTGGCGCAGATAGGGGGTGGCGGAGAAACTGTAGGTCTGCACCGAGTTGGTGCGGTTCAGCACGGTGCTGTTGGTGGGTCCCGTGGCGCCGGCCGCCGCCTGCTGGGCGGCGAAGGCGTTGAGGTCCAGGAACAGCCGGTCGGGGAACAGCGAGATATGCGCGTTGCCGTTCAGGTTCTGCGCAACCTGGTCCTGGTTTGCCTGCGTCTCGTAGATCTGCACGCTGGGCGCGTACACCAGCGTTCCCTGCACCCGCTCGCTGGCGGCGCTGACGGTCAGCGACGGCTGGATCAGCGTGATCCAGGCGGTCTGCTTGAGCCCCGCGGCTGGCGGGGAGTTGCTGCTGACTTCCTGCGTGATCTGAAGCGCCGGAGTGAACTGGATCGGCGGCGCACCGGCATCGCCGGTCTGGTTGAGGCCGAGCGAAGCTGCGATCTGGTCGCGCAGGTCGCCGACGCGGGTGCCTCCGGCCTGCGGCGGTCCGCTCTGCAACAGGCTGCTGCCCAACCCGCCGCCAGCGCCGCCGGCGCCGGCATCCTGCGGCAGCGCCGTGCCGGGCGAGAGCCAGAAACCGGCCGCTGCCACCAGCCCGCCACGCCACAGCATTGCCAGCCGCACTAGGTGGCCTCGCTGAAGTAGTAGTAGGAACCGAAGGAATGGCGCTGGCGCAGCCGGATCTTGTTGAGCACCAGCGAAATGCTCTGGCATGCCTTGACCAGTTCCAGCGCCGCCTCGAGTTCGCTGCGCTGGGTGCCTTCGGCCTGCACGATCATCACCGTCAGGTCCACCATGTGGGCCAGCGTGCTGGGATCGCTGGTGGACAGGCACGGCGCGGTGTCGAGCACGATGATGTGGAGCGGGTAGCGGCGCGACAGCCGCTCGACGGTGGAACTCAGCGCGTGCGTGATGCCGGCCTGGCCCGGCGGGGTGCCGCGCGGCAGCAACCACAGTCCTTCCACGGCGGTCTCGATGATCAGTTGTTCCGGCTTCAGCGCGGGATTGGCCACCAGCTCGTACAGGCCGGGACGGTCGTGCAGGCCGAGCAGCACCGACAGCGAGCGCGGCTTGGCGTCCACATCCACCAGCAGCACATCGGCCAACCCGTTCTGCGCAATGCTGGCGGCGATGTTCAGCGCCGAGAACGTCTTGCCTTCGCCGGGGCGGGCGGAGGTGATCATCATCAGGTTGCCGGTGCTGGTCAGCCCGGCGCGGCCGGTGCGCAGCGTGCGCACCAGCCGGGCCACGGTGACGCGGTATTCCTCGGTGGCGCGGGTGCGCTTGCCGGACAGCACCAGCCCGCCGCGGCGCAGGCTCGGCAGGTCGATGGGGGGCGTCAGCCCAGTGGGCAGGCTCGGCCCGCCCTGCGGCTCGCCATCGACATGGCCCAGGCGGCGCTCCCGGCGCTCGGCCATGCCGGCCGCAGCGTCGCGCGCCTCGGCGCCGAGCACCGCCATCGCCGGCTCCGCCGCGGCGGGTGCTGGCACGACGGCCGTGGTCGCGGGGCGTGCCGGCGTGGCCTGGGCAGGCATCGACGACAGCCCGGCCTCGCTCTGCAACAGCGCCTCGGCGCGCTCGACGAGATGCATCGGCCGCTGCTCTGCCGTCATGGCGCCACCATCACAGGATGCCCGTATGCGTCAGGCGCCAGAGCAGGCCGCCATAGACGGCAGCAAGCAGCAACGCCACGACGCTGAAGCTGGCGACGGCGAACAGCCGCCGGCTCAGCGGCACCGCGGCCGAAATCAGCGAAATGCTGCCGGCCACCGGCAGCTCCAGGTGGCGCAATTCCTCGACGGTGTAGAACGACGTGTCGAACTGCAGCAGCATCATGGTCATGCCGAGCGCGCCGGCGACGCCCAGCCCGAGCACCGCGGTCAACAGCAGGTGCCGGTTCGGCGCCACCGGCACGCGCGGCAGCTGCGGCGGATCGACCACCTCGAGCTTGACTTTCTCCGCCTCGGTATCGGCGGCCGAGGCGATGCGCATCGCCTCGCGCCGTTCCAGCAGTTCCTCATAGTTCTTGCGGACCACGTCGTAGTCGCGCGCCATGTCGGTGTATTCGGCGACCAGTCCGGGGGCGCCGCGCGCGATCGCCTCCAGCCGGTCGCGTTCTTTGGTCTTGTCGGCGATCTGCTGCTGCAAGGCGGCGATGGTGGCCTCGAAGTCGAAAGTCTGCAGCTTCAGCTTTTCGTAGATCGGGTTGGCGATGCTGCGCGCGCGCGGCGCCGCCACGGTGGTGCCGGTGTTGCTTGGCGAGTGGCGGTCCTGCTCGCACTGCTCCTTCGTCGCGATCACGGTCGGATGCTGGTCGGTGTAGCGGGCGCGCAGCGATTCCAGTTCGCGGCAGGATTGCGGCGTGGCGCTGCCCTGCGACACCACCGTCCCGGTGCCGGGATCGACGTCGCCGGGCAGCGTCGGCTGGGTGCTGGCGATCTGCTGCTGCGCCAGCGACAGGCGCAACTGTACCTGCTTGAGCGTCTCGGTCAGGTTGGCCACCGTGTTGCGGGCGGCATCCAGGCGCGAGGCGCCGCCGTTGCCGTCCGGCAGCAGGTCGAGATATTTCGAGTTGAACTCGGCGCGTTTGCTTTCCGCGGCGCGCAGCTTGCGCTCGTACAGCCCGATCTGCTGCTCCAGGAACTGACGCGCGTTCTCCATGTCGGCACGGTTGGTGCCGGCTTTGCTCTCGGTGAAGATCGCCAGCACCGTCTGCACCACGTCGTAAGCAAGCTTGGGGTTGGTGTTGCGATAGGTGATGGTGAACAGGTTGCGCGTTTGCGGGATCACGGTGATGGCGCTGGCGAGCGAAGCGGTCAGGCGCTCCAGGCCGGCCGGGCCGCGCACCTGCATCTCCAGGTCGGTCTTGGAGATCAGTTTCTCCATGTTGGGCCGGCTGAGCAGCGTGCGCTGCAGCATCTCGAGCTGATTGGTCGGCGTGTTGTCCAGCGCCACGCCGCGCAGCAGCGGGGTCAGGACCGCGTCGGCATCGACATAGATGCGCGAGCTGGCCTCGTACTGGTCTGGAACGCGCGAGGCGGCCATCCAGCCGGCGAGGCAGAGCAGCCACGCCATCGCCAGCACCAGCCACCGTTTGCGCCATATGCCGAGCAGATAGCGGCGCAGCAGCGCCTCCATCTCCTGCATCGCGCGCGCCTCAGAACCAGGTTTGCGGGATAATCAGCGTGTCGCCCGCCCGCATCTCGATGTTCTGGCCGATGTCGCCGTCCTTGATGAGGTCGGCGAGATGGACATGGATCGTCTGTTCCTTGCCGCCGGACAGGCGGCGCACGATCAGCGCCCGGTTGCCGGCGGCGAAGCGGGTCAGGCCCTTGGTGGCGATCATCACGTCCAGCACCGTCAGTCCGTCGCGGTAAGGGATCGCCACCGGGTCGGTGGCTTCGCCGATCACGCGCACCTGCCGGTCGAGCGGGCCGACAAACTCCTCGACGATCACCGTCACATGCGGGTCGCGCACATGGGTCGTCAGCTTTTCGGCGATGTCGTGCTCAAGCTGGCTGGGCGTTTTGCGGACGGCGACGCGGTCGGAGACCAGCGGCGTGGAGATGCGCCCGTCCGGCCGCACCGGGATGCCCACCGACAACTGCGGGTTGTCGTAAACAAACACGTTGAGCTTGTCGCCGGCGCCGATGATGTACTGCTCGCTCTCGGCGGCAGTCGTTGCTTTGCTGGCGTCCGCCGCCGGCGTGGTTTCGCAACCGCCGAGCAGCAGGGCGAGCAGCAGCGGCATCGGCAGGGCCAGGGTGCAGGCGAGCCGTCGGATCATGGTCATTGGTCCCGGTTTCAGCGTGCGCGACAGGAACAGGCGTTTGCAATAGGCGCGGAAGGAATCGAACCCCCGACCCCTGCCATGTAATGGCATCGCTCTGCCATTGAGCTACACGCCTGCATCTGCCTGCATCCAACAAAGGCCAGCGCCCGGCGGGAGGCGGGTGCAACAACCAGCCGAGCGTAACAAGTTCATCTAACACACCGAACATTACGCCGTAAAGCATTGGCACAAGGTTGAGGCTGCGGTGCATTCCTGGCGGCGGACGAAGGCATAACCATGTCGGGCGGCAACATGTCGGTAACGATGTCACGCCCTTCACTGGGCTGCGGCGTCTGTCAGTCCGGGCATCCGGCTGGCCCGCATGCCGCCAGATCCCGCGCCAACGCGCCGCCGCCGGCGCGTTTCGCCACGGCAACGGGATGGTTCCGTAATCATGGAAATTGCTTGACCGTATCGTTGGCGCCAAGTTAAGAATTGGGAAAGGAAGGTGGCGCCTGCCGGCGGCGGGCGACGAGGGTGGCGGAGAGACAAAGGGGCATGTCGGGTCCGGGTCCGGTGGCGGTGCCAGCGCAAGGTCCCGGCCAGCCCAGGGTTGCGCCGCCCGGCGCCCGGCAAAATCAGCCGGGCCGTGCCGGCGCCGCCCGGCAGGCTTTGCCGCGCCCGGCCTTATTCTGGCGGGAATCCGCCAGAGCGGGGCTGGCACGTTTGGTGCTGTCCAGTGGGACGAGACACCGACGAAGGAGAGTTACCGATGTCGCTTTTCGGCGTCACGGGAACAACGACAGGCGGCCGGCTGGGATTTGTCGCGGAGCAGGAGAGGGCTGCGGGCCGGTGGGACGGAGGTAATGGGGCGGCATCAGGCGTCGTTGCGCGGGCGTCGACGTCGGATCGCTTCCTGGCCAGCCTGTTGCGGAATGTTTCCGGTCTAGCCGAGCCCGTATGGATTGCAGAGGTTCACTTGGATAGCCAGGATCGCGGACGTTTCGGTCGGGATGCGCAGGAGGGGCGGGCCAAGGGCGGGCGCCGGCGTCCCCGTGCCATCGCGCTGCCGATGCCGCGCGGAGCGGAGAGCTGGCTGGCGCGGCTGTGCGGGCCGCATGTCTCGCCGGCGCTGCTCGGCCTGTGGCTGGTCGAGGTGCTGGTCAGCGCGGTGCTGATCTATCAGTTGCTCACCGCCGGCGACGGCGGCCAGCCGGGCTTCGGTGACGCCAACAGGGCGGCGGCGCTGGCCTTCACCTTCGCGCTGACGTCGGTCGCGGTCGGGCTGTACAGTGCCGAGGCGTTCCTGCAAACACGGCAACTGCTGCTCAATACCGCCATGGGCGTGGTGTTGGCGCTGCCGGCGCTGTGGCTGGTGGGCCGTGTCGTCGGCATCGATATTGTCGATCTGTCCGCCCAGGACGGACTTGGCGCGATCAAGACAGTGGTCGTCTGGACGCTGTTCCTGTTCGCACTGCGGCTGTCCTTTGCCTATGCGTTGCGCGCCAACCTGTTTGTCCGCCGCGTCGTGCTGGTGGGGCCGGAGCGGGCGGCGGCGCGGTGCGTGGCGGCGGTGCGAACGCTGCGGCGCGGTTTCTTCGACGTGGCGGCGGTGCTGCCGTGCGAGCCGGTGGCGCTGGCGCCGGCGGCATTGCGCGCGCGCCGCATCTGGGGCGTGGTGATGACCCAGGAAGCCGTCGATACCATCCCGGCACGCCTGCTGCTGCATCTGCAGGAGCGCGGCATGCGGCTGTATTCGCAAGCCGAGTTCTGGGAACGCCATCTGCGCCGCATCGATGTCGAGAGCGCCGAGCCGCACTGGGGCGGCTCCGATTGGGATCCCTCGCAGGCCGGCGAGCCGGGCCGGCTGAACGCAGTGCTGCACCGCGCGCTGGACCTCGTGCTCAGCCTCGCGCTGCTGCTGTTCACCCTGCCGCTGATGCTGACGGCTGCGCTTGCCATCAAGCTCGACAGTCGCGGGCCGGTGCTCTACCGCCAGGAGCGCGCGGGCCTCGGCGGCAAGACCTTCACGCTGCTGAAGTTCCGCAGCATGCGCACCGATGCCGAAGCGCGCGGCCCGGTCTGGGCCACCACCGGCGATGAGCGCGTCACCCGCGTGGGCAGCTTCATCCGCCTCATCCGCATCGACGAGCTGCCGCAACTGGTCAATGTGCTCAAGGGCGAGATGAGTTTCATCGGCCCGCGCCCGGAGCGGCCGCATTTCGTCGCCCAGCTCGAACAGCAGGTGCCCTTCTATGCCGACCGGGCGCTGGTCAAGCCCGGACTGACCGGCTGGGCACAGGTGAACTACCCGTACGGCGCCTCGGTGGAGGACGCGCGGGCGAAGCTTTCCTACGACCTGTACTACGTCAAGCACCGCAGCCTGCTGCTGGATGTGCTGATCCTGCTGGCCACCGTCCGGGTGGTGCTGTTCCGGCACGGTGCGCGCTGAGGCGGCTGCGGTTCCTCGCGTAAAATACCGAGGGCGAAATATTGGCTCGACGATAGCGCGCCGCAGGCGAGTGCTCGGCAGCGGCCGCACTTGCGGCTATGGTGTGCGGATCACGCCGGCGTGAAGCAACTCGCGGGGTTACAGCTCGACCATGCCTTACAAACGCAGACTGTTCGGCCGTGGGGTGCGTCGCGCACTGTATGTCCTGGCCGCGTTGTTGGTGCTCGGCGGCGGCGGCGCGGTCGGTTGGCGGGCCTGGCAGCATTTCTTCCACGATCCGTTGCAAGCGGCGCGCAGGCTGATGGCCAAGGGCGACGCGCGCGGCGCGCGGCTGGAGCTGCTGTCGGCGATCCAGAGCGATCCCGGCAGTGCCGAGGCGCATGAGCGGCTCGGCACCGTGCAGATCGCGCTCGGCGATCTGGTGGCGGCCGAGAAGGAGCTGAAAACGGCGCAGGCGACCGGCTACAAGGGCACCGACCTGGTGCCGACGCTGGCGCTGTCGATTGTCTTGCAGGGCCGCGCCAGGGAAGTGCTCGCCAATTTTGCGCCCGGCAACCTGCCGCCGACGGACGAGGCCAACATCGCCGTCGTGCGCGGCCTCGCACAGCTGGCTCTGCACGATGTGCCGGCGGCGGGCGCATCGGCCGAGATCGCCGAAGGGCTGGCGCCGCAACTGGCGGAAGGCCCGCAACTCGCCGCCCGCGTGGCGCTGGCGCAGGGCCAGCCGGGGGCGGCCCTGGCCGCGCTCGACCGGGCGCTGGCGATCAATCCCAAGCTCGGCAACGCGCTGCTGCTGAAGGCGGCGATCCTGCGCCGCAGCGGCCAGCCGGAGGCGGGATTGGCGGTGCTCGACACGGCGGTGGCCGCGACGCCGAACGCGGTACGCATGCGGGTGATCCGCGCCGGCGCGCTGCTGGCCGACAACGAGGACGTCCGCGCCCGCGCCGACGTGGATTTCGCGCTGGAGCGGCAACCGAAGAACCCGCTGGCGCTGTATCTGAAGACGATCCTGCTGATCCGCGCCAAGGACTGGGCGGGCGCGGACGGCGCGATGCAAGGCATCCAGCCGCGGCTGCCGCGGCTGCCGCGCGGCGAGTATTACTACGCCCTGGTCAAGTCGAACCTGCCGCAGCTTGAGCAGGCGAGCGAAGCGGCGCAGCACTACGTGGCCCGCAACCGCTTCGATGCCGATGGCTGGCGACTGCTGGCCCGCATCGACCTGCTGGCCGGCCGCCGCGACGACGCCGCAGCCGCGCTGGCCAAATTGCCCTCCGGCCTCGATGAGAAGCTGTCCGTTACGGCCGCGCTGCCGGGCGAGGCGGATGAGGCCGCGACGCCGCAGGAGCTTACCCGCACCGCCGCCGCACAGCTCGATGCCGGCGACATCGAAGCCGCCGAGCAGGACCTGGAACGCTCGGTGGAGAGCGTCCCCAGCGCCTCGGACATCGAATCGGGCAAGGTGGTGGCGGCGCTGCGTAGCGGCGACATCGACCGAGCCACCGCGGCGCTGGCGCGGCTGGAGGCATTGCCCAAGACGCGGCCGGAACTGCTCGGCACGCTGACCGGCGCGGTGCGCATGGCGCAGCTTGACATCAAGGGCGCGCAGCAGGCGTGGGAGCAGGCGCTCAGGCTGGTGCCGGACTCGGTGGCGCTGCGCGTCAACCTTGCCCGCGTGCAGGCGTTGCGGGGCCAGCCCGAGGCGGCGCTGAAGCT
>Ga0181520_10013504_pt1 | contig 10274 bp, 11 predicted proteins | sample PEATcosm2014_Bin_29_FD_132451 | JGI IMG/M metagenome (GOLD analysis project Ga0181520, IMG submission 132451) | Peatland microbial communities from MTU Mesocosm Facility, Houghton, MI, USA - PEATcosm2014_Bin02_30_metaG | ecosystem: Environmental > Terrestrial > Soil > Wetlands > Peat | place... | reverse complement strand
TGCCGCTGGTCATGATGGTCATCAGCTCGCTGCGCGTGGCCTTGGAGAGGAAGGGGCGGATGGTGAGCGGGGCTTCGGTCTGGCCCATGAAGACGGAGGCGGCTACGTTGAGGCTTTCCGCGCCGGAGATGCGCATGGTTTTGAGCATGACCCAGGCAAAGCCGCGGATGACGAGTTGCATGATGCCGATGTGGTAGAGCAACGCGAAGAAGGCAGAGATGAAGATGATGGTGGGCAGAACCTGGAAGGCGAAAAAAGAGCCCATGGAGACCAAGCCCCCCGTGTCTCCCATATATTTTGGAGGAATGCCCAACGGACCGAAGAGCATCATGGTGCCTTTGACGGTGCAGGCGAGCATGGAGTTGACCACGCTGCCGGCCCAGGCCATGGCATCCCGCCCATAGTCGAAGCGCAGGACCATGAAGGCGAAGGTCAGTTGCAGGCCGAGACCCCAGGCGACGGTGCGCCAGCGAATGCGCTTGCGGTCGGTGGAGAACACGTAGGCCGTCAGTAGGATGGCGAGGATTCCCAGCACTCCGGTATATCGATACAAAGCAGTCACTCCTTGTGAAACAGCTTCTAGCTGCTAGCTCCCAGCTGCTAGCCTGTGCATGTCACTCGAAGACAAGTCCGAATTCTCAGCAATTTCCGAGCCGCGGGAACGTAAGTCTGCATTATATTGTGATTGGGTCCCCGGAGGTTGAGATGGATCAAGCAGCGATTCACACGTTCATGACGCGATTTCTTTATGGGGTCGTATCCAGCATATCGAGGGAGGGTATTCCACAGTCTGCTCTGGTCGGTATCGCGACGACTCCTGAACTGGAGATTATCTTCGATACAGTCAAGTCTTCCAGAAAGTATTCGAATCTGGTTGAACGACCATCGTGTTCGTTTGTCGTGGGATGGAGTGGGGAGCAGACTGTTCAATTCGAGGGTGTGGCATTCGAGCCAGACGGCGCGGAGTTGAAACGCTACCAGGATGCGTACTTTTCGGCTTGGCCCGATGGACCGGCACGCATGAGTTGGCCCGGAATCACCTACTTTGTGGTGCGGCCCAAATGGATTCGCTATAGCGACTTCGATCAGTCGCCGCCGCTGATTTTCGAGATTGCATTTCCTGTTGACGGCGCACATGCCTGTGAGTCACACTCACAAAACGGTTGACAGGTAACGCGTAAGAACTTGTTTGCGCAGCTAGGAATGTGTAGGCGCGTGAAGTAGAGCCTCGGCAGTTTCGCGGGTGAAGATGCGGCTGACCAACGGGACTTTCTCTGGTGGAGTTGGAGACAAGTGAATGGCTTGCTTGAGAATGGCCTCGGGCTCGGCCAGAAGCGCGGGGCTGGTGGCGTAGAGGGTGGCGAGCGGCTGGCCTTTTTCGACGCGCGCGCTGCGGCGGGCATGGAAGTCGATTCCGGCGTAGGGATCCACAGGCTCGCCTGCTTTCTCGCGGCCAGCGCCTGTGCGCTGCACGGCCCAGCCGAGAGCGGTGGTGTCCATGGCGGCGATGAATCCGCTCTCCCAGGCCGGGACGATCTTGGTTGCGCCGGGCTTGTGGAAGTTGGGATTGTCGAAGACGGAAATGTCGCCGCCCTGGGCTTCGATCATGGCGAAGAAGTAGCGGAGAGCAGAGCCGTCGGCAAGAGCTTTTTCGGCGTGGGCGTAGCCGGATTCAGGAGTGGCGGCCTGGCCTCCGAGATGAATCATCCAGCCAGCCAGAATGAGCGACAGTTCGCGCAGATCTTCGCTCTGCGGTGGGCGATGGCCGCGCAATAGTTGCACAGACTCGACCAGCTCGATCCAGTTGCCGGCCGTGTGGCCGAGCGGCTGGCCCATGTCGGTCATAAGCGCGACGGTGCGGGTTCCGGCGGCTTCGGCGGTGGCTACCATCAGGGCGGCCAGATAGGCGGAGTCCTCCGGCTTGCGCAGGAATGCGCCGGAGCCGGTTTTTACGTCGAGGACCAGGGCGTCGAGGCCGGCGGCCAGCTTTTTTCCGAGGATGGAGGCGCAGATGAGGCCGGGGCTTTCGACCGTGCCGGTGCGGTCGCGCAGGGCATAGAGGACGCGGTCGGCGGGGACCAGCGATTTGGTCTGGCTGATGATGGAGGCGCCGCACTTCATCAGGACGGCTTCAAATTCCTTGAGCGAGAGGGCGGTGCGGTAGCCGGGGATGGCCTCCAGCTTATCGAGTGTCCCGCCGGTGTGGCCCAGCGCGCGGCCGCTGATCATGGGCACGGCTACGCCGCAGGACGCGGCCAGAGGCGCGATGAGGAAGCTGGTCTTGTCGCCCACGCCGCCGGTGGAATGCTTATCGACGGCGGTTTTGCCGAGGCTGGCGGGAGAGAATTTCTCACCGGAGTCGCGCATGGCCAGGGTCAGCGCGCGCGCCTCGTCGAGCGAGAGGCCACGAATCCATGCGGCCATCAACCAGGCGGCGAGTTGGTCACATGGTATCGACTCGTTGGCCGCGCCGGAGACGAGGAAGCTGATCTCGCGGGCGTCGAGAGAGCCGCCGTCGCGCTTCTTTCGGATCAGGTCGATCATGTGGAGGGGGGCGAGCGGCGGAGCGGAAGCGGAAGACGACATACCGAAATGTGCCTCGAAGTGGTAGGTTTTTCAGATTACCACAAGGGACATTAGGCTATTCAGAGCGTTTGCTCTCTTGAACATTTTAAGGTACAGTTGTACTAAATAAGGTGCAGGATGGCCGAAGACCCGCAACCTAACAAGATTCCGCTGATCTTCTATTGCCCGCAGCCGGGAAGGGAGCCGGTGCGGGAGTGGTTGTTGGAATTGCCGGAAGCGGAGCGTCAGGCCATTGGAAAAGATTTGCTCAGGGCGCAATGGCGTTGGCCGGTGGGAATGCCGCTGTGCCGACCGTTGGGCGGCGGACTGTGGGAGATTCGAACCGACCTGCCGACGAAGCGGACGGCGCGTGTGCTGATCTGTCTTTACCGGGAGCACCTGGTTGCGCTGCACGGATTTATCAAGAAGACGCGGACCACGCCGGAGGACGATTTGGCATTGGCGCGCAAGCGTCAGAGGGAGCTGGAGCGATGAGCAAAAAGCATATGGGTTCGAGCATCGACGATTTTCTCAAGCAGGAGGGAATCTTCGAGGAGGCACAGGCAGAGGCGATCAAAGAAGTTGTGGCATGGCAGTTGGCCGAGGCCATGAAGAAGCAGAAAATCTCCAAAAACAGGATGGCCACGCTGCTGAAGACCAGCCGCACGCAGGTGGACCGGCTGCTCGATCCGAAGAACGATATTACGCTGTCGAGTTTGCAGCGGGCGGCGGCGATGGTGGGGCGGCGGGTTTCGATTGAGTTGGTTTAGGAACCGGCCAATTCACAGTAGAATAGTTGCGAGGCTCCGTTATGGCTGTTCGTCGCACGATTAACTCATTAGCCGAAGAATTCGCATTCTCGCAGGGCGTAAGTATGGATAACGCCATCCGCATTGCGTTGGCCGAAGCAATAGCACGCAGTAAGGAACCGGAACCTGACTCTGATATAGAAGAGACAGCCAGTACAATCCGCAAGATTGTTTTAAATCAGATATGTCTCGCAAGTATTGAGGCTAATGGTTATACCAGGCATCAGATGTGGGAGGAAATGGGTACTCCTATTGGGTTTGCGCTGTTTTATCTAACTGTAGCTTTTGCTTTGCAAGTAGTAGGCGTTGAACGCTTCTCCGTTCTAGCTATGGTAATCCTAGTAATACCAATCGGCGTTGCGCTCCTTTACTACTACTACACCCGTACTCTTAATCATCGCAAGCGTGAAGAGGAGCAGAGGCGCGAAAAACTGAAGAAGGAAATTCAGAGTCTCGGAATGAGCCTCCCGGATAGTTTACAGTTTTTATGCGAAGATACTGACGACTTTTTTTATAATGCGTCTTTGGAAGAGTATAAATAGCAGGAGGCAGGAGGCGGTTGTTTCAGGTTTGGATTTTCGGCGCCCGGCGAGCTTGCAGCGGGCAGCGGCGATGGTGGGGCGTCGGGTTTCGATTGAGTTGGTTTAGGACAGGGTGCTCGGGTGGATATGTAGTAGATTTTCGCTGTCGGCTAGGCGTAAAATGCTGACATGATGTCTTCTTGCTTCTGGGAAAAAACATTCAACGACCCAGTAGTGTTTTGGGCAATGGTGACCTCTGTGCTTACGGCTGCACTTGTGTTGGTGGCTTGGAGGGAACTTGGTGCCTTGGCTCGAACTAGTAAAGCGGATTTTATTTTTCGGCTAAAGAACAACTTTTTTACCGAGGATGCCCGTCGGTTGTTGTTTTTGGTGGAAGAAGACCTTCTTCAGTTTGAAGACAGCGAGATCCCATACTTCACAATTCGGAAAATCAACGATCCAAGCCTGCGCGACCGGTTTGCAGAATTAGGAGTTAAATGCTCAACCGTCAGCACTTATGACGTTGATGACATTCTTCTTGGACCTCTTGAAGACGTTGCCATATTTCTGACGGGAAAGCTGATAACCGAGCAGCACGCATATGGGATGTTCGATACCTACGTGAAACTCTGCGCTGACAACGCAGAGATTTGGAAGTACATCGAATCAACCCGCCGGAAACAAGGCGATTCAGACATCTACAGCGGTTTCGAGGATCTGTGCAAACGGCTCCGCAAGAGGGAACCACATAATTAGCCCATTCCGTGCTGAGTGGGGCAAATTTTAGAACGGCTTGAGTTTATTTGCAGGTGGCCCAGATATGGATTTTCAGGCCTGGGAATCCTTGTAGCCCAACCCGCCGGATACCCGATTCTTCAATTGATACGAACCTTTGAGGAGCTTCATCCTTCGCTTCATGTCTAAAGTCGCGGTATGATGAGAGGAAGTTCGCCAGGGGATGCAAAGCGCATGAAGGAACTCGTCTTTGAAGTCATGCAGGAGGCCGATGGCGGTTACACCGCCGAAGCCCTCGGCGAGAGCATCTTCACCCAGGCCGATAGCTGGGATGAGTTGAAGGCCAACGTTCGCGAGGCCGTGCAAGCCTTCTACTTCGCCGCCGCCGCCCCGGCCTCCATCCGCCTTCATCTGATTCGCGACGAGGTGCTGACCGTCGTATGAAGCTCCCACGCGATAGAGGTTGGTCTATCCAATCATGTCAGGACACCTTAGAAGATCGCTGCGCTGGCCGGATGAGGAGAAAAGCACATGGCAATTGAATGGGAAGAGATAAGCGACAGCAACGATTCTATACTCGTTAGGCGCGCAAAAATTCCTGGTGGCTGGCTTGTATTCGCATATTCTTACACTCTCGAAGCGACAGGCTTGACATTCGTTCCTGATCCCAATCACGAGTGGGACGGGAAATCGAGCTGAGACATTACCCGATTTGCTGACGGTTTGCAATTCCCGTGCCGTTTCGTTATGATTCTAATAACTGTCCGGGGGAGATCCCTGGGCCGTCAATAGCACCACGGTTTCTGGGCTCGACTGCCCGAGGCGCGGCGACGCAAACGTTGCCCCTCCGGCAAGGAGTTCTCCGCAAAGCGGGGCTGGCAGGGGCGGTGGGAGACGAGGGATGAATGGCCAGAAAATCCAGCAAAAATATTGCGAAGGCGCGCGCGGCTATTGTGAAGCCCGTGTATCCGCTGCCCGAGGCGGTGGGGCTGCTGAAGCAGGTGAAGTACGCCAAGTTTGACGAAACCGTGGACCTGACGATGCGGCTGGGCGTGGACACGCGTCACGCCGACCAGATGGTGCGCGGGACGGTGGTGTTGCCGCATGGGCTGGGCAAGACCAAGACGGTGGCCGTGATTGCCGCCGGCGACCGCCAGAAGGAAGCCAAGGACGCCGGGGCGGACTTTGTGGGCGGCGAGGAGATGGTGGAGAAGATCCAGAAGGAAAACTGGACCGCCTTCGACGCGCTGATCGCCACGCCGGACATGATGAAGGTGGTGGGGCGGCTGGGCAAGGTGCTGGGACCCAAGGGGCTGATGCCCAATCCCAAGACCGGAACCGTGACCATGGATGTGGCCGCGGCAGTCAAAGAGATCAAGGCCGGCAAGGTGGAGTTCCGCGCCGATAAGACCAGCCTGGTGCATGTGCCGGTGGGCAAACTGAGCTTTGAGCCGAAGAAGTTGATCGACAACGCAACCACGGTGATCGGCGCGATTGTGCGCGCCAAGCCCTCGGCGGCCAAGGGCAAGTACATCAAGAGCATCACGTTGAGTTCGACGATGGGCCCCGGAGTGCCGCTGGATTCGGCGGTTGCGGACGCGGCGGGAAAGCACTAAACAGTTCTCAGTTGTCAGTTCTCAGTTGTCAGTTTGTGCTGTGGGTTGACCGGCTTTATACCCGGCCTGAAAAGTTCGGGGAAAAATTTGAACAGAACGCCCAGATGAGGGCGAGCGATAAGGGGTTGGGGCAGGGGATAAGGATTCGAGTGGCATGAGTAACTGACCACTGATCACTGACCACTGACCACTGTCGTAGCGGAGCGAAGACAATGGCGATTTCTAGGGCGAAGAAGACGGAGAAGGTTCAGTTGCTGGCCAAGGAGCTGGAAGGCTCGACGACGGCGATTATCGGCACCTTTTCCAAACTGACGGTGTCTAAGGATTTTCAACTGCGCAAGGTGATTCGCGAGGCGGGCGGCAAGTATCGCGTGGTGAAGAACTCACTGGCGGCGGTCTCCGGAAAGGGCACCAAGGTAGAGGCCGCGCTCCTGGGGCTTAAGGGCGTGAACTCGGTGGCGTTCACGACGGGCGACCCGGTGGCGCTGGCCAAGGTTTTTGCCAAGTGGGCGAGCGAGAACGCGGAGTTCCAATTCAAGCTGGGCATTGTGGAAGGCAAGCTGCTGACGGTGGCCGAGATCAAGGCTCTGGCGACGATGCCGGGCAAGGACGAGCTGTTCTCGAAGCTGCTGTTCCTGATCAATGCGCCGGCGCAGCGGCTGGCGACGGTGATCAACGCGACGGGCCGCGACGTGGCCGTGGTTCTTGGCCAGGGCGTGGAGAAGGAAAAGTTTGCGTCAGCGGCGTAGGCGGTAAAGTTTCGTGGTATCCCCGGTCCCCAATTGCTAGGGACCGGGGGCACCCGCACAGTTGTCAGTTATTAGTTCTCAGTTGCCAGTGCGGTTAAGCTTGGTTTTTCGGTCTGAGAACTGAGAACTGAGAACTGCTTTAAGAGTTTTGGCCGGGAAGCAGGTGGGAAGGGCGCGGGTCTGGCGCATCGGAAACTTTCTGTTTGGGTTTGCGGCCGGTAACAACAATTTCAAACGATTGTGAATGGAGAAGAAAATGGCGGATCTGGAGAAGTTGGAAGAGCAAATCGTGTCGCTGAGCCTATTGGAGGCAGCGGCTCTGGTGAAGAAGCTGGAAGAGCGGCTTGGAGTATCGGCGGCGGCGGCGGCTCCGGTAGCGGTGGCAGCCGGTGGTGGAGCAGCGGCTCCGGCGGCCGAAGAGCAGACGGAGTTCCAGGTGATTCTAAAGGACTTCGGCGCTAACAAGATCAACACCATCAAGGCCGTGCGCGAGATTACGTCGCTGGGCCTGAAGGAAGCCAAGGACCTGGTTGATGGCGCGCCCAAGCCGCTGAAGGAAAATGCGACCAAGGACGAGGCTGAGGCGATCCGGAAGAAGTTTGAAGGCATCGCCACGATCGAGATCAAATAGGCGCGAACGAGCAGCCCGGCCTGGGGGCCGGGCTGCTTGCAAGGCTTGCCAGGACGCGTTACAATATTTATTGCGCGTCTTTTCGACATTTCCGTTAATTTCAGGGAATAGGGCAGGTTTGACAGGCGCGTGCTGAGAGTTGTGGATAGGCACGCAAGCGTCCGCAGGCCGGGGCAAAGTCAAGCACTCGGCGGCGTGGTTCGCGGTGTAGATAAGTGCCTTAGGGTCAACGTTTTACATGGGCGGCAGACGAGATATTGTTGCCGTTGGCAACGGCTGGCGAGCGAGCGGCAGAAGCGAGCTTTGGGATCGGCGAGAGCAGCACAAGAGAATTCGGATGGGGGCATAGGCGATGAGCCGCGCTCGTGAGGCATTGTGCCTTGCGGGCCTTTCGTGTGTTTCGGCTGTGGCAGAGTGAATATTTTAGGGATATCTGCCAAGGCGCACCAAGATTGCAAACAGGATTACCCGTTTCGTTTATTCCTCGATTGTGCGCAGATTAGCGTACTTGCCGGATGTGCGGCAATGCCCAAGACGCGTTTTTGACCGAATTTTGATGGGACTTGCATAGCCCTGGGGGATTCCCCGGTGTGTATACGGCCTTTCTGCAAGTTGTAACTGGGGGGCTTGCAGTGGGCGGGGGACTGGAGACAGGCAGCAACCGGTCCGTATTTTTGACTTATTTACCGTAATTAGCGGGCGCCGACGAGACTCAGGCGCTGGCCCGGCCCAATTTCGGCGCCGGATCGACGAGGCTCAGGAGTGAACATGCCGAACGAGAAGCGCGCGATTCGCAGCCGGCTCGATTTTTCAAAGATTCCCACCGCAACGCAGATACCCAACCTGATTGAAGTGCAGCGGCGCTCATATGAGCGATTCCTGCAGATGGACAAGCTGCCCAACGAGCGCGACGACGCTGGTTTGCAGTCGGTGTTTGTGTCGGTATTTCCGATTTCGGACTTCCGCGGCATTTCGCAGTTGGATTTTGTTGATTTTTCCATTGGCAATTGGGAGTGCAAGTGCGGTCACTTGAAGGGGCTGCATCACCTGAGGACGGCCTGCGTGCATTGCGGGTCGATGGTGATTACAGATCCGTTTCATCCCGGCGATGTACTTTGCCAGAAATGCGGCACATATAACAAGAACACGCCCGACTTTTGCAACAAGTGCGGCGACCCGGTGAGCCTGCAATTGAAGTACGACCAGCAGGAATGCGAGGAGCGGGGCATGACCTTCTCTGCGCCGCTGAAGGTCACTGTGCGGTTGACGATTTACGAGAAGGACCCTGAGACGGGCACCAAATCGATCGGCGACATTAAAGAACAGGAAGTCTTTTTCGGCGATATTCCCCTGATGACGCCGAACGGGACATTTATCGTCAACGGCACGGAGCGCGTGATCGTTTCGCAGTTGCACCGCTCGCCGGGCGTGTTTTTTGAAACGGCCAACAATCGCACATACTTTTTGGGCAAGATCATTCCTTACCGCGGATCGTGGGTGGAGTTTGAGTACGACCAGAAGAACACGCTTTATGTGCGCATCGACCGCAAGCGCAAGTTTTTGGGGACGATTTTTCTGCGCGCGCTGGGGCTGCGTTCTGACGAAGAGATACTGAAGACTTTTTACACGATTGACCGGCTGCATATTGCCGACGGGAAACTGCTCTGGGCGGTTGCAGAGGACGTGCACGCCAATACGCATCTGGTGGGCGCCAAGCCGGCGCATAGTTTGACGCATAACGGCGTGGAGATCGCGTTTGCCGGGCGCAAGATTACGCCGCACTCGATCAAGGCGCTGCGCGCGGCGTCCATCGACAAGATCGAGGTGGAGGCTGCCGAACTGGACGGGGCTCACACCGCGGCCGACGTGGTGGATTTGAACACCGGCGAAGTAGTGGTGGAAGCCAACGTCGAGTTGACGGCTGACCGGCTGCATAAAATTCTGTCCAGCGGCGCGGCGTCCTTCGAGGTATTTTTCCCGGAGCGCGACGATGTAGGCAACATTATCGCCAACACGCTGAAACGCGACTCGATACACAAGCCGGAAGAGGCGCTGATCGAGATCTACCGCAAGCTGCGGCCGGGCGACCCGCCGACCCTGGATACGGCGACGGCGCTGTTTGAGGGGATGTTCTTCGATCCGCGCAAGTATGATTTTTCCCGCGTGGGCCGGCTGAAGTTCAACATCAAGCTGTACGAAAGCCAGGACGCCAGCAAGCTGAACCATCGCACGCTGACTCCGGAGGATTTCTACGCGACCATTCGCTACCTTCTGAAGCTGCGCAAGAACATCGGCATGGTGGACGACATCGATCACCTGGGCAACCGCCGCGTGAGAGCGGTGGGCGAGCTGATGGAGAATCAGTTCCGCATCGGACTGGTGCGCATGGAGCGGGCCATCAAGGAAAAGATGAGCGTGTATCAGGAGCTAACGACGGCCATGCCGCACGACCTGATTAACGCCAAGCCGGTGATGGCTGCGATACGCGAGTTTTTCGGTTCGTCGCAGCTGTCGCAGTTCATGGACCAGACCAATCCGCTTTCGGAGATTACGCACAAACGCCGTTTGTCGGCGCTTGGACCGGGCGGCTTGAGCCGCGAGCGCGCGGGCTTTGAGGTGCGCGACGTGCACCCGACGCACTACGGGCG
>Ga0181520_10013503_pt1 | contig 10275 bp, 11 predicted proteins | sample PEATcosm2014_Bin_29_FD_132451 | JGI IMG/M metagenome (GOLD analysis project Ga0181520, IMG submission 132451) | Peatland microbial communities from MTU Mesocosm Facility, Houghton, MI, USA - PEATcosm2014_Bin02_30_metaG | ecosystem: Environmental > Terrestrial > Soil > Wetlands > Peat | place... | reverse complement strand
TTGTGGGGCTCCATCACATAGGAACCGTATCCAAGCCTCTTTCCAATCACCAGGGCGATGGTCAGGGCGGAGAAGCCTGAGCTTATGTGAACTACAGTGCCTCCTGCGAAGTCCAGGGAACACCCATCTAGGGCCGACCGAACCAGCCGCCTGGCCCAGACCCAGTGGGCCAGGGGATCGTAAACCAGGGTGGTCCAGAGCAGGGGCCAGGACTATGAAGGAGCTGAGCTTGACCCTCTCAGCCACGGCCGAGGTAAGGATGGCCAGGGCGAGGGCGGCGAAGACCAGCTGGAACATCACATAGAGCCGGTGGGAGATGTTGCTCGCCAGGGGGACGCTATTTCACCCCAGGCCCATGCCGTTCATGATTGTGTAGTTCAAGCAGCCTATGATTCCAGAGATGTCTTGGCCAAGGGCCAGGAAGGATAGGCCAATCATAGAGACTACGGTCTTGGAACTGACCAGGCCACCGTAGAAGAGGCCCACTACTGGCGTCATCAGCATGACCCGAGCCATGGCGGCCAGTACCCATGCTGTGTCATCCATGTTTATTGCCAACTGCTTCACCTTTTGATAGATTTGCGAAGCGAATTATTATGGTGTCTTGATTTAGCATGGCACCCCGTTGCCAAGGATACCCCACGTGCTTCACTGAATACACTCTTGGCAGGGTAATCTAAAAAAATGTTCGATAAGATTTTGGGGGCATTACGAATTTTCCACATATTCCCATATCGCAATGAGATGAAACGATATCTTTTGATGGTCGGTTTGTAAGTTCTATGATAAAAATAGCCTTGGGCTTCCCCTTTTCTGAGGGCCATAGCGATATTCCACCTTCACAGGGTCACGAAGTTCACAGCAATGGCCCCCAGGATCAACCCCTGAATCCTGGTCATCACCAGGATTCCCGTCACTCCCAACGCCCTGTTTATGTAATCCGAAGACCTCAATATGAAGTAGGTGACTATGAAGGTGATAACTATGGCCACAAGGCTAAGGCCTTGTGGTAAATGTCCAGGGCGGCTCCCATCTGAACTACCACCGTGGTCATGGTGCCCGGCCCCGTCACCAGGGGCATGGCCTGGGGAAATACGGAGATGTCATTTCGAAGGCTGACATCAGCCATCTCCTCCTCTGTAACCTTCTTCTGCACCCTTTCCCCTGAGCATATCATCTATGGCCACCAAAAACAGGAGTATTCCGCCAGCTACCCTCCGGGAGTCCACGGTTATGCCGAAGAACCTGAGGATGGCGTCTCCGGCCAGGGCAAAGAGCATGGCTATGGCAAAGGAGATGTTGGTGGCTCTTAGGGATCTCCACTTTCGCTCCTCCCTGCGGTTGCCCGAGGTTAAAGATATGAATACCAGGGCGGCCTGGATGGGGTTGACCACCACGAAGACGGATATGAAGACGTAAAGAAAGTACGCCGGGTAATCCGTTAGGGCCATTTCTCACCTTTTTCCTTCAGCCTCAACCTATCCTTGGTGCCGGACCTTCGCCCTCGGCAGAGTCACCCTTGAGCGTCTTTATTAGCTTTCCCGATACCAAGACAAAGGTTCCTGCCAAGCTGGCGGCCAGGAGGGCCGTGCCCCTGGCGGAGCCTTTAGTACGCCTGCCCGTGATGATTCCCACTCCTGCCATGAGGAAGGTAGATATTATGTACTCCGGAGCATCGTTGACCAGGTGGCCCACGGGATCCTTCTCAGCGTCTGCTATATATCTCTGTGAAGAACCCATCTGTCCTCGTGCTCGTAAAGGTGGGCGCCCCAGGTCCCCCGGTACTGCCTCGCCGCTATCACTACCACTCCCCTCAAGGTCTTCTTGAAGCATTCTGGAAGCTTTGGAAAACTCTCTTTGGGCAGGGTGTACCTGGTGTGGGGGGAATATCCCTTAACCACCAGCAGAACTTCTCGCAGGGCTGCTGGCGCTCCATGATAGGAATAGGATAGTACAAACTTAAAAAGGTAGCCTCCAAGGATCCATTTGGATATAATCCATTTAGACCTAATTGGTTCCTTTTTCAACGCTAGGGCAATGCTGGGGACTATATAGCTCTTTAGGCCTTTTTTAGAATATCTTTTATATTCCTAAACTCGTCCTTAGTTCTGTATGAGGTCGATGCCCGATCATTTGTTATCCTTAGGGCTTACTATTGCCCTCTTGATAGCAGCCATCTGTGCCGCCAGCAGCGCCGGAGCTGTGGTGTACGTAAAGACGGGAGAGAGCATCCAAGCGGCCATCCGCGCCTCAAGCCCCGGAGAGATCCTCATGGTCTCTAACGGCACCTATAAGGAGAGGATCAACGTCACCAAGAGCCTGACTCTAATAGGCGATGGAGGTCCCGTGGTGGACGCCCGGGATTCGGGGAGCGCCATAACCCTTTCTGCGGATGGCGTCTCCCTGGAGGGGTTCTGTGCCATAAGATCGGGCGAAGAACCAAGGGATGCGGGCATCAGGGTCCTGTCCAAGAACTGCACTGTCAGGGACAACTTGGTTAAAAGAAACGGCGGTTACGGCATTCTCCTATACAAGGCCGCCAATAACCTGATCTCGGGCAACGTAATTTCGGGTAATGCTAACGACGGCATATCCCTGGAGAGCTCCATCAACAATATCCTGGACGGAAACTCCATACGGGGCAACAGAGACGGAATCTATATGGAGCTCTCCAGGGCTAACACGGTGAGGTCCAACGAAATCAGCGGAAACCTCTATGGAATTTACATCTATAATAACAATGACAGCGGCAGCATCATCTCCAATGGAAAGGGCAGCAAAAGAGTTTCCATAAAGTACCACCCTGTGGAAGAGAACTCCAATCACGATGTGAGCAAGATTGATCCCAACTTCAGCTCCAACCGCATCTACAAGAACAATCTCACAGATAATGAGGAAAACGCCTACGACAACGGCTTCAACCATTGGGATAACGGCTCAGTAGGCAACAGCTACAGCGACTTCAACTCCCGGTACCAGGGATGCACCGACAGGAACAAGGATGGCATCTGCGATTCGAGCTACAAGGTCCCAGGAAGATCCAACGAGGACCATTTCCCCAAGGCCTCCAAGGATGCACTCCTCATTTACAGGTCCGTGGGCTTCAAGGGTTGGGAACTCCGGATGTTCAGGTTTACCTTCTCTCCCGGCGAGAGCATGTCCGTAGACTTCACAGTCCCCAAGAACTACTCGGGCTGGGTCTCAGTGATCCCCGCCTCTGCCGCTCACTGGAACGCTGGCAAGAGGTCAGATACCCTCTACTATAAAGACCTGAGCGGCAGCCGTGAGGGAACCCTCGCCTTCGACGCACCTGCTGATAATGGGTCCTATGATCTCAGGATGTACGACGACACCACCCATGAAGTGGTCACCTCCCTGGGATTCCAGGTCAAGCCACCCTCTATCTCGGCCTCGCCCTCTTCGGTCACCATCGTGGACCCCATAGAGGTCAGCTACTCGGGCGCTCCCGGATACGATGCCGACTGGATAGGCATGTACAGTGTGGGCTCTGACAATGCTAGACCCATATCCAAGCATTACTTGGGCGGAAGCGAGAACGGCAGCCTGGTGTTCATGGCCGATAACGGAGGAACTTACGACTTCAGGATATTCCAGGACGGAGGCCTGACCAAGATCGCCTCCAGCCAGCCTGTCAACGTCAAGTTCATGGCGGGGATCAAGGTGGTGGCCAAGCCCAACCACGTGGAGCCCGGAGGACTGGTCACAGTCACCTATTGCGGAGCTTCGGCCGGCAGCGTCATCGGCATGTACGGCGTGGCCAGACCAGATAAGTTCTGGATAGACATGCAGCCGGTGGGGCCCCAGAGCTGCGGCCGCATAACCCTCAGGGTCCCAACAACACCTGGAACCTACGACTTCAGGCTATTCCGGGACAATATTAACAGGCAGATCCTGGGCCAGAGTGATGCCGTGACTGTGGGCGGGGGAGGCAACCTGCTGCAGTCTGGAAACGGCCTTACCCCTTGCTAGGGCCAGACAGGCCGGGAAGACTTCTCCATGGCCCCCAGGGGGATGCCGAAGGGCTCATGATGCACCCTCCGCGGCAGTGGGGAAGGCCTAAAACGTGGCCGACCTCATGCAAGGCCTCACTGGCCAGGAAATCGCCGTCGAGGCCTGCATCCGATAAAAGGGCGGTTCTGGATGCAGCGCAGCCCACGATGGACCCGACCTCGGGGTAAAATAGCTCGTTTTCCACGATCCAGAGGCAAGGGTGGCCGCCGAAGGATCTTCCCAGCTTTTTTAAGAGGTGGGCGGCGTTGGAGGCGGTGGCATCCAAGCTTCCTTTATCTCTGACCTCCACTCCATAGTGCTCTTCTATGACGCCGATGAGATTCGAGACCTCAAGGCTTTCTCCGTGGAATATGTTCAAGATCAATGGTAATTATTTGGAAAGCCTGGATTAATGAACCTTCTCTCGGAGCTACCAATGGTTTTTATTAACCGGTAGTAAAGGCGCTCAGAACTCAATATCCTCATCACAGATCAGACAGGCCTTCTCATCACAGCGCCACCCAGAGCTTCTCTCTTTTAAGACAAAAGGTTGTTCTGCAAGAAGGTATCTTAGCTCTCCCGTTTTCAAGCAAAGTTTAAATCTCCTTCAGAATCAAACTCAACATAACTGATGAAGATCGTACTCCTTCAGCTGGACCCCACCGTGGGAGATCTCCGTGGCAACGCAGACCTGATAGCTAGGGCAGCCAGAGATGCAGGCGAGGTCGATCTGTGCGTAACCTCAGAGATGGCTCTTCTGGGCTATCCTCCCAGAGATCTTCTCTTAAATGGTGGATTCATAAACCAGAGCTGGAAGGTTTTGGAGGATCTGGCCGTGGCGATGAAATCCTCGCCTCCAGTTCTGGTGGGCACGGCAGAGCCAAATCCTGCTGACATCGGGAGGCCTCTATTCAATGCAGCTGCACTAATCTTAGGAGGAGAAATAGTTAGAACCTTTCACAAGACCCTCCTTCCCACCTACGATGTCTTCGACGAGGACAGGTACTTCGAGCCAGCCAGGGCGTCCCAGATACTGGACCTCGGTGGAAAGAAGCTCGGTATATCCATCTGCGAGGATATATGGAATGATAGAGACTTCTGGAGGCGCAGGCGCTACCATGCCGATCCAGTGGAGGAGCTGGTGACGTCGGGAGCCCAGGCCATCATCAACCTCTCGGCATCTCCCTTTACCGTTGGAAAGCAAGCCCATCGCGAGGCCATGCTGGGGGCCATGGCTGCCAAATACAGAATTCCATTTCTCTATGTAAATCAGGTAGGGGGAAATGATGACCTGGTCTTCGATGGCAGAAGCTGCGCCTTTGATCCCTCGGGAAAGTTGATCGCCCGCGGAAAGGGCTTCCAGGAGGATGTGGTATCAGTGGATCTGGGCCCGCCCGGAGGGTTCATAGAGGCGGACGACTTCGCCCCCGAATCTGAGATCTGGAGGGCTCTTGTCCTCGGCACCAGAGACTACGCCCACAAGTGCGGCTTTAAGGGAGCCATCCTCGGCCTCTCCGGAGGCATAGACTCGGCCTTGACCGCGGCCATAGCAGCCAAGGCTTTAGGCAAGGAGAACGTCCTGGGGGTGCTTATGCCCTCACCCTACACCAGCAGGGCGAGCATTGAGGATGCAGAGCGCCTGGCCAAAAACCTAGGGATAAGGTCCATGACCCTCCCCATTACCGATATCATGAAGACCTTCGAGGAGAACCTGGGCCTGGCCTTCAAAGATCTCCCCAGGGACGTGACCGAGGAGAACCTACAGGCCCGCATAAGGGGAAATCTCCTCATGGCCCTCTCCAACAAGTTCGGCTCGGTCCTCCTGACCACCGGCAACAAGTCAGAGCTTGCGGTGGGCTACTGCACTATATACGGGGACATGTCCGGGGGCCTGGCCGTCATCTCCGACGTCCCAAAGACCATGGTCTACAGGATTGCCTGCTGGCTCAACTCCCGTAGAGAAGTGATACCTGAGTCCTCGATAACCAAGGCCCCGACGGCGGAGCTCAAGCCCCACCAGACTGATCAGGATACCCTGCCGCCCTACGAGGTGCTGGATGAAATTCTAAGAAGGCACGTGGAGCTTCACCAGTCCAGGGATGAGATCTCCCAGGCGGGTTTCGATCCAGTCGTGGTGCAAAGGGTCCTGGGGATGGTGACGGCAGCCGAGTTCAAGCGTAAACAGGCGGCTCCGGGGATCAAGGTCACTGACAGGGCCTTTGGCAGCGGCTGGAGGATGCCCATAGCCTGTAGACCCTATAATATGTAACTTATATGAGGGGATACTACTCTAACCTAGGGTTGGAATGTGGTTACGATGGCCTGAAGTGTCCAGGAGCGTTCGGATGACCATCTCTCAGAAACTTCAAGTAGCCATTTCTCGGTATTAATCGAGGATTAACGTGCAGGGCTTAGCGGAATGACGAAAAAGGCAGGGCTGCTGGGATCTGGCATGAGTAGGGTTCTCCCGCTATTAATGATCATTATGCTCCGCTTCTCCCACGGGGCTTTGGGCAGTAGTACCAGTACAGGAAGCAATCTAGGTAATGTAAACAATTCCAATACAGGCAACAACAGCACCTATTCCAACAACCTAGTGCTCAATGTCTACCTGAACGATGCCGGCGAGGCCCTGGTGGCGGGATACGCTGACAGCATCACCAAGCGTTCGTTCGGCTCCATATTTTTCTATCGTTCGACATATGCCTTAGTTTCGTGGGATGGCTCTTGGATGACTAGGAAAGCCCTCCCTCGAAGAGATCTTGGATTTACAGGTAGTAAATGGATGTTATCATATCATGAGTTGGGGTTATAAGTACCACATACTGGCCGCCTTGCTGGCTTTGAGCCTGGTGGCCGTGCCAGCACGGTCCGTGCCCAGTGAATATGGCGATCACTGCAAGGGTGTGTGCATCGGACGCTGCCTCAATAACAGCACAGGATGCCATGGAGCCATGATGGCCAGGGTCGGAGGTCATGGCTTTGGAATGGGCATTTGTGTCAGGGCTCATGGCATGGGCGGGTCCGGTTGCCTCTGGGGGGATTTGGCAAGGACGTGTCTGAGAATGAGTCCAAGGCGGTCGTGGCCATCAGCTCTACTCGGGAGGGGGGCTTTGTTACTAGTGGGGGGTCAGTATCATACCGTGGGGTAAATATCTGGGACTCCTTTAACCTGAATACGGAGAAGCTGGCGGGTCTCGCCTCTGAGAACAAGACTCTGCGTCAGATTGACAGCGACATAAGCGCTGAGACGAAGGTCCCGCAGTCGGCTGGAAATTACAGCGGAAGCCTGAAGCTAGCCGACGACAAATACCTGCTGCGCAACGTCAAGTTGGCCGCGAAGGCGGATTTTAATACAATCCTGGATGCAGACATAGCAAGGCCCCTGAATTTCACGGGCAAGTGTAATATCAAAAAGAGCACAGACACAGCACAGCCAGGGAGACCTGGTGCCCCGATAGAACCATGGCGCCTCCCGCGGTCAGCCACCATATTCAGAAGTGTGGACTGGCAGCGCTGGTGAGCGCCCCTGCCAGGTAGGGGCTCTAGGACATGTCGCCGCCTAAAATCTTCATGGTGGCGCTTTTATTGCTCTTCAGAGTTAAAGCCCCTACGAGAATCATGGCGGTTCCACCCACAGCTGCTATGATGCCGACGTATCTTTGGGTTGCCAGGGCTACTCCCTCGATGATCCGTATAAAAACCACCACCTCTATCAGGGCATGGCCGAAGACGGTCTTGGGACCCGAGGTCCAGCCCGACCTCAGGGAGGAGTTCACAATGGCCACCAGGGTTGGGCCAGGGGCCATGGCTCCTGTGAGGCCTACGGCAAATCCCCGTGGCTAGCGTCTCTAAAGCGACGTACCTCCCCGGAATCCATCTATCAGTGGGTATTTGTGGATCGCCAGAGGCACCAGTTCTAAATTGGAGGTGGGCGTTCGCTGCTGTTGGTCTTTGCAGATAAAAAAAAGTCAGAGCACCTGATAAGCTAGAGAAGCGCAGAATTTCCAAGTTTTGTAAAGGCATTAGAAAATCTCTTTTATGGACAGGTCGGGATTCGAACCCGAGGCCTCTACCATGCCAAGGTAGCGATCTTCCAACTGATCTACCTGCCCTTGAATGGGACTAAGCAAGAAGGCCAGATAAACGTATCGGTATAGAGGCCTCCGAGGATGAGATGTGTGGGTCGATACCTCCCCACCTCCGGCCTCAGACGGGGCAATCCGGCCATATGTCGCGACGACATCAGAATTTAGCGGCCGGCTTTAGTTCCTTAACCTCCTTTACATCATCCATCTGGACGCTGAAGCGATCCTCCCCTGGCGGTAAAAGGTATTTATTGTAGGTGCAGAAGGGTATTATACGGCCGTCGGGGGTCGCGTAGTGCACGCCGCAGCTCCGGAGACGCTCTAAGTCCATGTTGTAAACATCTTGGAAGTGCATGGCTCCGATGAAGGGGGATTTATTGTGGAACTCGGCCAGTGATATCCCCTGATCCCATTCTAAAAGACGCTTAGGAGGAGCTTGGTAATGTTCACGCCATCCGGCACCTTGGCCTCATCCACGAACTTGGGTATCTCCTTTAAGATCATGCCCCTCATCTTGAGCTTGCCCAGGCTTGAGCCGTCAAAATTCTCCACCCCCCGTCCGATCCTGTCCATGAGGGCCTCCACATCCAGAAATCTGGTGATGGGGAGGACCTTCCCCTCCCTCGATGTAGAGATAGGTCGCAGCTCCGCAGCATGGGTGGGCCATGAAGGCCGGCTGGGGCCAGCGCCCATCTCTGCAGCTATGAGCTTGGCTACGAGTCCCACGAAGGGCACGGGATAGAAATCCTCGCGGGTTATCCGGTTGTCAGTCTGCTTCTCCTGCAGGGATAGAAAGTCGGGGATGGTGAGCCTCTTCTCCGTTCTCTCCGAGGCATCTATCCTTCCTGAGAAGAAGGAGACCGGCTGGAAGTTTATGCCCTTGATGATGTCCAGCTTTCCTGAGGCGAACCTCACTATGCTCCCCACCTGATTGTCGTTCACACCTCGGGTCAATGTCGGAACCAGGGCCAGGCTAGTGTAGCCCACCCTTCGCATGTTGTCCACGGCCTTCAGCTTGATAGGCAGCATGTCCTTGCCCCGAAGGGCGATATAGAGAGCAGAGGTGACACCGTCGAACTGAATGTAGGCGGTGTTGAGGCCGTTTCTCTGTAGCGACCGGCATAACTCCAGGCCAGGGCCAGCTGGGATGCCATGAACTGCGAAGGATCTATACTGGCCAAGCAGCATAAACCGCGACACGCCCCCTATAAGATCTTCCTTACGATGCTTGGGAAGTCAGGCAGATCTGAGCTACGTCACATATTTGCGAGGGTCTTTTCACAATGGCCGGGGGGGAGGCAGCAGGGCCGGAGCTTCGATGACCCTTCAAAGCCCGCAGCGCCTTTCAGAGGCCTCTTTCTCCCTCATATATCACCTCAGGGACCCGTTCCAGGCCGAGCATCGGCCATACAAGTCCAACCTTCAAGTTTCTCTCTAAGGCTGCGGCTAGGCCGTCGTACCCTTCTCCCCTGGGGGCTTCCCTGCGGGCCACGTTCTTTCTGCTGAATAGGTAGTCCAGGAAAGCATTCCGGAAGTTCTCGTTCTCGAAGATTCCATGGAGATAAGTTCCCAGGACCAGGCCGCTTCCCGATACAGCTCCGTCATCACCAAAGGCCCTTTTCCCGCCCACTTCGGTGATTCCCATGTGGATCTCATAGCCCGAGATTTCCTGGCCGTTTATTTTCTCAAGGATAGGGCCTCCGCCTGTGACCTGCTTTTTAACCTGAACGGTCCTCTTCTCGTAAAGGCCAAAGCGGGTTACGCAGTCCAGGAGGGATAAACCCGGCGTGGCCCCTGCCACGTCTTCAATCCCCGAATCCACGATCTCCCTTCCCAGGATCTGATAGCCGCCGCAGATTCCAAGGATGGGGGTGTCTTTTAGCCCCAGGATCTGGCGATCCATGCCCGATAGATTCATCTCCCTCAGGTCGGCCACGGTGTTCTTGGTCCCGGGGATTATCACGGCATCAGGTCTGCCCAGGGATTCATTGAGGGCCACGTATCTGACCCTGACAGAACGCTCCAAAGGCTCGAAGTCGGTGAAGTTTGAGATCCTGGGAAGCCTTATTACGGCGATCTCAGGCAGATCCTCACGGCCCCTGGCACTTCTGCCATCCTTCTTATCTCCCAGAGAGACGGAATCTTCCGAGGGTATGGCCAGATCCATATAGGGCAT
>Ga0181520_10013501_pt1 | contig 10275 bp, 9 predicted proteins | sample PEATcosm2014_Bin_29_FD_132451 | JGI IMG/M metagenome (GOLD analysis project Ga0181520, IMG submission 132451) | Peatland microbial communities from MTU Mesocosm Facility, Houghton, MI, USA - PEATcosm2014_Bin02_30_metaG | ecosystem: Environmental > Terrestrial > Soil > Wetlands > Peat | place... | reverse complement strand
GCGGAATACCCGATCGCGTTGCAGTTGCGGGCGATGAACATCATCTACGAGACGACCAAGGAACGGGGATCGACCATCCTGATTCCCACCGGCATGGTCGATACCATGAACCCCGCCACAGCCCTTGTGCTGGCAGGCCTGGCTGCTCCCGACAAGGGGGGGCTTCCTCGCAAGGCCGCGGCATGAACCCCGGCGTCGCGCCCGCCGCTTGAGGGGCGGCGCCGGGCGGCTTTTCGTCCCCTCCCGCAAGGAAGGGCTGTTCAGGGCGGACCATCCGGCGAAATTGTCGCGATTTTTTACACTCGGGATGCCGCCGTCCTACGCGTTCGCGGCCATGACGAGGGGGCGAAAAACATCCCATCGGGGTCACGGGCGGCATTTCCGCTCAGATTCAAGCGGTTAATACAAAGCCCGGAACGCTGATCTGGCATTCCGGGCTCGTTCATCGGCTTGTCTGGCGCAAGACCGGCGGGGCAGCGGTGACCGATGCCTGCGCCTCAGTGGAACGGCTCAGGCCTTCCGGCGCCGCGCCGCGCCGATACCCAACAGCGCCACGCCGAGCATGGCCATGGACGCAGGCTCGGGGGTTGGCGTGACCGGCCCTGACGGTGCGTTGCCCGGGGCCGCGAGCGTAAGCTCGGTGTTGAACGTACCGATATTGGTGGGCGAGCATTTGCCGTTGCAAGTCTCACCGATCGTTATGGTCATGGTCATGGTATTGCTGCCAAAGCCTGCCGTATCACCCGCCGTCACGAAGTTGCCGACCAGGTAGAGGGCCATCGACTCGCTACCGGTATTGACCGGGTTTGGCGTCGTGATCGTGCCCGTGTAGTAAGTGGTACCGCTGATGACGATGGAGGGCTCTGAGGTGAAAATGCCGGAGGTGCTATCACCAATAGTAAATCCGATAGGGTCAGCCAGATTGAGCACGCTGGAACTAGTTGGAGTGTTATACGTAATGCTAGAGAAGTTGTTGCCGCCATGGAGCCAGTTAATCTCGCCGGGGGTGAAGACGACCGTTGACGCGTTGAACAGATCCGTGGTTGGGCTTCCGCCGGCTGTGTATGGAATTGTCTCGCCAAAACCAATCGAATCCGTTCCGAGGATCGGAGTAGCTTTCGCCGGGCCCGCCGTTATAGCCAAGGCAGCTGCCACGACGATCGCGCTGGTCGTCAAAAGACGGTGTAACACTGCAAACCTCCTGTACGCCTTGCGCGCCGATCCGAACCATCCTGGCGTGGCCAGATGCGACAACTCCGCCGTCGCAGCCGACACAGACACTCCAGGGGACTAATGCATGCCGCGTGCCATTGAAGCGACCCTTGGATTTCCAAGGGCTTACAGATCCGGTCTCCGCAACCGGCACGGCAAGTGTAAAGTTTTCTGACTCGCCGCCATGGCCAGACCCATCAGCCGCCCGTTGGCGGATAAAGCAACGCGATCGTCCCGGGACACCGTCGGTAAGCTACCCAGGCAGGCAGCCTAGTCCAGGGGATGACCCGGTCGCGGCGCTCCATTCGGGAGAGGAAATCGGTGAGGAAACGGGGCAGGCGCCATGAAACGCGGGGCTGCGCCCGGAAGCCCGCGCCATAGCCCCAGGCCCCGATTTTAGACTCGTAAGATTCTCCGACAAATCGGCCGGTCGCAACGCGATGTGCATCCGCCAGTCCCTCTGCCCGGCCATGTCTGCTACCCTGTCACCGTCGTTCATCCGTAGCCCAGGCAAGCCGTCATGAAATCCATGGTCCTGCGCCGCGTTTGCGAGGCCGTCGACCCCGAAGACCGGCCCATCCCCACCCCCGGCCCCGGCCAGGTGCTGGTGCGGGTGGCGGCCTGCGCGGTCTGCCGCACCGACCTGCACCTGGTCGATGGCGAACTGCCGAACGCCCGCATGCCGATCGTCCCCGGCCACGAAATCATCGGCCGCGTCGAGGCCGTCGGCCCCGGCGTGGAGCGGCCCGCCGTCGGCGCGCGCATCGGCATCCCCTGGCTGGGCTGGACCTGCGGCACCTGCGCTTATTGCACCAGCGGGCGCGAGAACCTGTGTCCGAACGCGCGCTTCACGGGCTGCCAGATCGACGGCGGGTTTGCCGAATACGCCGTCGCCGACGCGCGCTTCTGCTTCGCCATCCCGCCCGGCTTCTCCGACGTCCACGCCGCCCCGCTGATGTGCGCCGGCCTGATCGGCTACCGCAGCCTGCGCATGGCCGGGCAGCCGCGCCGCCTCGGCCTCTACGGCTTCGGCGCGGCCGCCCACATCGCCGTCCAGGTGGCGCGCTGGGAGGGCAGGGAGGTGTTCGCCTTCACCCGGCCCGGCGATGCCGCCGCCCAGGATTTCGCCCGCCGCCTGGGCGCGGTCTGGGCCGGCGGATCGGATGAGGCGCCGCCCGAACCGCTCGACGCGGCGCTGATTTTCGCCCCCGTCGGCGCCCTGGTGCCGGCCGCGCTGCGGGCCGTCGCCCCCGGCGGGGTCGTGGTGTGCGGCGGCATCCACATGAGCGACATCCCGGCGTTTCCCTATTCGCTGCTGTGGATGGAACGGCAGGTCCGCTCGGTCGCCAACCTCACCCGCCGCGACGGCGAGGAATTCCTGGGCATCGCCGCCCGCATCCCCGTGGTCACCGAGACCACGGTGTTTCCGCTCTCGCAGGCCAACGAGGCGCTGCGCGCGTTGCGCGACGGCAGCCTCACCGGGGCGGCGGTGCTGGTGCCCGGGCACGCCCCGGATTAGCCTCTCGCGGAACCAGCGGGAGAGTTGAGCCATGCAATACCGCCGTCTCGGCCGTTCCGGGCTGAAAGTCTCGGAAATCTGCCTGGGCAGCATGACCTTCGGCCGTGGCGCCGACCAGGCCGAGACCACCCATATGGTCGATGCCGCGCTGGAGGCGGGGGTCAATTTCCTCGATACCGCCGACGGCTATAACGGCGGGGTGGCGGAAACCATGCTCGGCCAGGCCCTGCTGGGCCGGCGGCGCCACGTCGTGCTGGCCAGCAAGGTGTTCAACCCGATGGGACCCGGCGCGAACGATTCCGGCACCTCGCGCGCCCATATCATGCTGGGCGTCGAGGACAGCCTGAAGCGTCTGCAAACCGACTGGCTCGACCTCTACTACATCCACCACGTTGACGTGCAGGCGCCGCTGGACGAGACCCTGCGTGCGCTCGACGACCTCGTCCGCCAGGGCAAGGTGCGCTACACGGCGGTCAGCAATTACGAGGCCTGGCGCCTGATGGAGGCGCTGTGGATCAGCGACCGCCAGGGCTGGACCGGCTTCTCCGCCTATCAGCCGCAGTACAGCCTGCTGGTGCGCGACATCGAGCAGGAGATCGTGCCGGTCTGCGACCTCAAGGGGCTGGGCGTGGCCGTGTGGTCGCCGCTCGCCGGCGGCTACCTGACCGGCAAATACCAGTCGGTCGAGGCCGTCCCCGTCGGCAGCCGCGCGGCCGGGGGCTGGAACCTTCCCAGCCGGTTTTTCCATCCGGACCACGACGCCATCCTGACCGAACTGTTCGCCGTCGCCGCCGAACTCGGCCGCCCCCCTGCCCAGGTAGCGCTGCGCTGGGTGCTGGAGCGGCCCTGGGTGAGCGCCGCCATCGTCGGCGCCCGCACCACCGGCCAACTCGCCGACAGCCTGGCGGCGACCGGCTTCAGCCTGCCGGCGGAGGCGCTCGACCGGCTGGACCGGGTCTCGGCCCTGCCGCCGCGCTACCCGCGCTCGATGGAGGACGGCATGGCGGCGCGGCGGGACGAGGCGGTGGGGAAGGTCTGAGCGTGGCGGGGCCGACCGTCGGGGGCGTCACCCTCGGCATCCTGATGCTGGAGACGCGGTTCCGCCGCTTCGTCGGCGACATCGGCAACGCCGAGACCTGGCCGTTTCCGGTCGTCTACAAGGTGGTGCGCGGCGCCACGCCCACCAACATCATCCGCGTGCACGACGGCGCGCTGCTGCCGGTTTTCATCCGTGCCGCCCAGGAACTCGCCGACGAGGGGGTGGACGGCATCACCACCACCTGCGGCTTCCTGGCTTTCTTCCAGGCGGCGCTGGCGCGGGCGTGTCCGGTGCCGGTGGCCACCAGCGCGCTGCTGCAGGCGCCGATGGTGGCGCGCACCCTGCCGCGCGGGCGCCGTGTCGGCATCCTGACCTATGACGCGGCCGCCCTGACCGCGCCCTATCTCGAGGCAGTCGGCGTCGATCCCGCCACGCCGGTGCTCGGCTTGCCGAAAGGCACGGAATTTCACCGCGCCATCGTCGAGGGCGACACGTCGGTGCCCTACGACGTGCAGGAGCGCGAAGTGCTCGCCGCCGCCGCGGCGCTGATGGATCTTGGCGACATCGGCGCCATCGTCTGCGAATGTACCAACCTGACGCCGTTTTCCGCCACCATGGCGGAGCGGTTCGGCGTGCCGGTGTTCGATGCGGTTGGTCTGGTGCACTGGTTCTATCAGGGGTTGCGCCCACGGGTATTTCCGCGGCGCTGAGCGGGGGGAAGAGGATGGGATTCTGGACGACCGGCGCCGCCGTGGCGCTGAGCCTGCTGGCGCTGCCCGCCGGCGCGGCCACGCTGCGCGTGGGGGTGATCGGGGACGCCGGCACCATGGACCCGCATTCGCAGAACGTGCAGACCACGTCCCAGCTGTTGCGCCAGATCTACGAGCCGCTGGTGAACCGCGGGCCGGCGCTGGAGCTGGAACCGGGGCTGGCGGTGGCGTGGAGCACGCCGGAGCCGACGCGCTGGCGCTTCAAGCTCCGCCCGGGGGTGAAATTCCACGACGGCGGCGCTTTCACCGCCGAGGACGTGGTGTTCTCGCTGAAGCGGGTGGCGGGGAAGACCTCGAACTATGCCAATTTCGTCGACAGCGTGGCGCGCGCCGAGGCGGTTGATCCGCTGACCGTCGACATCGTCACCACCGAGCCCGACCCCATCCTGATCGACAAGCTCGCCAGCGTGGAAATGATGAGCCGCGCCTGGTGCGAGGCGAACGCCGCCACCGAGCCGCAGAACGCGGCGCAGGCGCAGGAAATGGCGACCGCCCGGCGGACCAACGGCACCGGGCCGTTCCGCCAGGTCAGCCGCGAGGAGCAGGTCAAGACGGTGCTGGATGCCAACCCGGACTGGTGGGGCAAGCCGACCGGCAACGTCACCGAATACGTCTCCGTGCCGATCGCCAACAATGCCACCCGCACCGCGGCCTTCCTGTCCGGCGAGGTCGATATGGTGATCGACCCGCCGATCCAGGACCTCGAGCGGCTGCGCGCCCGGCCGGACGTGAAGGTGCTGCAGGGGCCGGAAACGCGCACGATCTTCTTCGTCATCGATAGCGGCCGCGACGAGCTGCTGTACAGCGACGTCAAGGGGAAGAACCCATTCAAGGATGTGCGAGTGCGGCGCGCGCTGTATCAGGCCATCGACATGGACGCGATCGCCAGCCGCATCCTGCGCGGCGGCGGCGTGCCGACCGGGCTGCAGGTGGCGCCGGGCGTGCGCGGCTACGACCGCGCGCTGGACGTGCGCCTACCCTACGATCCGGCGCGGGCCAAGGCGCTGCTCGCCGAGGCCGGCTATCCGGACGGGTTCGGCTTCACCTTCGATTGCAGCAACAACCGCTATCCGGGGGACGCCGAAATGTGCGCCGCCATCGCCGCCATGTGGGCGCGCATCGGCGTGCGGGCGCAGGTCAACGCCATGCCGGTGCAGACCTTTTTCCCGAAAGTGCAGCGGCGCGACACCAGCATGTTTCTGCTCGGCACCGCGCCGCCGACGCTGGACGCGGGCTACAGCATCCAGGTCAGCTTCATGTCGCCGGGCAGCCGGCCCGGGGACGGGGCGTGGAACCTGGGCGGCTACCACAATCCGGCGATCGACGCGCTGGGAGTGCGGATCCGCTCCGAGCTGGACCAGGCCAAGCGGCTCGCGCTGATGCGTGAGGCGCTGGTGCTGGGCCGCGACGACGTGGCGACGCTGCCGCTGTTCAACAACCAGATCGCCTGGGCGGTGCGCGACAATATCGAGGTGACGTTGCGCGCCGACGACCAGATGGAGGCGAAGTGGGCGGTGGTGAAGTAACGGTGCTAATGCACCTCGCAGTTGGTCCGCCCGGAGGCGACGCAGTCCTGCCACATCATTTCGTTGTGCAGACGGGGGAACAGCAGCCAGCCGCCGACCAGCAGCAAGGCCACCAGCAGCAGTGTCACGATCCCGACGAAGTCCCACCGGCGCCGCGGCCGCTCATCCGCCATCCCGATCCATCCTCACAGAAGCCGTCACGATAACGCCGGGCGGCCGGCGCCGCCACTGTTGCCCGGTTCGGCGAATGGCGTCACAACCTGCGCATCCGTTCTGCAAGGAGAGTACGCCGCCATGAACTACGCCCCGCCGCGTCCCGACCCCTCGCTGCCGCCGGTGCGGGTCGACCTCTACTCCGACACCCACACCCGGCCGACGCCGGCGATGAAGGCGGCGATGATGGCGGCCGAGGTCGGCGACGAACAGGCCGGCCAGGACCCGTCGATCTGGGCGCTGTGCGACCGCATGGCGAGCTTCCTCGGCAAGGAGGCCGCCGTCTTCCTGCCCAGCGGCACGATGTGCAACCAGATCGCCATCATCACCCACTGCCGCCCGGGAGACGAGATCCTGGCGCACGAGACCGCCCATATCCTCAACAACGAAGGCAGCGGCGGAGCCGCGCTGGCGGGCGCGCAGATCACTGGGCTGCGCGGCCCGCGCGGCCAGTTCGACGTCGATGCGGTGCGCGCCGCGCTGCGTCCGCGCGGCCACCGCCACGCGCCGGCGCAGGCGCTGCTGGAAGTGGAACAGACCGCCAATGCCGGCGGCGGCTCGATATGGCCGCTGGAGCGGCTGAACGCGGTCGCCGCGGTGGCCCACGAGGTGGGCATGGCGACCCACATGGACGGCGCCCGGCTGACCAACGCCTCGGTTGCCGCCGGGGTCGCCGCCAGCGACATGGCGGCGGGCTACGACAGCGTCTGGCTCGACTTCACCAAGGGCCTGGGCGCGCCGCTCGGTGCCGTGCTGTGCGGCAGCTCGGCGTTCATCGGCGAGGCCTGGCGCTGGAAGCAGCGCATGGGCGGGGCGATGCGGCAGGGCGGCATCTGTGCCGCGGCCTGCCTGTATGCGCTCGACCACCACATCGACCGGCTGGCCGAGGACCACCAGAACGCCCGCGCGCTGGCCCGCGGCCTGGCGCAGATTCCCGGCATTACCGTCGAGCAGCCGGAGACCAACCTGGTCTTTTTCAACACCCAGGGCACCGGACTGACCGCCGCCAAATTGTACGAGCGGGTGCGCCGGCATGGCGTGACCTTCTCCTTCAGCAGCACCTGGCGCGGCCGCGCCTGCACCCATCTCGACGTTTCGGCCGCGGGGATCGAGGAGGCGCTGGGCGTGATCCGCCAGGCGGTCGCCGCCGGGGCGTAGCCGCAACGAGTTCGTTCGCTGTAGTAACGACCGGGTGATGGCGCTATCGTCGGCGCGGCGGTGACTCTGCGTCGACTATGGAGCGCGGATATGCGACCCGGTCTTGCAGCATGGATGATTGGCCTGTTCGGCATGACGCTGCCGGCGCAGGCGATGCAGTTCGAGCCGGTAACGATTTCGGCCAGCGCGGTCGCCATCAGCGGCCGTGGGGAAATCGTCGGGGGCGATACGGCGCGCCTTGGCAAGGCGCTCGCGGCGGTGCCGCCGGGCAAGCGGTTGTTGGGCCTGTCGCTGGATAGCCCGGGCGGCATGGTGGTGGAGGGCGAACGGCTGGCGCATCTGATCCGTGCGCGCGGGCTGTCGGTGCTCATTCCGCCCCACAGCCAATGCGCCTTGGCCTGCTTCCTGCTGCTGGCGGCCTCGCCGAGCCGGTTCGCGGCAGTCGATGCGCTGGTCGGCGTGCACAGCGTCAGCGAGAACGGCAAGGAAACCGACTCCTCGCTCGCGGTGACCACGCTGATGGCCCGCGACGCCGCCGAACTGGGCGTTCCTCCGGCCATCATCGGCAAGATGGTGGAGACTACGCCGGGGCGGATCGAATGGCTCACCCGGGCCGACCTGGTTTCGATGGATGTCACGATGCTCGACGGCGATGCGCCCGACAGCCGGCCGGCGCGCACCGCTCCGGCCGCGCCGGCCCCAGCCCCGGCGGTGGCGCCCGCCGCCACGCCGGACCCGGGCTTCGCCGCCGGGGCCGACGCCCGGCGCGCGTGGGATGCCTGGATGGCGGGGCTGCACGGGCCCTATCGCGACGGCGCCGGTTTTGCCCTGGCCCAGATCGGGGTGCCGCGGCCGGTGTCCTGCCGTGGCCCGAACGCGGCCTCGCTCGGCGACTTCACCCTGGGGTGCGAGGCCGCGCGGCAGCGCCTGGCACCGGTCGAGGCCAGCCTGCGCGGCCATCCCGACTACCTGGCGGGGTGGAACGGCACCGTCCCCGGCGGCGCGCCGACCGAGCCGGTCGAGGTTGAATACCAGGGCGCGTATTTCTGCGGCCGGCAGATGGCGCGCCTGACGCTGAAAGTGTTTGCGCGTCCGGGCGCGCCACGCCGTCGCGCGCTGTTCAGCTTCGGGCCGCAGCCGGCCAGCCCGGAGGTGCCATCCGGGGCCTTCCTCGTCGAAGGCGTCATCGATGCGCATGGCGGGGCGTTGACGTTGACACCGATCCAATGGGTGTCACGGCCCGCCGGTTACACCTGGCTCGGCCTCAGCGGTCGTTCCGAGGATGGCGGCAGGACGTTCAGTGGCCAGGTGACCGGCGGCGCCGGGTGCAGCGCGTTCACCTTGCAACACGTTATCGAAACGTTAATGACGCGATGACACGCCGGCAAGTAGTGCTTGCATGATTTTTGCGAAATGACTAGCACATTGCGAAGGCGAGAATTCACCGGGAGAGGTGCGGTCATGGTCGATCGAAGAGCTGCCGCGGGACGGGTGTTCGTTTCTGCTGGCATCCTGGCAATGTTGGCCGGTTGTGCGGCGACCCCGATGGGTCCCAGTGTCCAGGTCATGCCTGGACCCGGCAAGAGCTTCGATGCGTTCCAAGTCGATCAGATGACGTGCAAGAACTACGCGGCGCAGCAGGTCCAGGGGCAGGCAGACGCCGTCAATCAGCGCGCGGTCGGTGGGGCGGTGCTGACCACCCTGCTGGGCGCCGGGTTGGGCGCGGCGGTCGGCGGCGCGGGGGGCAATGCCGGCGCGGGCGCGGCAATCGGTGCCGCCGCCGGGGCCGGCGGCGGCGCGCTCGGCGGTGCCGACGCCAGTTCGCAGGCCCAATGGAGCATCCAGCAGCAGTACGACAACGCTTTCGCCCAGTGCATGTATGCCAAGGGCGAGCAGGTGCCCGGCTTCGCGCCGTTGGTGTCGAGCGAGCCGGCACCGGCGCTGGCGCCGGCGCCGGCGCCAGCGCCGGTGCCGGTGGCCACGGCCGATCCCATGGTTCGGGCGACCCAGGCCGAGCTGATCAGGCTGGGGTACCTGAAGGATACGGCCGACGGCTTCATCGGGCCGAAGACGCGGGCGGCGGTTGCCAGCTTCCAGCAGGCGAACGGACTGCCGGCCGATGGCGCTCCGTCGCAGCGCCTGCTGGCGAGCATGCAGGCGACTCCGACCAGCGCTTCGGCGTCGGCCACCGCCTCGGCTGGGGCCGGCTGGGTCGCTCCGGCCGGGTCGGCGAGTGCCGCGCCGGCGCCGGCACCGGCGACCGGTTGGGTGGCTCCGGCCAAGACCCCGTAGTCCTGCGGGCTGCCCACGAAGGTTCGGAGTTCCGATCCCGGCGGCCGCGTCCGCGCCGCCGGGTGAATCGGAACAGCAACTCTAGGGACTGGTATTCCGGCCCGACGGCATGATCCGGCGGCGCCGGAAGCGGGTTTACGGAGAACGGGCGTGCCGACAATTCGGAAATTCCGAGTGCAGGCCGATGTGTTCAGGTGGGGATGCGTGCTGGGAGTGTGCGGTGCCATGGCGCTCGGCACGGCCCACGCGCAGTCGGGCAGCGTCGCCTCGGCGTCCGGCCCGGCCGCGCCGGAGGCGGCGGCACAGCTTCCCGGCGGCCAGGACAAGGAATCCAGCGCCCCCCCGCCGGCCGCCGCCGCGCCGCTCGTTCCGGCCGCGGCCCCGGCCGTGCAGCCCGACGCGCAACCGCCGGCCCCGGCCGCAGTGCCCGCCGCCCAACTCCCGGTTCCGGTCGCGCCGCCGGCCGAGCCGGCACCGGCCGCGGTGCCCGCCGCCCAACTCCCGGTTCCGGTTGCGCCGCCGGCCCCGCAACCGCCGGCCCCGCTG
>Ga0181520_10013500_pt1 | contig 10275 bp, 15 predicted proteins | sample PEATcosm2014_Bin_29_FD_132451 | JGI IMG/M metagenome (GOLD analysis project Ga0181520, IMG submission 132451) | Peatland microbial communities from MTU Mesocosm Facility, Houghton, MI, USA - PEATcosm2014_Bin02_30_metaG | ecosystem: Environmental > Terrestrial > Soil > Wetlands > Peat | place... | reverse complement strand
CATGGAGCACCTCGCAGCAGCGATTCAGGTGCTCGACAAGGAATCATAACAGATTCATCCGATTCAACAATTTTCTGTGCTGATCGCCAAGCAGAGTCAGTCGCTTGTGGGTAATTGAAAGCCTCACCGGATGCGTACGGCCGAACGTCGTCATAATGGCTATGGAAATGTCTCTCGTAAGCCTGATCGACCGCTGTAGATGCATTGTATGCGGGACTGTCTTTGACCTTCTGACGATCCACATTGAGGTTCACTGGGTGATCCGCCCAATCAATCTCTTGTGCCGAACGTGGAGAAATTAGGACCTTTTTGCCGGGCCACCAGTTCTGCGTATCGACGACGAGGTATTGGATGCGCCAATCGGCATCTTCGACGAGAAAATCCTCGACGTGACCGATTTCGCCATCACTGGCATGAATGTGATACCCAGTGGTCGCTTCGATACTCTGCAGATGCGGATCGTCTTTGCTTCGCTTAGCAGCGGCAATATCCTCCGCAAGCAGCCTGGATTTCGGAACGGGTGAGACTGCCTTGGCTCCGCCATCATAGAGGTAGCCGCCCGGCAAAAGATCGGTGCCCCAATACGGTTGCCAGCCGTGGTAATCGTAGATGTCGGCCTCTAGCTGCCGTGATACCGGCCGCTGCGTGTCGATATCCGGGCTGTCCTTGATCTGCTGCATCGTCAGCCCAACGGCGAATTCACGTCCGTGAGGATCAAGGCGCCGTAAGACTGAGGGCGGCAGAAGAACTTTGCGACCGGAAAGCCTTGGCGGTATCGATGACCGACCAACGAACTAACCAACTGTCATCGCCAAACAGAAAGTCGCTCACCGTGCCAAGTCGACCATCACTTGCCGCTATGGCGTAGCCATTGATCGTTGACGCATTTCGCAACATTGCGCGCTTCCAATATGTTCGACCGGTCAACGGCCGTTTAGAAGATTACACGGTCGGCTCAGTCTTTGCTTTTGTCCGAGAGGTGGGTCTTCCAGTAGGTATCCACTTTCTGACTTAACTGGTCGAAGTGGCCGGAGGTCGCGAATTGGTCTTTGCTTACTCGTGGAGCTGCTCCCAAGACGCCCTTGGTAGTGCCGAGCACGAGCAGCTTCACGTTCGGGGAAATTTTGAAGGCCTCTGAGGGTACAGGAACGTATTTTTCGTCAATCCCGAAAATTCCACCTTGGGCGATTACCAGATAAGCGATTTTTCCTGTCTGCGGACTCATCACGAGGTCTTCGACGCTGCCGAGAGCTTCGTCCTGCGGGCTGCGCACCTCGGTGCCGACCAATTCGTCGGACCGGAACGAGGTATTTGTGCCTGTAATCGGCTGCGCCGCGGCTATCTGCAGTTGCCGCCAGCCCTGCACGTTCGCCATCGGCATTTTGCCGCTGCGCATATCAGCCACGTAAACTTTGTAGATCTCCCGGGTCGTAGCGAGGACGTCCTCACACGGGCTGCTGTTGGCCTTGCTGGGCGAGAATGTCAGCAGAGGCAACAAGGGTCCGAAGCTCGTAACCAGGCCGCGCGTTCCGGTATCCGATTCCGGTCGCTTCTGTGCGGCCATCCATCAGCGGTGGTCCGTAGACGCCATATCCCTCCATCGGATAGCCAAATCCATCGCCGGACGCGCCCAGCCAATAGCCGTCCTTCTCCATCTGGCTGTCGAAAGCTCGCAGATCGCTAAGACACTTCTCAGCGGGCTTTAGCCCAGCGACATTCTCCAAACTGGAAGGTGGTTGGGTCGCAGTACCAGCTACTGGAGGCTCTGCCGCGAGCAGAGGCATGGAAAAACCGAGGCAAAAGCATGCCGTCGCGGAGCTGATTAAAATCGAACGCTTCATGGTGTCCTGCCTCTTTCCTCTTTGCTGCTGGCTTGGCCAAGCGACAGCCTTAGATTGTCGCTGCATGATGGTCGGCAAAACAGACTTGGTGTCTTCAGAAACATGACTGTTCCCTCAACTATGGAACACATCGTCAGCGAAACCGTTGGTCAGGAGAGGTGACGACCTTCCATGACCGAACACCAAACCGAGAGTCGAACTGAAAGAACCGCCACCGAGGCCCGCGCAGGCATTACCGGCCACAATGTCCGTTATGTGCTGGCCGCGAGCCTGATGGGTGTAATCATATTCTTTGCGGGATTGTTGTACTACTGGGCTGCCTAACCTCGCGGGCTCACCTTTGGGGGGCGGCCTCCACAAATCCGATCGGGCTTACGCGCTCAGAAACCAGGAGGTAGCCGATTTGCCGACCGGCGCACCTTCCCCTCTTCACCATCAAGCGCGCGACGTAACCATTCGGCAGCTTCAGTAGCACGGACGTTCCGACCATGGTGAATGGATCGTTGTGGATGTCGTCGGTTTATGAGTTGGTCAAGGCCTATGGTCTTTGGGTCCTCTTCATCGGAATCACGCTGGAATGTATGGGCGTTCCCGTGCCGGGCGAGACCGCGCTGGTATCGGCCGCGCTCTATGCCGGAGCGACGCACAGATTGACGATCGGCTTGGTCTTGATCGTAGCCGCCACCGCCTCCACGGTTGGCGGCATAATCGGCTACACTATCGGCCGTTCGATCGGCCTTCGCTTGCTGGTCCGCTACGGCAAATACGTCGGGCTCGATGAGCGCCGCCTCAAGGTCGGTCAGTACCTCTTTCATCGACACGGCGGCAAGATCATCTTCTTTGGACGGTTCGTTGCCTTGCCGCCGCGCTCGCCGGCGCCAACCGCATGAGCTGGCCGTACTTTCTGTTTATGAATGCCCTCGGTGGAATTTGCTGGGTCCTTCTGTTAGGAGGGGGCGTCTATTTGTTTGGAGAGCAGATGAAACGTGTGGCTGGGCCAGTCCAACTTATATTGCTAATCGTGGCGATTGGTCTGGCGGCCGGTAGCATCATCTTTTTTCGTCACCATGAAAAGGAATTGGTGCAGCGCGCTGAGAGATCCCTTCCTGGGCCGCTCTTGGGCGCGCCGCTATGCGCGCGCGATGTTGCTGACGGCGGATCGGAAGCGAATAATATAGAGGCCTCGACGATGACCGTTCATGTCGAGGCGGCGGTGGCGCCGAAAATATCGGTGACAACGTAGTTGATCGGGGCGGGTTCGACGTGGCTCGCGTCGATGAAAGTGTCTGAGTCAATGGGGGCGTCGAGAAAGTAATTGATGCGAGCGCGGGTTGCGCTCAGGTGTGTTTCAGGACATTCAACAGGCAGGGCGGACCTCTATATTGCCATTCTAATCAATGAAGCCCTGCTAAGAATTCACGCGCGATCGGATGGCTCCAATCATTTCGCAAACGTCTCCTGATTGATTTTCTTTCCGACAGGTGCGGAGATGCCTCGTCGCTGACGTCTGCCATCGGACGAAGTAGCGTGGCCAAGCGCTTCCCGCATCAGCGTCTAAGCTGCGGCTGGTCACGCAGAACGACATTCAACAATGAACTGTGGATTTCGATGCTGCCGTTGTAATCGATCAAGCCCAGTTTTCGAAATTTGTTCATGAAGAAACTAACGCGGGAGCGCGTCGTCCCGATCATCTCCGCAAGCGTCTCCTGGCTGACCTTGGCGATGATCGGCTCCGGCAGGCCTTCCTTGCCGAAATTCGCTAGCAGCAAAAGAGTCCGTGCCAGACGTTTCTCGCTGGAATTGAAGAGTTGGTCGATCAGATCCTCCTCGACTCGACTGTTGCGGGCCAACAAGTGCGCGATAAATAGCTCGGCAAACGCCGGCTCTTGGTGGATCACGCGCGTGACGTCTGCCTTCGATATTCGCGTGATCACACAATTCGTCAGCGCGGAGACCGTCGACAGACGCAGCGCCTCGCCGGCTAAACAGCCCTCACCGAAGAAATCGTTGGCTCCGAGAAGTGCGACCACGGCTTCCTTGCCCTGTTCGGAGATGACGGTCTTCCTGGCCTTGCCGCTCTGAATGTAGAAAACGGCATCCGAAGGATCGCCCTGCCTGAAGACAATTTGATCCTTGCGATAATTGGAAATAGCTCGCCCCCCGTTCACCTTCGCGAGGAACTCCTGGGGATCGAACGGCAGCTTGGCTTTGTGCTTCATGGCCGGCCCCCTTGTCGCTACGGCTGCCCTTTCAGGTGACTGCGAAATCTGTGGCCGGGAACGGTGCGCAAACCGCGATCGAGCAGCCGTCACCGAACGTCGCTACGGGATCCAGCGGGTCGACTCCCACACGCCCGCCCCGCTTGCGAACCATCATTCTAAACCGGCTTATGGCATACTGTCGGTAATGTACATTACCGTACGATGCAAGTGACAATATCACTGGTATGTTTTGGGAAGAGGAAAAGCGAGGCGCGCCCTAACGAGCTGATAACATTCGCAAGATGCCGCCGTGAGGCCGCGCCGATCAAGTATCGTGACTTGACGGCGGCCATGCGCAATCAAACCGGCGCGTTCGAACTCCCGAACGGCATTCGTGATGGTCGGCCTTTGAACCCCCAGCATTTCAGCGAGCAGGCTCTGCGTGATAAGGAGCGCGTCACCGTCGCTGCGGTCACGCATCATGAGCAGCCAACGCGCCAAGCGCTGCTTGAGGCTGTGCGCACTGTTGCACGCGACCGACACCATGACTCGTTCGAAAAAGGCTTGACGTAAGCGTCCATGAGACTTCGGAAAGATGGCATCGACTGCATGGCCCGCGTAAACGCCGCGCGCGACATCTTTGCGGCGCTCCCCGGGATTTGCACAAGAAGCTGGGCCGAGGAGCGCTTGGCGCCCAAGATGGCTTGCACGCCGCTGCAGCCCTCCCTTCCGACCGTTGCCATCTCGATGATAGAGCCGTTGGCATAAACCGCCACCACCGAGATGACCCCGCTGTCAGGGAAGAAGACATGGTCCAGCGCGCTATCGGCGTTCATCAGGACCTGCGCCCGGTGGCAGCGAATTTGTTCAAGCTGCGGCATAAGCCGCCTGAGATTGCGGGAAGGCAGCGCCAGCAAAAGCCGATTGCGCGGCCAGTTCGATGAAGCGTCTGCCGCCATTCAATCGCGCTCGGTTTGCGTTAGCTATCGTCCAAAGAGCGTACGCCCACATCCGTCGGCATACTGAGCAGAAAAGCTCACACCAGACCGGCGGCGAGGTTTCGGTTGGATAAAGCGGGCGGATAGCGGCATCAGAAAAATTGAGACGCCAGACGACCAAACGTTGGAGGGTTCCTACAAACGAACCTCGCGCTCCAGCTTGTCGACGCGGGATTTAAGGCGACGTTTCCGCAATACCCACTATCGCCGATTCGACGCTCGGCTGGTTGGCGTCAATAGCTTCGCGAGCGTGTCGCTCAATTCCGACCGTTGAATCGGCTTCTGCAACACCGGGAAGGTTCGGTAACGGTCCAACAGCGTATCTTTGTCATAGCCGGTCGAAAAGACGAATGGCACGCCGCGCGCGGCAAGCGCGTCGGCCACGGAGTAGCTCATTTGCCCGTTGAGATTGACATCGAGCACCGCCGCGTCGATGGCTTCGGCATCAATCATCGCCAGAGCCTGATTGACGCTGGACGAGGGGCCAACGACCGCACAGCCTAAATCGGCGAGAATGTCTTCCCACGCTCAGTAAGCACGGACAGACAACCAACCGCGGAGCATTGATATGTCAGATACCCCGGGCCCTAAATTCAACCGCGCTGTTCGAGAGGCCAAGAAACAAACTGGTCAAGTATCGGATGCCGCCGAAGACCTCTGTGGCGTAACCGTCCGTAGCACCTCCCGGACCGCCGGCTCCTTCGAGCGGACATTGCGTCACACCATCGAAAATCAGCCCTATACGGCAGTAGCCATATGGGTTGGCCTCGGATGGCTGTTAGGAAGAATGCACCGCCCGCTTTAAATGCGATCGAGGCCTCAAAAGTAGGTTCCGCGGTTGATGCTCCGCCTGCACACATGAGTGCCATAGATTCCGCCTCCACACATGAGTGCCATAGATAAAGGGCGCCGTTGAGGTTACCACGGATTCGTCAGCTTTTGACCGACAGGCCACGTTACGCCATTCGTTCGTCGGGGTGTAACCGTTTAATCGGCGCAATCCGAAGTGAGCAGTTTTGATCAGACCCTGCCAGTCAGCTTTTCTAACTTGAGCAATACTCGCGCGCAAATTTTGGTTAGCTCGCTTTGTAAAAGCCTGTCCAATTCGGGTGGTCGGGCCTTGCGGCTAAGCCCAAACGAACGCGCGACTGGGGATATGTCATGGCGGCCGACAAGGAACCGAAGTTTTCAGAGATGTTCATTACCCATCTTCTCGGCCGCAGCATCCGTGTCGAAGCCGATCTCATCGATCAGTTATTCAATTCGAGCGAGACGCGTCTCGCCAGAATGCTTCTGATGTTGGCGAATTTCGGTCCGGACACCAAACCAGAACCGATCATCGCCAAGATCAGCCAAGAGACTCTTGCGGAGATGATCGGAACCACTCCATCCCGCGTGAGTTTTTTCATGAACAAGTTTCGAGAACCTGGGTTTATTGACTACAACGGCAGCATGGAAGGCGGCATTGAAATTCTTAGTTCATTGCTGAACGCGGCGCTTCACGACCAGCCGCAAATCAAAGCTTGATACTACTCATTTCGACAGGGACATTTGGGGGCGTGACTTTCGCTACGAGAAGTCGAAAGAGGATCGACATGGCTGATCGCCGGCCGCTTCTCCTCGACAATAAAGTTCAATGTCGGTTCGATCAGTATTGAACATGTCACCTGGCGATCAGAAAACCGAGGTCGTGACTCCGGCAGAAGTGCCGGAGGACCTGCCTGTCCCCTCCGATCCAAAAATTATATTCCTTGGTGGCCTATTCGTTCTTGCAGTGCTGGCGGCAGCCTATGTCGCGAGCGAAATCGTGTTGCCGTTGGTCTTTGCCATCGTTCTTAAGCTTCTACTTCAGCCAGCATTGCGCGTGTTGGGACGGTTGCACGTGCCGCGTATGCTTGCGGCACTGCTGCTTATCCTTGCGCTATTCGGAACGATCATCGGCTTGGGCACGGCCATTTCGGTCCCAGCCCGTAGCTGGGCGGCCAAACTTCCAGAGGGCATTCCCCGGCTTGAAGAACGGCTGAGTTTCATGCGGGGACCGATTAATGCATTGCAACTGTTTTTGCAGCAGGTGGAAGATATTGGCGAAACAGGGCCATCACCAAATGGGGTTATCTCTGACGGCGGTGCAGCTTTTCTAATGAAATTGTTCAGCGGGACCCGAAGTTTTGCCAGCGGCTTCCTCATGACAGTGCTGTTTCTCTTTTTCCTTCTCGTGTCTGGTGATATTTTCCTGCACCGCCTCGTCGAGATATTGCCGCGCTTTAGGAGTAAGCGCCAAGTGGTGGAAATCTCGCAGGAAATAGAAAACGACGTCTCCGCGTATCTGATTACGATCACGATCATGAACGCGGCAGTAGGTATCGCGACCGCCATGGCGATGTGGCTCACGGGCGTGGGCGACCCGACCCTCTGGGGGACGATAGCCTTTATGCTGAACTATGTGCCGATCCTCGGCACTGGCTTAGGCGTGTTGATCTTTCTTCTCGCTGGCCTGTTGACCCATGACACGCTCTGGCAAGCGCTACTTCCTGTGGGACTTTATTTTGGATTTCATTTGATTGAGGGCGAGACCTTAACGCCGATGCTTCTGGCTCGTCGGTTCACCCTCAATCCCGTCCTTGTCATCATCTCACTCGTCTTCTGGTTCTGGATGTGGGGCATTCCGGGCGGGATCCTCTCCATGCCCATGTTGGCGATCACTAAGATCATCTGCGACCGTCTTAAGCCGCTGGCCGCATTTGGCCACTTTCTTGAGGGGTGAGGTCGGCCGAATTAACTCGCGATCCAAGCCGGCCATTAAATTTCGGGCGAGGTTAGCAGGATAAACAAAATGCGCCTTTCGGCGGGGTCTTTCTGGCGATGACCGGCGCCGAAGGCATGTATGCTGACATGGGCCAAAAGAGCCGCCGGTCGGACCAGGCCGGATTCACGAAATCACGACGGCTTTCACATCATGGCCCACCGTGACGCTGCCGGGGTGCGGCTGATTACTCCGACCGACTATGATCTCGGCGGCTCGGTGCTGAGTTCCTCGAGGCTCTTACCCTTGGTCTCAGGCAGCATGAAGACGGTGACCAAGATGCCGAGCACGCTGACTGCTGCAGCCATCGACTCTGCTGCGAGGAGACCGCCCGAGCTCAGCAGGATCGGAAACAGAAAAATGCCAACGAAGCCGCCTAGTTTGCCGGTCGCCGATGCAATTCCATGGCCTGTCGTGCGCCCTGCAACGGGGAAGAGTTCGGCCGGATAGACGAAGGTCGTCGCGTTCGGCCCGAATTCTGTAAAGAAATAGCTGATCCCGTAAACGACCAAAAAGGGATAGATGAGCTTCTCGATGCCAGGAATCGCCGCCATGGCGGCAAAGCTTAGCGCCATCATGGCGAAACCCAGGATCTGAATCGTTTTGCGCCCCATTCGATCCATCATCGCGGCAGCCACGAAATAACCTGGCACTGCTGCAATCGCGAAGATCGCCAATTGGGTCAGCGTCTCGGTCATCAAGCTTTCGCTAGGGGCAACCGCGTGGAGTACAAGCGGGCTGCTCACCGTGTTGCCGTAATAGGCGAAGTCCATAAGAAACCAAGCCGCACTCGCGCCTATCAACCTCATCGCCAAATCGCGGCGCCGCGTCAGCGCCACAAAGCCTTCAAAGAAGGACGCTTTTTTGGCCACCTTGCCGTCCCTGGGGGCGCCTTGGCCTCCGCCAAGTACGTGGCCGGCTGCGGCGTGAGCATCATCGTGTTGACCGGTAGCCAGGAGGTAGCGCGGGCTTTCCGCCATATGTCGCCGCATCTCAGATCTTGCGACAAGCCGGAGGCCAGAAAAGCCGCTGCCAGGAGCGGTCCGACGATGAGGCCTGCAGCCTGCATCGCGAAAACCAGCGACACCATCATGCCGCGGCTCTTCTTGCCGGAAAACTCGCTCATCAAAGTGGCGCTGACCGGATAATCACCGCCGATCCCAAGGCCGAGAATGATGCGGAACCCGATCAGCCACCAGATGTCGGGCGAAAAGGCCGACGCGATAGCGCCGGCCGCGAGGACCAGGACCTCATAACCGTAAATGCGCTTGCGTCCTAGCATATCCGCGACGCGGCCGAAAATGATAGCCCCGAAGGCCGCAGCCAGCAGCGCCGTCGATGTGACGAGACCCACCGCCCAAGGTGACGGATGCCACTCGTCCTTCAGAATCGCCATGACCACGCCGATGATGAACAGATCATACGCATCGGTGAAGAAGCCCATGCCTGAGATGAACATGACCTTCCAGTGCTGTTTCGTGATCTTGGAGTCGTCCATCCGCGAGAGCAAATCCGTCTCGCTCATCATCGCATCCGACATATTCATGTCCTTGGCTCGCTCCCTGCCGAAGCAGCTTCGCACGGCATCATGAAAGTCATATGTGAGCTATTTTGCTCAGTGTCCGCAGAGGCACGGGTGGTGCCACGCGTTGCGACGCGTTTCGCCCAAGCAGCCAATGCGTTCATTTCGTTGAGGTGTTCGCCGCATTAGGATCAGCCAGGCATAATCTCGCGACGAGCGCAAAACATGCCAGCCGAAACGGAGGTGGGAACAGTTTAAAGGGCCGTCGCCGTTACTGGACTTTTCGCCCGCCTCGCGTGCGGGTGCGAGGGAAAAATAAGAATAACGGATGTCAAATATCGAAAGCAGCCGGACCAAGCGGCCGGAGAACAGAGCAATTGTGCTCAGACGTCTACTGCCAAAGAGCGCATGCAAGCCTCGGGTTGTTGGGCACAGCACAAGCAGGAGAAACAAAATGCGACTTTCACTTTTAACAGCCGGGACAGCCTTGCTGCTCTGCCAGTCGGCGGCAATGGCTCAGACCAATACCCCTCCGACAAAAGACACCACTGCCGAACCCTCCGCCAATGCGACGACGGCCGCGCCGGGTTCCCTTGGCTCCCAAATGCGCGACAGCCTTCAGAAGGCCGGGTTCTCCAACGTTCGGATGGTGCCGAGTTCCTTCGTCATTAGTGCCAAGGATAAGGACGGTAATCCGGTAGTTATGTCAGTGACCCCGGATTCGTTCACGGCGGTCACCGAAGAGGGCGGCAAAGGCCCGAAATCAGGAGTGGCGGGATCGGAAGATGCCGCGGCCGCATCGTCTGGATCTGAATTCGTATCGGTGGCCAACAACGACGAGTTGGGCTCGAAAATGATCGGCCTCGATATCTACAACAGCGCAAAACAAGATATCGGTCAGATCAAGGAT
>Ga0181520_10013498_pt1 | contig 10277 bp, 8 predicted proteins | sample PEATcosm2014_Bin_29_FD_132451 | JGI IMG/M metagenome (GOLD analysis project Ga0181520, IMG submission 132451) | Peatland microbial communities from MTU Mesocosm Facility, Houghton, MI, USA - PEATcosm2014_Bin02_30_metaG | ecosystem: Environmental > Terrestrial > Soil > Wetlands > Peat | place... | reverse complement strand
GAGAGAACGTAGGGCCGGTCGTCGAGCCGCAAGGAAAGCGGGACCGGGGGCTCGCGGATCGACCAGGATGGATCCGGCGGCTGTACGTATCCCGTGCGTGGGTAGGTTATTTGAGATTTCAATATATCGAGGACTACGCTCTCCCCGAGGAAGAAGTAGAGGTACAGCCCAGCAAACGAGATCATGGCGCCGGCCCTGGGCCAGGGCCCGGTCGCATAGAGTCGCCACAGCCACGGCAAGGCTCCTACGATGGCGAGCGCCAGACCGCGCGAGATCTCCGGAAGCCCATCGACGGACCAGTACGAAGCGGCTCGCTGCCCATAGGAAACTGTCGGATCCGCAGAATCTTCTTTCATGTAATCTAGTTTGCATAACAAACTAGTCTTTGTCAAGGAGCTAATTACCATTTCGACATGATTCTTCGGACGGCTGGGTGGCATTCGGAAGATTGCGTACGCTCACCGGAAGGTGAGGATCACGCGCGGGGCTCAGAAGCCGCAAAACGGCAATCGGGAGAGATTGAGTCCCGAGGGCGGCGCGCTACTCTGGGTATATGCGCGTCAACCACACCCGGGAGCGGCTGGCCAAAGGCGAAACGGTCTTTGGTTGCGGACTCCAGAGCTATCGTTCGGCCGAAGTTCCGCGGACGTTTGCAGCCGCCGGATTCGATTACGTTTTTATCGATATGGAGCACGGGGCCTTCGACTTGGAGACGGCCTACGACATGATCGGCGCCTCGGTGAGGGCCGGCATCACGCCCATCGTCCGGGTGGCCGAGGTGGCCTATTCGCTGGTGGCGCGGCTGCTCGATTCGGGCGCGCAGGGCATCATCCTGCCGCGGGTGGAGGATCCCGCCATTCTTCGCGAGGCGCTGAGCTGGATGCGCTTTCCGCCGGAAGGCAAGCGTGGGTACGGGGTGAACTCCTTCATGGTGGACTATGAGCCCCGGAGCTTCACGGAGATCATCGAACACCTGAACCGGCACACGCTGGCGGTGGCGCAATTCGAGACGCTGGCCGCCGTCGAACGGGCGGACGAGCTGCTGTCCGCAAAGGGGCTCGATGTCGTGATGGTAGGGCCGGCCGATCTCTCGATCTCGCTCGGCATCCCTGGCCAGTTCGACCATCCGCTGTTGATCTCGACGGTGGAGCGGGTGATCGGCAAGTGCCGGGAACATAACGTCGTGCCCGGCATCCAGACACGCAGCGCCGCCATGGCGAAGGCTTGGGCTGAGCGAGGAATGCGGTTCGTGGGGGCCAGCTCGGAGCACGTACTATTGCTCGAAAAGGCGCGCGAAACGGTGGCCCTGCTGCGCTCCGCCGCAGCCCCGGCGCGGGGCTGATCCGGTTTATTTCGACTGTTTAGCCGCTTCTCCCCGCTCCGCGGGGTATCCCCGGTCGAACCAGTCGGCCGCCATGTTGGTGGGGATGTAGAGCGCCTTCGCCCGCGTGAACCCCATCTGCCTGAGCGCTTCCATGGCGGGCTTGACGTTGGGACAGTGGTCCCAGGGGCAGCACCCGCAATAGACCACGATCTCGCGGTCGCGCGGCAGGTTGGCCAGGGCCGCGCGGAGCGCCAGCAAGCCGGCCGGGGTGTTGGCCGGCCCGGCATAGATGGAGTTGGGAATATGCTTTTCGCGGTACAGCACCGCGAAACCCACGTGAATCAGGGCCGGTTGCGCGCCCTTGGCCCGAAGTCGCGCGGCCAGTTCCTCGGGCCGGGCCAGGGACATGTCCGCGGCCAGCGCCGCAAGCAACGCCGCGAGCAAGCCAATCGCCAGAAGTTTCATCCGCTTACCACTTTACCGCGAAGGACCGCGTGCGGATTGCGGCACACTGTGAACGAGCGGCGCATTTTCAGGCAGGTGCGATGCGTGTTCTAATATATTTTCACGGGTTTGTTGGGGTTACTTCATAATATGCGCGTGTTTCGCTTTGCGTTGATGGCTTGCGCCGCTTCCCTTCTTTGCGCGGCGCCGGTTCGCGATCCCGGCCTGGCGAAGGCCCAGGCCGCTCTGGAGCGGCTGCCGTTGCGATTCGAAGCCAACCTCGGGCAGTGGATTCCCACCGTGCGCTATGCCGCGCGAGCGTCCGGCTATAGCCTGCTGTTCACCGGCGCGGGACCCACCATCGCCATCGGCGGCTCGCAAAGGGTGGATATCTCCCTGTTGGGCTCCAACCCCGCCGCGGAGATCCAACCCCTCGAAAAACAGTCCGTCCACACGAACTACTTCGTGGGCGCACGGGAGCGGTGGCGCAGCGATGTGCCGACCTATTCGCGGGTTGTATACCGGCAGGTCTACCCCGGAATCGACGTGGTCTACTACGGTACCCGGGAAAGCCTGGAATACGATTTCACGGTGGCCCCCGGGGCCGACCCCTCCAACATCAGGCTGCGGTTTCAAGGCGCCGATCGCGTCTCCATCACGCCCGAAGGCGACCTACTTGTGGAAGCCGCCGGACGCCGGATGGTGCAGAAGCGCCCTTTGCTTTACCAGGCTGGCGTGAGCGGCGCGGCCCGAAGCGAAATCCCCGGACGTTACGCCATGCTGGGGGACAACCTGATTGGTTTCAGCGTCGGCCGGTATGACGCCACGCGGCCTTTGGTGATCGACCCCTTTCTAGTCTATTCCACGTACATTGGGGGCTCGGGGACGGACGAAATCGACGCCATCAAGACTGATTCGCACGGCTACCTCTACATGGTCGGATACACCACTACCAGCGACTTGGTGGCCACCCTCGGAGCCTGGTGGAGCACGAACTTCGGCGCGGCGGGCACCGCCGACTTGCTCATCGTGGTGTTGGACACCACCGCCCCCGATCCGTTCCCTCTCCGCTACCTCTCGTATCTGGGAGGGTCCGGGGACGATCTCCCCTCGGGCATCGATGTGGATCAGCAGTACCACCTTTACATCACCGGGCAGACCAAGTCCCCCGACTTTCCCATACAGGGAAACGCCGTACAGACCGCGCCGCTCGGCTCTGCCTGGACCGCGTTCGTGACGGAACTCGACCTCCTCGGAGGGGGGTTGCCCTACTCCTCGTATTTCGGCGGGACCAATGCGACTTACGGAACCGGAATCGCGGTGGACCAGAACGGCATGATGGATGTCATCGGAACCACCCAGGCGACCGACCTTCCGGTCACCGACAGCGCCTACGCCGCGGTCCTCTGGGGACTGCAGGACATGTTCCTGTGCCAGCTCGATCCGAACTCCGCCAATATTGCGTATTCCAGTTTCCTGGGCGGCGAGCTGTCGGACAGCGGAGTCGGTATCGCGGTGGGCTCCGACGGCCTGGCGTACTTCACCGGAACCACCAATTCAACGCAGTTCCCGCTGGCGGGCGCCTCGTACCGCAGCACCCTGCAAGGCGGGGATGACATCATCATCGGGGCGATGGACTTCACGCAGTCCGGGGTGAATTCCCTGGTGTACTCGACCTATTTTGGAGGGTCGGACGACGATATCGTTCGCCGGCTCACGTTCGACAACAGCGGCCGCGTGCTATTGGCCGGCTACACGCTCTCGACGGATTTTCCGATCAGCTACGACGCCTTTCAGGGAGTGGCCGGCGGCAACGGCGACGCGTTTGTATCGGTAGTGAATCTTTGGCAGCCGAGCGCGTTCCTGGTCTACTCGACCTACCTGGGCGGCGGGCAGTCCGACGTGGCCTATGACGTGATCCCCGACGCAACGGGCAGTCTGCTGGTCACCGGCTACACGAACTCTCCCGATTTTCCGATCACCTACGACGCCCCCCAGTTGCAGTTCGGCGATGGGACCGAAGTGTTCGTGGCCAAGCTCCAGCCTGGCGTGCCGGGCCGCCCCGGCTTGGAGTTCTCCACCTACCTGGGGACCTTCGGGCTCCACGTCGCCAAAGGCATCGCAGTGGCAAGCAACGGCACGGTCTATGTGGCCGGGTTTACCACCGTGGGTCTTCCGTCGATGGGCGCTTCGGCGCTGCTTTACGGCGGCGGGACGCGCGACGGTTTCTTCCTCCTGCTGACTCAGTTGGCCGCCCAGCCGGTGAGCCCCGATCGCAAGCATGCATCTCCCCCGCGTCCCGCCACGGTGAAGCCTGGTTCCCCGCCCCGCTGAAACAGCGGCCACCGGCAATTGCGAACACCCGCCGCGCATTCCCGGCTGTTCCTTGAGGTCGAAAGCAATATCCCCGCCGCGAGGTGCGCCGGCCGGCAGGCGCGCAAAAGACGGCCAACCCGGCCGGCGAATTGATTTTAGGCCGGCTGTTTCGGGTCTCCACGCTCTTCCCGGCGCCGACAGTCCCGTTACCGGCTTACGGTGGCGCTGCTGCCTCCGCCAATCGTGCCGGCAGCCGCAAGGCCGCCGACGGTAGCCGCGGCGGCGACTCCCCCAATGATGGCAAGCTTGGCGCCGGAGACCCCAGTGGCGCGCGCGGCCCCGGCCGAGGAGCCCGCCGCAGGCGTTGCAGTGATCCCACTGACGGCCAGAACCTGCGTCACGCCGGCGGGCAAGGGTTTACCGTCATCGACCTGGGTTCCGACCACGGTGACGCGCTTACCCACCATGCCGCCGAGCTTGTCGCCGCGGAGTTCCACCTTCACTTTGGTGGTCTCGTCGGTGAGAAAGAACCGATCGCCGTCCGTCGTGACAATACCGGTCAACGTAGTGCTTGACGCGGGCGCTGGCTGGAGCTGCAGCAGGACGCCCGGGAGCACCCGCGCCACCAGCAGGCCACCGGCGTTGCGCACTTCCGCGCTCCCCGCGGCGACCGCCACTTTGACCAGCTTGCCATCCGCGCTGGCCACGCGCAACCGCGTTCCGGATTCCGCCGAATCGATGCGCAGGCCAGCCGCTTCCACCCGGTAGGTGGAAGCCTGACGCAGTTCCGCCAAGCCGGATTGCAGCACAAACCGGTCGTGGTAGAGTCTGGCCGAGGAATTGGGCGCCAGGGTAACCCGTTCGCCGGTTTTCAGCATAACCTCGGAGGAGGCTGAGGTGGTCCGCACGGCGACGCCGTCGAAGACGGTGGCCGCGCCGGGCACGGATGCGCCATCGACGTAGAACGTCCCTTCGGAGCGAGCGGCCCCGATCACGGCCGATGAGGCCCCGAGCGCCGTCAGCGCTCCGCAAGCCACCATCAGCCACATTGTCTTCCGCAACTGCCTGTTCATGTGATGCTCCTTTTCAACAGTTTTCGCCGCAACCCCGAACGCCGTCGAAGCCCGTGCGGCACGCACGGCGCCGCCAACCGCGGCGCGTCAGAGGTGGAAACCCGTTCCGACGCTCGCGTAACGCCGCCTCAATGTTCCTATCGGCGGATTCCGCGCCGGGCATTAGCTCTCCTCGATCAGATTGGTCGCGCAGGACGGCCCCTCCCGCTCGCTCAAGGCCAGGAAGCTGGTCGAGGGGCGCTGAAACCGGCTGCGGTCCCGCAGAGTGCGTGGCATAATCTCAGGTATGCGAATCACCTGGCTAGGGCATGGATCGTTCGAATTTCAGCTTCCGTCGGGACAGGTCATCCTGATGGACCCATGGACCAGCGGCAACCCCGCTTACCCCGCGGGGCACGAAATGGCGCGCGTGGACACCATGTGCATCACCCATGGACACTTCGATCATGTCCACGACGCCGTACCGCTGGCGAAGCGCTTTTTCCCGGAGGTGGTAGCTATTTACGAGACCTGCCAGTGGCTGGAATCGAAGGGAGTCTGTAACCTCCGCCCCATGAACAAGGGCGGCTCGCAGCGGTGCGGCGAGGTCACCGTGACGATGACCCACGCGGTGCATAGCTGCGGCATTCTCGACGATGGCAAGATCGTTTACGGCGGCGAGGCAGCCGGCTATGTGCTGCGCTTCCCCGACGGAAGGTCGCTCTACTTCGCGGGCGACACCAATGTGTTCTCGGATATGCATCTCATCGAGCAGCTCTATCATCCGGAGCTGGCCTTCCTGCCCATCGGCGACTTATTCACGATGAGCCCGGTGGAGGCCGCCCTGGCATGCCGGCTGCTTAAGCCGAGCCGCGTCATACCCATGCACTTCGGCACGTTCCCGGCGCTCACGGGACGGCCGGAGCAGTTGGGCGAGCTGCTGGGTGAGCTGCCCACCGAAGTATGGGCGCTCGAGCCGGGTGAAGCGGTGGAGTGGTAGGCGGAATTGGCGCTCCACGGTCTATGCGGCGCGCTAAGCCGGATGGGCGTCTCGCGACCAGATCTTTCGCCCCTCCGGGGCTGGTGTGATGCCGGCCCGATCCATGGCTTACGCCATGGGCTATTGTCTTTCACCCCTCCGCGGTCCTTGCGGGTTGCCGCGACGCGGGGCAGGCGCGCCAATCGGGAGATTGGCGTACACAGGGGCTAACCCAACCGGTCGAGCCTTCCCAGAGCCCACTTCGCGTGTTCCGCTATCATGCGGTCGTCCGACATGGCCAGCCGCTCGAGCGGCCGGCGAAACTCCGCCAGGCCGAGGTTGCCCATGGCCACGGCCACGTTGCGCAGAAAACCGAAGTAGCGGGCGCGCGTCACCGGCGTTCCGCGGAACAGGGAGCGGAACTCGGGCTCGCCGATCCCAGCGAGTTTCTCGAGCGGGGGCGCGAAATTGCGCGTTTCTAAGGCCGGGTCGGCGGTGGCCGGCGCGCGCCGGTTCCAGGGGCAGACATCCTGGCAGATGTCGCAGCCGAAAACGTGCCCGCCCATGGCCGGGCGCAATTCTTCGGGTATGGCTCCCCGCAGTTCAATGGTGAGATAGGCGATGCAGCGGCGCGCATCGAGCATCCATCCCTCGCCGCCGGGAGCCGGAACCAGGGCCGCCGTGGGGCAGGCGTCGATGCAGCGGCGGCATGTGCCGCAGCGGTCGGGCGGCGGAGCGTCGGGCTGGATTTCGAGCGAGACCAGCAACTCCCCGAGAAAAAACCACGACCCGGCGCCCTGGTGGATCAGGCAGGTGTTTTTCCCAATCCATCCCAGGCCCGCGAGGCGCGCGTAGGAACGCTCCAGCAGGGGGGCCGTATCCACCACAATGCGGGATTGGAACGGCCCGCCCGCCGCGGCCCGCAACGCGGCCTCCAGGCGCTCCAGGCCGCGTCTTACGGCGGCGTGATAGTCGGCGCTCCAGGCGTAGCGTGAAATCCACGCCCGCTCGGCGGCGGTGAAGTTCGTCGAGTAAGGCAGCGGCTGGTTGTAGAGCTTTCCGACGCAGATCACGGAGCGCGCCGATGGCAGCAGATTGCGTGGGTCGTCGCGCGCATCCGCCCGGGCATCGGTCAGATAGCGCATTTCGCCCGCGAAGCCGGCGGCCAGCCAATGGCGGTATCGAACGCGGTCCTCCGCCGGCGCGGCCGCCGCAACCCCGGCCAACTCAAAGCCGCAATCGCGCGCCAGGCGCCGCACATCCTCCGAAGTCAAATCTCCAGCCCCACCGATCGCATCAGCTCGATGGCATTGCTGTGGCGCACCACGCCCGGCTGAAGAACATAGTCGAAACAGATGCGGCCCTCTCCGATGCGGTCTTCGAAATGGACATTGGCAGCGCGCCCCTTGAGGGTCTCCACAATCTCCGCCAGCGCCAGATCGTGAGTGGTGATCAGACCTACCGCGCCGCGCTCCACCAGACCGCGGACCAGGGCCTCGGCGCCAATCCGGCGGTCATGGGAGTTGGTGCCGTGGAGGAATTCGTCCACCAGAAAGAGCGCTGGCAGGGGGCCGGAGGCCAGGTCCAGAATCTGCCGCAGGCGCAGAATCTCGGCGTAGAAACGGGAGATGCCGCCCTGCAGCGAATCGGTTACGTGAATGGAGGCGCCCACCGCCAGCGGCGAAAGCCGCAGCCGGCGCGCGCGCACCGGGGCGCCGGCCTGCGCCAGGACCACGTTGACGCCCAGGGTGCGCAGCAAGGTGCTCTTGCCGGACATGTTGGAGCCGCTCACAATCAGCACGCGCAGCTCGCCGCCCAGGCGGACATCGTTGCGCACCACGCGGTCCTCGGCGATCAGCGGATGGGCCACGCCCTCCGCCTCCAGCCATGGCCCGCTTTCAACGAACTCCGGGAAGGGGTCGGCGGGGTGCTCGAAGGCGTGGCTCGCCAGCGAGCACAGGGCTTCCAATTCGCCCAGCGAGGTCAACCAGCGCCGCACAACCTTCCCCGAAGCGCGCCGCCAGTTCTCCACGGCGAAGGCCAGGTGGGTGGACCAGAACACGAAGGGTTCGGCCATTCTGACCAGCACGTGATCCCGCGAATCCAGGGAATCGGTGAGCCGGGCGAGCCGCGCCAGCCGTTTCGAAGGCGGATCGCCCTCGGCATCGAGGGAAGCCCGCAGGGCGGCCAGCAGAGGCGATTGGAAGGTTTCCCGCTCCAGGCGCACCAGCGTTTCGGAAATGAGCTTCAACTCGTGGGCCGCCTCCTCCACCGCCTGCACCACGGCTCCCACACGCTTGTGGAATCGATACAGGAAAAATGCGTTACCCACCAGGGCCACGAAGAAGAAATCCCGCAGTCCCACAATGGCGGCCTCGGGCAGATGTACCAGGCCGAGCGAGGCGGCGTTGGAAACCAGAAAGGCCGCCGCTCCCGCCAGGCCGGCCACGGTAAGGGCCCACACGCCGGCGCGCCCTCCGGCCGCCAGCAGGGGCGGGGCCTCGCCCCAGGCCGCCAGCGACGCCGGGTCCACCCCCGCGCGCGCCTCTTCGGCGAGGATGGCCAATTCCTCCCGCAGGTCCACTCGCGGACGCAGCTCCTCGACGGCTTCCTGGCGGGCCCGCACAGCGTCCGGCGGCGCCGGAGCGAGCAGCCAGCGCGCCAGCGTATCCTCGCCGATGTGCGTGCGCGCGGTGCACAGCAGCTCGAACAGCGAGCCCTTCCCGAACAGGTCCAGATCGCGCGCATAAGGATGGGCCGGGTCGAGATACCGCGCCCCGCCCTCGCCGCCGCCGGCCCATGCGCCATCCAGGCGCGCCAACCCCCGCTCGAAGAACCGCGCCGCCCTGCGGCGCCTCTCCATCTCACGCAACAAGCGCTCATGGGCCACTACCAGGAGCACGAAGGCCGCCCCCGGAGGCGCCGCCCATAGGACCGGCAGGACATCCGCCAGCGCCAGTCCGACGATAACGAGGGCGCTCGCCACGGCTGCCAGACGCCAGTTGCCCAGCGCCCGGTGGCGCCGCTCGCGCCGCGCGATCTCAGCCTGCCTCTCGGAAAGGCGCTGGAGGTAGAGGGAACGGGGATCGGAATGCATTGGCCTCCCTCATTCTCTCTCGGAACGGCGTGATTTGTTTCCCTGAGGCTTCGGGCCGGGCATGCGCCCGTCCGGGCGCCCGCTTCAGCCGGCCCACCGGGGCCGTTTGGGTTTGATTGGGAATCGGGGTAAGTGGTTTTTGTTGGTTCGAGATCGGGCTCGGTAATGGGTTCGTTTGGTAATTCTTCCCGGAGGGCTTTGAGCCGGTCGAATTCCTCGATGGCGCGGCGGTAGTGACGCTCGGCCTGGGCCTGGTAGCGCAGCAGGAGGCTGAAGCTGTTGGCCTGGCGGTTCAAGCGATGAAAGCCGTCGCCCAGGAGGTAGTTGCGGTTTTGGGCGCGAGTGACTGCGATATCGCCGTCGCCGAGGATGACCGGGTTCAGGAGGCGGATGGGTTCGCCGCCGTTGTCGAAGGACTCGTCGAGGCAGGTGGTGAAGAGACCGGATTCGAGGCGGGCGCCGCGGAGGATGGCTTGCTGGGCGAGGGCGGCGCGTTCGAGGGCGAAGAGTTCCTGGGAGTTGACGGGCTGGTAGACGGCGATGAGATCTTCGCGGAGACGGCCGACTTCCTGAATGTCCTCAAGGCGGATGACGGCGAAGGTAGAACCGGTGAAGACGTGTTTGCGGGCATTTTGGGAAGAGCGGGCCTTGCCCTCGGGGGAGCGGGGTCCGGTGGATTTGGCGGCGTTGGCGCGGTTGGCGGCGAGGCGTTGGGGGGAGACGGGGCGATGGGACATTCCACTTTGGAGATAGCACGGGGAGGGGGTTGAGGCTTAGGTTGCGGGTGGGTAAGTGATAGGGAGGAAAGGAGTTGTTACTTTGGAAAACTGGTCATCGATTCGCGAGATGAAATTGCCGCAGTTCAGGCTGACGGATTTTGCGCAGACGGATTTTGCGCAAGATGAAATTGCCGCAGTTCAGGCTGACGGATTTTGGGAGACGGATTTTGGGAGACGGATTTTGGGAACGGATTTTGGGAGACGACGGATTTTGGGAACGGATTTTGGGAGACGGATTTTGGGATGCCGCAGTTCAGGCTGACGGATTTTGCGCATTCAATGCGCG
>Ga0181520_10013497_pt1 | contig 10278 bp, 10 predicted proteins | sample PEATcosm2014_Bin_29_FD_132451 | JGI IMG/M metagenome (GOLD analysis project Ga0181520, IMG submission 132451) | Peatland microbial communities from MTU Mesocosm Facility, Houghton, MI, USA - PEATcosm2014_Bin02_30_metaG | ecosystem: Environmental > Terrestrial > Soil > Wetlands > Peat | place... | reverse complement strand
GCATCAGCGGTGCCAGAACAGCCCATTCGTCATCGCTCAAATCAAATCGCATGACCCACCTCCAAGCACGGTGAATCACGATCGTTGCGATTTTTCAAGAAGCTATCTGGGTACAGACCCTAGCCGATTTGAAGATTACGCGGCCGTCTGCTCCGGCGGCGCCATGAATTCAGGCCCGAGTGGCGTGCGGATATTACGGGCCAGAATTCGGTCGATCTCGGCCATCGCCTGCGCATCGATCGTCCAGCCCAAAACCTGCTGCACGGGATCGAGTTGATCCGGGCGCCGCGCGCCCCACAACGCCATGGTATTGGGCGCGCGATCGAGCACCCAACGGAGCGCCAGATGTATAACCCGCTTGCCGAAGCGCTCTTGCGCAAGACTGTCGAGCTCGGCGACCGCGGCGAGATATTCGGCATAACGCGGCGGCTGGAATTTCGGATCGTTTGAGCGCAGGTCGCTGGCCGGAAAACGGGTGCCGGGCTTCATGCGCCCGGACAACAGCCCACGACAAAGCGAACCATAGGCCAGCATGGCCAGATTGTTGCGCACGGCGTAGGGGAAGACGTCTTTTTCGATGGCGCGCTCGAACAGATTATACGGCGGCTGCACGGCATGCAGTGGCGCAACTGCGCGGAACGCGTCCATCTGTGCCGGCGAAAAATTGCTCACGCCGATGGCGCGGATTTTTCCCGCCTTATACAGCTCGGCCATGGCGCCGGCAGTCTCTTCGATCGGCGTATTAGGATCGGGCCAGTGGATTTGATAAAGATCGATGACGTCCGTCTGCAAGCGGCGCAGCGAATCGTCGAGCTCCTTCGTGATGCGGGCATGACTGGCATTGCGGAACGGCTGCTCGCCCTTCCAATCGAGCCCGACCTTGGTGGCGATGACCGCGCGTTTGCGCCGGCCGCTCTCCGCCAACGCCTTGCCGACGATCTCCTCGGAGTGGCCGAAGCCATAGACCGGGGCGGTGTCGATCAACGTGATGCCGCGATCGAGCGCCGCGTGGATGGTGCGGATCGATTCCGCCTCATCGGTGCCCCCCCACATCCAGCCGCCGATCGCCCAGGTGCCGAGCCCAATGCGGGACGGCACAACGTCGGTGCCGGGAATGCGGAAAGTGTCCATAAGGGGGGCTGGGGTCATGCGGTAGTCTCCATCAAAGGAGCCACAGATTACCAAATAAGGCGGCGGCGCGCCGGGTCACAGCCGCCGCCATTGCATAGGCTATGTTGCACTGCCGCATGGCTTGCCTTGGCCGCCGCATGCGCTACATAGCGGCTAGTCGCGCTTACCTGCGCTCGTTCGCAGGAGTGAGCATAAGGAGCGAACCATGGTCGCCGTGACCTTTCCCGACGGGGCGCGTCGGGACTATCCGCCGCACACCACCGGTCTCGACGTCGCCAAGGGCATTTCGCCCTCGCTCGCCAAGCGCACGGTAGCGATGGCGCTTGACGGCAAGATTACCGATCTCACCGATCCCATCGATCACGACGCCAAGATCGAATTCCTCACCCGCGACGATCCGCGAGCGCTCGAACTCATTCGCCACGACGCGGCGCATGTGCTCGCCGAAGCCGTGCAGAGCTTGTGGCCCGGCACGCAAGTCACCATCGGACCGGTGATCGACAACGGCTTCTATTACGACTTCTTCCGCAATGCGCCCTTCACGCCGGAAGATTTCGCCGCCATCGAGAAAAAGATGCGCGAGATCATTGCCCGCGACAAACCTTTCACCAAGGAAGTGTGGACGCGCGAGCGTGCCAAAGAAGTCTTTCGCGACAAGGGCGAGAACTTCAAGGTGGAACTGATCGCCGCCATTCCCGAGGATCAAGAGCTCAAGATCTACAAGCAGGGCGACTGGTTCGATCTTTGCCGCGGCCCACATATGACTTCGACGGGCAAGATCGGCAACGCCTTTAAGCTCCTCAAGACCGCTGGCGCCTATTGGCGCGGCGATTCCAACCGCGAGATGCTCTCGCGCATCTACGGCACCGCCTTTGCCAAGCAGGAAGAACTCGACGCCCACCTCAAACAAATCGAGGAGGCGGAAAAGCGCGATCACCGCAAGATCGGCCGCGAGATGGATCTCTTCCACTTCCAGGAGGAAGCACCCGGCTCGGTGTTCTGGCATCCGAAAGGCTGGACGCTGTTCCAGACGCTCGAGAACTATATCCGCCGCCGGCAAACGGCAGCGGGCTATGCCGAGGTCAATGCGCCGCAGCTGATCGAATCCTCGTTGTGGGTTGCCTCCGGCCACATGGCGACCTTCCGCGACGGCATGTTCCTGGTGCAGCCGCGCGAGGAAGATGAGCGCACTTTCGTCATCAAGCCGATGAACTGCCCCGGCCACATTCAGATTTTCAAGAATGGGCTCAAATCGTACCGCGATCTGCCGTTCAAGATCGCCGAATTCGGCAAGGTGCATCGCTTCGAGCCGTCCGGCGCGCTGCATGGGTTGATGCGCGTGCGCGCCTTCACCCAGGACGACGCGCACATCTTCATCACCGAAGAGCAGATCGCGCAGGAGGTGCTGGCGGTCAACGACCTGATCCTTTCGATCTACCAGGACTTCGGCTTCGACGATGTGCGCATCAAATTTTCCGATCGGCCAGAAAAGCGCATCGGCGACGACGCGGTGTGGGACAAGGCGGAAGCCGCATTGCTACAGGCGCTCGAAGCCTCGGGCCGGCCATGGATGCTCAACAAGGGCGAAGGCGCCTTCTACGGCCCCAAACTCGAATACGTTTTGCGCGACGCTATCGGCCGCGATTGGCAATGCGGCACTGTGCAGGTCGATCTCAACATGCCCGGACGGCTCGGCGCTTTCTATATCGACGAGCATTCAAACAAAGTCACGCCGGTGATGCTGCATCGCGCCATGTTCGGCTCGCTCGAACGCTTTACCGGCATCATGATTGAGCATTATGCGGGCCATCTGCCGCTGTGGCTGTCTCCGCTGCAAGCGGTGATCGCCACCATCACCTCGGACGCCGACGATTATGCGCGCGAAATCATCGCCGCGGCACAGCGCGCCGGGCTGCGGGTCGAGGGCGATCTGCGCAACGAGACGATCAACTACAAAGTCCGCGAGCACTCGCTGGCGAAAGTGCCGGTGCTGCTGGTGGTCGGCAAGAAGGAAGCGGCCGAACGCACGGTCTCGATTCGCCGTCTCGGCAGCGAGAAACAACAAACCTTGGCGCTTGATGCTGCATTGCAAGCACTCAGTGACGAGGCCGTGCCACCCGATGTGCGAAGGAACATAACTTCGGGTGCGCCTGAAAAAGCAAAATCCCTTTTCAAAACTTTAGCTTAAGCCGCATAGCTAGAACGTTGATTTTTAATATCTTTTCGCGCATTTCTCGCAGCGTGTGACTTGGACGACACAGCCATTGCTGAAAGGCGGTGTTAACCTCTGATCTTCCGGGGGTTAGTCGAGGGGCTGTTGCAATCATGAGAACCGCATTTCTTTTGGCCGCCGCGATGTTTGCATTGCCGGCCATCACTCCGGTGGCTGCCGCCGATCTCTCGCTCCCGGCCAAGGAACCGCCGTATCCGACGGGCTATCAGTGGACCGGGTTCTATATCGGCGGCAACGGCGGCTATGAGTTCGGCAATGTGAAAGACTTTGGCTCTGTCACGGTCGGCGGGGTGCCAGCCGCTGGCGGCGTAACGGTTTCAGGTTTCAGCAGCAGCGGCAGCAACAGCGGGGGGTTCGGCGGCCTTCAGTTCGGCTTCAATTATGAATTCCCAAGCCACATCGTGGCTGGCTTCGAGGCTGATGCCGATTGGGGAAACCTCAACGGCTCGAGCGCTGGCTGTGCGGGCGGCGTATGCTCAAGCGGATCGTCCAATATCAACAACTTCGGCACGCTGCGGATACGCTTGGGCTATGCCTTTGACAATGTCCTACCCTTCGGAACGGGCGGCGGCGCTTGGGCCGACACGCGGTGGTCTTCGACCATCACTGCGGTTCCGGCCGGCGCATTTCCGGGGCTGGCAGTTCCGGCCAATTCGCCCTACAGCACGTTCGCCATCGGCTACACGGCCGGGGGTGGCGTCGAAGTTGGCGTGTTGCACAATGTGACGTTCAAGGCGGAGTATTTGTGGGAGCAATTCAACGGCGTGGCGCAGACTTATAATTATGGCTTCGCCGACGCAGCCGGCACCATTCCGGTCGTTGGCAATCACAGCGCCTCGATGACGCTCAATACGGTGCGGGTCGGATTCAATATTCTGCTGCCGGCCGCGCCAGGGTGGTTCAGATAGCGCGGTCAATGCGATCTGAAAGCTGACGCGACCCGTCAACGCGCCAGCACCTCGGCTTCGCCGTCGACGCCGGTGATGACCTTAAAATCGCGCTGGAAGGTTTTGCCTTCATTGCGCGCTATCACGTGATAGTCGCCTTCGGCAAGCACCACGCGCGGAAAAGCGCCGATCGATTCCTTGATCACGTCGCCACCTGGGGTGAGCACCGTCCATTGCGTGTTGGCGAGCGCTTCGCCGCCTGAATCGTTGACCAGTTTGAGCGTGATGATCGCGGCACGATGGGTGACCACGATATCCGTCAGTTTCGCCGCCTGCACATGCACGTCCGAGCGCACCACCGAGTTGCCGTCGCCGTAATTCGAGACGATGTAATACGTGCCGTCCGGCAGCAGCACGACGTCGCCGGTCAACACGTTCTGCGCAACCGGCCGCCGCTCGTTAGCGTCGAACTGGCTACCGGGGAAAATGTCGAACGATATTTGTCCGGTCGGGATGCGGATGTCGCCGACACGGCCTTCGAGACGAATGCCGCCGGCGGGAATTTCAAAGACTTCGCGCACGGTCTCGGCGCGCAGTTGCACGGCTTTGGCGGCGCTGGCGAGACCGAGGCTGGCGTGAACGACATAATTGCCGGGCGGCAGCACGAAGGTCGGCGCCGGCGCTTTGTCTTCTTTGAGGAGGCGGAACACCCCGGTCGCGTCGGCTTTGGCGGCGTAGACCCGCCAGATCAACCCGCTGTTGATCTGCGGCGCATCTCGCCCATAGCGCGCCGACACAGCAAGAGCGACGTGTCCGGCCGGGATTAAGGGCACGGCCTGCGCCAGCGGTGCAGGCAATGACGGCGGCAATTGCGGTGGAACCAGCATTGCACCGGGACTGCCGGTACCAGGCGCCATTGGAACGGGAGCCGTGAGTTCCGGCGGAAGCAGCCGCGTCTGCGCAGGCGCGCCTGCCGGAAGGCCGAAGCTGAACAGCAACGCCAAAGCCGCCGCGGCCCCGCCCCTAAATCCGCTCAAGCCGCGCTTTGGCATGCGATTTTTGTCGGTCTCAATCGCGGCATTTTCATGCCCCGGCCGGTTAGACCCGGAAGCCGCTTCACCATATTAAATCTAAAGCGTTGTTACGTCTGGCGCGGTAGACAATCATGTCGCAGCGCCGAGCCTAACGGCGCTTGGGGATAGAGAACTGGCGTGACCGTCGCGGACATTGGAACGAAGCCCCTGCCGGGCAAGGCGGGTCGGCCACTGATCGGGCTTGTTCTCGGCAGCGGCGCAGCGCGCGGTTTTGCCCATATCGGCGTTATTCACGCGCTGATCGAGCACGGCATCAAGCCCGACATTATCGTCGGTACTTCAATCGGAGCGCTGGTTGGTGGTTGCTACGCCGCCAATAAATTCGAAGAGCTGGAGGAATGGGCGCGCGCGCTCACGCTGCGGCGTATCATCGGCTATCTCGACGTCCGGATCGGCAGTTCGGGACTGATCGGCGGCGGTCGGCTTGCTCGCCGGCTTACCGAGGCCGTCGGCTCGACCGCGATCGAGGACCTGCCGCTGCGCTATGCGGCGATTGCGACCGAGGTCGGGACCGGCCACGAAGTTTGGTTGACGCATGGCTCGCTGGCGCTCGCCATGCGCGCCTCGTACGCGCTGCCCGGAGTTTTCCCGCCGGCGCGGCTTGGCGGACGCTGGCTGGTGGACGGCGCGCTGGTCAATCCGGTCCCGGTTTCCGCGGCACGCGCATTCGGTGCGCGCATCGTCATCGCCGTCAATCTCGACGCCGATCGCTTCGCGCGTGGCGCCACGATCGCGAGCCACGGTTCGGACGAATATGACGAGCCGGCGCCGGCGCCCGACGCTCCGCGCAGAGGTTTCATGGGCTTGCGCGGCAGGTTTGGCGCGGAACGCGCGCTGAAACGGCAGATGTTTTCCGCGGAGGAGCGGCCGGGATTTTCGACGGTCATGATCGAGGCCTTCAACATCATGCAGGACCGGCTCACGCGCATGCGGCTTGCCGGCGATCCACCGGACATCCACATCACGCCGCATATCGGGCATATCGGCTGGCTCGATTTCCATCGCGCCGGCGACGCGATCGCGGTCGGTAAAGCCGCGACCGAAAAGGCGCTGGAGCCGATCGCCGATACGATCGCCGCGCTCGCTTAACGGCTTTGTCTACCGCGATGGGGATTGCTGCCCGCACGCGGTGTGGCAACCGAGTTCCGTCGTGCTGCAATTCAACAGACAGGCGACACTCGGCCCGGCGTTGGTGGTGCCCGCGTTGGTGACGATGTTTGCCGCCGCCGCGGTGGTTGTCGGCAAATTGCCGGGAAGCACACACGTCGTCCGGCAATTCGCCGCCGCGGAATTGCAGATCATCATGCAATTGGTGGTGTTCGACGTCTGTGCCAGCCGGATTTTTTGCTCGGCCGAAGCACCATGCGCGGCGGCACACAGAGCCACCGCGCCAAGCCCAAACGCAAAGAATTGCCGCATGAAACCTCCGCCCGCTCGCACCTTAGAGCGGGCATCATAGCGCCGATGCCGCCGAACGACTACGCCGTCATCACGACTACGCCGTCATGATGTAGTCGCGCATGGCGACCGACTCGCTCTCCATTTCCTTGACGCGATGCTTGACGACGTCGCCGATCGATACCACGCCGACGAGCCTGCCCTGGTCGACGACCGGCATGTGACGGAATTTGCCGGCCGTCATCCGCTCCATGATGCTGACGACCGCCTCATGCTCGTTGCAGGTCTCGACCTTGCGCGTCATGGTCTGGCTGACCGGCTCGTTGAGCGCATCCGCGCCGCGCTCGGCGAGCGCGCGCACGATGTCGCGCTCGGAGAGGATCCCGGCAATGCGCCGGTCGGCGCCAAGAATAAGCGCCGCGCCGATGCGTTTGTCGGCCAGCACTTTAACGGCGTCCGCAAGACTTGCGCTCGGTTCGATGGTGAAAGTCTTGCGGCCTTTTTCTGCGAGGATAATGCCAACAGTCATCTTGACCTCCCTTGCCTCACGACCACCGCAATGCGGCGCTGCGTAGCCTCGAAGCTATGTTGTGGTCGGCGCCTGAATTCTATCGGCCGGGGCACTTCAATCGGCGGGCACTAATCTCGTCGCTGCCCGTCCTCGGATGCCTGCGCCGCGCTGCAGTGCAGCATCGAGTCTCGCCTGGGTCGCCAGTAAACAAGCGCTGACCCTGACGTTGTTGATAGCACGGAAATGCGGCGATGGCGTGTTCGCAAGCGATCATGCACAGCCGTTCAACGGCTGCGGCGCACATCGAATTTTTGCCCGCGAACTGGATCAAAGGCGTTAAACAACAAAAGTCCAGCGACAAAACCGCCGATATGCGCCTGCCAGGCAATCTCCTGCCCTTCGCCCCCGATTGGAACCGAAACAAAACCGAACAGGGCGTTCAATCCGACCCATGCGACAAGGAACATGAGAAAACGCGGATCGCGCAGCGTCGCCAGAAGCGGCACCGCCGGAACGCGATAAGCATCGCTGTTGGCGCCGCCGCGCCAAAGCTCGAGCGGTCCGCCCGGCACGAACACAAAGCGCAGCGCCGCCGCCATCGCGCCGGCGATCGCTGCGGACGCGCCGATCATCGGCACCATCGCGCCGCGATGGGTGAACAGATGCGCAAACGCTCCGGCAGCGGCGACCACCAGCACGAAAGCCGCATAACGCCAGGCGCCAAAGCGGCGGGCAAGCGCCGCGCCAAACGGCAACAGCCAGGCGATGTTGACGCCGATATGCAGCAAATCGGCATGCAAAAAAGCGTAAGTGAAAAATGTCCACAGATCGGCGCCGAATCCGCCGGGGAACGATCCGCCGGAGACCAGGTCGATGTCATAGCGCGCCGGAACGAAGGCGAAGGTCAAAAGAAAACGCAGGTCTTGTTCGTCACTCAATACCAGCATGCGGAACGCATGAACGGCGATAAGCGCCACGACCGTCGCGACCACGACGGGCGGCACATTGAACATCGGTTCTGAACGCTGAGACACCGCGATGGACCTGACGTTGCGCGGACATAGTCGGCAACGGCGGCGACGGCAAGCGGCGTTTTAAATTAAACGCAGCGGAAAAAGCAAAAGGGAGGACGGTGGTCCTCCCTTTTGCCAGCTTGCGCGGGGTTCCGCACATGGCGCCGGCGATCCTGCGTTTCGCGCTGGATCGGGTAGCGCCTGTCACATCCCCTCGCCTCCCTTAGATCGCGGCACCGCCGGATCACGACGGCGCATGAATTTTGGTGCGCCAACCTAGGCCGGCACCTGATCCCGGCCAATGTCAACGTTTTGTTAGGCTTAACGGAACGTTGACGTCGCGCCCGTTCGCGAAACTGCACCCACGGCATACCGCCTGCTCCGACCGTAACCGCACGGCCAATCCCCGCCGTCGATGTCCCAAACAGGGACAGACGTGTGCAGCGGGGGACGCGCGTGCGGGAGCGTCTGTTTATGAAACACGCCGCAAGTCGCGAACTCTATGCCTATTGGGAAGCAAAGCGCGGGAAGCGACCGGCGCCCGAACGCTCGGAGATCGAACCGGGTGCCATCCGCGGCGTATTGAGCGACGCCTTCATTCTGGCGCTCGACGGCAAGGCCGGCCATCCGGTCCGGCTTGCCGGTACGCGGGTCTGCGCGCTCTTCGGCCGCGAGCTCAAGGAAGAGTCCTTTCTCAATCTGTGGACCGCGCTCAATCGCCCGGTCATGGAAGGCCTGATCGGACTGCTCACCGATGAGTGCACGGGAACGGTCGCCGGTGTCGCCGCGCACAATGATGACGGCGAGTCGATTGACCTCGAGCTTTTGCTATTGCCACTTGGCATTCACCGGCCAAGCTTCGCGCGCGCGATCGGCGTGCTGGCGCCCCTCAAGATTCCGGCTTGGCTCGGCGTGCGCCCGATCGGGCCGATGACGCTTGGCGGCCGTCGCCATATCGGCGCGGCGCTCGATAAGCGGCTGGTGCCTCGTTTCATGGCGCCGCGCGGCCAACGCGGCCTCGTGGTCTACGAAGGCGGGCGCGGCACGCGAAAAATGCCGGCTTTGCGCAACGACGAGGGGCCGAACGCGGCTTGAAGCCGCGGGCTAACCGCGCGTTAACACCGGGCGCTCTAGGCTTGCCACACGCGAAGCAGGCATAAAGCGGCATGGCGCTACCCCAACCGAAGCTCGCGACCCGGCCGCTTAGCCAGGAGCGCCGTCGCTTTCAGCGCGTGAGCGTCGATCTGCAAGGCCGCTATATGCTGCCGGATCGGCGCGAATTCCCCTGTCAGGTCGTGAATATGTCGCCCGGCGGCATGGCGCTGGTGGCGCCGGTCGGCGCCGAGCCGGGCGAGCGCGTCATCGCCTATGTCGACCATCTGGGTCGGCTCGAGGGCCAAGTCGCGCGCACGCTGCCGAACGGCTTTGCCATGACCATATCGGCGACGCCGCGCAAACGCGACAAACTCGCCGCGCAGCTGACCTGGCTTGCCAATCGCCACATTCTCGGTCTTCCGGAAGACCGCCGCCACGGCCGGTTCGCGCCACGCAACCCGATCGGCCGCCTCATCATGCCGAACGGCATCAACGTTAGCTGCCGCATCCTCGACGTCTCGCAGTCCGGCGCCGGCATCAAGACCGATCAGCGGCCGCCACTCGGCGCGCTAGTGACGCTCGGTAAGGTGCCGGGCCGCGTCGTGCGCCATCTGGAAGATGGCTTTGCCATCGAATTCACGCGGCTGCAGCACCCCGACTTTCTCGAAGACGCCGTTTGCGGCGAGTAGTTGAGCGGATTTGACATTCGCTACCCACCTGGCCGCAAACTCGTCAAGCGAATGTCAAATCCAAAAGCTCCACTACGACTGATATTTGCTAGTGGTCCTTTGATTCTAAGAGCCCATCCGGGAAGTTTGGATTCATGATGAGGCGTTTGCAGCAAGGCGCCTGAGCATGATGCGGATCATGGCGAGGCGGACGAAGGCGGCGACGGTCATAGCGTAACGCTCGAAGT
>Ga0181520_10013496_pt1 | contig 10279 bp, 7 predicted proteins | sample PEATcosm2014_Bin_29_FD_132451 | JGI IMG/M metagenome (GOLD analysis project Ga0181520, IMG submission 132451) | Peatland microbial communities from MTU Mesocosm Facility, Houghton, MI, USA - PEATcosm2014_Bin02_30_metaG | ecosystem: Environmental > Terrestrial > Soil > Wetlands > Peat | place... | reverse complement strand
CCAGGGGTCATCGTGTCGTGACATTCGAGGGTGCCGAATCCGCATACCGCGTCCTCGTTGAGGCGATGAACGAAGGGGCTGGGCTCATCGAAGAGAACGGGATCCTGCTGTTCTGCAACAACCGCCTGGCAGCTTTGCTCAATTCCAACCTCGAGAACGTGATGGGTGCGTCCCTGTTTCGCTTTATCGCGCCCGCCGATATTTGCAGGGCAAAAACACTCCTCATCCAGGCCCGCGCTAATCCCCGCGCATGCGATATCTCGCTCCATTGCGAGGACAGGACATCCAGAATGGTACAGATATCGCTGAGCCCCATGCAGATTAATGGCTCATCAAGGATCGGGATCGTTATCACCGATCTGACTGAGCGCCAGAAGCTGCAGGAGGAATTGCGCAGCCTTTCCGTGATTGATGAGCTAACCGGCCTGATGAACAGGCGGGGATTTTTGACCGTAGCCCAACAGACGCTTAACCTTGCTCAGCGGCTGGAAGGTCCCTTGCTGCTGGTCTTCGCCGACCTCGACGGAATGAAGACCATCAACGATACCTTGGGACATTGCGAAGGCGATCATGCTCTGATCGACACTGCCGAAATCCTAAGGAAAACCTATCGCGACTCCGACGTTATCGCTCGCCTTGGCGGAGACGAGTTTGCGGCCCTTGCCATGGGAAAATCGATCGAAGACGCGGCCGTTCTTGCGAGGCGGCTACAAAATCAAATCGATGCTCACAACGCCAGAGGCCATCGTCCCTACCGCCTCTCCGTCAGCGTCGGTGTTATTTCCTATGACGCGAAAACACGGCAACCCGTCGAAGATTTGCTCGCGCGTGCGGACGAAGCAATGTACGCCAACAAGCGGCGCAAGTACGAGAACGCTCAGCGTGATTCCTCAACCTTTCGAACGGTTCAGGTCCTCGACTCTCATGCCGTCGATTTCTCTGCCGTGAAACGCACAGTGATGAGAGAGAGGATCTCTGTGGCTCCGGGCGAAACCGCTAAGACACAACTCATAGACTGTCCATTAGCGGCCAGGGAGCAAAGGCGCTAGTTGGCAACAGGCCAATACGGTTCCAGCCGGAAAGTCGAGACCGGTTTTGGGTTCTGGTCGGTTGGTCGCTAGTTCCTAAGTTACCTCTTGATTAACACCTATAATCATGGATTGACCAGCCCTTCAATCGGACAGGCGCTGCGTGCACTAGTATCGCTGTGTGTTCCCGGCCGATTCAAAGGCGCCCATCGTTACTCAATACATTGATTGACGAGTCCGATCTTTAAGGTTCAAACATCTCCATATCAACGGCGACCTTGAGGGAGTGCACTCCGCCTCCTAGAATTAAGCCGCGGACAGGGCTCACATCACCGTAATCTCGTCCCCATGCTACCGTTACGTGGCCATTTGAGGGAATGAGGTTATTAGTGGGATCGAGGTCAAGCCACCCGGTCCCGGGACAAAATGCGGACACCCACGCATGGGACGCATCTGCACCCACAAGCCTCGCCTGTCCCGGAGGCGGATAGGTTCGGAGGTATCCGCTGACATAGCGTGCGGACAGATTCAAGGAACGCAGGCACGCAATTTGGACGTGCGCAAAATCCTGGCATACCCCCCGCCGCTTCCGAAAGACCTCTTCCGTGGGTGTCCGAACAGTGGTCACTCCCGAGTCAAAACGAAACTCCTTGTGAATCCGTTCTGTCAGATCCACGAGGCCTTCCCGCAGCGGCCGCCTTGGAGTGAATGATTGGAGCGCATACGCTGCAAAGTCCGACCGCAACGGAATGCGCGGCGACTCAAATCTGAATTGGTAGGCTTCAAGCCCCTCCGGGCCATCATCCTGGGGTAGCGATCGAACAGCTTCTTCCCAGGGGAGCGCGTCGTGCGGCAATGCTGTCGCAGTGTTCTCCATAATTACTTCACTTCTTGCTTCCACTACCAATTCCGTGTGCGGTTCCTGGACTGTGAAAAAGCAGAGAAGGTTTCCAAAATAGTCCGCTCGCTCGGTTATCGTTGCCGGGGTTGGCTGGATGTGCAATTCGCAGTTTTCCAACCGATGGCGCAGAAGAGAGCGCGGCTTGAGGCACGCCACGTGGTTCCCAACCGAGACCGGATACTTGTACTTGTAAGTGGTTCGATGAACAATTTTGTAAATCATATACCCATTGTGACCGGCAACGTGCGAGCGTGGCTAAAGTACCTGCTCGATAAGTTATTTGACCAAGAACGAAGAAGTTGCTCCAGCCCTCTGAGGAATCGTTCAAGCTGAGAAAGACCATCAGTACCAATTGCCGCCCTTGCGTCGCCTGGCAATGGATACCTGAGCTTGCGCAAATCAATACCTCGTAACGACGACAATGCATCTCGCATCGCTTGCAATTCACTCGGCAAATGCCGAGGCAGGCGTTCGTAGATATCTGCGAGGTGAGCTAGTTGAAAATCCAAAGACCGGGGATTGGTCTCATCGGCCATGAGAACATCCAAAACCGCCAACGGTTGCAGAGTGGTGTAGTACCGGCTTCTGTAAGCCATGGAGCTGTCGCCGACTTCAAGCAAGCACTCCAAGAGAGGCCAGTCCTGCTGGGCGAGCGGCTTGGTGATTTCACGAAGTTGCCTGGTCAGAAACATTGCGCGCTCGAGGCGCCGTCCTGTACTTAGGAACAGCCACCCGACTCCGCGATTAATGTTCTCGCGCTCCATCCCGGAAAATGCGGAGAGCAGCTCCAGCCAAAGGGTTAGCATCGCGGGATATCCGAGGAATTGTGTGTCCCGCCCGACCTCGGCTGTGTCCCGCAACTGCCCGATGAGAAATGTCATATCGACGGATAACCGTTCTCGAACCATCCCGCCGACACGAGATACCTCTGCCAATGTTGAAGCCAGGCTTTCACCCCGTTTGGAATCGGTAACGATCGAGACCAATTCCTGCTCAAACTCCAGCGAAGTGGGTCGCCTGCTTTTTGTCTTTGGCAACTTGCTATGCCGCGATTCCAGGCAACTGTGCAATCTAACCAGGCAGGCGAGCTCCGCCTCGTTTGCCTGTCGCACACGGGAAGTCATACAACGCACCATCCGAGCGGTATTTTCCGCCCGCTCGACATATCGTCCCAACCAAAAAACATTGTCGGCTACGCTGCTAGGTACCCCCGGCAACTCACGACGCAACTCAACCGGCTCATTTCGAGGACGCAACAAACTGAATGTGTCAACGGGGCTGTCCCAAAGTACCCAAGCATCCTTGCTGTGTCCGCCGCGCTGCATCGAGACAACCGATCCTTCGGTTTCGGCAACCCGCACCAAACCCCCCGGAATTGCCGTCCATCCACTCCCTGTGTTGAGCACATAAGCACGCAGCACGACGCTGCGCGAATGAAGGTGTCCGTTGTCCCAAACGGGTGCATTCGACAAAACTACTTGCTCCTGCGCGACATACTCATGAGGACGGGTCCGCAGTTTCTCAGCAAATTTCCCCTTTTCGGCTTGATCGAGTTCGGCGCCGAAGACCGGCTCTACTCCGCGCGAAGGAAACGCTGGCTTCACCACCACGGAATCAAGATGATTCAGGACCCAGTCCAGCGCATACGGCTGTCCGCACCACCAAGTTGCGACGGACGGGAGCTTGAGCTTCTCGCCAAAAAGATGCTTGGAAAGGCCGGGAAGAAAAGGCATAATCGCCGATGTTTCAATCAAGCCGCTTCCCAATGCATTGGCGACGACAACGTTTCCAGCGACGATAGCGTCCACCAGACCTGGCACGCCGAGAAGCGAATCGCTCCGCAATTCGAGAGGATCGCAAAAGCTATCATCCACGCGACGCAAGATTACGTCCACTCGCTCCAATCCATCAACTGTTTTGAGATAAACGGATCGGTCGCGCACAGTGAGATCCGCTCCCGCGACCAAAGTAAATCCAAGGTATCGCGCTATATACGAGTGCTCGAAGTAGGTCTCGTTGTGCGGACCGGGGGTTAGGAGAACGATTCGTGGATTGTTGCGTTGTGAGAGGGTTGCAAGGGCGTCGCGCTGCGCACGGAAAAAAGGAGCGAGACGTTGGACATTCGACTTGCGGAAGATATCGGGCAGGACATCGGAAACAATCGTGCGATTTTCCAACGCATAACCGCTGCCGGAAGGAGCTTGAGTGCGATCGGAAAGCACCCACCATTGGCCGTCGGGCGAGCGCGCCAAATCGACCGCCAGCATATGAAGATAACTGTGCGAGGGAACCCGGACACCCACCAGCGGTCGAAGAAATGCAGGGTTGGCGAAAAGAAGCGCGGGCGGAAAGCACCCATTCGCAAGGAGTTCCTGTGAGCCGTAGAGATCTTCCAGAACTCGACTGAGCAGGCGGGCGCGCTGAACGATCCCGGCTTCGAGGAATCTCCATTCTTCGGCCGGAATCAGGAACGGAATGATGTCAATTTTCCAGGGTCTGTGTGCGCCGAGCGGGTCGCTATAGATGTTGTAGGTTATGCCGTTCTCACGAATGCGACGTTCAGCGCGCTCCCAGCGCCGCCCCAACTCCGCGGAGCCGATCGCCCGAAAGGACTTCATGATGCGCGCCCAGTGGGGCCGAGGAGTTACTCCATCGGCCGATAGCTCATCATAGGCGCCCCCGTAGCGGAGCGGAGTCTGGTACAGGTCCACTGTCATAACGCGGACCCCGGTGTCTCGATTTGTGTCTTTTGACCGCGCGGCGGCAGCCGCAGATCAAGGGTCATCGGAAAGTGTGGATTGGTTTCTTCCTCAGGCGCCGCCATCGGGCTAAGTGCGGGTGGGGCCACCTTGAAGCGCTCCATGCGCCGGACTTCAGCCTCCGCGGTGTTGGCTGGACGAGCTGTGTAAGAACCGCCATCGGGTGGTCCAAGATAGTAAGTACATTGGCCGATCGAATAGCCCCTCAAACAGTCGATAAGGTGGAAGACAAGGGGCGCATGAACGGGAACCGTAGGGTGTAACGATGCCGACAACCGCCGCGCACGATAACGCACGCCGCCTAACGCAGCGCCGGGCACACCGGAAAGTTGAAGCGGCACCTTGCGTCCATTGCAGGTAACTACGTAGCGAGACTCCGTTGTGAACCCGGACAACTTTACCTGGATCCTCTCCATCGAGGAGTCCACCGTACGAACCGTGCGGCCAGAATAGGTCTCCTCCGCGAGCACATTCCAAGGCTCGAGCGCCTGGCGCAGTTCGAGTTCGACTCCGTCCGCGGCGAACGAACCGATCTTCGGAAAGCGAAACTCTAGATGTGAATCAAACCACTCGTCCTCGAAGTTGTATCCGGACAACCGCAACCGGGCGAGTACCTCGCGAAGATCCCCCATGACAGAATCCGGTAGCATAAATCGGTCATGAAGTGCGGTGCCCCAGCGGATCAAACTGCCTTCGAAAGGCGTTTTCCAGAATATGCTTACCAGGGCGCGAACCAGCAACATTTGCAGAAGATTCATTCGCACATGAGGCGCCATTTCGAATGCTCGCAATTCGAGCAATCCAAGCTGCAGCCCGAGGCCCTCTGGCGGATAAAGCTTGTCCACGCAGAATTCGGCGCGATGCGAGTTTCCCGTGGAGTCGACTAGTAGATTGCGGAACAATCCATCGATAACGAACGGAGGGCAATCGCCGGGAGGGAGATTGCGAAAGGCAATCTCGAGCTCGTACAAGGCATCCATGCGCGCTTCGTCGACGCGTGGATACTGGCTTGTCGGACCGACATACATCCCAGAAAACAGGTACGACAGCGACGGGTGATTCTGCCAAAACGCCACCATACTGCGCAGAAGGTCCGGGCGGCGCAAAAGGGGGCTGTCCATCAGGCTCGCCCCGCCGATCACAATATGGTTGCCGCCTCCCGTAGCGACATGGCTGCCATCATAGGCGAACTTTTCAGCGGTCAGCCGATTGCGACGGGCCTCCCCGTCGAGCAACGTATTGATCCTTTCCAGTTCCTCCCAATTGCTCGCAGGTGGCAGGTTTACTTCTAGAACGCCTGGGTCCGGTGTGACGCTGAACGATCGCAGGCGAGGATCAGGCGCCGGAGCGTAGCCCTCCACCCATACTGGGATTTTCAAATACTGGCATGTATCCTCAACGGCGCTCACCAAATCCAGGTAGTCCGCAAGTTTTGGCGCATAGGGCAAGAAAACGTGCAAGCGGCCATCCCGAACTTCAACGGATAGCGAGGGCCGAATCAGCTCCGAGACTGCATCGGACGCCCGCAAGACAGCGGAGAGCGGATCCGGAGCGGGCGTTCTGGCAAAGAGTTCCATGCGGCGCGCCGGGCGTGCCGGGAGCTTGACCCATTGTTCGAAAGGGGCTGCATCAAATTCGTATTCAATCTCGTCAGGCGCGACCCAGGGCATGGATTCGGTGGGAATGCGGAAACCTATTGGTGAATCGCCTGCCGACAGAACAAGACGTTCCGGCCGGGGGAACCACAGCTGACTCGACCAGCGCAGTTGTCCTTCCGGCTGCCGGCGGCGAAGAGGCAGAATGTAGCCAACCGGCTCCGTCGCGGCGCTATCCGGGTTATAGGCGGGCAGCAGATTTTCGGAGCTCACCTCGAGGCGGCGAGTGAGCGATTCGATGAATTCGAGAGCATCTGCCGCACGAAAACTGTACTCATGATCTTCGCGCGCGATGAGGCCGATATCCTCCCAAACGGGAATTCCATCGATGCGCCAGTGGCAGCTTAGCGCCCATCGTGGCACGGCCTCGCCGGGGTACCACTTGCCTTGCCCGTAGTGGAGAAGTCCACCCGAAGCCAGCCCCTCGCGGAGACCTTGGATGAGCGCCAGTCCTCGGGTTCTCTTCATCGATCCGCCGGCATCGGTGTTCCATTGGGGGCTCTCCGGGTCGTCGATGGCGACGTACGTTGGCTCGCCACCCATTGTCAGGCGTACATCTTGCGCTTTCAATTCTTCGTCAACGCTATTTGCGACCTTTCGTATCCGCAGCCAGTCCTGGTCGGTAAAGGGCGTGGATGACCCTCGCGGATCATTCAAACGGCGAACCGTCATTGAGTGGCTAAACTCCACCTTAGCTGGTTCCGAAGTGCCTCCAATTGGCGCGGCTTGCGAAGCCGTGGGAGTGCAGACCAGGGGGATATGACCTTCGCCGGCAAGCAGGCCCGAGGTCGGATCCATTCCGATCCAACCGGCGCCCGGCAGGAACGCTTCCGCCCAGGCATGCAGATCTGCTGAATCCGCTACCGGACCTCCCGATGCCGGATCAGGGGACCGCAACTGAATCAGATACCCCGAGACAAACCGAGCGGCGATCCCAAGACTTCGCAGACTCTGAACTAGCAACCATGCAGAATCGCGGCACGAGCCCGAGCGCTTCCCGAGGGTCTCCTCGCACGTCTGGACGCCCGGCTCCAGCCGCGTCACATAGTCGATTTCGTCTCTCACTTTTCGATTCAAGTCAAGCAGAAGACCGATCGTTCCGCTCTTCCGCCCCACGAAACCCTCAAGAAACGCATGAAGAAGCGGCCCAGGGGTCTCCACAGATCGATAGGGCTCAAGATCTTTGGCCAGCCCCGGCGCGTATGCGAAAGGGAATTCCTCAAATCCCGGTTCCAGGAAAAATGCGAATGGATTGTAAGGAGTTAGATCCGCAACGAGGTTCACCTCGACCAGAAGTTCGCTCGTTTTTCCCGAAAAAAGAAGGCGTGCCAGGCGATTGTTGTGGGGGTCCAGTTGCCAGTTCAGAACGTGATTGGAGGGGGAGACGTCAAGCGAATAACTGAGGATTGGTGTTCGACAGTGCAACGCGGGACGCAGCTGGATCACCTGAGGACCGAGAGATATTGCTTTTTCGTACCGGTAATGTGTCCGGTGAGTCAGCGCAACTTGTATTCCCATCCGCCCCTTCGTCGCCCACAACTGAATTCGGGGGTCACCGTCACCAGGCGACACTGCCCGCGAACCAGCCAAAGGTCATGTGGAAGCCGGGGCGGTAAAGATACGGTAACATATTGGCCGCCTGAAATATGTTCATTCCGGTACTGAAAAATCCAGCGCCTGCGTGGAAAATGGACTGATTACCGGCGCGCTCCCAACCGCTTGCTTCCGGAAGAATCTGCCGCCCGTCCTCAGTGACCTCCGCGCGTTTTCTTGCATCCAACCTCGGAGGTAGCATTGTCGCGCCCCCGCACAACCAATCCTGCAGGCGCCGCGCGGTCCAAGAAATTTACGCTGAGAGGCACCACATTGTTGATTCGTCTCGCTTATGACATTCAATTCGAGATTCCGGCTCCTGTCGCGATGGTGACGCTTCTACAAGTCCATCCCTCGCGTGCTCAGGATTTACTGGAGCCAGACGAAGTGAAGACCGAACCGGAACTTGAAGTGACGAATTACATCGACAGCTTTGGGAATCGTTGTTCGAGGTTCGTCGCGCCTCCAGGGCTACTCAGACTGAGCGGTTCCACGCTGATTCGAGATTCCGGAGTTCCGGATGAGATCAATTGGTATGCCCGCGAGCACGCCGTCAGCGACCTGCCGCACGAAGTGCTCCAATTCCTGCTTAATAGTCGGTACTGTGAGGTGGATCGATTCACAAGCGTCGCGTTCGAGCTGTTCGGACAAATCGCACCAGGCTGGGGCCGCGTGCAGGCCATTTGCAACTGGGTCCACAATAAGGTGACGTTTAACTATCAGCATGCGCGGCCCACAAAGACCGCCCTCGATGTCTTCACTGAACGCGTGGGCGTATGTCGCGACTTTCAACATCTTGCCATTGCCTTTTGCCGCGCACTTAACATTCCGGCACGCTATGCGACAGGGTTTCTGGGCGATATCGGCGTCCCGGTCGTCCTTCCAATGGACTTCAGCGCATGGTTCGAGGTTTATCTCGAAGGCCGTTGGTGGACATTCGATGCACGCAACAACCAATCCCGGATTGGCCGAGTACTCATGGCTACGGGCCGGGATGCCGCTGATGTGGCCATGACCACTTCGTTTGGGCGAGCAGACCTGCGACACTTTTTTGTAGTTACCGAAGAAGAGGTTGCTACGCCCGTAGGGAAATAGATCCTGCCTTCGCTCGCCATTCTCGTTCCGTTGCACCCTCGAGGCTATGGCTCGGCAGCTGACTTGCGGCGAATGACCACTTCACCATTTTCCGTTTTCACTGCGACCGCATAGAGGCCATGCCCCTTGCCGTTGTATCGAAACGGTATTGCATCGAGCGGCACGCCCAGCCAATCCTTCATATCAGCCTCGGCGCCGCCGACTTCGAGCCAGGTTACTCCCAACGGCCGTACTTGACCCGGCGACGGGTCCACGGGTTGTCCACTGGGATGGGTTGTCATATCAGGCCAGAAGTAGACGTTCGGCAATCCTTTGGGCCACGGGCTTGGTGAGGGCGTAGACATCCACGGAAGAAATATCCCACTCGGCCGCATACGCCCGCCGGCATGCGGCGCGGGCCAACCACGCATCTTTGCCAAGTCCTCTAACTCCTGTTGTGAGTCCACACGGAGGCACAAACCTCCAAAATGGTCGCCGGTCTTTACAAGGTTAAACATCCACTCATCGGGATGCTGCTCGTGGTTCGCTTCCCACTTGTACGGATCGGCGGTACCGACGATCTCAATATAGTTTCCGCCGCCCAGCGGCATAATTTTGTTGGCGCTGGTCGGGCCAAGTGTCCCGCCGTCGTAGAAGCCGAAGCCCGTCTCGGTCCGAAGGCGGATCGCAGCCTCATAGTGGTTTTGAACGTTGATTGAAATGTGATCCAGACGAATCATGAACTCTCCTTCCCCGCTTATTCGTGATTAGAACGTCGTGAAGTGGCGCGCGATTTCTTCTGTCATCTCCGGCGGAGCGTCAACTGCAGCGGTGATGGCGGGACCTTCTGCGGCAGCGCCACAGAGTGCAACCGCCCCCGCCGTGATTTTGGCTGTGCTGCTCAGCAACCATCGCCGAGTTACGTTGCCGCTACTCTGCGTTTTTTCATCGGATGTCGTCATGGTCTAGTCCTCTGTTGCCGATTTGCGGCGGATCACGATTTCAGTCTTCTCTGTCTTGACGCCAATTGCATAAAGACCCGGTGTCTTGCCGTTGAACCGAAACGGGAAGTTCGAGGCGGGCACTCCGATCCAATCGGTCATAGCCTGCTCTGTTCCGCCAACCTCGATAAACGAGATACCCTGTGGCAAAACCAGGCCATCAGTGCCGATGACCGGCTGTCCGCTCGGGTGCAGCTGAATCTCAGGATGGTAGTACCAGTTTGGCAGTCCCTTCGACCATGTCTCGCCCGCGCTGGGAACACCCCAT
>Ga0181520_10013495_pt1 | contig 10279 bp, 7 predicted proteins | sample PEATcosm2014_Bin_29_FD_132451 | JGI IMG/M metagenome (GOLD analysis project Ga0181520, IMG submission 132451) | Peatland microbial communities from MTU Mesocosm Facility, Houghton, MI, USA - PEATcosm2014_Bin02_30_metaG | ecosystem: Environmental > Terrestrial > Soil > Wetlands > Peat | place... | reverse complement strand
GGATCAAGCTTCCCGACGACGAGGAGCAGGCCACCTTCCTCTACGAGCTGAAGGGGCCCGGCGAGGTCGACGGCGCATTCTTCGCGAAGGACAAGGCGCTCGAAGTGCTGAATCCTGGCATCAAGATCTGCACTCTCATGGACGAGGCGAAGATCGACCTCGAGATACAGGTGGACCTCGGCCGGGGTTACGTGCCCTCCGAGGTCAACGAGAAGTACGTGGAAGTCGTCGGGACGATTCCGATGGACGCGATCTTCTCGCCGGTCCGCAAGGTAAGGTATTCTGTCGAGCCTACGCGGGTGGGTCAGCGCTCCGACTACGACAAGTTGGTCCTCGAGGTGTTTACCGACGGGACGGTGAAGCCCTAGGACGCTCTCGCCGAGGCCGCCAAGATCGCCAAGGACCATTTCGCCATATTCGTGAATTTCGACGAGGGCGAGGCCGGGGGCGACGACGAGAGCGACGAGGTCGAAGAGCGCGTCAGGCAGATCCTCAATACCCCGGTCGAGGAGCTGGAGCTTTCCGTCCGCAGTTCGAACTGCCTGAAGAACGCGAACATCAAGACGATCGGCGACTTGACGCGCAAGACCGAGGACGATATCGCGAAGACGAGGAACTTCGGGAAGAAGTCGCTGCAGGAGATCAAGGACAAGCTCAAGGAATGGAACCTCGGCTTGGGCATGACCGACTACTCCGCTCTCCGAAACTACCTCAAGCTGTCCATGAAGAAGGAAGAGAGCGATGAAGCATAAGATCGGATTCAATAAGCTCAATCGGGTGCCTGCCCATCGCAAGGCCCTGATACGCAACATGATGACCGTCCTCTTCAAGCACGAGCGCATAGTCACGACCAAGGCCAAGGCGGTCGAGGTTAGACGCTTCGCCGAAAAAGAGATAACCCGCGCGAAGGAAGATTCCGTGCACAATCGCCGCATGGTAGCCCGCAAGATCTACGACGAAGCCATTGTGGCGAAGCTCTTCACCGACTTGGGGCCGCGCTTCAAGGAGCGCAAGGGCGGTTACACCCGCATCGTCAGGCTCGGAGCGCGCGCTCACGACGCGGCGGACATGGTGGTCCTCGAGCTCGTCGAGCGCAAGGACGACGGCAAGCAGGCCGAGCGCGAGAAGCGCAAGGCGGAGAAGAAAGCTAAAGAGAAGGCCCAGGGCCAGGCTTGAAGGAGAGGGAAGCACAATGTCTAAAGCCCACCGAGGGAAGGGTCTGAAGGAAGTCGCGGCTCATGGTCGCGGCGGCTGTCCCGTATGCAAGCGAGATGGCGTTAAAGTTCTCTACGAACAGGAAATAGACGGGCAGAAACAGAAAATCTGCAAGACATGCAAAGCCACGCTCGCCAACAAGAAAAAGGTTGCGACCGCCAAGTGAAGATTGGCCAGGTTCTGATCGTCCGAAGGAGACCCCCTGGCAATCTGCTGGGGGGTCTTTTTTGCAGTTTCAATATGAATCATGAGCAAAATCGACATATTGAAGTCCTGTTTTACACTTCCGTACTACGCTCAGGGGGAAACGCGGTATAATCTGATTTATCGAAATGCGTTGACTTCGCTCAAAAGGATCAACCCGATGGAAAAGAAATCGAATCGGTCGTTTTTGGCGATTTTGGCGTCCTCTATAATAGGCCTGCAGGCATTCCCCGCTCCCCAAGCGAGCGTGCACGTCGTTCCGGAGGCCTGGATCCCCTACGGAAATTACTCCAATGGCCTCTTGAGCTCCAGCGGTTCCAGGCTCGACGATTATTCGGTCGGCGGCGGTGTCGATCTGGACGTCGATATGTCCTTTCTCGGCTTCTTGAGCCCTTTTATCGAGACGGGCTACAGTCTGGTCCCCCTTGCCAATGTACCCGGCAGCTCTCTCACCTTTGTTCAGGGAGGGGGCGGTCTCTCTCTCTTCGCCTTCCCGATTCCGAGGCTCGTGGCGAGGATCGGCGGATCGGGCGGGATCGCCTATGCGAGCGCCAGCGACGCGGGCTCCGGCCTCGCCGCGTATTGGAAAGCGAAAGCCGAATTCGGCTATAGGTTCAGCCCGAGCTTCAGCATCCTCGCCGACGGCGGCTACTCGCAGCTGTTGGGAACTCAGGCCGTTTTCTTCAACGGCTTCTTCGCCGGCCTCGTCTTCAATATCGGCCTGGACAAACTGAGCGGAGGAAGCTCGGGGGTCGAGACCGAGCTGAAGAGTCAGGCCGTGCTCTTTCCCATCACCTATTACAAGAGCGACAAGACGCCCATCGCCTACCTCAAGCTGACGAACGGCGAGTCGGCCGAGATCCGAGACGTCAAAGTGAGCTTCTCCGCCGGCGGTTATTCTTCCCGCGACGCCTTATGCGGGCAATATCCCCTCCTCCTCCGGGGCAAGAGCGTCGAGGTACCCATCTATGCGAACTTCAACGACAAAGTCCTGGGTTTCTCGGAGACGACGAAGATCCAAGGCGACGTAGTAGTCCAATACAAGATTCTCGATGCGCAGCGGAGCGCATCGAAGGCGATCACCGTCGTGTTCAACAACCGCAACGAGGCTACCTGGGCCGACGATCGCGTCGTCGGAGCCTTCATCTCTCCGCAGGATCCCGTCATGCTCGAGATCTCCAAGTACATTGCGGGTTTGGTCCGCGTGCGCTCCAGGCCGGAGATCGACAAGTTCCTTCAATACGGGATGGGCATGTTCGAGGGTCTTCGGGTGTACGGAGTCGTGTGGACCGCCGATCCCAACATGCCCTATACGCAGACGCACGCGGACAGCTCGAAGCTGGCCTACATCCAGTATCCGTACCAGACCCTCTCGTACAAGTCCGGAGACTCCGACGCGGTCGCAATAGCCGTGGCCGAGGCCTTGGAATCGGTCGCCGTGCCCGCGGCGATAGCCGATCTGCCGGAGGACGTCATCGTCGCCTTCCCCCTCGAGATGGGCGAGGCCCAGGCGCGGACTACCTTCTCCAACCTCAACAATTTCGTCTTCGACTCGGGGAAGGCGTGGGTCCCTCTCCGTGCGTCGATGATTCGGGACGGCTTCCTCCGAGCATGGCAGGCGGGGGCGGAGCTCTGGCGCTCACATGCGGACGGCCGGGGAGCGCCGGTAGCCCTCGTCAAGATCGACGATGCCTGGAAAGAGTATCAGCCCATCGCCCTGGCCGACGTCGACTACAAACCGAGCAAACCCTCCGAGGACGCGGTGAACCTCGCCTTCGAGAGTTCGCTCGGACGCTTCGTCGCCGCGGAGGTCGGGCCGAAGGCCAAGCGACTCCTGTCGGCAATGCAGGGCGACGGCACGGGGAGGCAGCGCAACGGGCTCGGTATCGTCTACGCGCAATACGGGCTCTACGACCAGGCCAAGGCCGAATTCGAAAAGGCCGTGGCCAAGGACTATCTGCCCGCGATCGTCAACCTGGCGAACGTCTCCTTCCTCCTCAAGGACTACGAGGCCGCGGCGACTTATTTCGAGAAGGCCCTCGCGGCCCAGCCGGGCAACAAAGCGGCCCTCATCGGCCTCGCGCGGGCCCGCTACGAGCTCGATGCCTACGCCGAGGCCGACGAGCTCTTCGCCCAGGTCAAGGCGATCGACCCCGCCCTGGCCGGTCGCTATGCCTACCTTTCATCCAAGGTCGACGCCGGGCAGGCCCTTCGCGCCTCGTCGGCGGCCGCAGATCGAGGCGGCGGCATGACCTGGGACGAGGAAGAATGACGGGAAAGCCCAGGCGAAGGGCGGCGACGCTCGCCGTCGCCGCCCTCCTCCTCGCCTGCTTGCCGGCGGCCGCCCAGACCGCCGGCAAGTTGTATGTGCGGCCGGAGGGCGAGCTCTACTTCCCCCTCGATACCTATCAGGGATCTCCTCTCTATTCCTCGATCGGCTTCGGAGCCGGCTCCGCCCTGGACTTCTCGCTGACTTCCTGGCTCGAGCCTTTTGTCCGCGGACAGTACGTCTCGATATCCTATGCGGGCGGTTCCGCACTACAGTCGACGGAAGGAGATCTCGGCCTCGGCCTCATAGCGAGGCCGACCGATAGGCTGTCGATCCGTCTTGACGGAATGGGCGGTATCGCGGAGCTCAATTCTTCCGCGGGAAGCGGCGCGGCCTACGCTGCGGGCGCGCGCCTCGGACTCGAGTATCGGATATCTCCGCCTTCACCCTTTCGGCGAACGGAGGCTACTCGACCTACTTCGGGACCGAGGCGCAGATACTCTCGGCGGTCGAGGCGGGGCTCTATTTCAGCTACGACCTGTCGGCGGTCGGAGGACTCAAGTCCCGCCTATCGGTGGAGGACGTGAAGCTCGACGCTGTGTTTCCCTCGCTCTACGCCTACTACGACGACAACGCCTTCGGCACGGTCAAGATCGTGAACCGCGAGGACGCCTCCATCCGGGACGTCAAGGTGTCGTTCAACGCGGGCCGCTACATGGACCAGCCCAAGGTCTGCGGGCAGTACGACAGGCTGGCCAAGGGCGGGTCCGTGACCGTCCCGGTGACCGCCCTCTTCACCGACTCGGTGCTCAACATCACCCAGGGCTCCGACGCCAAGGGCGAGATCATCGTCGAATACAGCTATCTCGGCTCGGATCGGGCCGTGCACGCCCCCATAGACTTCCGGATGCACCACCGCAACGCGATCACTTGGTCGGACGACCGGCGCGCCGCCGCCTTCGTGTCCCCCACCAATCCCGCCGCCCTGTGGTTCGCCAAGTACGCATCGGGAATCGTGCGCGACAGGCTCCGCGGCGACATCAACAAGCCCCTCCAGTACGCGATCGGCATGTTCGAGGCCGAGAGGCTGTACGGACTCAACTACGTCGTGGTCCCGGCCAACGACTATTCCGTCAAGCACGGCCTCAAGGACTACATAGACTCCGTGCAATTCCCCCATCAGACCTTGGCCAACCGAGGCGGCGACTGTTCGGACTTGGCCATCCTCTTCGCCACGCTCATGCAGTCGGTGGGCATCGAGGCCGCTTTCATCACGATCCCGGGCCATATATTCGCCGCCTTCGACACGGGTCTCGACGAGGCGGCTGCGCGCGCGAGTTTCTACGACCGGGGCCTCCTCATCTTCCGCGACGGGAAGGCCTGGATCCCCGTCGAGATCACCATGGTGAACGACGGCTTCATCAAGGCGTGGAGGGTCGCGGCCAAGGAATGGGCCGACAACGAGCGCGCCGGCGCCGCCGCCTTTTATCGGCTGCCCGATTGCTGGAGGGTGTATCCATCCGCCGCCTTCCCGGACGTCAATCCGCGCTTCGCTCTGCCGGACGAGACCGAGACGGCTCTGGCCTTCGACGGCGCCCTCGACCGCTTCGTCGCGCGCGAGATCGATCCCGAGCGCCGGTCGCTCGAGGCCGAGCTCGCGGCGCAGGCGCCCGAGATCCGCGAGAACGAGGTCGGCATTCTGTACGCGAACTACGGCATGCTCAAGGAATCCTGGAAGCGGCTTTCCGAGTCGGCCAAGGCCGGCTGCCGGCAGGCCTGGACCAACCTCGGCAACGTAGCCTACCTCCGCAAGGACTTCAAGCTAGCCCTCTCGTATTACCAATGGTCCTACAAACTCGACGGCGGCGACGACAACGCCCTCCTGGGCATCGCGCGATGCCAATACGAGCTCGAGGATTTCGACGCGTCCGACTCCGCGTACGCCGATCTCAGAGCGCACGACCCGAAACTCGCCGGCAAGTTCGGCTATCTCGCGTCGATATTCGGCGGCGAGGGTCGAGCCTGGTCCCTCGCCGAACGCTTCGCGTCGACGAGCTGGGCTTCGGCGCTGGTCGCCGTGGTGCCGGTCGAGCCGGCTCCTACCATTGCGGCGGCGGCTCCCCCGCCCGTCGCGGCCCTTTCCGCTCCGGCCGCGATCGCGGCGCCCGTCGCGGCCCCGAAGATCGCGACCGAGCTCCCGAGCGACGCGGAGCTCGCGCAGAAGGCCGCCGAATTCGCCGACGCCAAGAAGGCGGCCGCCGAAGCCGCCCAGGTGCCGGCGCCGATCAAGCCGATCGCGAAAGCAAGCCCCGTCGCGGCACCTACGGCTCCTCCCTCTGTAGCCGAGCTTCCGACCGATCAGGACTTGTCCCAAAAGGCCGCGCAGGCAGCCGCGCAGAAAACGGCCGCCGAAGCGGCCCTAAAACCGGCGCCCGCCAAAATCCATCCACAGGCCGTCGCCGTCGCGCCGAGTCCCGTCCCCGAGAAACCCGTGCTTGCGGCCGTCCAACCGGCAGCCGTAGCACCGCCCGCAGTAGCGCGGTCATCTGCGCCCGTAGAGGCGCCGAAGGCGATCGAATCGGGCACACCCATCTCGACCGGCAGGGACCTTCTCATGGAAGGCTTCGGGTCGACTACGCCGATCGTGGGCCAATGGGTGATCGCGGACGGAACGGCCAAGCAGATAGATCCGGACGCCTTCTACGCCAAGCTCGCGGCGCCCCTCGTACAGGATAAACGGGTATTCAGCTATTCCTTCACGGCGAAATCCGACGCTCGAGGCCGAGGCTGGGTCGGCCTCGGAATCCACGTGTTCACTCCCGATTCCTACACCCTCAAGGGTTACGGCTCCGGCGATTCCCTGTGCGTCTGGCTCACGCGGGATCCGGCGCACCTCAACGAGAACATCACGAGGCTCCAGCTCTACCGCTCCACCGACGATTGGAACATGGATCTGGTGGACGAAGTACCGGTGAGCGAATCCATCTACGACGCGAACCGTTTCGAGGTCAGCGTCGATCCGCTCGCGGGAACGGTCTCCGTCTCGATGAACGGGACCGAGAGGCTCGTGGCCAAGGGAATACTGGACCTGCAGGCAGGAGTCTACGTGCTGTTCCGAACCCTCGATACGGCCGAATTCTCCGAGTTCAAGGTCGAGGTCCCCAAATGAAAGCGCACAGTGCCGGGCATTCGGGCCGGCTCCGTATAATAGAATTTCGAGGCTTCGGGGGACGTCATGACTGAGGCAAGGAACTCGCTCACCAGCTCGCGCGGCGCCAGGGCCGCGATCGCCGGGATCTCCCTCGCGGCCATCCTCATGTCCTGCTCGAACCTGCTCACGGGCAACGACATAAAGACCAAGATAGGCACGGACGTGGCGGCCGCGAACGCGGCGAGCGTGACGGTGACGGTTCAGCCCGACCCTACGACGAACGGTGGCACTACGCAGCCCTTGGGGCAAACGACTGTCAAGGTAGGTGTCCCCTTCAATCTCACGACGACGGTCGGTGGCGCTTTCGTGTTCGGGAGCTGGAAGCAAATCGGCGGAAACGGAGAGGTGACTTTCCAGTCTGCGACTAGCGCGACTACTACGGCGACTTTAACGCAGAATGTATCAAATATCGTCATTCAAGCGAATTATGTCGCGAGACCGACCGTATCGACCACGGATCCCTTCAACGGGACGACGAATGTCGGCACCAACAAGGCGATAAAAATCGTCTTTTCGAACACGATGCAGCCTTCGAGCCTGACTGCAGGGAATTTCAAAGTGACGGCGGTCCCTTATAGCGAACTCGGAAGCGTTGCTCCCGTCTCCATCGCAAGCAGTTTCCAAGCCCCGGTCTTGAGTCCCACTCCCATTGCTCCGACTGCGGTGATACTGCAATTGAACACAGGCGCATCTCTCGGCGTGACGCAGTACATCCAGGTCACCGTCTCTAAAAACGTTACCGATATTAACAATAATCAAATGCAGGCCGATTATTCTTTCGCGTTTATTACGGGTAGTTCGGCTGTTCCTCCTCCGACCATTTCCAGTTTCTCGATCCTGAATAGCAGCGGCACGGCTCTTCCATCGGACAATGCGACCAAATCCAGTACAGTAGATCTAGCGGTAGTTGGGGGAAATCCAGGAGGTGCAGGGCAGATACTTAACGATATAATCGTCTCAGAGACTCCAACTACTTTCGGAGGAACGTCAGGCTCCGCGGTCGTCACTGATTTGCATACATATACGACCAATCTTATTCCCTACGCTTTCAAAACAACAGGCGAGGGATTCAAGAAAATTCAAGTTCAGGTGACGGATAATTATAGTCAGGAAAGCACGATAACAGGTGTCGGCGATACGATTACGGCAATTTACGATATCACGCCGCCGGCGACTCCGACGATCAGCTCGAGCACCAGTCCATATGTGTCATCCGGCGGCGTTTACTACTACAAGACGGTCGGGGTGACTTTCACGCCGTCATCGAGCGACAGCGGCTCGGGATTGGCAGGATTCTCAACGAGTCCGAGCGGGACATCGCCGGCTTCGACAGTGACACTGACGGCGAGCGGAACGATCTACGCGGTAGACAATGCGGGGAACGTATCGACCGGGTTGCCGGTGACGGTGACGCAGGACAATACTCCGCCGTCGACGCCGACGATCAGTTCAAGCACAAGCCCGTACGTGAACGGCAGCACGTATTACTACATATCGGGTGGTGTTACCTTCACGCCGTCATCGAGCGACAGCGGTTCGGGTCTGGCTGGGTTCTCGACGAGCCCAAGCGGAACATCGCCGTCCGCGACGCAGACGCTGGCCGCGAGCGGAACGATCTACGCGGTGGACAACGTGGGCAATGTATCGAGCGGACTTGCAGTAACCGTAACGCAGGACAACATTGCGCCGACCATCACCTCGATCGGAGCTCCGACCGGATCGAACGTTTATTTCAACGGCACGTCCACCTATTACACCAACGGAACCAGCCTATCTTTCAACCCGACAGCCACGGATGCGGGGTCCGGCGTAAAAGGTTTCAACCTGAATGGCACGACGAGCACGGTCACACTGCCGTTGGTCCTCAACGCTGGATCGACATATACGATCTACGCGGTGGACAACATAGGGAATGTGACTAGCGGGCAAAGCGTGACAGTGACGCAGGACACGACCACGCCGACCATCACCTCGATCGGAGCTCCGACCGGCTCGAACGTTTATTTCAACGGCACGTCAACCTATTACACCACCGGAACCAGCCTATCCTTCAATCCGACGGCCACGGACCTGGGAGGGTCCGGGGTAAAGGGCTTCAACCTGGATGGTTCGACGACTACGGTCACGCTGCCGTTGGTCATCAATGCCGGATCGACGAAGACGATCTATGCAGTGAGCAATGTCGGGGCCGTCGCGTCCAGCTCACCCATCACAGTGACTCAGGATATTACGGCGCCCGTAATCGACATTACCACAAATGTACCTGCATACTCCGGGAGTACGGATACGCTGACTCTTTACCTTGCAAGCGCTGAGACCTCGGGGGTGCAATCAGTAAAGTATTGGACCGGCACGGGAACGGAATCGGATGCGGGAACCGGCGTCCAATCGGCGACCACCTCTCCTCCGGAAGAAACTGCGACTGGAACTGCTATCACTGTGACATTGAGCGGAATCGGAGTAAATTCTTTCCGCTTTACGATAGTAGATGCCGTCGGAAACGAGACGAGTGATGGATATTCAATGCTGACTTCAGATGGTATTTCATGGACCTATGGCGCAAACGCACCACGTGCTATCGCCGCCTCCACCTCCAGGTCGACCTCCAGCACCGTCGCTTCGAGGGGCGTCTCTTTCTCCGCCTCCTCCCGCTCACTCTTCACAACCCCGGTCTTCACCGACCCGGCCTCGAGCCAAAGTTCGGCCGCGTCTGATCAGGCCGCCTCCTCTTCGAAGTCGCCGTCCGGAGTCGCTATGCAGCCGGTGAGCTACGATTACGCGACCACCTCGGCCTCTAGGCCCGCCTCCCCGGATACTGTCGGCCTCAGCCTCTTGCAGCGCCCGGCAAGCGCTGCGAACAGGGCCACGCAAGCGCCCGCGACTAAAGTGAGCTACACTGGCGCGCCCGCTTCGGCGGCGGCCTCTTCGCCGACGACCGGGACCAGTGGCGCTCCTGCGTCGAGCTCCGGGTCGGCCGTGCCCGGCTCGGCTCCGAGTGCCGCCGCTTCGCAGGCTGCCGCGCAAGGCTCGTCGACCTCGGCTTCCTCGCCGGGCAGCGCATCCGCACCGGTCAAGGGCGCGGCACCTGCGACGCCCACCGGCCCAAAGCCTTCGGTTCCTAAAGAGAATTCCGTGCCTCGGCCCGACCTTTTCGTGGGACAGGCCCGGCTGCGTCGCGATGAAGCCTCGGAAGAATCCTGGGATGACGAGGAATGAAGCGATATACTCTCGCAAAAGGAGCGTTTATGAAGCGTCTCGCGTTCGTGATCTTCTCGGTCCTCGTGGCCGTTCTGTCTTTGAGCGCGGCATCCCTTACCGTGTCCTGGGCGGACGGCAAAGTGGATATGCAAAAGGGATCGGGCTGGGTGGCCCTGAACATG
>Ga0181520_10013494_pt1 | contig 10279 bp, 13 predicted proteins | sample PEATcosm2014_Bin_29_FD_132451 | JGI IMG/M metagenome (GOLD analysis project Ga0181520, IMG submission 132451) | Peatland microbial communities from MTU Mesocosm Facility, Houghton, MI, USA - PEATcosm2014_Bin02_30_metaG | ecosystem: Environmental > Terrestrial > Soil > Wetlands > Peat | place... | reverse complement strand
GTCTGGTCAATGACACATATTTCTCCCCCTGGGGAATTTCAATCGTCACTGGCCACCAAGAGCGTGTTTGAGATTCACAGGCTGATTTTTTTGCAGCAAGGGCTCCAATTCGATCCTGTGGGTTTTGCGGGTGGGCGGGCGACGGCGAAGGAGAGCATATGAATAGGCGTTGCTTCCGCTCCTACATGTGTTGGAGAAAGCCAACACCGACCGCGGGGTAGCCGGTATCGGGATTGTATTGCCATGGGTCGCAGTTCCCCTGAATAGGGGCTGAAGCGCAGCCGGTTAGCAGGAACAGCACCAAGCCAGCGCCCAGAACCAGCCCTGTCGGGATTTCTTTGGATGCGTATGGGCCGCGCAACTCTGCGCTTTCGTGGCTCAGCACGGAGCCTTTCAATCTGCCGTTATCGTTCATTCGATTCCTGTTCATAAGTGCTGTTCTTCCAAGACTGGCGTGCTGCAGGACTTGAAGGTTGAAGAGGAAGCGCACGCTCGTCGCACCGACTTGTGGGGGTGATCGGCTAGCCTCGCGGAAAGGCCAAGGCGCTCGAGAGAGGGCGAACGCCGCACTGGATACCGTGCGCTTCCCAAATATTTTTTCAATTGATTGAGTCCAGCGTCCTGCAAGGGCCTCGGGCCAAGCTCTGTCACGACGAGAAGACTAAAGTGCTCGTAACGCCATGCCCGAACTCCAAGGCGATAACCAAGCCCTTTGGGCGCCGGTAGCGTCCAAGCTGGTGTCACGGAGGCTGGTTTCTTCATAGGGCGCTTCTCTCGTTGTGATGACCGCTTCTTACGACCCCAGAGTTATTCGTTTTATTCCCCACTCGCGCCAACTGGAGGGCACTTCTGTCGCTCCGTGGTCCCGCATCCTGTTGCTGACGCTGAGCCCAAGTTGTTCTCCCAACACCCAAGCGTGGGCTTCCTCCGGATCGATGAAGGACGTCAGAAACACGCCGTCATCTTGAGCCATTTTTTCGATCCGTCTGGCATGATTTGACTGATCCGGTCTCACGACCAGAGCAATCCAGGGAGACCGCGGCGCGGTTTGCGGCAAGGCTCCGCCAGATTCGAATAGTTCCACCGCTTTTGGAACTGACTGGAGGGCTGTGACGTCCACGATGATTCGATTCCATCGCTTGGCGGCCAGCAATTCGGCGACTTCGCGCCGGGCTGCTGCGGTTTCGAAGGGCGACATCTCTCCTTCGCAAGTTAGAAACACACACCTTTCGATTTTAACCGCATTTATGAAATAGGACATGTTCAAAGCGTTTCCTTGATTTCGCCGGCAATTAGTCTGGACGGACTGCTGGCTGGGGCGCAAAGGCAACGTCCGGGGAGTGTTGTTGACGCCGTATGATCCCCAACGCGGTGTTTTCGGATCTCCACAGACGATCGAAATTGAGAGCTAAGTTTGAGGATCGGAGGTTTCCCGCATCGCGGCTTTGATTTCACGTTCCGCCTGCAGCCAGTTCTCGAGGTCATGCCCCGGGGTTGCACCGCGCGCCTGGTGTATTTCTTGGGCGCGTTGCCGGATTCGTTCTTGCAGATCGTGCGCAAGAGGCTCGTTCGTCGTGTTTGCCGGTTTTTTGTTCTTTTGTTTTTTCATATCCTGAGGTGGCTTCGTGTTGGCATGGTTGCATCAAGTTAAAAGAGCCACGTCACGCCTATCAATCCAATGACGTCGTTCAAACCGAGGTTGGGGTGGTTCATGCCGGCGCAAGACATATGCATGTATTTGACTTCACCGGTCAGCGCGAAGTTGTCCCGCACAAACCAGTGCATGCCCACGCCGGGCTGGAGGTTAAATTCGAATGTGCCGCTTAGATCGGGATGACCAATTCCAGTCGCCGTGACCCCGGCTCCGCCATCCACAAATGGAATCCAGCGGGTCCCGGTGGCAAAGTCGTAGCGCAAATGAGGGGTTAGTCCGATGACCCAGTCCCTGTCCGGCCTGTACTGGCCGCCACCAAATAACTCGGCTCTCCACTCGACGTTGCCGCGATACCAGTGGCCCTCGCCAAGCACGGGCCCCCACATGTGGCCATAGGACACGCTGGTCAGAGCGAAGTCGTGGGCCTGGCGACTGCCGAAGGCCGCCATGCCGGTGGCGACCCCGACCTCGACGTTGACGGTGTGGACGGTGGACCGAAAGCCTTCCCCGATGCCATCTTGCCAAATGGCTGTGTCAGGTTTCTGCGACTCGATGGCCGGCGCCGAGAGGGGGCCCGCGGCTGCCGACTGAGACAAGAGCCCGGCTCCGTTCGAGCACGCCAAGGTGGCGGCCCAGGCGGCGAGAAAACATGGCGTTATACTGTTTCTCATTTTCGTGGCGATAGTGAGGGATGTGCTTGGTTGATAGAAGGGTGCTTCATGGATTTCAACTGAGAGCGATGAGGGAGACGGTTTCGTTGCGCTCGTTGCGCGGTTTGGGCCTTGGTTCAGAATTCCACCCATCAGGTGCAGGCGAGAGTCAGAGCATTGTGCTAACTGATCTTGTGCCAATAATGCATTCATGTTTCCTTCCATTGGTAAACTTATTTACGAGTTATGTGGTTTTTTCACTGCGACTTTATTTGTATTCGGGGTTTCCGCCGTGAGCGGCTGGGGAGCAACGCGCCTGAAAGAGTGGCTTCCGACTGACGGTCACCTCTCTCGCGGCTTTGTCTGTCGGCCGGCTGGTTGTGCCACAAGGCGCCATAGGTCAGGACCAAAATTGCTGTGCCGAGAATGAGGGGGAACATAAGCCTGGCTGTACGCGACCGCCTCAGATGCGCCCCCAAGAAAATGGACCACCGACGGCCGGATAACCGGTGTTGGGGTTGTATTGCCAGGGGCCGGCATCGCCGTAAGCACCTATCGAGGCGCAGCCATTAAGCAGGATGACTACTAACACAGCGCCAAGTGCTCCGAGCCAATGCCGGAGTCTTCTCCGGCGAGTCGCGAGCTTTGATTCACTTTCCGATCGGCCATCTGGTTTCATATTGAGGTCGTCCCATGATTCACTGAGTTGTTCCCGTGCTGGCTCCCGCGCGCTCCCTTTTGAGCTCCTGCTCGGCGCGCAGCCAATCGTCCAAATCCTTTCCCGGCCTGCCGCCTCGTGCCATGAAGATTTCCTGAGCGCGTTGGCGAATCTCTTCGACTGTCGGGGGAACGCCGCAAGTCGTTCTTGTTGGAGTTGTGTCTTTCGACGGGTTATCCCGTCGTATTCCTGTTTTCATAGTGTTGTATGTTTCAGAGCCTGCTTTTCTCCCGGGCTGAATCGATAGGGAAGCGCACAGATGCGCGGCCGGTTCGACGGAGGAAAAACCGGCTGGCGTGGGGAAGGGACGCCAGGGTGCTCGAATTGACGCGAGCACGGCGCACGCCGGAGCTGTGCGCTTCCCAAGAATTGCGTTTCGCCTGACGCACCGGCCTCACGAGGATGGGCTGGCTGAATCGCACGGAAAGCCAAAGCCGAATTGGCAATCTCGTTATGCGAGAAGCATCTACCACCGGGGTTCTCATTCCAGTGTCGGGTATGGCTTTTACCAAGTTGGACGGGCGGATGTTCATGACCACGGTCTGTGCTCTCCGATTAAGAAATGAGTGCTGTTCTCGCAGGCCCGCAGTTCCGGCTCGAGAGGGGCGAACGGAACTCGCGCTGAGTCGAGGTATTGAATCGTGCAGTCGGGACAGTAGAGCATTATTGGTCCTTCGTCCTCGCGGTGGATTCGGCAAAAGCACTGCTCCCCAACCGGGTCGCCGCAAACGAAGCATGTCTGCGGGATTGCGCCGCTGAATCGCGCTGTGCGTGGTTCATGGTCTTTGGCTGAGTTCATAATCGTGCTTTCGGCTCTCATGGCTTAGCGCCCTAAGCGTCTTTCCTTCCCAGGTTTGGCTGCCGGGCGCCAGTTTCCTCCGGTTGGGCCTTCGATTCAGGCGCGTTCCTGACGCAATGGTGTTCCAGCTTGGCAAGAACAGCCTGTTTCGTGGCTGTGCCAACGATTCGGAGGCGTGGTTTTCCTTCAACGAAATAGAGTAAGGTCGGAACGGATTGGATGTCGTACGACAGACTTAGATTCAGACTGTCATCCGCGTTGACCTTGACCACTTTGATTTTTTCCGCGGAGTCCCTGGCAAGTTCTTGAAGCACGGAATCGAACACCTGGCAAGGCCGGCTCCATGGAGCCCAGAACGCAACTAACACCGGCTGTTTGGACTGCAGGACCTCCACCTCGAAACTCGCTTCCCCGAGTTGCACAAGGGGCGAGCCGTCGTCAGTCGTGTTCATCTTTTCGGTTTTGTTCAACATCACCAGGCTTTATGCACAGCCTGTGCCAAGCGACGGGGAGACGTGTAAAACGCTCATCGACAGGGCTTAGCACGCCGGCCAGTCAGTTTCCACTGGGTTTGTAAAATCGAACGGCCCGAAAAATCGAACTAGGCATGGAGGAAGTGGTGCGACTGAGCCGTATGCATTCAATCCACCCGCGGATGAACAGGGATAGGGGTGCCTGTTCGAGAACTCCGTGCTTGGGTTCACACTAGCCATCGGAAAGCGACTCCGGCTAACTGAGGCAAAAACGATTGCGCCGCCAATGAATCCGTGTTCATCCGTGTCTGTCCGTGATGCGGCTAACCCGACTGACTTTCGTCCAAAACTATGAAATGACTGCCGCTACTGCTCCAGACCCGCAAGAGCGTCCGTTTGTTCTTGGCGTCTTGGGTCAATCGCGCCGCCTCTTCAGCGCTCCTGACCTCATGGCGATTGACTGACTGGATAACATGACCCGGCCTAAGACCCGCTTCCGCGGCAGCGGAATACGGTTTAACATCGAGCACTACCGCACCCTGCACATTGCGGGGAATTTTGAGTTGCTGCCTGATTCGGCTGTTCAGTTCACCTACGGTCACACCCTGTAACGCGCCGGGATCCGGGTCATCGACAGATCGATCTGCCTTGGCGGGGGGAGTGTTACTGGATACCTGGCCGACAGTGGCTCGGAGCGGCTTGGCCGAGCCATCGCGCAGGACCTCAACCTGGACAGTCTGACCAGGCTTGGCCTCAGCCACGGCGAGACTCAATTGGCGAGCTCCGCTCAGTTCCTTGCCGTTGAACCGTGTAATGACATCTCCGACTTCGAGCCCAGCCTCCTCGGCGGGTCCGTTGGGAACCACACCCCCCACCAGCGCACCAGTGGCGTGGTGGAGATTGAGTTCTTTGGCGAGCTCTGGAGTCAGGTCCTGAGCCTCGACCCCGAGATAGCCCCGGACAACGTACCCATATTTCACCAGGTCCATCATCACTCGGCGGGCAAGGTCTGAAGGAATGGCAAAGCCGATGCCCAGATTTCCCCCAGAGCTGGTGAGGATAGCGGTGTTGATGCCAATCAGGTGCCCGGTGACATCCACCAGCGCGCCGCCCGAGTTGCCGGGGTTAATTGGGGCGTCGGTTTGGATAAAGCTCTCGTAGTCCTCGATGCCAATGCCGCCCCGGTCCGTCGCGCTGACAATCCCATGCGTCACCGTCTGGCCAACCCCAAAGGGATTGCCGATAGCCAGCACCAGATCCCCCACCTGCACGTTCTGGCTTTGAGCCAACAGGACGGTAGGCAGGTGGTGAGCATCAATCTTGATGACCGCGATGTCACTCGTGACATCAAGTCCGATAACCTTGGCCTTGAACTCGCGCCCGTCCTGCAGAGTCACCTCGACTTCGTTTGCTCCATTTACAAGATGGCTGTTGGTCAGGATGTAGCCGTCCTCGGTCACAACCACTCCGGACCCAAGCCCGCACTCCAGCAGGCGGCGAGATCGCTCTCGGGGCGATTGTCCGAAAAAGTAACGCCAGAGAGGATCCTCTATCCCGCCTGCAGGGTCGGCAAGGCCGTCAGATTTCACGACCGCGACAATTTTGACCACAGCGGGCGCAACCTTTTTGACTGCCGGGGCGAAGCTCTCGAAACTTCCATTGAAACGGTGCGCGGGAACTTCATCAACCGGCGGGTCGATTGCCTTGTCCGGCTGCCCAGACTCGGTTGCGGAATCCTGTTGGAATCCAAGGATCAATGCCGCCATCAGGACCAAGCCTAATGTCAGCAGGGATTGCGGCTTGCGAATCTGCGCTCGTAATCTTTTCATTGTGTCACTTCCGTCACTGATTGATGAAATTCGCGCTCGGCCGGGCGGCACGTTGCGGGCGTGTCCAGGAAAGGCGACAGCCGTCTGGTCATTTATGTTTAGCAGGCTGAAAACAGCCCTCTTGCGTTGCTGCTCCGAGCACAGGAGCTGAAGGCATTTCTCGGATTAGAACACTGTCTCCGGGTCTGAACAACAGGCCCACTTCACCGTTCGCCAAAGCGTAGTGGACAAGATGCGCCACGCAATGAGCGCCGAGCTTGCGGTGTATGTTTGCCACGTGGCTTTCCACCGTCTTTCTCGTCAAACCCAGGTCAGACGCGACGGCCAAATAGGTTTCGCCAATCGCTATCAGCCTTAAGACTTGCCTCTCGCGTGCGCTCAAAGGCTGGCCGAGGGGGGGGCGACGGCAGCCGGAGCGGCCGTTTGGGAAGTGGCACCACGCCCGTGCTTTCTTCGCTGGCGAAACCTGGTTCCCAGAAACGGCCGGAAACCGGAGCAGATACGCCTGTCCACTGCGTGGCGGCGAACATCGGCGTCTGGCCGGCTTCAATCCCGTCTGTCTTTGGCGTTTCTTTTATCATAACTGAATTGGGTTTTCGTAGGCCGTGCGACGGTGAGGGTAGTCAAGGGATGCCTTTCGGTATCCAAGTTTCCCGGATAACGCTCTCGGCCGATCGCACAGCCAATGCTGGTCGGGATGCAGTTGTCGGGCCAACCGCTCAAACCTACACAAGGTGTTGCGCCGCTGAGATAAGCAGCACAGGGGACCGTCACAAAGCGATGGCCGAAATCTCGAACGGTCAAAAAGCCGTTCAGCCACAAATCGGGCAGCGACTTCGGTAACCACTGCCAAGTGGATACGATGCCTGCCTTGGCACGAATCCTGTTTCAGCTTGTTTTAACGCAGCGCCCGATTCGAGATAATGAACCGCTTCAGACTGAAACACGGCATATGAGACGACTAACTGTTTTCATCCCAGTACTCGCTTTCCTGTCGCTGGCCTTGTTAAGGCCTGCATGGGGTGGGAATTGTGGCGAAGAACTTCGCCTGGAAGCCGAGAGAGCAATCAATAATCTGAAGAGCTCCGATTCGGCATTTACCAACTTTTTCGAGAATTCGGCTGGCTACGCGGTCTTCCCCAGTGTCAGGAGAAGCGGGCTTAACCTTCCCGCCGAGCCCGTCAGAGGTATGGTTTACGAGAAAGGCGAACCGGTTGGGGAGGCGGTGCTGGCCGAGGTAAACGCGGGCCAGCAAAGCAGCGCGAAGCCTTTCCACGAAGCGATTTTTTTTGAGACTGCCGAAGCTCTTGCGAACTTCAAGCAAGGCAGGCTTGTCATAAGCGCAGATATCAGCGTTGTAGCTGCGGCAGAAGGCGCTGCGCTGACTGCCAAGTATCGGAAAGGAGTAGTAGTGTTCATAATTCCTGAGAATGGCCTGATGGAAACAATCACCATCGGCGATCAAAAGCTCAGTTACATGCCTCTGGATTAACGGTCCGCAGTTCCTTGCGAAGGGCATGGGTACCCCGGCACACAATTCATGGTTTACCTCTTGGAGCAGCACCGCTCGCACTGCGACCGATTCTCCAGCCCCAGGACCAATTTCGCCTGTGCTCCCTCGAGCCGGGCGCTTAAGCGAGAGACCAACGCAACGAAAGGAGTGATGATGCTTATGGCGCTGCCGATGCACGTCAAACCGTCCCCCACCCTGGTCCATTGGACGAGAGCCAAGTCCTAGGTACAAGGGGGAATCGAGATACCCGTACATAGGCAGCCTGCTACATGACATAGGCCGACACAATTCCCCCCGGCAGGAAACACTCCTGCCGGGGCTTTGTTTGCAGACGCAAGGTCCCCCACAATCGCATCGAGTTTTCGGACGTCCGAAAAACTGCACCCCGCCTTTGAACCAGCACCAACGAAGCAAGTTCCTGGGAATCTGGAACTCGCCATGTGACACGAGCGGTTGGCACGCGATCTGATAAGGAAGACCCAGACCAGCAAATCAACGCCAATAAAGTTTATGAAAATTAGAACTCTGTGGGAGCGATACGGGTTACAACGCTGGGCCTTAAAAGCGGCACCCCCTATCCCAGCCCACGGGAGAATGACGAAGCCCTTTCGGCCGCTGACACACCAGGAATCCATAGCGGTGCTGGACAGCGCGACGCATTGGCTCATTGGTGAAACCAAGACCATGCTCGACATGCCCGACGGACCATGCAAAGAGCGGCTCTATGCCGAATTGCGTGCGCGTGACAGATCCCTCACGCGAGATTTCTTGCGGTTGGTGAAGGATCAGGAATAAAACGTGCAAAATGAACCCCAAGCCAGCCCCAACACTGCCCGATTTGCGCAAACAATACGAGTGCGGTCCGGCAAAATTCTCCGGCAGCGAGGATGCGCTTTATGAACGCCATCTGACATTCGATCCTGTCATTCCCACGAATGACGCCTCGGCGCGGGAGAAGTACGAAGCCGCCGCGCGTTCCGTACGGGACGTGCTTTGTCAACGTTGGATCAAGACCGAAAAAACATACCAGACACGCAATGCAAAGAGAGTTTATTACCTCTCCATGGAGTATCTCCTCGGTCGTATGCTGGCGAATAATATCACCAACCTCCGCCTGGAGCCTGTGCTGGCGGCTTTCAGGCAGCTTCATGATCTGAATCCGCTCGAGTTGACGGAACCAGAACCGGACCCTGGACTGGGCAACGGCGGCCTGGGGCGACTGGCCGCGTGCTTCCTCGATTCGATGGCTACGCTCGGCTTCGCCGGTATGGGCTACGGTCTACGCTACGAGTACGGGATGTTCCGGCAGACTATCCAAAACGGCTGGCAAGTCGAGCAGCCGGATCACTGGCTGGCACGGCCCAGCCCCTGGGAAGTCGCTCGACTGAACGAAACCGTCGAGGTCAAACTGAACTGTTCTTTTGAGATTCGCGGCGGCGAGCTGCGTCCGGTGCCAGGCCGTCCCTCCAGCCTGATGGGCATTCCGTTCGACCGTCCGGTGGTCGGTTACGGCGGCAAGAGCATCAATACGCTTCGGCTTTGGGCCGCGCGCGCCCCCCACGACTTTGAATTCGCGCAGTTCAGCAGCGGAGATTTCATTGGAGCGCTGGCGGAGTCGCTCACGGCGGAAACTCTCACCCGGGTTTTGTATCCGGACGACAGCACAGCCAATGGTAAAGGTTTGCGGTTTCTCCAGGAATATTTCCTCGTGGCCTGTTCGCTGGCCGACCTCATTCGGCGGTTCCGCGCTGCGGGTAATGATTGGAGCGCGCTCCCCGAAAAGGCCGCCATTCAACTCAACGACACCCATCCCACGATGGCGGTGCCGGAGCTGATGCGATGGTTGTTGGATGAGGCGAAGCTGGACTGGGACGCAGCCTGGGACATCACTCAGCGAACTCTTGCCTATACCAACCATACGCTGTTGCCGGAGGCGCTCGAGAAGTGGCCGGTGGCATGGTTCGAGTTTCTGCTGCCGCGCCACCTCGAAATCATTTACGAAATCAACCGCCGCCTGCTCGACGACGTCCGCGCGCAGTTCCCCGGCGATGACGCACGAGTGGCCTGTGTGAGCTTAATTGAGGAAGGCCCCTGCCGCCAGGTGCGTATGGCGCACCTGGCAATCGTCGGCTCGCACAGCACCAACGGTGTGGCCGCCCTGCACTCTGAGTTGCTCAAGCGCACTGTGGTGCCGGATTTTGCGGCGATGTTTCCAGAACGATTCAATAACAAAACGAATGGTGTGACGCCACGTCGCTGGTTGTTGCTGGCCAACCCGGCCTTGGCTGAGGTCATCACGAATGCCATCGGTGATGAATGGATTACAGACTTGGCGCAATTGGAGAAACTCAAGCCGCTGGCCGAAGAGGAATCGTTTCGCGCGGCCATCCGCAAAGCCAAGCGCGACGCCAAGGCCCGATTCACAGACTGGCTGAGGCGTTCCGGCGGACCCACGGTCGACCCGGATACGGTTTTCGACACTCAGATTAAGCGCATCCACGAATATAAGCGGCAGCTTTTGAACGTGATGCACGTGATTGTCCTTTACAACCGGCTGCGCCAAAATCCAAAACTGGATGTGCCCCCGCGCACATTCCTCTTCGCCGGCAAGGCCGCGCCAGCCTACCACTTTGCCAAGCTAGT